>Ga0302326_10000211_pt1 | contig 169169 bp, 134 predicted proteins | sample Palsa_T0_3_FD_202264 | JGI IMG/M metagenome (GOLD analysis project Ga0302326, IMG submission 202264) | Peat permafrost microbial communities from Stordalen Mire near Abisko, Sweden - Palsa_T0_3 | ecosystem: Environmental > Terrestrial > Soil > Palsa > Peat permafrost | place: Sweden: Abisko...
GGCTGACGAGCAACGTGCGGGCGTTGGTGTACCAAACCAGACCCGGTGCGGCGCCTTGCTGCCGGCGAACGTGCTTGCGCTGGGTGTAGTCGACGGCGACTTTGGCCGAGAGGCGCGCTTTGCTGTAGTAGGCGGCGAGCTCGGCCGCAGCTTCCAGCTCTTGCGTTTGCGGTTCGCGTTTGGAATCGATGCGCAAGATGACGTGGGCGCCCGGAGTCTGCCGGGCATGAAACCACAGGTCGTCGGGGTGGGCCGTCCGGAAGGTCAGATCGGCGTTGCTTTGCGGCGAGCGTCCGACCAAAACCCGTGCGTCGGCGGCTAGCGAAACCTCGAGCGGGCGTCGCCGCCGGACGGGCGCGGCGCGGCGCGCTTTGCGGCGCTCGAGGCGGTCGGCAGCCTCGACGGCGTCGTCGAGCGTCTCCGGCTCGACCCGTTCGACCTCCCACGCTAGCTCCTCCGCAAACGCTTCTTCGAGCGCGAGCTCGCTCAGGCGCCGCTCCACGTGGGTGCGTTTCGCGACCGCTTTCTTGTAGCGTTTGAAAATCGCTTGCGCGTTCGCTTTGACATCGATGGACGGGTCGAGCTCGATGAGGACGCTCGGATCGCTCGGCGGGACGAATTGGGCGGCGCCCGCCGGAACCTCTCCGAGGTGGGCATAGAGCAGTTCGCCCCAGGTGCGCAGGCGTTCGCGCGCCGCCGCGTCGTCGCGTTCGCGCTCGAGCAGCTCGCGCTCGCGACCTAGCGCCGCGCGTCGCTTGGCGACGCGCGCAGCGAGCGCGTTTCGGCGCTGTCCGAAGGCATGCGAAGCACGACGTGCCGCCTCCACGCCGATCGCCGTACCGGTCAGTCGCAAAAGCGAATCCTCGCGCGCCTCATCGAGCGAGCCTAATTGTTGGAGGCGCACGACGTGAAATTGAACGATGCGCCCATCGTCGCGATAAACGAAGACCGGCGCATCTACGCCTTGCTGCTCGAACTGCGCTAGCAGCGCGAGCGCTTCCGCACGAAGATGGACGGCCAAAGCTTCGGCAGATCGCCACTGCGCGTGCGACGCCTGTGCGATGAGCGAATCCGCTACTAAACGCGGAACGACGGGCAGGTCGGCGCGCAAGGCGCGCGCGGCGCGGCCGAAAGCGGACTCGCTGCGATCGCCCGCCGCAAAGGACGCCACTTCAGCTTCGAGCGGCGGGGCGGTGATGTCGCGCGATGGCGGGGGCGGCGGCTCGTATGGCGCACCGGGCGCGATCGTGCGGCGCGTCGACCCGCCGGCTTCAAACTCTTTGACGGCTGCGACGACCGTGTCGCCTTTGAGCAGCAGCAGGTTCCCAAAGCGCGGGACGAGTTCGGCGACGAGCCGGTAGCCGCTTTCGACGCCGAACCGCGAGCGCGACGCGCAGTCGAAGAGGATCACGCGGTCGCCGGCCAGTGCCGTTACCGCTTCGATGCGCAGCCCCTCGAGCGCATCGGCGAAGGTTCTTACCCAGCCGCGCCCCGCCCCGAGCGGCGCCGGCGGTTCGAGCGTAACGATCGGCGTCTGCGCGAAGGGATCGACGTTGACCGACTGGCTTCCGAGGTTCAAGCCAAACCGATCGCCGGCGAGCAGGCCGGCTTGGCGAATGCGTGCGCCACGCACGGTGCGGTTGAGCTCGGCGGCAAGCCGTCGCACGATCATCCAATCGGTCAGCATCGCTGCCATTGTACGCGAAGCACAGAGCCCAACCCGCACGCCGGAGGTTTTGGCGCCCCGAGCGGTTTACCAGAAACGGCGCTGGAGCGTCAGCGAGTATCCGCTGGTTCCGTTTTCGGGTTCGCCGGAAGTGACGGCTAAATTGTTCGACGTTAGCGAGGTCGGCGCACTCACAAACTCACCGGAGCCCGGCTGCGTGAAGAATATCAGCTGAATCGCGGTCGAGTTGCTGGGCGAAACCCGCACGCCGAGGCTCTGGCGTTGGGGGTAGTTGAACGTCTGTGCGTAGACCGCATTGACGTCGCGGAAGAGTTTCTTACTGGCGTTGAGGCCGAGGCCGCCTTGGCCGGGGGTGTACCCGATTGCCAGGTTTTGGAGGCCCAGCGTGCTGCCGATTTGTGTGCTGAACGGCTCGAGCAGGTTGCGGGTCAACAGCGTTCCGAGTTCGCCCGCCGCCACCGACTGGACGAGATTCGTTTGGGCTCCTCCGCTAGTCGCAACGCCGTTGACGGCGCCGAGCGCCTGCGCACCGACGAGCAAGCCGAGGATCTGTTCGCGCGAGTAACCGGCATCGGATTCCAATGCCACGTTGAGATGATCGGCCAAGCCGGTGACGGTCAAGGTCACGAATGTCGGCGGATCGGGAATTTGCGTGGTGGCAACCGCATGGATCGTTGGAATGAGCCCATTGTCGGTCTCAAAGACCAAGCTACCGCTTTGAATTTGGAAGTCCCGGTAGAAGTCCAGGCTACCACCGGTCGATTCGAGCCGTCCCGTCAATTTTGGTGCGGCAATCGTTCCGCCGGCTTGCAAGCTGCCCTGAGCGCCGACGTCGACGTTGCCGCTCTGGACACGCACATCGCGCCCCACGGTAACGCCCAGGTTCAGTGCCACGTCGGGCAGCTTAGGGCCGGAGCTCCCGGCCGGCGCGTTCGGATTGAAAACTGCCGAGAGCGGGATCCGCGTGCTGTCGAATGCCACCTGGCCGTCTACGACCGGCACCGCGCCCGCCACCCGCTTGACCGTCAGGGATCCGTTGACTCGCCCCTTGAAGTATTGCGGGAGATCGAGCACGGCGTTGGACGCGCTCGCTTGGAAGTCGAGGGCAGCTTGCGATGGATCGCGCAAGTCGGCAACCCGAACGGTTCCCTGCGCGCTGACAGTCCCGCCCCCGACTCGAGCGCTCGCATCGCGCAATTCCGCGGACGTCCCCGAGAAAACGAGTTCGGCCACGCCGCCCGTTATCGGCGAGCGTTCTTGCGGACCGGAGTAGGCCAGCCTCGCAAGCGAGAGCGTGCCGTCGAGAACGGGGCTCGAGACCGTTCCGCCGAGCGTGAGACGCCCGTCGATCGCGCCGGCCAGTTTGGTCCCCGTGGGCAAGAGCGGTGCGAACTGCCCCAACTCGACGCCTTGCGCGCTGACTGCGAGCGCGACCGGAGCGTTGGCCGGCACGAGGCTCGTAGCCGATGGGGCGCTCGCGGTCGCCGGCGGCCGTAGCGGAATGGCGCCTTGCGCTGTCACGCGTCCCTGTTGCAAGTCGACGACCAGGCTGTGCAGCGCGAACTGCGATTGTTGGTACGTCGCATCGGCGCGCACGCTCGGAACCGTATAACCATCGTAGGCGAGGCGGGTCAACTGGAAAAGGGCGGCAAGTTGCGGTCGCGCCGCCGTTCCGCTGGCGCGCGCCGTCGTTTCGAGCGCGCCGCTGACGGCAAGCTTCTTTCCCGAGACGACTTGCGCTAGGGCGCCGATGTCGGGGCTGTCGGCGTGGACCGTCACATCGAATGGATCGCGCGGCTGCAATCCGAACGTGCCGCCGGCGCTCGCGCTTAGCTCGGGAATCTCGAGGATCGCGCTCGTGATGGTGGCGCGCCCGCGCGCCGCATTGGCAGCCACTTGCAACCGTCGAATCGGAATTCGTCCGAGCAGACCCTGTGCCAGCGAGGCGGTCGTTACGATATCCACGTTCGGATAGGTGCCTCGAACGCTGGCGGTGGCATCGACGTACCCTTCGATCGGCGCGTGCAGGCCGGCCGCCGGAAGCCACGTGTTCAAGTCGATACGCTGGGCCTGCGCGTTGAGGTCGACCGTCGTTCGGTGCAGTGGGTCGCGATACGGTTCCGTTGCCGCCAGCGTCACGAAGCCGCGCGCGCTCAGATTCCCGGCTTGACCCGCTACGCGCGCGACGGCATGAATGCTGCGCCCGGTGGTCGACCACGTTGCGTGCGCGTCGCCGAGGGTGAAACGACGGTAGCGTGCGGCTGCGAGCGCGACGTTCCCGCTGCTTGCAACCGAACCCGAAGAGAATGCAACCGACGCGACCGCGCTGCCGGTGCCGCCTAGCGTGTCGCCGGCATCGAAGTAATCGTTGAAGTCGGCCAGATCGAGCCAGGGAGCGCGCATCGCGAGCTGTCCGCTCCGCGCGCCGACTGCACCCGCAAACGAAATGCGCGACGTGCCGACGGTTACGCGTCCTTCCTGCGCATGCAGCGCGGAAACGGACCCGCGCAGGCGGACGGAAGCGTCGCGGAACGGGAGCCCGTTGATCGAGCCCTCGGGCAGTGCGACCAGGCCGGCGATGAATGGCGCGCTGCCTTCACCGCTGACGTGCAGGTCGGCGTCGAGCGTTCCGGCCGGGTACGGGAGCGACGCTCGGGCGACTGAGGCGAGCGAGGCCACGTCGGCATCCCGCATTCGCGCGTCGAACTCGTAGTGGGCGTCGCGCATGTTTCCGCCGGCGAGACCGCTCGCGTCGCCATGCAGCGTCGCGACCGCAGGCCCAGCTTGCACGAGACCGTCGCGAACCTCGAGCCGCCCGTTCGCGAAGGCAAGCAACGTGCTCGCACCGATGTCGAGTTGGCGGAAGCGTCCGTCATCGAGAACGACGCCGGCGGTGACGCGGGGCGCGCGTATGCTGCCATCGACCGTCGCAATCGCGTTGAGCCGTCCGCCGGTGAGCGGCAACGCCGATCCGAGCCCGGCCAGAGCGATGCCGGCGGCCGACAACTGTAGCGTCCCGCCGTTTCCGAAGCTTCCGGCCGCGAGAACCGTACCGCCGGCGAGCTCGCCCCGCGCGGCATAGACGTCGAGTGTGTCGTAGCGGCGCCCGCGCACCCCGACCGTCGCGTCCAACGACCGGATCGACGCGCCGGCAACGCTCGCGTTGCGGAAGCGGGCTCCGTCGATCTGAGCGAGCAGGCGCCCATCGTCGCGCGCCAGGGCAAACGGGACGTCGAGCTCACCCTGCGCATGAAGGCCGCTCGGCATCACGCGGGCGATTTGCTCGAGCGAGCCGCGATAGCGGCCTTCGATTGCCCCGCGCCCGTCGGCCGTGCCGGCTCCGTGAAGGCTGAGCTCGCCCAGTAAGGCGCCCCGCAGCCGAACCTGCGAGGCGTTCAGATCGCCGGCGAGCGAGCCGCCGTGGCGCTCCGATGACGCAATGACCCGAGCGTCGACCAGGCCGCTGACCTCGGGAATGGGCGGCAACCTCAATCCGGGTAAAGCGCTACGGCCCAATCCAGCCGAGTTGACCCGGACATGCTGCAGCGCAGCCACCACGGCATATCGATCGTGCGGCTTGTCGAGCTGCGCCCGAAGGTAAAGTGAAGCATCGCCGGGACCGTCGAGGGTCAGCGGGCCGACCCGTCCGACCCCGGTCCGGTCGACCCGAAAGAGCGTCGCCAGCGTCTGTTGACGGCTCGACCCGGCGACGATCCCGCTTGCGCCGGCTGCGGCGTCGGTTCCGGCGATGACGGCCGTTGCGGTCAGCGGCATGCCCGGGATCACGAGCGACGCGTAGGGCAAACCGTTCGGCTCCGCCGCGAGCGAGGACAGTAGCTCGAAGTCCGTATGCTTGCCGAGCGTGACGCTGCCCTCGAGCGTGGCATCGAGCGGCCCGTAGCGCGCCGACGCGCGCAAAATCTCAGCGTCGGTCCCGCGCAGCGCCGCCGCGCCTGCCGGCCGTAGGAGCGGATAGGCGCCGTAGCCGATGGAGGCCGAATCAAACCGAGCGAGCACGAGCGGATTGGCGGCGTCGCCCTCGATGAGGAGCCCTAGGCGCAACCGGCCGCTTACCGGATACCTTCCCGAGTTCACGACCGACGCCAGCCGGCTGACGGGTCCCTCGCCGGTTAACCCCAGCCGGAAGGTCGGTGCTGAGAGTCCGTACAGTGCTCCGGTCACGCGCAGCGGAATGCCCGCGACCGCGGCGCTCATCTTCGGCGCGGTAACGCCGTCGTCGTAGAGATAAAGGCGGCCTTGCCCGTCGCGAACCGGCTTGTTAAGGCCGCCGAGGTACAGCTTGAAATCCCGCAGGAGGGCGGTGCCGCTTAGGTGCCGCTGCATCGTCCCCGAGCGATCGGCGAGTCCACACAGGCATGCGTCCAGCCCGAGCAGGCGTGCGCTCGCGAGGTTGACCTTCGGGGTATTGAGCGCGGCATTGACCAACGGCCCGAGCGGCAACTCCGCAGCGGTGAAGTGCTGGCTTTCGAAGCCGCGAGCCGGATCGAGCAGGGCACGGCCGCTCACCGGGTAGCTCCGCCCCTGGACCACGAGAGCGAAGCCCAGCGCATAGTGCGATTGCCGGTCCGGGGTTAGGCGAGCGTCGAGGTTCAACCCGTCTAATCGGATGCGCCGCGCTGCCGCATAAAAGCGAAACGGGGAGATGACGAGCACGCTGCCGTCGCGGATGCGCAGGGCGACGTCCGGAAGAGCGGGGGCGGGAGCGCCGCCCGGATTGCCTTTGCCGCCGGCCAGCGGGACGTTGTACGACCCGTCGCGGTGCTCGATGACGGTCAAGCGGGGGCGCTCGATCTCGACGGAAGTCAACCCGTAAAGGTGGCGGCCCTTGAAGAGAAGGTCATGAAGGTCGAGGCCGGCCTCGATGCGGTCGGCCGTGAAAACAGGCTCCCCCGCCTTGGTTCGAACGTCGGGGGCGACGAGCAGAAGGCGCCGCACCCCGATCTCGACGCGCTCCGCTCTGACCTCGTATCCCAGGAAGCTACCGGCCACCGGCAGGAGCGTTCGCGCAATTGCGTCGCGGGCGAGCGCGGCGGCGCCGAGAGCGACGACCAGGATCGCGGTGATCAACCAGAGGGTCCGCCGGGCGCGTAGGCTCTTCAACCGCTCTCCTTACCTGTGGTGGAGATACCCACTTCAGGCCCGGGAGCCACCCCGGGTGGCTTCCCGGCAAAGGACCTCCTGCACCGGCGGACGAAGCAGATACGTTCGTGCGTTGTGGCGTGCGGAGTGCTCGCGCCGCGCTTCGAGCCACAGTCGGGGGATTGGTAGGCTGCAAGGCCCGGGATTACTGTTTGTCGTTTCGGGGCCGTCGGGAGCCGGTAAGGATACCCTCGTCGACCGCCTTCGGCAGCGGATGCCCCGGCTGCGCTACTCCGTATCGGCGACGACCCGGCCGCCGCGCGAAGGCGAGCGGGAAGGCGAGTCCTATTTTTTCCACGACCGGCCCACATTCGAAAAGCGAATTGCGGCCGGCGACTTCCTCGAAACCAAGGAGTACGACGGACATCTTTACGGCACACCACGTTCGTTCATCGAGGAGACGCTGGCTGACGGATACGACGTAATCATGAAGCCCGAGGTCAACGGAGCGCTCGAGATCAAGCGCGCGTTTTCGAAGGCGGTCCTCGTGTTTCTCTTGCCCGACCGGTTTTCGCACCTGCGCAGGCGCCTCGCGGCGCGCAGGACCGAAACGGCCGACGAAATTGCGGCGCGTCTGGCGATCGCGCACGAAGAGCTGAAGTTGATCCGCAGCTTCGACTACGTAATCATCAACGAACAAGCACCCCAGGACGCGCTCGACACCTTACCCGCGGTCAACGACTTGGAAGCGATCGTTCGAGCCGAGCGCTTCCGCATCCACCATTACCAGGACGACGTTTTTAGGAAGTTGGAAGAATCATGAGTAAATCGGTTTTTGGGGATCTCGACGGCTTGCTCGAGCACGTCGACTCGAAGTTCACCCTGGTCAACGTAGTCACCAAGCGTGCCAAACAGTTGAACAACGGCGCCCCGGCCTTGACGGAGGATGCGAACCCGAACAAGCCGGTGTCGACGGCCTTCAATGAGGTTGCCCTCGGTAAGATCCCTTACCGGCGTTTCAAAGAGGGCATTAAGTAGCGTGCTTGACAGCGGCGCCGCGTCCGGCGGCGTATAGGGTCCGAAGATGTGCGGCATCGTCGGATACGTCGGAGAGCGCGACGCGGTCCCGATCATCCTTGATTCGCTGCGGCGGCTCGAGTATCGCGGCTATGACAGCGCCGGGATCGCGGTCATCGACGGCGACGGACAGTTGGGCGGCACGAAGGCGGAGGGCAAGCTCGGGCGGCTCGCCGAGCGGCTCGAGAGCGAACCGTTGCATGGCTCGGTTGGGATAGGCCATACCCGCTGGGCGACGCACGGCCGGCCCTCCGACGCTAACGCCCACCCCCATCTCGACTGCCGCCAAAACGTCGCCGTCATTCACAACGGAATCATCGAAAACTACGCCGGGCTGCGTGACCGGCTGCTGGCCGACGGGCACGCGTTTCGGAGCGAAACCGATAGCGAAGTGATCGCCCACCTCATCGAAGAGCAGGACGAAGGCGACATCGTCGTCGCGGTCCGCAAGATTCTCACGCAGCTGCAGGGTGCGTACGCACTCGGCGTAATCGCCTCGGGCTCGCCGGACCGGCTCGTTTTCGCGCGCAGCGGAGCGAGCCCGCTGGTCGTCGGCATCGGCAAGGACGAGATGTTCGTGGCCTCGGACACGCCGGCGATCTTGCAGTACACGCGCAAACAGCTCATCCTGCGCGAAAATGAAATGGTGGTCGTCGAGCGGGGCGGCTACGAGCTGACGGACTTCGAAGGCAACCCGATCGAGCGCGAGGTCCAACAAATCATGTGGGACGCGTCCTCGGCGGAAAAGGGCGGCTTCAAGCACTTCATGCTCAAGGAGATGTTCGAGCAGCCGGGGGTCGTCAAGCAGACGCTGACCGGCCGCATCGACGAATCGAACGATGCCCAGCTCGCCGCCGAGCTCGAGCTCGACGAGGGCCTCTTACGCGACGTCAACAAGATCTCGATCCTGGGGTGCGGGACGGCCTACCACGCCGGAATGATCGGCATGTACCTCCTGCGCGCACTCTGCCGGCTCCCGGTTGAAATGGAGCTGGCCAGCGAGTTCCGCTACGGCGACCGCGTTCTCGACGCGCGCACGTTGACGATCGCCATGTCGCAGTCGGGGGAAACGGCCGATACGATCGAAGCAGTGCGGGTCGCCAAGAACGCCGGCTCGCCCGTGCTCGGCATCTGCAACGTGCTGGGCTCGCACCTGACGCGCCTCGCCGACGGTATCTTGTACACGCGGGGCGGACCCGAGATCGGCGTCGCGGCCAGCAAGACGTATGTCTCACAGGCGACGGCGGCGGTCCTCTTTGCGCTCTATCTGGCGCGGCTGCGCGGTGCGGCGCCGCGCGAGCGTTTGCGGCAGATCGCCGAGAGCACGAAGCTGCTTCCTGAGGCAATCGACCTGTGCCTCAACGCCTCGGACCAGATCCGCCAGGTAGCCAAGGAACTGCGGCGCGCGCGCAGCGTGCTTTTCATCGGGCGGTACGTCAATCTCCCGACGGCGCTCGAAGGCGCGCTCAAACTCAAGGAGATTTCGTATATCCATGCCGAGGGCTACGCCGCCGGCGAGATGAAGCACGGCCCGATCGCGCTGCTCGAGCCGGCCGTTCCGGTCGTCGGTATCGTCACGGCGGGCCGAGTGCGCGAAAAGATGCTCTCCAACTTGGCCGAAGCAAGAGCGCGCGAGGCCGTCACCGTCGTCGTCGCGAACTATGGCGACAAAGAGGTGTCCGAGGTTGCGGACCACATCTTCTGGGTGCCGAAAGTCGACGAACTGCTTTCGCCGATCGTCAACGTCGTGCCGCTTCAACTGCTGGCATACCATATAGCGGATTTGGATGGCAAAGACGTCGATCAGCCGCGCAATCTCGCCAAGACCGTCACCGTTGAATGACGGCGCTGCTCGGTCCGACGGCCGCGCGCACGATGCGCTGCGGCCGGTCGTGATCGAGCCCAATCCGCTCGCTTACGCCGAGGGAAGCGCGTTGATCTCGGTAGGCGCGACGAGGGTCCTTTGCGCTGCCACGATCGAAGAGAAGCTGCCCCCCTGGCTGCGCGGGCAGGGTCGCGGTTGGGTGACCGCCGAGTACGCAATGCTGCCGCGGGCCACGACCGAGCGCACCCAGCGCGAATCGACGCGGGGAAGAATCGGAGGCCGCACGCACGAGATCCAACGGCTGATCGGCCGCGCGCTGCGCGCGATCACCGATCTCAAGCTCTTGGGCGAACGCAGTATCTTGATCGATTGCGACGTGCTGCAGGCCGATGGCGGGACGCGAACCGCCGCAATAACCGGGGCCTACGTGGCCCTCGCGCTCGCTCTGCGCAAACCGTTCGAGCGCGGTTCGAACAAATGGCCGTTGCGCGGCCAGGTTGCGGCGATCAGCGTGGGCATCGTCGGCGGCATTCCCCACCTCGACCTGGCATATGCCGAGGACAGTCGTGCCGAGGTCGACATGAACGTCGCGATGACCGACGCGGGGGCGTTCGTCGAAGTACAAGGGACGGCCGAGTCGAAGCCGTTCGAGCGCGAGCAGCTCGATACGATGCTCGCGCTCGCCAAGCTCGGGATCGACGAGCTTTTCGCTCTTCAGCGTCTCGCGCTCGATGGCGGCTGAACCGGACAAGCTCGCAGCCCTGGTCACCGAGATCGGCCGCTTCTACATCAAGGATCGGGATCTGCGGCGTGCGCAGGAGCGCATCGTTAAAGCGCTCGCCGAGGGAGAGCCGCCGCCCGGGGAGCTCGAAAGATATTTGGCCAGCGTGCGGCGCTACTTTTCGGGGTTCGAGCGGGAGGCGCGAGCCCACTTGAGCGACCTCGAGCGGCGTCTCACGCACGCGAGCCAAGTGCAATTCAACCTGACCGCTGAGCGCGGCGTGGCCGCGCGCCGAGTCGAAGCGGTGCAGGGCGTTCTTGCCAAGCTAGCCGAAGTCGCGCAGAGATGACCCGTCAAATCCCCTCCAGCAGGTTTCCCTCCCCGTGAAAGTCCTCGAGGAAGTCGGGCGCGGGACGACCGGCTTTCTCGAGTACACGGGCGGGATCGCATCCCTTTCGGCCGACGCCGCGACCTTTATCGGGCGCATGCGCATCCGCTTTTCCGAAACGATCGCGCAGGCGTACTTCCTGGGCGTCCAGTCGACGACGATCGTCCTGCTGACCTCGCTGTTCACCGGAATGGTGATCTCGCTAGAGTCGGCCAATCAAGCCAACAGCTTTGGGGTCTCGAACCTGGTCGGCGGCGCGGTGGCCTATGTCTCCTCACGCGAGCTCGGTCCGATGCTGACCGCGGTCGTGGTTGCAGGCCGGGCTGGGGCGGCGATCGCGGCGGAGCTCGGCTCGATGGTGGTGACCGAGCAGGTCGAGGCGCTCGAGGCGTTGGGCCTCTCTCCCACCCAGATCTTGGTCGTACCACGCTTGATTGCGATGATGACGATGCTGCCCATCTTAACGATTTTCGCCGACATTATCGCTATCGTGGGTGGGATGTACCTCGCCAAGGTCGTGGCCGGAATCCCCTATGGGGAGTTCGTTCAGTCGGTGCGCGAGTACAGCGCTTTCGACGACTACATGAAGGGTTTGCTCAAAGCGGTGGTCTTCGGGTTCATCATCGTGATCGTCGGCTGCTACCAGGGCTTCCGGACGCGTAACGGCGCGGCCGGAGTCGGAAAGTCGACCACCGGGGCGGTCGTCATCTCGATCATCTTGATCTTTATTTCGAATTTCATCATGTCGTTCGCCCTGTTCGGGACGAGGCCGGCCGATTGAGCTTAGCCTTCATCGACAACGCCTCGCTGTCGTTCGGCAACAAAGTCGTCCTGCGACGGTGCTCGCTTGAAATCAAAGAAGGGGCGATCACGTGTCTGATCGGCCTCTCCGGAGCGGGCAAGTCGACCGTGTTGCGGCTGCTCAACGGGCTGCGCATGCCCGACGTCGGGCGGGTCACCGTCATGGGCGTCGATCTGATGACGCTCTCGAAGCGCGACCTGATCGATTTTCGGCAACGCATCGGCTTCGCGTTTCAGTTTTCGGCGCTCTTCGACAGCATGACGGTGGGGGACAACGTCGCACTCCCGCTGCGCGAGCACACCCGCCTCTCGAAAACCGACATCGACCGGATCGTCAACCGTACCCTCGACTCGGTCGGTCTGCTGCAGGCGCGCGAGCAGATGCCGGCCGAGCTTTCGGGCGGCATGCTCAAGCGAGCCGGCTTCGCACGCGCGGTCGTCAACAATCCGCGGCTGGTTCTCTACGACGAGCCGACGACCGGCCTGGATCCGATCATCACGCACGTGCTGACCGACACCATCAAGCGGTTGCGCCAGCAACTCGACGGAACCGCAGTGGTCGTCTCGCACGATCTCGATAGCATCTATGCCATGGGGGACTACATTGCGATGCTTTTCGAGGGAGCCATTATCGAGTATGGAACGGTCGAGGAAGTGCGCCGCTCGGTGAACCCGATCGTGCAGCAGTTCCTGCAGGGAAGCGAGGTCGGACCAATACCGATATGAGGGAGAACTTCGGGTGAGTTCGCGATGAGCAGGCAGGCTCAAGTCGGCCTTTTCACGGTCTTGGGGTTTCTGCTGGCGGCGGGCGTCTTCTACGTGCTGGCCGACATCGGGACGCGCTCGCGCGGGTACCGCATCTTCGTTGACTTTCAGTCGGCGTCCGGATTGCATAACGCCGCGATCGTCTACTTGAGCGGCGTGGGCATCGGCGCGGTCGACGACATTTCGCTGCTGCCCGACTACACCTCACGCGTAACGATCGCGGTCAAGCCGAACTACGCAATCCCGACGGGGTCGAGATTCATCATCCAGGCTCCGATCACGGGCGAGCCCAGCATCCTGATCACGCCGCCGAAGAACCTCCCTGCGAACGCGCCAACCATCGCTGCGAATCAGGAGGTACGGGGGGTCAATCCAGTTTCGTTTGCCGATTTACTCGAGCAAGGTCAAGGCGAAGTCCGACGGCTCGACGACATCCTCGCGCAACTCGAAGCCTCGACCCCGAACCTGCTGAGCGAACTGCAGGCGACCCTCAAGAACGCCCATCAGCTCACGACGACAGCAAACTCGGCGATCCAGTCCCTCAGCAGCGGAACGCAGACGTTCGAGGAGCGGTTGTCAGGCTCTTTGATGTCGGCCGGCGGCAACGTTGCCGCCCTGACTGCTACGCTCGACTCGACGGTCAAGCGCAACTCCGGTCAGGTCGATATGCTGCTCGCGCAACTGAACCGTACCGCAAGGTCCTTCGGCGAAACCGTCGACTCCCTGCACGACGTCGCCACGAATCCGACCGTCAAGAGCAACCTGCTGGAAACGACGAAGTCGTTCGCGCTCACCGCGAAAACGCTGGCGCTGCTGACCGAAGACCTGCGACAGGTCACGGGCAATCCGCAGACGCAGGCAGAGCTGCGCGACACGGTCGCAAACGTCGATGCCACCTCGCAAAAGGTGGATTCGCTTCTCAAGAGCCTGGGCGGCACCTCGAGCGTCTACGGGGTCGACCGCGGCGCGACGCCCGCACCGGGCGGTCTAACGCCACCGCCGCCGGGATTCGTGCCGACCTCGATGCCCGCGATCCCGCCGTCGCCTGCGGCGGGGCCCCCGCAACCCGGCGCGCCGTCAAGCGGCGCCTCTGGGGCGCCCCCGCCCGCCGCCTTGGAGAAGTTGCGGCAGCGCTTGAACCAATTCACAAGCGATCTCGTCCAGCTGCAGGTGCGCGTCTCGCAGCTTTCGCCGGAGCGGCCCGGCAGCGCCGACCGCAACACCTCGCCGCTCTTGAGCGCCGACCGTGGCCCCATGAGCGATTTCAACCTGACGATCCTGCCGCACGCGGGGACCAGCATTTTCACGGGCGTGAACGACGTCGGCGCGTACACCACCGGGAACCTCATGCTGATCAAGAACGAGGGGCAACTCAAGTTGGGCGGCGGCATTGAATATTCGCGGCTAGGCGGCGTGTTCTCGTGGTCGGGCAACAAGCTTGGCTTCGAGAGCCGCTTTTACGATCTGCGCCACCCTACGCTCGATCAATACTTTAACTACTTCGCGGGACGCAAGTTTCAGATCTTCGGCGGGGAGCGCGACCTCAATCATACCGACCGGCGTACGGTATTCGGGCTGCAAACGGAATTGTAGGTGTCGTACGGAACGGGGCGCGGATGATCCCCCTTGGGGAAGACCGGCCTGCTCCCGTTTTTCCGGTATCGGTCTACCTGCTGATCGCGGTGAACGCCTACGTTTTCTTTACCGAGGTGACGGCTCCGAACTTCCCGCGTTTCGTCAACAGCTTCGCAACGATCCCCTACGACGTAACCCACGGCGTTACGCTGCCGCCACCGAGCCCCGGGAGTGCGCTGTGGACGCTGATCACGGCGCAGTTCATGCACGCAAACCTGCTGCATATCTTTTTCAACATGTTGTTTCTTTTCGTCTTTGGGCCGGAAGTCGAGTACCTGTGCGGTCATCTGCGCTTCATCGCCTTCTATCTCGTCTGCGGAGTCGCGGGCGGCTTGGCGCAGATCGCATTCTCGCCCAATAGTCACGTTCCGGTGATCGGGGCGTCGGGCGCCATCGCGGGGGTGCTCGGCGCGTACATCGTCAGCTATCCGACCAACAGCATTCGAACGCTCGTGCCGCTCGGCTTCATTCCGCTGTTTTTCCGGTTGCCGGCCGCGCTCGTCATCGGCCTCTGGGCTCTCACGCAGTTCGTCTCGGGATTCAGCCAAGTCTCGGTCCCGGGTCATGGCGATCAAGGCGGGACCGCCTACTTCGGCCACATCGGGGGTTTCTTAGCCGGCGTTCTCTTCGTCGGGCTGTTCAGCGTGCGATCGCCGAGCCAGCGGAGCTACCGCTATCGCTACTGAGGTGAAGGCCGGCACGAAACCGGCGCGGCCGCGGGTTGCCATTCTCGGCGCGGGCGCGATGGGCACCCTTTTCGCGTATCAGTTGGCGGAACACAACGACGTCACGCTGGTCGAAGTGCGGGGCGACGTCGTCGAGACGATTAACGCGCGCGGCGGGGTGCAGGTTGACGAGCTTGCGGTCCGCCCGCTTGCCGCCACGACGGATCCTTCGAAGGCTTTCGCGACGAGTTTCCTTTTCGTGTTCGTCAAGGCGCCGTACACGCTGGGCGCGGTGCGACCGTTTACCGGTCAGCTGAATCCCGCGACGCCGATCGTTTCGCTGCAAAACGGGCTCGGAAATGAAGAGGCGATCAAAGCAGCGTTGGGTTCGAACGTTGCGCTCGTCATCGGCATCACCAACGAAATGTCGCTCGCGATCGGCCAAGGCCACTCGCGGCGCCTCGGCATCGGTTCGACGGTGCTGGGCAGCGCGGGTGCCTCGTACCCGACGGTTCGCGCCGTGCTCGCGCTCTTGCAGCAAGCGGGGCTCGAAGCGTCGACCGCCTACGACATCCGGCCGCATCTGTGGGGCAAGCTGCTGGCGAACGCCGCGATCAACCCGATCGCCGCCCTGCTCGACGCAAAAAACTCCATCATTCCGGCCGACCCCGACGCGGCGGCGCTGGCACGCGCGCTCGCCCTCGAGGGGGCGGCGGTCGCCAAGGCGCTGCGCGTAAATTTGCCCTTCACGGATCCGTGGGAGTACGTGCGCGCCGTTCTCGCCGCGAGCGAGGACGGTCGCAACTCGATGACGGTCGATCTCAACGCCCGCCTGCGCACCGAGATCGATCAGATCAACGGCGCCATCGTGTCGGCCGGCCGCCGCCTAGGCGTGCCGACGCCGTATAACGATGCGATCCTGCGTTTGGTAAAGGCCAAGGAGAACGCCCCGCGCGAGTGATCCTCGCGGTCGCGAACGGTAACTTCTTGGTACACGAGTCAAATGCCGATAGTCTAGCGGAAACACCAAAGAGGCAACCTGGCACGGATGCCGCGAAGACAAGCGGCGTGCTCGCGCTAAAGCTCCGTGACGCTCCGACAAACGCCGAGATCGAGCGCCTCGCGAGGGACAATCCCGGCTACCGGTTCGAGCGCGACCCCGACGGCATGCTCGTCGTGAGCCCGACCGGCAGCAACAGCGGCCTTCGGAACTCGCGGCTCAATGCGGAGCTTTTTGCATGGAATGAAGGCCTTGCCCAGCCGGGGTTCTGTTTTGACTCCTCGACCGGATTCACGCTTCCCGATGAGTCCCTGATCTCGCCGGAGGCTGCATGGATCGCGTACGAACGGTGGGGCATGCTCGCCGACGACGAGCGCGAGGCCTATGCGCGGATGTCCCCGACGTCGTCATCGAAGTCGTTTCGAAGACTGACCGTCCGTCCGTCCTTCGCGCGAAGCTCGAACGCGCTCGCGTACTCGGGGCGCGCTACGTGTTGCTGCTCGACCCGTACCGCAACGAACGATGGAGCGACGGAGTGCCGCCTCCGGGGCTGCAATTGACGCTCGAGTCCATCCGCATCTAGGCGGTTCCGTACGTCCGCGTCGCGCGCAATATGCGCGGTCGTCTTTGACCTCGACGGTGTCCTGATCGATTCCGAGCAGATATGGGAAGTCGTCCGGCGAGCGTTCATTCTCGAACACGGCGGAAAATACACCGAGAGCGCGACGCGCGACATGATGGGGATGAGCGCGCCCGAGTGGTCGCACTATATCGCGACGAAGCTTGGGGTCAACCTGCCGGATCGGGAGATCAACGAAGGCATTGCGGCCGAAGTTGCGGCGCGCTATCGGACCGAGCTGCCGCTCATGCCGGGCGCGGTTGAGACGGTCCGCGCCCTTGCCAAGCGCTTTCCGCTTGGGCTCGCGTCGTCGTCGAACCGCCCGCTGATCGAGCTCGCCCTCGACGGCGCTGGGCTTCGCGATTCCTTCAGGGTCGTCGTTTCAGCGGACGAGGTGGCCCGCGGTAAGCCCGCTCCCGACGTCTACTTGCGGGCGGCGGAACTCTTGAAACGACGGCCCCAAGACTGCGCCGCCGTCGAAGATTCGGCCAACGGAATCCGATCGGCGCGGGCTGCTGCAATGGTCGTGATCGCAATTCCCAACCATACCTTTCCGCCCTCCTCCGACGCTCTCAAACTCGCCGACCGCGTGCTAGAATCTATCACCGAACTCTGCGCCGAAGGTGTCTTGGAAGCGGCCGGGAGCGGTCGGGCAGAACTCAACGAGCGTGTTTAGGGGGCGAGGGGGCTTGCGCCGTGCCTTTGCTGCAGCGTTCGCGCGCGCACAACCAGTGCAGCACGACCGCACTGAATTGCGTCTGATAGCGGGTCGCGGCGCCGCTTGCGTTGTTCGCGTAAAAGGCCGCCGGCGTGGCCGCAACTTGGAGGTTGTGATCCATGCCCTCGACCACGGCTAAGGTCGCAAGGCCGGGACGTTCGCGGTTGACGACGTCGACGATGCGCTCGTGGTCTTCGCGCGCGACGACGTAGTCCGACGCGCCGTAGACGGCCAGCACGGGGACCGCGATATGCATCCACGGCTCGATGACGTTGAGCGTGGCGACTTGTTGCATGTATGGCGCGGCCACCGGATAGATGCCGTTGCGTTTCTTGCAGGCGGGTTCGTCGGCCTCGATGTGCGATTCAGAATCGCGTGCCACGAGGAGGCGATGCATGCAATATTCCTTGCTGCGCAGGGTCTCGTCTACGACGTCCGGCGCATCGCCCCCGAGCTCGAGCTGGCGCCGCAGGTTTTGCAGTTCGTACTCGAACCAGTTTCGGCCGATCGCCTCGGAAACGACGACGCCGGCCACGGGCCGCTCGAGCGCGAGCCGCGGTGCGATAAGCGTGCCGATGCTATGGCCGAGGAGATAGAGGTGTGCCGGATCGACGCGCGGATCGCGGCGAAGCGCCTCGAGCGCAACTGCGTAGCCGGCGCTTTCGTCATGAAAATCGACGTCGTGGCAGGGTGGTCCCTGGCTGTCGCCGACGCCGCTCTTCTCGAGGCGCATCGTGATGAAGCCGGCGCGAGCAAGGTCGCGGCTGATTCGTAGATACCCATCCTCCGGATTCGCAGCAACGTCGACCGAGAAACAGCCAATTCCGCCAACGAGCAGTACTCCTGGGCGCCGAGCTGCGAGGGTCTTGGGAACGTCGAGCAGCGTGCGGCGCAGCGTTCCTGCGATCTCGATCGTCTGATACAACGTGCGCACGGTGGGGTCGTCTTCTGAAGGCGGCGCGCCTACGGTGACGCTGATCGTTTCCTCCGAGCCGTTGCGTACGATCACGAGCGGCACCGTCGAGCCCGGCCGCAAGCGTCTCACGGTTTGCACGACGTCGGAAGCACGTTCCACCGGCACCGCACCGATGGAACGTATCACGTCGCCCGCGCGGAGCGCAGCCGCCGCTGCGGCGGAACCGGGAACCACGGCTTGGATGCTTACCGCACCCGCGCTCTCGAGCAGCGCGGCGCCGAGGACTCCATGCCGCGGAAGTTCGGCGGCTCGGGCAGTTCCGCGAGCCGCAAGGAGGGTCGCAAAAAGAAGCAATGTGAAAAGGAGGCAGCCGCGAGCCCTTGGGTTCCCGATCAAGCGACGGCCTCGAGGATGCGATCGATGACGGCGTCGAGGTCTGACTCGAACGCGGTCAGTTCGCGGCCGCTGGGGACAAAGCGATCGCTCTGCGCGCGCTCGAACTGTGCGCGCAGGGCATCGTAGAACCCGTCGATGTTAAAGAAGAAGCACGGTTTTGCGTGGATGCCGAGCTGATTCCAGCTGATCGCTTCGAGGATTTCCTCGAGCGTCCCGAAGCCGCCTGGCAGCGCGAGGAACGCGCCGGCGCGGGCCGCCATCAACGCCTTGCGCTCGTGCATCGTCTCGACGACGATCAGCTCGCTCAACCTTCCGTGCGCGACCTCGCGCGCAACGAGCGCGTTCGGAATGACGCCGACGACCTCGCCTCCGGCGGCTAAGGCTGCATCCGCTAGCGCCCCCATCAGCCCGACGCGTCCGCCGCCGTAGACAACGCCGAGTCCGCCCGCTGCGAGGCGGCGTCCGGTTGCCGCCGCGGCCTCGAGGTACCGCTCGGAAACGGCTTGACTCGACCCGCAAAAGACGCACACGCAACGACGGCTCTGGTTCATTCGATTCCAGGCAGCATGAGCGGCTGATTCCGCAGTCGTGCGTGCGTTGCCGGCGCTAAAAGCCGAAGCGTCCGAGCGGCTCGCCGCGGACGGCGACGTTGCGATAGCGTGCAAGCGCAAACAGCGGGAAGAACGCGCGATAGCCATGATACCGTAGGTAAAAGACGCGCGGAAAGCCCACCGCCGTGTACCATTCTTCGTTCCACAATCCATCCGCGTGCTGGCGCTCGATAAGAAAGCGGACCCCACGCTCGACGGCCGGGTTGCGTTCTTCGCCGGCCGCTAAGAGCCCAAGGATGGCCCATGACGTTTGGCTGGCGGTGCTCGCTTTGCAGAGTCCGCGTTTGTTTTGCCAATAGCTAGCGCCGTCCTCACCCCAGCCGCCGTCGGGCTGCGCAAACGCAAGCAGATACTCGACCGCGCGGCGGACGGTCGCGCAGTTCGCACTCGTCTTCCCGGCTGCGCGAAGCGCGTTGAGAACGGACCACGTCCCGTAAACATAATTCGTGCCCCAGCGGCCAAACCACGAACCATCCGGCTGTTGCGTGCGTTCGAGGTAGCCGAGCCCTGCCAGCACGATCTCGTCGGTGGGGCTGCGGCCCAATTGCAGGAGCATGCCGACGCAACGCGCGGTCACGTCTTCGGTCGGTGGGTCGAGCAGTGCGCCGTGATCGGCGAAGGGGATATGGTTGAGGTAGTAGGCGGTATTGTCGGCGTCGAAAGCGCCCCAGCCGCCTCCCTTGCTTTGCATGCCCACGACCCAACGGGTGGCGCGCTCTAGCGCCTCTCGATAGCGTTCGGGCGACTCGCGGTGCAGCGCCATGGCGACGACGGCGGTGTCGTCGACGTCGGGATAATAGTCGTTCCAATATTGGAAGGCCCAGCCGCCGGGCTCGAGACCCGGGCGCTGCGCCGCCCAGTCGCCCGCAATCCGCGTCACCTGGCGCCCGGCGAGCCAGGCGTTGCCCTTTACGACCGCTTCGGCAACACCCTCAGGTGTGGTTTCGAGCAAGGCGTGGACTGCAAGGCTCGTGTCCCACACCGGCGACACGCACGGTTGACAATACGCTTCGTCGGCCTTGATGACGAGCAGCTTGCGAACCGCATCCTTCGCCGTCGCTAGGTCGGGGTGGTCCGCCGGAAATTGCATCGCGTCGAAGGCCATCACCGCATTGGCCATCGCCGGGAAGATCGCGCCCAGGCCGTTTTCGCCGTTGAGACGTTCGGTGACGAAACGCATCGCGCGCGCGACCGCCGCCGCACGCACGGCGCGCGGAATAAACGGTTCGGCGCCGCGCAGCACGGAGTCGAGCGCGAGAAACAGGCGCCCCAGCGGCGTGCGCGTTGCGGCGCGCATATAGCCGTGCTCGAGCTCCGGCGGCCGCACGAACAGCTCGCCCACGTTGACCTCGCGCGGATTCCGCGCGCGCGCGCGAAGGGCCATCAGCACGAGCAGCGGTACCACGACCGTGCGAGACCAGTACGACACCTTGTCGAGGTGGAAGAAAAACCAGCGTGGCAAGAGCAGGATCTCGACCGGCATCACGGGCACGGCGCGCCACGGGACTTGAGCGAAAACGGCGAGCGCGATGCGCGTGAAGACGTTGCAGCGCGCCGCTCCGCCCAGAGCCAGAACGCGCTCGCGCGCCCGCACCATGCCGGGCATCTGCGGGCTCTCGCCCGCGAGCTTCAGCGCGAAGTACGCTTTCACGGTCGCGCTGACGTCGCTGTCGCCGCGATAAAAGAGCGGCCACCCCCCATCGGCGTTCTGAATGCGGCGCAGGTAGGTGCAGATCTTGGCCTCGAGCGCGTCGTCGATCTGGTCGAGGTAGTGCTCGAGCATGATGTACTCGGCGGGAATCGTCGCGTCGGCCTCGAGCTCGAAGACCCAGTGACCGTCGTCGCGCTGGCGAGCGAGCAGCGCTCGCGTTGCGGCGTCGATGGCGGCGTCGAGCGGCCCCATTCGGAGGTCGCCCACGGCATCGGTCTCGGTCAGCATCCGGTTGAAGAGGGCTCCTTTGCGAGGCGAGAGGATTGGGGACCCAGCTTTGGTACCACACTCTTCGCAACCGGCCTGCGCGCCGGTTGACGGGAAGGGAGATGCGTGCGGGAGGTCGCTGCTTGAAGGGAGCCGCCGGCGTTTTGTGCGGCGCCTCGATCGGGGTCTCGGCGCTGTCGGCCGCAGCTTGGGCAGCGCTCGTGCTCTTCCGCAGCGAGTCGTGGCAGGCTCGCACCGACGAGTATCTGGCCGCTCCCGGCGGCGAGCCTTGGGACGTCGTGCCGCGCGTGCATGCCATCGTCCCGGCGCGCAACGAGGGCGAGGTCATCGCGCAAACCTTGCCCTCGCTCGTGATGCAAAGCTACGACGCATTGCGCGTCACGCTGGTCGACGACCGCAGTGACGACGGAACGGCCGAGGCGGCTTACGAGGCGGTTCGCGGGTTGCCGGTTGCAGGACGTTTCGAGCTGGTCTTGGCGGAGCCGCTCAGAGCGGGTTGGACCGGTAAGCTCGGCGCGCTCGAGAGCGGCATTCGCAGCGCGATCGCGGGCGGAGCCGTTCCCGACTTCTGGCTCTTGACCGATGCCGACATCCGGCACGCGCCCGGCAATGTCGCAGCGCTCGTCAAGAAGGCGCGCAGCGAAGACCTCGAGCTCGTCTCGCTGATGGCACACCTGCGTTGCGCGAGCCGATGGGATGCTCTTCTGATTCCGGCGTTCGTCTTCTTTTTTCAGAAACTCTATCCGTTCGGATGGTCGAACGATCCGCTGCGCCAAACCGCCGCCGCCGCGGGCGGTTGTGTCTTGATCTCCGCCGCGGCGCTCGAGCGTATTGGCGGGCTGGCAGCGATCCGCGATCGCCTGATCGACGACTGCGCGCTGGCCGCCGAGGTCAAACGCAACGGCGGAGGGACCTGGATCGGCCTTTCGAAGCGCGTGCGCAGCGTGCGACGTTACGAGACGCTCGAGGCAACCTGGAGCATGGTCAAGCGCACGGCGTTCACGCAACTCGATCATTCGTATCCCAGACTCGCCGCAGCGGTCGCCGGAATGGCGCTCCTGTACGTCGTTCCCCCGCTTGCGACCGCTGCCGGGGCGCTCGGAGGCAACGGGTGGCTCGCGGCGACCGGGCTGTCGGCCTGGCTCAGCATGGGCGGAGCTTATCTTCCGGTGGTCCGCGCTTACGATCGGCCGGCGGCTGCGGCGTTTGCGCTGCCGCTGGCGGCCGCCCTCTTTACCGGGATGACGGTCGCCTCCGCCTGGGACTACGCGCGTAAGCGCGGTGCGAGCTGGAAGGGCCGCACCTACCGGGCCGGCGGATCAGCCGAAGAGGCGAGCGACGCAGCGTTCGATGGCGCGCAAGGCGCGGAGCGAGCCGAGGCTCATTCGCCAAGCGGCGCCCGGGCGGCTCAGCATCGCAACGGCAAGTGCCGTTCCGGCCAGTTTACCATCATTGTCGATCGCACCTGAAAGGTCGGGAAGGTCGTGGTGCGGGCCGTCGCTGACGGTGCGCAGGACCGCCACCCGAACGCCCGCGGCGCGCAAGCGCCGCACGAGCGCAAAGCTCTCCATGTCGAGCGCGTCGATGCCTTCGGTTTCGAACAGCTGGCGCTTGAGCGCGGCGCTCGACACGACGTTATCCACGCTGAGGCCGCGTATGCCGGTAAACGCGTCCGGCAGGCGCGACGCGACGCGGGCCGCAAGCGCTCCGTCGAGAACGATCGGGTCGTCACCTAGATGCTGGATCGAGCCGTAGATAAGAGCGTCCCCGGCGTCGAGCGACGGAGAAGCCGCGCCGCACAAGCCGACGGCGAGCGCGTTAGCAGGCGAATTCCGCTCCAGCACCGCCTCGGCGGCGGCGCCCGCCGCGACCGGCCCGATGCCGGTCGGCACGACGGTTAGCGCTTTACGGCTTCGCGCCAAGCCAAGCCGAACGGCAGCCTCTTCGGGACCGCGCGGAACGAAGATGGCGTCGACGCGCGAGCCTCGACGCTCCCCGTCAGTTCCCGCTGAAGACGCTACCGAGCGAGCGCAGCATGTTTTGCGGCCGCATCGAGTCGTCTGCGGCGGTCGGCTCGTACCCGCAGTGAACCATGCAATCCGTGCACTTTGAATTGCCGCTCTTGTGACCGTATTGCGACCAGTCGGTCTGCTCGATGAGCTCGCGGTACGTCGAGTAGTAGCCCTCGCCGAGCAGATAGCACGGCTTCTGCCAGCCGAAGAGCGAGTACGACGGCATGCCCCACGGGGTGCACTCGTAGTCTTTTTCGCCCATCAAGAAATCGAGGAACAGCGGATTGGCGTTGAAGTTCCAGCGCTTCTTTCCCGTCTTCCACGGCGCCAGGATCTCGCGAAACAGCGCCTTGGTTTGATCGCGGTGCAGAAAGTGTTCCTGATCGGGCGCTTTCTCGTAGGGATAGCCGGGTGAAATCATCATGCCGTCGATTCCGAGCGTGCTTGCGAAATCGAGGAACTCTTGGACCTCGGCGACGGTCGCGTCGTTAAAGATCGTCGTGTTGGTCGTGACCCGGAATCCGCGCGCCTTGGCGGCCTTGATGGCCGCGACCGCGACGTCGAAGATGCCGGCGCGCGCGACCGCCCGGTCGTGGACCTGCCGCACTCCGTCCAGGTGAATGGAAAACGTCAAATAGGGCGACGGCGTAAACTTGTCGAGGCTCTTCTCCAGCCGGATGGCGTTGGTACAGAGGTAAACGAACTTCTTGCGCGCGACCAAGCCTGCCACGATCTCGTCGATCTGGGGGTGGAGCAGCGGCTCGCCGCCGGGAATCGCGACGATCGGCGCACCGCACTCCTCGGCCGCTTTGAAGCACTCCTCGGGCGACAGATGCCGGCGCAGGACCTCGACCGGGTGCTGAATCTTACCGCAGCCGCTGCACGCCAGATTGCAACGAAACAACGGCTCGAGCATCAGGGTGATCGGAAAGTGCTTGCGCCCTTTCAATTTCTGGGCGATCACGTAGCTGCCTACGACCGCTGCCTGCCTTAGCTGTACCGCCATCTTTGGTCGTTATCTCCGTTTCGAAAGGTAGCCGTGCTCGGTGAACCATCCGATCGCGCTGCGGATCGCTTCATCGACCGGCCCTGGGACGTAACCTAGCTCGACCTTTGCCTTCGACGTATCGTAGAACATCGCTTCCTTGGACATTCGGACGCCGTCGATCGGTACGTTCTGACCCAACCCGAGGGGCGTCAGCATGGTTTCGTCGAGCCATGCGAAGGCCAGCGGCAACCACAAGGGAACCGAGTGGCGCGGGGCACGGCGGCCTCCGCCGAGCGACCCAACGCGCTGCAGAAGCGCTCGCAGCGACAAGTTCTCGCCCCCTAAGATGTATCGCTCGCCCGTACGACCTTTCTCGTACGCGAGCAGATGGCCGCGCGCGACGTCCGCGACGTCGACGAAGTTGAGGCCCGTTTCGACCAGCACCGGCATCTTGCCATTGAGGAATCGCACCAAAATCTCGCCCGTCGGCGTCGGCTTTCGGTCCCACGGGCCCAGCGGAGTGGTCGGATTGACGATAACGACGTCCTGTCCGGCCCGCGCGGCAGCGCGGGCCTCCTGCTCGGCCAGGTACTTGGAAAGCTTATACGCGCCGATCATCCGTCCGGACGGGCTCTGATGGTTCTCATCGGCGAGGCCGTGCTTTTTTACGCCGATGGCCGCTACCGAACTGGTGTATACGACCCTTGGAACCTCCGCCGCGCGAGCGGCGGCGAGCACGGCGCGCGTGCCTTCGACGTTCCCGCGCAGGACGGCATGGCGGTCGCGCCGCCACAAACTGTAGTGCGCGGCGACGTGAAAGGCGGCGTCGGCGCCGCGCATCGCCGGCGCGAGCACCTGCTCGGCTAACTGACCTTCAACGAGCTCGATATTCAGCCCATCCAGGTTGCCGCGGTTGCTCGCAGGACGGACGAGGGCGCGCACCCGCCACCCTTCCCGCAGCAAGAGCCGCACGAGGTTGGCACCAACGAATCCGGTTCCACCGGTGACGAACGCCGTGCGGCTCACGCTGGTTTGCGGCGCACGCGCTCCCGAAGATCGTCGACCAGCGTGTAAACGACGGGGACGACGACCAGGCTCAGGACGGTGGAGGTGATGAGGCCGCCGATAATCGAGACCGCCATCGGGGCGCGTAACTCGGCGCCGGCTCCGAACCCAAGGGCAATCGGTGCCATGCCCAAGATCAGCGCCGCCGTCGTCATGACGATCGGGCGCAATCGTTGCGAGCCGGCTTCCAAGATCGCGTCGTAACGCGCCAAGCCCCCGGCGCGCAAACGCTTGATGCAGTCGACCAGCAGGATCGCGTTCTTATTGACGAGTCCGAACAAGAAAACGAGTCCCATGATCGAGATCATTCCGAAGTTCTCGTGCGTGACCCAGGTCGCGAACAGCGCCCCGACGGTCGACAACGGCAAGGCGACGCTGATGACGAGCGGATCGAGCCAGCTCCGGAAGAGGATGACGAGGACGGCGATGATCGCCGCCACCGAAAGCGCCAGGGCGAACCCAAAATCGCGAAACGTCGTGACGGCGTCGCGCGAGGTCCCGCCAAAGTTGAGCGAGACGCCTTTTGGCACGAGCTTGCGAGCCAGCACCGCGACTTCGTCGTTGGCGTCGCCGAGTTCGAGACCCTCGAGGTCCGTCGCAATGCCGACGGCACGCTTACGGTCCACATGCTCGATCGCAGAGAAGGGCGTGCCGTCCGAAAGTCCGCTAGCCGTCACGTCCACGAAACCTTTCGTCTGCTGCAGCCGGTGTTCGAATTCGCGCCCGAGGGCACGCAACTGGTTGAGATTGTTGCCGACGAAATAGAACTGGAGCGGTTTGCTCGTGTCGGTGCCGACGAACGGAACGTCGCCAACGCTCGAGTCCACGCCGTCGAGCGGCGGGAGCCGGGTGCGAACCGCATCTTCGACATCGATCGTCTTCACCTTACGGTTCGCCTTCAGGTGCACGTCGAGCAACCCCGTGCTCGTTCCGGACTGGCCCCCGATCGTCGTGTAGACGTCGCTGACCGCCGGGTCCTGCTTCACCGAGTCCTCAAGCGTTTTCGCCGTGGCGACCATATCGCTCAGGCTCGTCCCGAGCGGCATCCCAAAGGTCACGTGGAATTCGCCCCGGTCCAAATGTGGAATGAAGCCCTTGGGGATGAACGGGATCAACGTGAGCCCGGCAGCAAAAGCAACGACCGCAATAGCGACGACCGCCGCGCGATGGGTCAAGGCCCAAGCGATGACGCGCCGGTAGTGAAGATGCCGAATGTCCGGGCGGGCCGCTTTCCGCGGCCGCAGCACGGTGCGAAGCCAGGCTGCCGCGAGCGTCGGCGAGAGCGAACGCGCCGCGAGCAGGGAGAGCAGGACGGCCGCCGATGCGGTCAATCCGAAGGGCTTGAAAAACTGGCCGAGGGTTCCGGTCATCAAGCCGATCGGCAAGAAAACCGCGACGACCGTTAGCGAACAGGCCACCATCGTCCGGCCGATCTCGCGATTCGCGCGGTACGCGCTTTGCCGAGGCGTCTCGCCGTCTTCGATGTGCCGGACGATATTCTCGACGGCCACAATCTGGTCGTCGACGATGACCCCGACCACGAGCGCCAGCGCCAGCAGCGTGATCGTCTCGAGGTTGAAGTGCAGCAGCTTCATGATGAAGGCCGTGCCGAGAAGCACGGTCGGTACGGCCAGCGCCGAGATCAGCGTCGGCTTCCAGTCGTGCAAGAACGGCCAGATGACCAGTATCGCGAGCAGCAGGGCGAGCCCGAGCGCCTCGAGCGTTGCTCGGCTCGCCTCGCGAATGTAGGGCGCCTGCGAAGCGGCGCGCACGATCGTGACCCCGCGCATCTGCGGGGTGAGCTCGGCGATCACATCGTCGCAGGCCTCGGCGAGATCGAGGGCATTTGCGGAACCTTGTTTGATGACGTTGACCGCAACCGCGGGCATTCCATTGAAGCGGTAGGCCGAAGCGCCGGGGCCGGACTGTTGCGCCCCCACGATCTGCACCTTGAGGACGCCCGGGATCGCCCGCAGCTTCGGCACCACGACTTGTTCCGCGACCGATCCTAACTGCGTCATCGAACGGCCCGACTGGACCAGCGCGTAACTGACGACGGCCGTCTCATTGAGATTGATCGGGGTCACGTTGACGACCGTTCCGGCCGGCAGTTTGACCGCGGCGATGGCGTCGTCGACTCGCAGTTTACGGGTATCGAGGTCTTCACCGACGTCGAACGACATGTCGATGACGACGAATTCGGGATACGATAGGGAGTGGATGCGCGACAAGCCGCGGATGGTCGAAAGCGAGGTTTCGAGCGGCTTGGTGACGTTACGCTCGTTGGCCTGCGGGTCGATTTCATGTGAACGCGCGGTGACCACGACGACCGGGAACGTAATGTCGGGGAAAAGCGCGAGCTTGAGCGAGAGAAAGGCCGACAGGCCGAGTGCGCTGACGACGACCCAGAAGCCCAGCGTCAGCCACGGGTAGCGGATCGCCAGTAGCGCCAGGCCGAGAGGCGGCCGTTCTTTGGTGCGGACTATGGTTTTGCCAGCCCCAGGTTGAAGCGCTCGCGGCTCGTCTTGGAGACGAGCCAGCGCGTCGTCTTGTTGCTGATCGTGGACACCGAACCGGCCAGAATCAAGGACCGCACCTCCTGGCGCGAGATCTTGACGGCGCCGCCCGATTGCAGCATGGCGGTCGTGCGCTCGATCTCACGCAAAGTGGCCACGGCGAAGAGGATCGGCAACAAGCAGAAGAGGCGGATCGTGACGGCCATCTTCGGCAGCGCGTTAAAGTACTCGAGCGACTCTAGCAGGTCGTCTTTGGCAAGCTGTACCAAGTCGTACAACGCAGCGCGGTTCTCAACCACCCAGTCGCCGCTCAGAATCGTTTGGTGGCTGCTCCCGCGCTTGCGCAGGAGTTCCTCCGGGACGTAGACCGCATTTTCGTGTTCGACGTCCCACGGGATGTCTTTGATGATGTTGATATTCTGAAGGAGCTCGCCGAAGGCTTCGCAATGCGCGAGAAGACGCTGGTAGTCGCGCTCTCGAATGTACGGAGAATGGTAATAAAAGAGGTCGGTGAGCAGATGCCCGACGGTTCCGGCAACGTAGTAACAATAACGGCGGTACTCAGCCATCGTTTGAATGCGGATGCCGTCGGGATAGCGTCCCACGAACTCGCTCATGCCGGTCGCGAGCTCGCGGGTCCAGCGCGCGACGATGTCGGCACTTTTCTTCGGTAATTGACCGAGCAGTTGGAAAACGAGCTCGGTTCCGGCGACGAGCTCGAGGTAGTTCTCATCGGCCTGAATTTCGGCTGCCTCGCTCGCGAAGCTGCGGGCTGCGTCGGGATCCTCGAAGCACGCCTGAAAGCGGGCGAGCAGGTACTGACGGCGCGCGGCCGGGCAGGCGCCGTCGTCCTCGACCGTATCGGCAATGCGGCACAAAAGGTAGCCGGTCAGCACCGCCTTGCCGAGGTCTCCAGGAAGCAGCGCAATGCCGATGGCAAAGGTACGTGAAACTCGGCTGATGATGCCGCGTCCGAAGTCGAGCGCCTCGCGATCTTTCGCCGGCGAGCGTCGGAGCGGCCCAGCTCCGTTCAACGGCATTCCCGCGCCCTATGAATCCCCTTTAGTTTCAAACTGAACTCCATCCACCGCCCCGCCTAGCCATGCCTTCGTTGTACCCAGGCGAAAGCGCTCCCGCTTGGTTTACGATGAGACGCCGGTCAAACCCCCGCATGTCGGGCTCAAGCCCGATTTCGCAGGAGTGGAAGGGGTCGGCGGCACAGACCGCGCCATGCGAACCGGTCCGAACGCACGCGTACCCTGGCGAGGCCGCGCGAGCCAGGCATGAGAAGTTCTGCTGCGACGACGTGCCGCAATGTCCTGTGCGTCTTCCCACGCTATGCGCCGTCGTTCGGAACGTTCGAATACGCCTACCCGATCGTGGGCGTCAAGGCGTTCATGCCGCCGCAGGGCATCCTTTTGATCGCCGCTTATTTGCCCGAGTCGTGGGGCGTGCGGTTCGTCGACGAAAACGTTCGTCGCGCGAGCCCGGCCGACTTTCAATGGGCCGACGCGGTCTTCGTGAGCGGCATGCACATTCAGCGTCCACAGATCGAGGACATCAATCGGCGCGCGCACCTCGCAGGCAGGGTAACGGTGCTCGGCGGCCCGTCGGTCTCCGGCTGTCCCGAATATTATCCTGATTTCGACTACTTGCACGTCGGCGAGCTTGGCGATGCGACCGACGAATTGATCGCGCGGCTCGAGCGCAGCGTCGCCCGGCCGGTTCAGCAGGTGCGCCTCGAAACCAAAGAGCGCCTGCCGCTGGCCGACTTCCCGCTTCCGGCATACCACCATCTCGATGTCTCGCAGTACTTCCTAGGCAGCGTGCAGTTTTCCAGCGGCTGTCCTTACCGCTGCGAATTCTGCGACATTCCCGAGCTCTACGGCCGTAATCCGCGACTGAAGACGCCGGAGCAGATCGTGGCCGAACTCGACGTCATTTTGGCCAACGGCGGAGATCAGCGCGCGATCTACTTCGTCGACGACAACTTCGTCGGCAACCGCAAGGCCGCCAAAGAGCTCCTGCCGCACTTGATCGCTTGGCAGCGCCGCAACGGCTTCGCGGTCCAGCTCGCGTGCGAGGCGACGCTCAACATCGCGAAGTCGCCCGAACTGCTCGAGATGATGCGCGAGGCATATTTCTGTACGATCTTCTGCGGCATCGAAACCCCCGACCCGCAAGCGCTGCACGCCATGGCCAAAGATCAGAACAACATGATGCCGGTGATGGAAGCCTTGCGGATCATCCACAGCTACGGAATCGAAGTCGTATCGGGAATCATCATGGGTCTGGATAGCGACACGCCGCAGACGGCCGACCGCATCCTCGACTTCATCGAAGATTCGAACATCCCGCTGCTCACGATCAACCTGCTGCAGGCACTGCCGCGAACCCCGCTCTACCGTCGCCTCCAGGCCGAGGGAAGGATCGTCGAGGAGCCGGGTCGCGAGTCGAACGTCGATTTCAAGTTGCCCTACGATCAGACGGTGGCGATGTGGCGCCGTACTTTTTCGACGGCGTATCGGCCCGAAGCGATCTACCGGCGCTTCGCGTACCACGTCGATCACGTTTTTCCCAAGCGCATCAAGCCGCCGGCCAGCAAGCAGCGCGTCAACCCGCGCAACATCCGCTATGCGATCGGTTTGCTCGCCAACTTATTCGTGCGCGTCGGCGTGCTCAGCGATTATCGCGACGTTTTCTGGAAGATGGCGCGCAAGGCGCTGGCCAAAGGCGACGTCGAGAGCTTGATCCACGTCGGATTGGTTAGCCATCATCTGATCACGTTCGCGCGCGAGGCCGGGGCCGGCCGGCGCAACGCGTCGTTCTACTCCGAGAACCTGCCCGGCGCGGAGCTAATCGAGGCTTCGTAGCCGAACGCCGGGCGGCTGGACGCAGTCCAAGTTGTCAGCTTTGACAGATGGTTCTGGTTTTGACAGATTTGACAGCAGCGTAAGCGCCGCCTAAACTCAGACGGTGACGGCCGCCCTAGAGAACCCGTTCCGGACCGCGCCCGGCAGCCTGCCGCCCGTCTTCGCCGGTCGCGACGGCGAATTGAGCGCGGCCCGCTACGCGACGAGTCTGACTGCTTCGGGCGGAGCGGCGCAGCCGATCGTGTTCACGGGTCTGCGCGGAATGGGCAAGACGGCGCTCCTGCGCCAATGCGTGGCCGAAGCCGAGGCTCGGCGCGGGGTCGTCTTGTACTCGGAAGCGTCGCGCGAGAACCCGCTTTCGTCTTCGCTTCGGCGCAGTCTGGAACACGCCAAGACGCGTTTTCGTTCGATCCCACGCAAGATTCAAACGGCCCTCGAGGCCGCAATCAAGTCGCTCCCCGAAGCAACCTACGAGCTTCCGAGCGATCTCGGAGGCATCAAGCTCGCGCCGCCCTCCCTTGCGCCGCGCCGCGAATCATTTGTCGAAGCGCTCGAGACGCTCAACGCCGAGGTGCGCCGCGACCACCGTTTCCTGCTGATCGCAATCGACGAATTGCAGGAAGGACACGTCAAGGATCTCTTGGTTCTCGTTGAGTTCGTCCACTTAACCGCGGGAACGAGCGAGCCGGCGCTCTTCCTCGGGGCAGGACTGCCGGACACCCCACGTCATCTGCACGCCGTTCGCACGTATACCGAGCGCTGGCGCTACTTTCGCATCGGATTGCTGACGCCGCCCGAGACGGCGCTCGCCGTCGAGTCGCCCGCGCGGGCCCAAGGGGTGACGTTTGAGGACGCCGCAGTTGCGCGCATCGTGGAGGAGAGTGCCGGCTATCCGTTCTTCGTTCAGGAATACGCCTCGGCCGCCTGGCTCCAGCACCGTGGAAAGCGCGTGACTCTCGCGGACGTCCAAGCAATCGCGCCCGGTGTGCGGCGCATTCTCGAGGACGGCTTCTACGACGAGCGATTTCGCCGCTTGACGCCGCGCGAATGCCGTTATGCGTTGGCCATGGCGGAGCTCGGAGCCGGCCCGCACACGGTTGCGGAGATCGCGCAGAGCCTAGGTGCGACGTCCGAAACGGTCAGCTCCATTCGCAATCAACTGCTCAAGAAAGACGTCGTCTACGTGCCGTCGCCGGGCTTGGTCGAGTTTCGAATGCCCCTGACCGAGCGTTACGTCGAACAGCATCGCGCGGAGCTCGCGCGCCGGGCGGCGCTGGCCGCGCCGGGATCCGCCTCGCCGGAATAGTCGTTCGTATCCGATGGTTCCGGTGCCACCCCCAAACGGCCCCGATGCAGCGCCTGGCCACGGCTCTGTGCAAACCGACCATGCCGAGCACTTCGCGCGCCGCCTGGAGTCATTTACCGACCTCGTCTTCGGGTTTAGCCTTTCATTCTTGGCCGGCCGGCTCATCGTCCCGGCACATGCTGAGGATCTCTTCACGCAGCCTGCGCCGTTGCTCGGCTTCGCCTTCACGTTCGCTTCAATCGCTTTCATTTGGTTCATCAGCCACCGAACCTTTCGCCAGTTCTATTCTCCGACCCCGATCGATACGTTGCTCGTGTTCGTCGAACTCTTCGCCGTCGCGTTGCTGCCGTACGCGTTGTCGGTCGCGCTGCACTTTTATTTCTTAGCGCCGAGCGTCGTCATTTTTTACGATCTCGTTTACGGCACGATCATGGCTTCGAACGCCCTCATTTCCTATCGCGGCTTTCGCCGTCACGCTCCGCGCTGGGATCCTACGACGCGCGGTCACCGCTGGAGGGGCGTCGTCGCCCAGACGACCGTTGCCGGCGTCTTTGCCGTCGATGCACTCGTGGCGCCCCACTCGATCCCGGCGAGCGTCATACTGTACTGGCTAATCTGGCCGTTCGTCTTCCTAACGATGCGTGTTTTCCGGCGTCCGCCGCGCTCCGCGCAGACCTCAGCCCACGAGCCGGATTGAGATTGGCCGGCATCCGCCCTTCGCCCGGGCCTTTGCAGCAATCAATCGGAAGCGGGAACCCTCGTCACAGCCGGAGGTTTCCAACTCCCGTCGAGAATCGAGGGGTCTGTGCTCTTCGGCCAATACATGCGCAGGGTGACGTTAAAGTCGCCCGCGGCGCAGGGCAGCCAATTGGATTCCTTGTCGCTTCCCGGCGAGTCGTGTTGAATGTAGATGTCGAGCGAACCGTCGACGTTGCGCCGGAACGGCATCCAACTGCTAACGGCATAGCGGTCGATCGGATTGGCGACGAAGAACGATTGCGAATCGTACATCGTCACGGACCAAAACGCGTTGACCGGCGGCGTCCGGGCCGCGTCGAAGTGGAGCACGTAGCGGTTCGCACCGTTTAACGCCTGCCCGCTGCCATCCACGAAGGCCGTTGGATAGATGGCGTCTGCCGGAAGGTTGGCACCGAAGGCGATCAGCGCGATGAGCGCGCGGCCGGAGTAGTCCGAACCGTAATTGCCCAAGTCCGGAGGCGGGATGTGCCAGCCGTTCAGCGATGTACCGAAGTGCTGGGACGACGCAATCCGTATCTTCTCGAGGGCGATCGTCACGGCCGTATCCAGCGCACTTGCAACGGCCGGATCCAGTTTTGACGCATCGAAGTCTTGGTTGGGAACGATCCCTATTTTCGCCACTTCCGCGAGGACGCCGGCATCGGAGGGCGGCGGCGGGTTCGATTTGAGGAGCCGTGCGAGCGCTTTGAAAAAGTCCGTACCGCGCATCGCTTCGAGTTGTGCGATCGGAGGCGTGCGCATGTCGATCCGGGGATCGACGGTGCCCTCCGGAGGTGAATACCTCGTACCGAACGCGGAGAGCGGGACGAGCTTGTAGCCGGCTTGGATGGCGTGCACGGCCGAATAGTCGCCGGGTCCGTTGGTCTGCGTGCGGCCAAGGATCCACGCGAGGTTCGTTGGCGACTTCACCTGCGACGTGCCCGGCGGCACCGTCCCGTTCCAGGCGGGACCGGTAATCACAAAGGTTTTCGCGGCCGTGCCGGTCGTTCGTTTCCCAGGCGTCGCGACGACATTGGTCCACGCGTCGAGGATCGGTAAGAGGTAGTACCGGCCGCCGGTGTCAGGCACCGACAAGACGATCGGCTCCTTCGACAGATCGAGAAATGCCGAGGAATAGAGCGTATCGACGTTCGCGCGAACGACGGTCTTGAACGCTGCCGGCGGAAAGATCTTCGCGTTGGCAAATTGGTTTATGGGAGCAGCGAACCCGCTCGTCGGAGCTCGTACGTTCGTAGCCTGCCTCATCGTCAGGTCCATGAGCACGAGAGGCATACCGTAGATGACGGCTCGTACGCCTGCTTCAAGCGCGATCGTTTCCTTGTCCGTAGCGGCGGCCGGAGGCGGCGTCGAGGTATCGGTTTGCGCTGCGGATGATAGCGTGATGGCAACGCACAGCAACGCAGCCGCCGGCACGATCGACGCGAGCGCGAGCGCCGGAATTCTTAACGCACGATGCATCCTATATCGCCCAAATCGCGGCGCTTCGCCGAAGTCTAAGGCGCCCCTCTGTCCATCCTGGGCGGCAATGCTTGAAGACCCAGCTTCAGCGCTTTTCTTGAATCGAAACTGGCGCAGCGAGGACGGTCCCAGTCGTCCTCAGCGATCGCGTTGCCGGTCGCGGGGATGGGAGGCGTCGTAAACTTTGCGAACGTGGGCCATCGAGAGATTGGTGTACACCTGCGTCGAAGCGATGCTGGCGTGGCCGAGCAGTTCTTTGATCGTCATGAGGTCCGCGCCGTTTTCGAGCAGATGCGTTGCGAACGAGTGGCGCATCACGTGCGGCGAGGCGTTGACGGCGACTCCGCTCAGGCGCTGGATCTCTTTGAAAATAGCCCAGATGTGCCGAACGCCCAGGCGCTTCCCGTACCGGCCTACGAAAAACGCCTCGTCCGCGGTTCGGGGCCGCAGGCCGAGGTAGGCGTGCATCGCCTCGCCGGCGGCGCTGTTGAAGAAGACCACGCGTTCTTTGTTGCCTTTGCCGATGACGCGCATGACCTTGCGCTCGAGGTCGACGTCCTGCAGGTTGAGTCCGGCGAGCTCCGCGCGCCGAATGCCGCTGGCGTAGAGCAGTTCCAGCATCGCGTGGTCGCGCAGGCGCTGGAAGTCGCTGCGCCCCGCCACGCGAGTCCGCAGGAGCCGGGCTACCTGTGCTTCCTTGAGGACGACCGGCAAGCGTTTTTCCGCTTTAGGCGGCTCGATGCCGGTCATCGGGTCGTCCTCGCGCAAGCCTTCGACGACGAGGTAACGATAGAAACGCCGCAGCGCGACGAGCTTGCGGCGGACGGCGTTTGCGCGGTACCGCCGCTTGCCGCGCAGCTCCAAGACAAACCGGTTGACGTCCGTCCGCGAGGCCTGGGTCAGCCCAAGCCCCTCGCCCAGAAATCCGGCGAACATCTCCAGGTCGCGCGCGTAGGCTTCACAGGTGCGCGGCGAGCGCCCCCGGTTGAAGTGCAGAGCCGTTACGAAGCCCGAGATCAGCGGGTCCGCCGGGGTGTACAGGCTCTCGTCGGTGGTCGCGCGCCCGCGTGCTGCCGTCATGCCGCCCGACGTTCGCCTTCTCGTCATCTAACTCCTAGAATCGAAATTTCATGATGTAAGCCCGGCTGGGCTTACGTCATGAAATTTCATGGCTTCCCTGGGCTGGCGAAGTCTGTGGGGGCAGGCCGCGACCCGGCACGGCTTTCCAGCACTGGGTGGGGACGTGGCCTTCAGGTGCTAGGCCGGGGCGGGGGCGCTTCTTTGGGGCGGCGGCTCGGGCGGTTTGTCGCTCGCGAACGTCGTTTCGGCCTTGAGCTCTTTGGGAGCGAGCCACGAGTACATGATCGGGACGATGAACAGGGTCAGGACGAGCGAACTCGTGAGGCCGCCGATCACGGCGATTGCAAGCGAGGCGCGGCTGCCGCCGCCCGGCTCGAGGCCCAGAGCCAGCGGCAACATGCCCGCGATCATCGCAATCGTCGTCATCATAATGGGCCGGAACCGCGTCTGGGCCGCTTCGCGCATTCCATCTTCGCGGCTCTTGCCTTCGCGCGAGCGAACGGTGTCAGCGTAGTCGACGAGCAGAATGCCGTTCTTCGTGACGAGCCCCACTAGCAGCACCATGCCGATCAGCGAATAGAGGTTGAGCGTTTGGCGCGTAATCCAGAGAGCACTGAACGCGCCGATCGTCGCGAGCGGGATCGCGAATAGCGTCACGAAGGGGGTGCGGTAGCTATTGTAAAGGGCCACGATCATCAAGAACACGAGCAGAAACGAGATGACGAGCGAACTGCCAAGGGTGACGAGTGCCTGGTTCATGAGATCTTGCTGACCCTGCGCGGCGGGATGCACGGTTACCGTCTTGGGCAGATGCAGAGCTTTGATGCGCTGCAAGAACGATTTCGTGACGTCTGAAAGGTTTGAGCCGCCCGCGACGTTGGCCGAGACGTGCACGACTTGCTGCCGGTTCTCACGCGTGATGATCAGCGGCGCCGGCGCCCAATACAGGTGTGCCACGTCGCCCAGCCGCACGATGTCGCCGCTCGCATCTTGCGAGCGGATTGGAATGTTTAGCAGCGCCGCTAGCGAGTTCTGATAAGACACCGGATATTCGACCAGAATTTCAGTAAGACCGTTCTTTGCCGTTTCGATTTGGGTCGCCTCGTCGCCGCCGAAGGCTGCTTCGACCGCCGCGGCTGCCGTTCCGACGCTCACGTCGAGCGTTTGAAGCTTCACGCGGTCGAAATCGACTTCGACTTGGGGCGCGGCGTTGGTCGCGCTATCTTGCGCGCCGATGGCCCCCGGAGTGTCCCTGAGAATCCCGAACACCTTGGTCGCCCATGGCGTCGGATCGCTCCCGTCGGCCGTGCTGACGAGTTCGTCGATCGGTTGCTGTACGCCGCCGCCTTGCTGCGTCGCCTGCACGACGTTAATGCTGCTGGGCGGCGCAATCTTCCCGAGAATCGACTGCAGGCGCGTAACGTAGTCGGCGGTCGACGTCTTGTGATTGGTGGACAGGTAAATCGAAATTTGGCCGATGTTACCTTCTTGTATGAAGCCGCCGAACTCAGCAGCATAGCCACCCGCTACCGTCTGTTCGCTCTGAAATTCGGAGCCCGTAATCGTTTGGCGGACCTTCGCCTCCAGTTCGGCCATCAGTTGCCGCGTCTGGGCGAGCGGATGCCCGGGCGCCAGCGTGACGAGGACGTAGATGATCCCTTGGTCGGGAACCGGTTCATATTCTTCCCCGAGCAGGCCTGTCGGCACCAAGAGAAACGCCAGGATACACAGGACGAGCGACACGATGACGATGGGCCACGGACGCCGCATCGCGGCCGGCAGCCAACTTTCCGCGTAGCGCTGGCGCAGTCCGTCGAAACGTTTGTCAAACCACCGGATGACAGGCCACGGTTTCCACGTCGACTTCATCGACCACAACCCGGCGAGTACCGGCGTCAGCGTGAAGGAAACGAAAAGGGATGTGAGCGTGGCGATTGTGACCACGATGCCGAATTCGGCGAGCTGCACGCCGACTTGGCCGCCGGCAAAGGCTATCGGAAGAAAGACCACGACGTCGACCATCGTGATGACGATCGCGGCGAGGCCGATTTCGCTGCGGCCGTTCAGCGCTGCGTCGGGCGGCGCTTCTCCCATGGAGTGGTGGCGTTCGATGTTCTCGAGAACGACGGTCGAATCATCGATCAAGATGCCGATGACGAGCGTCATCGCCATCAGCGAGATCGTATCGAGCGTCAGGTTCAGAAGCTTCATCACGAAGAGGGTGACGCCGAGCGAGGTCGGGATCGCGATCATCACCACGACCGCGTTGCGCCACGACTTCAGAAAGAACAACATGACGACACCGGTTAGGACGATTCCCTCCAAGAGCGTGTGCTCGACCGATTCGAGTTGCTGCTGCGTGAAGGTGGCCTGGTTGTGCGCCACTTCGAAATCGACACCGGGAAATTGGGCGCGAAGCTTGGGCAATGCCCCGATTATTTCGTTCGCGACCGTAACCTCGCTCGCCGTCGTGGCCTTCTGCACGTTCACGCCCACGCCGGTCTGACCGTTCAAGCTCGCAAACACGCGCGGCACGACGCTGCCGTCGATCACTTGCGCGACGTCGGAGATGCGCTTGTCGGCGGATGGGACCGCCCATGGATAGACGGGGCCGATGAACGGCGATAGGGACGTCCCGCTGCCCGTCCCGTACTCGCTCGACGAGGCAGACGGCAGAGTCGCGGCCTCTTCGGATGCCGTTTCCGCCGTGGTCGTCGAGCTGCTATTCGTTGTCGACGACACCGAGCCGGCGGTGACTGACGTGTCGACCGGAAGGTTGGACGTGTAGGTCGTGCCGGTCGTCGAACTCGTCGAAGAGGTTGGCGCGGAGATTCCGGAGGAGAGGCCGCCGGCGCCGGTCGAGAGCGCCGCAGGTGACGCCGCCGCGGCCGCAACGCCCGCGGCCGGAGCCGCCATGGCCGGCGTCCCCGTGGCGCTCGAAGCAGGCGCACCCGTGGTCGTGCTGGGCGGCGGCGTTATGCTCGAGGCTCGCGGTGCGCTGGTGGCTGCGCTGCCGGCGCTCGTGGCAGCCGTACCGGCCCCGCCCGTCGACGAACTTGCATTGCCGCCCGGCGCGCCCGCGCTGCCCGTCCCGGCCGCACCGCTTGTGCCGCCACCGGTCGCGCCGCCAGTGCCGGTCGCGCCCCCGCCGCCGGTCGTGCCGCCTCCGCCGCTCGCGCCGCCGGCGCCGGAACCGCCGGATGAGGTGCTGCCCGAACCTGTGGAATTACCCGCGCTCGACGTGCTTCCGGTGCCCCCGGTGCCGCTCGTACTCGCCGACGTCCCAGCGTAGGCGACGTGAATCGGCAGATTGGCGACCGATTGCGGATCGAAAATGTCGCCTCGCACGTCGATCTGCGTCTCGCGCCCGGGCTGATAGATGATACCGCCGGGCGCACGTAAATTATTGGGCGAAATTGCGTTGACGACGTCGGTTACCGTCAAGTTGTCGGCAGCGAGCAAGCTCGGATTGACCAGAACCTCGTATGCGGCCTGGGTCGTCCCGTAGACGCTGGCCTGCGAGATGCCCGGATACTGTTCGAGGGCGGGCACGATCTGGTTGTTCGCAAGCGCACCCAAGGCCTCGGCATTATATTTTTTCGATACGAGGGCGAGCGTGATGATGTTCGGCTCGCTCGGGTCGGCGACGCGGATTGTCGGCGCCTGAATCGCCGTCGGAAGCTGTCGCTGAGCTGCCTGCAGCGCCTTCTCGACGTTTGCGATGTTCTCCGTATCGGTCGAGGTGAGTGCGAAAGCCGCCGCGATCGAGACGCTGCCGGTCTCGATCGTCGTGTCGATGTGATCGAGATACGGCGTTCCTGCAATCTGGTCTTCGATCGGTTCGGCGACCTCGGTCTGCAGCTCGGTGGTGGAGGCTCCGCTGTACGAGACCTGCACCGTAATCGTCGGCTGGCCGGTATTGGGATTTTGCTGCACGACGAGCGAGCGCAACGCAAAAATGCCGGCCAAGAGCGTGACCGTCACCAGAACGAACGTGAGCGTCGGGCGTAAGAGAAACGCTCGCGTCAGCCCCATCTATTTCGTCGCTACCTTCTGCGTCGAAGGCGTCACCCGGTCACCGTTGCCGACGGTCACCGAGTTCACGTTCTTGATCACGAGTTCGCCGTTCGCTACCCCGGTCACGACGGCGTTGGCGCCGTCTTCGGCAATCTCGTTGACCGGCTTCTGATGGACGACGCCGCCGTCGACGGTGTAGACGGTCGTTCGCGTATCGTCGATGAAGGCCGTCATCGGAATCACGAGCCCACGCGCAGGCGGGAGGTCGACGAACCCGTTCACCGGCATGCCGGCGTGAAGATGGTAGTCGGCGTTGCCGACCAGGACCTTCACCGTGAAATTGGTCGTTCCGGGCTGGATTTGGTCGAGCACCGCGTCGACGGTTCCGTGATCTTTGTGCACCTGCGGATTGGCGCTGTAGGTCGTATTGACTTCGACCGAGGCGCCGGCTCCGCGCCGGATGCTGACGACTTGGGCGGTCGATGCCGGCAGAAGCGCGTAGACTTGCGAATTCTGTTCGAGCGTGAAGAGTTGCCGTGAGGCTGGGTACTCGCCGGGATTGGCGTTGACGGATTCGACCACGCCGTCGACCGGCGCCACGATGACGGCGCGGGAGATCTCGAGTTTGAGCTGGTTGACGGTCGCCTGGGCTGCATCGACAGCCGCCCGAGCGGCCTCGAGTTCTTGTTGCTGGACGCCGGCGTTAAACCCGCTTCCGTTTGCGGTGTTGTTCACGATTGCGGCGTTGAGCGAGGCGCGCGCAGCGGAGACTGCTTGACGGTCCGCGTCGACGGTGACGCGCTGCTGATCGACCGTTTGCGCGGAGATGTAGCCGTTGACGGCGAGCGCTTCGTAGCGCCGAAGGTCGGTTTCCGCTCCCGTCAGATTCACTTGCGCCTGTCGCAAAGATGCCTGCGCCGAGGTCACGCTCGACGAATTCTGCGACGTCGTCGCCGCTGCCTGATAGACGGCCTGTGCGAGGCGCGCCGCATCTTCTCCGACGACGCGTTCGGAGGAAACCAATTGTGCTTGGAGATCGTCGACCAAGAGCCTCGCCAATACCTGGCCGGCCCGAACCTGCTGGCCCTCGACCACGTCGACTTCGGAGATAGGCTCGGACAGATCTGCCGTCACCGCGACCTGACGGTACGGTGCAATCACGCCGGCGATCTGAACGCTCGGCGAAATCGTGCCCTCGCGAACGGCTACCGTCTGCACCTGCGGGGGCGGTGGGGTCGCCTTGGCGTTCCCCTCCGCCTTGCCGCCGCAGCCGCTGCAGACGACGCAGAGCACCAGCATAAAAAACCGCAACGTGGCGTCGCTGTTCACAATATAACGCAGTGTTTCCCTTGCCGCCGCCAGCTAAACCGCTCGTCTGAGAAGCCCCCGTGAGCGCCGAACGCTTGCGCGACGGCGCTTCCTTAAGGGAAGCTGGGAAAGCCGGCGTTTGCGACACATCCGATCGAAGCGCTCGCCGCAACCGTCCGGCTTGCTCTTCTTACGCCGTTTTTTGCCGGTTCCGGGTAACGAATGCGACCAGCGCGACGAGCAGTATGAGGGCGAGCAACGCCCCGAGCCGAAGGCCCCATGGCGTAAACTGGGCGATGCGCGCGCTGCGCGCGCACGCCGCGTAGGGGGCAGTCGATAGGACGGTGGCGGCGCACAAGTAATATCGCCAGTTGGCGTCGGTAATCTCGATCGATCCGGCGCCGTCATAGAGCCGGGCGAACGTTTGCCGCAGGTTGCGATTCCGTTCCATCCGCCTCTGCAGTTCGAGCAGATCGGGACCCGTGAAGCGCTCGACCCCGAGCGAGTTCAGACCACCGATCGCCCGCCAACGTTTCCAGTCAAAGGAAAACTCGGTAGCATTACGGATCGTCCCATGCCCGTCGACATCGATGCGCAGGAACGACGGCGCGTTGTAAAAGATCGGCGAAACCGATGGCGCGAGTAAGACGGGGACCGGTCGGGAGCCGCCCGCTCCGATCAACCGGTACGCAAACTTGTGCGAGTGGGCGGCCAGCACGAGCGCAACGTGGTTCGCCGGATCGTCCACGAGCGCTTGCAGACGCGCATCCGCGTCGGGGCTTAGGAACGGGACGACGAACAAACCGCGGGTGAACTGGGTCGAGAAGACGTCGATGCCGGGCGGGATGTGGAGGACTAGCCAATTGTGCGAGCCGGCCGATCCCGCGCGGAGCATGCCTCGCAGCTCCGAGAAGGCGCGCAGGGTGGGATCGGAACCGCGGCCGCAGCGGTTGCGGTAACGCGGCGACCAGTACACGTCGTTGACGACCACCGCACGCAGTTTCGGGATTGGAAGCGAGGCAACGTACGAGCCGTCGCGCGCGAACGTTCGCATGAAACCGGGGGCGGCGCCGTTCCGATCGACGAGTGGGGCCCATGCCTGGGCGACCGCCCGCAAGAAGGCGCCGCCGGGGGTTATTTCGTAGTCGCCGCAGTCGGAGTCGTTGTTCCCGAGCGTGATGACGAATTGACTACCCGGAAAGGTTCGATCGAAGCGGCGCGCGAGCTCGCGCATCGTCGGCGCCGCATCCCATCCATAAAAGCCGTGTGCGAGAAAGTCGCCGGGGATGATGACGACCGGTGGATGCGGTTCGGCCGCGCGCAACGCGCCGAACAGCGAGTCGAGCAAGGCCTGTTGCGTATCGCTGCCGGGGTGCGAGGCCGGGTGGTAGAGCGGATTGTAGTGAATGTCGCTGACGACGAGCCATGAAGCCCCGTCGGCCCGTTCCGGCCGGCCGATGAACATGACGATCGCGCAGACGAGCGCGAGGGACGCGAGCCGCATACGACCCTTCTTCTTCACGGGCGCCGGCGATGCTCCGCCGCCTATTCCTCGACGGGTCATTGCCGTACGGTCGCGAATTGACGTCCCGACCGTCTCGAATGCGATGAAATCCGCGCGTCCCTACTTTGTCTCCGGAGGTCCGCCGTGAACTGTCCTAGCTGCCAAGCGCCCCTTGTGCCCGGCGCCAAATTTTGTGCCAACTGCGGCGCGCCGGCGCCGCAAGCGACTCAGGTCGGTGCGTACACCGAGCCGCTTCCCGAGACGGACAATCCGAAGGATCCGATCGTCGTCGGCGACATGACGATCAAGATCGAGGGCGAACTCGTACCCGTCGCCGACGTCGAACTGGGTCGCCAGCAAACGATTTATTTCGAGCATCACATCTTGCTTTGGAAACAACCGAACGTCACGCTCGGCTTCATGAATCTCAAGAATGCGGGCAAGCGCTTCTTCTCCGGCTTGCAGATCTTCATTTCAACGGCGCAAGGGCCGGGCAACATCGCCTTTTCGCGCGAAGCGCCGGGACAGATCGTGGCGCTGCGCTTGCGGCCCGGCCAAGCCGTCGACGTGCGCGAGCATCAGTTTCTGCTAGCGACGAGCAACGTTGCCTACGACTTCTACTGGCAGCAAGGTCTGGCCAACGTCTTGCTGGCACGCACCGGTCTCTTCATCGACCGCTTCACCGCGCAACAGGAAGGCGTCGTGCTGTTGCACGGCTACGGTAACGTCTTCGAAAAGACGCTCGGCCCAGGCGAAGTCCTCGACGTCGAGCCGGGTGCTTGGCTTTGGAAGGACGCCAACGTGCGCATGGACACCGTTTCGGTTCTGCAGTCGCAGGGCGCGGGCGGCCTGCTCGGGGCGCTCGGAGCCTTCGTTGGGGGAGCGGCCCTGGTCCTCAACCGCTTCTACGGTCCCGGTCGGATTGGGATGCAGTCGATGACCTATCACGAGCCGCAGCGCGAAGGCGCGCAGCAGGCCGGCGGCACGAGCAACATCGGCGGCGTCCTCGGCTCACTCTTCGGCGACCGCCAGTAGAGCATCAACGTTTAGACGATTCCGTTTCGAATGGCGTGGACCGCAGCTTGCGCGCGTGCGGTGACGTTCAGCTTCGCGAAGATTCGGCCGACGTGGTTCTCGACGGTCCTTTCGGATAGTTTGAGCCGAGCGCTGATTTGCTTGTTGGCTAGACCCTTGGCGATCAGCTTGAGGACCTCCATTTCACGCAGCGACAGCTCCATGCTGTCTCGCTTGCCGTCATTTTGGCTGCGCTTGCGTAGGAGGCCGGCGGCGACGCTGGGGTCGACGTATGAATAGCCTCTGCCCACCATCTTTAAGGCGGATACGACCTCGGCCGGCGATATGTTCTTCACGATGTACGCATCGGCGCCGGCGCTGAGGCAGCGCTGCATGACCTCCGGCAGCGAGTGAATCGACAACACGCACACCCGAGGCCGCGATTCTAGCTTGGCACATACCGCAATGTGTCGTTCGACGTTGCCGGCCTGACCGTCGATGTCGAGGACGATGAGGTCGGGCCGGCCGGCGTCGAGCCGCTTAGCAACGACGCTCCGATACTCGCCGACGACCGTAAACTCCGAATCGGCGGCGAGGATCGCGCTGAGAGCTTTTGCGAAAAGAGTGTGGCATTCGACGATCGCCACTCGGTACTGCGGTAACTCCATCTCACTGCGCTCTACAGCCGTCACCACCCGTGATAGGCGACGATGCTCTTGGTCATGCCGAGGAAATGTTCTCGGTACAGTGCCGCCTCTGGGAACAGCGTTTGCATCTCGCGGATGGTCAGCAGGCGGATCGAGCGCACGATTTCCTTCGCGATGTGCTGGTCGCGCTCGCGCGGCACCCACCCCAGGCGAGATTGGCGCAGGAGGAACGCCCGCAAGTCGATCGGCATGAACTGAAATCCCGGAACGAGAAAGTGCGGCTCGATCGGAAAAATTGCATTCGGCGTCTGGACGAAATAACGCTTGGCGACGCGCCGTATTTCGATTGCCATCTTTCGCTGATCGTCAAGGTCGCCGACGTGTTCGATGACCGAATTCGAATAAACGACGTCGATGGCTCCGTCCGCGAACGAACTCAGATCGCGCGCGTCGCCGATGAGGGTGTCGAAACGTGGATCGTCGATCGCTTCGCTGCGGACGTTTAAGATGACGACGCGGACACCATCGTTTGCGTCCTTCAACCTCTTCCAGAAATCCGCCGTACCGCCGACGTCGAGGATCGTAAGCGGCCGGGGCACTCGCGCGAGCAAATGTCGGAAGAATGCGAGCCGGCGTGCTCGCAGGCGCGCGGCAAGCGATGTCTGATTGCGGTGGTCCGCGAAACGCGAGAACAGGGAGGTCACCGTCATCGTTCCACGCCTCTGCAGCGGAACGGCGCGGCCGGGAAGTTTTGTCGCAAGTCGGCAACCATTTCGTCCTTCTCGATTCGGGCTCGTGCCTCAGCGCGCTGCACGGTCTGGCCGATCGTAGGCTTGGTACGTGTGACCGAAGAGCCCGGCAAAGCCGCCGAGTCCGTGCGCCACGTCGCTGAGTGCCCGTACGGCGCCTGTGCGCCCGCGCAGCAGCATGCCTGGGACGAGCGTCGCGCATCCGCGGCCGATGCGGGCGCATGCCTTGAGCGCGCGAAGCGCGAACGCCCGCGCCCGGCCGTCCAAGCGGCGGTCGCAGAGCGAGAGCGTGTTGCCGCGGCGAAAGTTCAACTGCAGAATGTAGGTAGCGGTCAAGCGCTCGGCAGACATGGACTCCTCGGCGACGGCGTGCGCGGCATACGCGAGCTTTGCGCCACGGCCGAGCATCTCGCGAAAGAACATCAGATCTTCGCCCCCGGCGAAGTTGAGCGCGAGATCGAAGCGAACGCCGAGCCGCTCGATCGAGCTGACCCGCAGGAGACAGTTGCCGCTATAGCCGTCCTTGACGCTCGATCCATCCGCATATACCGGCAAATCGAAGAATTTGCCGGTGCGCAACCAATGCGATGCATTGGGCGGAAGCAGACGCGGAACGGGTCCGACGACGCCATCGGCTTGCGTCCTCTCTTGGACTCGCATCAGCTCGAGCAGCCACTGCGACTGGGGAAGCTCGTCGTCGTCGATCATGGCAAGAAAATCGAAGCGTTCGCGCACCCAGCTTAGGGCAAAGTTGCGGACCGATGACAGGCCGGGCTCCTTCACGTGCGCGTACGAGAGGGCGAATGGGAAACGTTCGCGCAGGTCGGCGATGGCAGGGCCGGCCGACTGCGCCGGATCGTTGTCCATGACGAGGACTTCGACCACGCAGGCAGTCGGGATGGCGAGAGCTGCGACTCCACCGAGCAGGCGCCGGAGCAGTTCGGGACGGCGATAGGTCGGAATCGCGACGCAGACGCGCAGCGGCCGGCTGCGCGTGGGGATCGCTTCGGCGGCGGAAACGATAGCCTCAGTCATACTGCAACTCGAGGCCGGAGTCGGCCAGACGGCGCTGCCACCAACCTTGGCGCGCCAGGCGATGAAAGCGCTGAACGGTGAGCCGCGCGGGGGCGATCAGGTTCAGGCCTGTCTTCGCAAAGATCCAACCCAACGTTCCTTTCACGCTGCTGGGGAATCCCGCAGGATCGAGGCTACCGGCGAGACGGCGCGCATGCTCGTCGAAGCCATACATCAGGAAGCGAAAGTAAAGCGAGCGCAGGACGTTATCGCGCAGGCGGCGAGCTTGGCCGGGCGAGAGCAATGGGCCGAGCTCGCTAAGGAGCGAAAGCTCTGCGCCGAGCGCGGCCTCGTAGTCATTTAGAATCCCGCGACATTTTCCGCCGATCGTCTGCCGGTAGACGGCGAGGCGCCGGCACGTCGAATAGATTGGAAAACGACGGGTAGCACGGAGGATGAATTCGTGATCCTCGTGGTAGGAGTTGGGATGGAACGTTCCCACCGCGTCGAAGACTTTGCGATCGAACAGGCAGAGACTCGGCATGAGGAAATCTTCGCCGTCGATGAGCAGTTCGAAGGCGTTGCCGGCGTGGCGCCGCACCGGCGAAGCGTGTAGCAACCGGCCGCGGTCGTCGACGGCGTAGTGAGAGCTGTACGCGATCGCTACCGGGGCGGCGGCGTGCTTGAGGACCGCAAGTTCGGTTTCGATCTTTTCCGGAAGCCAGCGGTCGTCGCAGTCCAGGAAAGCCACGTAGCGGCCGCGCGCCCGGGCGAGCCCGGCGTTGCGCGCCGCGCCCGTTCCAGCGTTGGCCTGTCGCAAGACGTGCACGCGCGGATCGTCGATGGTAGCGAGTCGCGCAAGGGTGCCGTCGGTTGAGCCGTCGTCGACGACCCACACCTCGAGTGCGCGGTGCGTCTGCGCAAGAGCCGAGCGGACGGCACCGAGAACGAAAAGCTCACCTTGATAGACCGGGATGATGACCGAAACGAGCGTTTCAGCCGTGGGCGGCGCGGGAGGCGCCGTCATCGTTGCGCTCACGAGCGCGTTAACCCCGCCGCGGGCGAGAACGATCCTACATACGCGCGAATTCCATGCATGTGCGTGAGCGCGATCGCTACGGCATAGACAAGAGCCCCGACGACGGCGGCAGCAGCGAGGCCGGGCACGCTCGAACGTCCCGGCACGAGGACCATCGCGCCGACCATAGCTGCGGTGGCGGCACCCACTTTAAGCCAACTCTGCGTTGGGATCGGCACGTGCATCAAGCGACGCGCCCAGAGAATGCTGAAAACGAGGCCCGTCCCTTCAGCAAGCAACATCGCGAGCGCTGCACCCACCGCGCCGTAGCGGCCGATCGACCAAAGGCTGAATGCGATCGTCAGAACGACGCGCAGGATCGTATTGACGGCGAGGGCTCGCGTATCGCGGGCGATCTCGAACGCTTGTTCGAAATAGCTGCCCCGCAGACCCGAAAGAAACATGACCGCAGCCGTAATGGCCATGACCGTTCCGGTGTGCACGTGAAACCGCGGACCAAGATAGACCTGCGAGATAGGACCGGAGAGCGCCATGAGCCCTGCAGCGGCTGGAAGTCCGACGCCGAAGACGAGCCGCGCGTTGTTCCGCATCTGTTGCGCAAGCTGTTCCTTACTCCCAAGATCGCGGGCGCGAAAGGCAAGCGGCTGTCCTGCGAGCGTGGCCGTGCCGATCAGCATTCCGACGGTCTGCTGAGAAAAGTCGCTTGCCGCGGAGAAGATTCCGACGAGCGCGCTTCCACCCGTCGCATCGAGAACGAGACGCTGAAACGTGCTCGAGAGATAGCTCAGCGCCGCCGCGCTTGACGGCCACCCAAACTGAAAGACTTGGTGTAATAAACCGCGTTGAAGCCGACCGCGGAGTGCGCTTTTCCAGAACCCGCAGGCGCCGAATCCGGCGCAGTTTCCGATCGCAAAGCCGCCGAGGAGGGCGTTTGCTTTGAATCCCGCTACGATGAGCGCCACCGAGCTCAGCAATGCCACAAGCGCCCGGGCCGCCTGCAGCAGACCGTAGGCCACGACCTGCAAGCGTGCTTGCGCGAGCGCGACGTTTAGCTCGAACCAGCCGCTCGCGATCGCGCAGGCCGCCGTCAACAAAGCGGGTGCCCATCCCAGCTTCGGATCGTAAATGCGGACCACCGATACGATGATCCCACCGACGAGGATCGACACCGCTGCGAAAGCAACGGCGATCGTGGCCAACATGTTCGGCTCGTCGCCGGGCGCGACGGTGGCCATCATGCGGAGGCTCGCCACGCGCAACCACGAGTACCCGATCAAGCCGATCAAGAACGAGATGCTCAGCAATAAGGCGTACGTGCCGAAGCTGGCGGGGTCGAGCAGCCGTGTATACAAGGCTATCCCGGCGAAGCCGACCACCGCGGGCAAAATGCGGCCGGCGAGGTAGACCGGCCACTGTCTGAATATCTGCATGGGTCCGGCGATCAGCCTGAGACCAGCGCCTGAAACCAGCGCTGCAAGAGATCGCACGTCGAAACATAGTTGCCCAGGCTCACCTCAGCGACTGGGACACCCGCACGTTCGAGTGCGTCGTGGTCCATATCGCCGCCCAGCGCGAAGTAGTCGGAGCGCTCGAGCGACGGGAACTCGGAGACGTGCCCGTTCAGCTTAAGGACGGCGCGAAGCCGTCCACTCTCGGCCCAGGGTGAGGTCGGACGTGCCAGGCCTGGGTCGACCGCATAGAAAGCGATGTCACGCGACGTCGTGTACCATGGCGACGCCTCGACCGCTCTGCGGTATGTCGTCGGCAGTTCTTCGAGAACCGAAAGCGTCACGTACAGGAGCTTTCGGATCGCAAGCACGGTCAGCGTCGTGCGGTCGATGAGTGCGTAGTCGCCGCCCAGCAGCCGCCAACCCCGCGCGTGAAGATGGGCGGCCAGTACGAGACCCGATTCCCAGTCGTCGCCGACGAAGGCAACCGCTAGCCCGTCGCGTTCGACAACTGCCGCGCGGCAGGCGCTCAGCCGAGCCGCCTCTGCGACATCGGCGATTACCGCCGAAACGACCGCGCCGCCGACCTGCGGAAGCGCGCTGCCTGCACCGAGAACCTTCATGCTCTTCTGGGAACTGCCGTTGATGCGCCAGGCGAACTCGTCTCGATCGACTTCGATCGTAGCGCGAATCGACGCGCCCGCCGGCGCGCGGCGAGCGTGGGCCAGCGTTCGATCGAGGATCGCAAGCACCGTACGTGGCGCCCGGATTGACACATCGACGCCGGCGATGGTGACGCACACCGAATCAATATCGGCTGGATCGCAGGTTTGCACGCGTCGAGCTACCGCCTGCGACCGAGGGGCAAGCGGAAGCCGGGGTTAAGACTGGGCACTAAGCGAACACCAGACGAGCGTCGCGGAACCAGCGGTAGGTTGCGAGCAGACCGTCTTCCAACGTCGTCGATGGAGCCCAACCGAACGTCCTGGCCCGCGTCAGATTCGGGCGGCGCCGCTGCGGATCCTGTTCGCGCGAGGCAAGGTAAACGGACGCGTACTCGACGCCGGCGACCGCGGCTAACGCCCGGCCGATCTCCTCGACGCTGCGCTCATCGTCCGAACCGACGTTCACGGGAGCCAGCGTCGACTGCCGAGATTCCATCACCAGCCGGATCAGCTCCACGGCGTCGGCGACGTAGGTCAACGAGCGAGTTTGTCTTCCGGTGCCGTGAATCGGGAAAGGCTTCCCATCCAAAAGGGCCTCGATCAGCGCGGGGATCAGCCGGCCGTCGGCTTTGTCCATGCCGGGTCCATAACAGTTGAAAAGCCGGACGATGCGTCCATCGAGGCCATGCGCTCGAACCGCCGCGGCGACCACTGCCTCGCCGAACCGTTTACCTTCGTCGTATGCGCTACGTGGACCAATTGGATCGACGTTTCCAAAGTAGTCTTCGGGCTGAGGATGAACGGCAGGGTCGCCGTAGATTTCGGACGTGGAGGAAAACATGAATCTCGCGCCTTGATCGAGGGCTAGCTCGACCAGCGACATCGTCGCGAGGCTGTTGACCGCAAGCGTTCCCCAAGGATTGGCGCCATACGCGTCGGGACTCGCCGGCGAAGCCAGGTGATAAATGCGGTCGATCTTCGCCTTCGTCGCGTCACCGACGATTTCGGCAAGGCGTCGATATGGCACGGCGACGTCGGCGTATACGAACGTTGCGCGCCCCGATGACAGTGCGTGCTCTAGGTTTCGTACGTGCCCGGTGGAGAGGTTGTCGACGATGATGGTGCGATCGCCGTCGTCGACAAGCGCGTTCACCAGGTGACTACCTAGAAAGCCGGCGCCGCCGGTCACCAGGTTGTGCATGAGATCATATCTCCAATTTCGCCAAAGAGTCGGTTGACAGCGAGTACGGTCGGGCGCGCAGCGGTTCGCTCCCGCGGCGCAACGTTTCAAATCCGACAGGCTGAGTGTTCGCTTGCGTCCGCTCGAATGTGGCGACCGCCTCCTGGGAGGTCGCGACGACGCCGATGACGCGTCCGCGCGAATGCGCGATCGTTTGAACCATGAGTTCGTCCTCGTCGGTCGGGGCGCGCCCCACACGGACGGCCAGCAGGATGCCGTCGACCAGCCACGCAAGCGCCATCGCAGTGGCGCTGTTCAAGAACGTTCCTGCATCGACGATCGTGAAGTCTTGGCTCGATCGCATCTCCTCCACGAACGCAGCGAGTCGCTCGCGCCCAATCGCTTTTCCATCCGCGTGCGGCAACTCGACCATCGTCACGTCATGGCGTCTGGCGCCGCTCACGGTTAAATCGACGAGTGCCGTGCGATGACCGGACTCCATGAAGCAACCTGCCAGCAGGTGCGCGGTCATATTCGAGCCGTCGCCGCCGGCGGCCGAGGTTACGAGGATCACGGCCGGTTTGCCAAGCTCCGACTCGACGCGGGAACGTAGAACCTGAAGTTGAGAGTTCGGCACCGCCTCCGGCGCAGCGGACTCCGGTAGGTTGAGGTCGTTCATCGGTTACCTTCCGAGCGTAGCAATGACTGGCTTCCCGTAGAGATTCTCGATCTGAGTCGCGCGGCGAAGCCGCGGATTCATTTGCTCGGCGAGGAAAGCGCAAACGATCGCGAGGAAAAGGCTCACGAGCGCGAAGGTGGCGGTCAGGCGACGGAGGCCGATGGCAATCTGCGCCTGCGAAGCGAGGGCACGATCGATCACGACGACAGAACCGAGTGAGAGCGCATCTGCACGATCGAGGAGCGTTGCGCCGCGGTGAGCTGCGATCGAACGGTATTCGTTCTCAGCGGCCTCGCGTTCGAGGCGAAGGAGCTCGAGCGTCCCAGCTCCTTGAACCTGGCTGCCCGTGCGAGCGATCTCACCGTCAAGAGCCGCGACCTTCGCGCGATCGCCCTCAACGACGGCTTCCGCTTTGCGCTCCCCGGCGATGGCGGCGGCGATGGTCGGGCTGTACGCATGTGAGGATGAGAGAGCGCGAGCCGCTTCAGCCGTGACGCCTGCCTGCAGGCTGCGAACCTTTGCCTGGAGCGCAGGTAATCCTGGATAGTTGGAGGTGAACTGAGCGCGAAATTCGGCCAGGTGCGCCGCGCTTTCAGAGGCTTGCGCCTCGAGGGCGGCATAGAGCGGGTCGGCTTGGAGGATATCGCGCCGAGCGATCTCCGAACGGGTTCGAGTATCGGTGGCGGCGGCTTCCGCCTGCGCCATATCGCCCTGTAGCTCCGCGTTTGCGAGCGCGCGCTGCGTCTGGAGAGCGTTTACCTGATCGACGAGACCGTCCTGGCCCTTGTCCTCGGATGCCATCGATTGATCGCCGCCTTGCGACTTCAACAGCGCGTTGATGCTTTGGATGCGCGCTTTCTGCTTGACGAGCTCGGCATCGAGTGCGTGCAGGTCGTCGTCGTACCGTGCGGTCGAAAGCTGATTGTAGTAACTGGCCAGTTCGTCAGCCACGCCGTTAGCGATCGTCGCCGCACCGTTCGGGGTTGGGTCGGAATACTCGATCCGCATAATGCTGGACTTATAGGCCGGGAGCTTGGCGCTTAGGTTTTGTTTCAGCGTGGCCAACGGCACGTCGAGCCCGAGGTTTTTCTCGACTTGCTCGAGCACGCCGGTGCTCGCCGCAAGAGTTGGCAGATCCGGCGAGGAGAGGGTCGGATCGTTCCTCGAGTTGCCGTTGACGATAAGGACGTTGGCGCCGACGCGGTATAGGCGCGGCGTTATGGCGATCAGCGCTACGGAAATCGCCATGAAAACGATAAAGGCCAATACGACGAGGTATCTGTGCCGCCAGACGGTGGTATAAGCTTCCTTGACTTGCACGGCCGTAGCCTGAACGTATGTCACATCATCCCCCGGTTCTAAAGCGCTGAAGCATAAGAGAGTTGAGCCGCCGAAGGCGTTCCCGGGCGGCCGATCCCGCGATAGGTCAAGCCTGCCGAAGCGATGCGCCTCGCATCGAGGACATTGCAGCCGTCGATAACGACTCGCCGCCGCAGCATGTGCGCAAACGAGAACGGATCGATGCCGTAGAATTCGGGCCAGTCGGTGAGGACGACCAGGGCGTCGGCGTCCGTAGCTTCGACGGCCGAGCGAACGAGCCGGCTCCCGGGCGGGAGCGGCGCCACGTAGACGGCCGGGTCGTACACGGTCATGACCGCGCCGCGCTCGGCGAGCTCCTCGATGATGCGTACTGCGAGCGAGTGCCGGATATCGTCCGTTCCAGCTTTGAAAGCGAGGCCCCACACGCCGATGGCGGCGCCTTCGATGCTGCCGATTTCTGCGCAAAGCGCTTCGATCACGCGCATCGGCTGGCGCTCGTTCACGCGCAGCGTCGCCGAAAAGAGCTCGCGGCTAGTTTCCAGCTGGATCGCCGTGTGCCGCATGCTTTTTACGTCCTTTTCGAAGCACGGGCCACCGAAGCCGATGCCCGGCCGCAAGAAGTCGGACCCGATTCGTGGATCGTATCCCATGCCCCGAAGCACGTCGTCGTAGTGCGTACCCAGTGCGTCGCAAAGATTGGCGACTTCGTTCGCATAGGTAATCTTCATCGCCAGGAAGGCGTTCGAGCAGCCCTTTACGAGTTCGGCGTTGCAGAGCGAAGTAAAAACAACGGGCTTCTGCAACGCTTCGAACAGACGGACGTAGGGTACCGCGATAAGGGGCCTACGCGAGCCCACGATGATGCGGTCGGGCTTGAGGAAATCATGAACTGCCGAGCCTTCACGCAGAAACTCCGGGGCATAAACGAGGTCGCCCCAACGCTCGACGAGCGGCGCCAGGCGGTCGCAGGTGCCGGGCGGCACGGTAGAGCGAACTACGATCGTCGGCCACGACGCAAAACGAATCGTGGAGAGTTCGGCGAGAACGCACTCGAGCGCCCGAACGTCGGCGGATCCGTCTTCGTGCGAAGGCGTCCCTACCGCGACGATCGCTATCTCCGTATCGCGCACTGCTTCCGCCACGGAATCGAAGAAGTGCATGCGCCCGTGCGCGACGTGGTGCCGCAGCGCCTCCTGGAGCCCCTGCTCGCGGTAAGGCGGCTGGCCGTGGCGAAGCCGCTCGATTCGATCGGTGGAGATGTCATATCCGTGCACGGTCCAGCCGAGCTCCGCGAGCCCGATCATGCACGCCATGCCCACGTAACCCGTCCCGATAATGCAAATCGGCCGGTTCATAGCTTCAGTACGCTCCTCGCTGCAACACGACGGAAAGGAAGGTTCTCACGAGAAGTGCGCCGTCCAGTGCAGGCGACGCACGACGGATGTAGTCGATGTCGAGCGCGGTCGCCTTGGGGTCTTCTAACGGGATCCGCGAACGGCACGTCGCCTGCCAGATACAGGTGATCCCAGGAGCGATCAAGTGGCGCAGGTGCTGCCAGCGCTCGTAGTTGTACGTGATGAACGGCATCTCCGGGCGTGGACCGACGAGTGACATGTCGCCGCGGAGAACGTTGAAGAGCTGCGGGAGCTCGTCGACCGATGTCTTGCGGAGAAACCGCCCGAAGGTAGTGACCCGGGGATCGGCGTCATCTTTCGGCGACCGCACGTCCTGACACAGCGACTTGCGCATCGTGCGCACTTTGTAAATCGTAAAGGTACGTTCGAAGCGTCCGACGCGGCGCTGAGAGAACAGGACGGGGCTTCCGTCCTCCATCCAGGTTAGAAGGCAGGCCGCCGCGATGATTGGCAACGCGAGTACGAGCAGGATCGCCGCCGCGCTTATGTCGATCGCTCGCCTTGCGCGGGATGCTGCCAGATTCGGCCGATAGACTAGGGCCAACTCATCTGACGCTTGAATCGGCATCACCTGAGCAACAACAAGCCGACACCGCCTAGGATGCTCTGGAAGATGCTCTTGGAGTCGACCTTGTGTCCCTCGGGTACGAACACGACGTCGCCATCCTTCAACTGCGGATTTTGCGATGTATCGCCGTGCACCATCTTTCCGATGTCGTACGTCGTCTTCGCGTCACCGCTGATGACTTGGACCTGGCTCAGATTGGCCCACGTCGTGGGGCCGCCGGCGGAGTACAGTGCGCTTAGGAGCGAAAAGTCGGTCTTCAGGGTCACGGTTCCCGGCTTGTCGACCAGCCCCGCCACAACGACACGCGGCGCCGACGGCACCGTAACGATATCCCTGTTCTGCGCTGGACGCACGAATATCGCGTCGCCGAGAGCTACGACTTGCGTCGTGCCGGCGCGCGCCAGCGTAAGATGCGACGTGGCGGCCGATGCCGACAATCCGCCCACTTGGGCAAAGGCATCGGAGAGGGGTTCGTCGCTCCAAAGGTACGCGACGCCCGGCGTTTGCACGGCGCCGTTCACGCGGACCGCAACCGGTTTATCGACGAGTACGATCGTGTCGCCAGGTTGCAGCGTCGGACCGCTTCCGCCGTCGGCCGAGAGCTCGGTCGCATCGAACGTGCCCAAGCTTTTTCCGTCACGCATCACGCCCACGCGGCGTAGATCGATGCGCGATGTGGCGGTGGAGGCAAGCCGGTCGTCGCTGCGGGTCGCACCATCCGCCGAAGCTCCCGACGCAACCTCTCGGCCGCTTAGGGGAAGGTCGGCGAGGGCAGCGGCCAGGGTCTCTCCCGGCTGAAATTTCAGCACTCCGCCGGGGCCTCCCGAAACGAAGATCCGATCGGGCTGCGACTTAAGTTGAACGTCGACCGCGGGTTTGATCAGATACGGCCCGAGAGCTCGTTTGATTCGCTCGGCGATCTGTTGCGTCTCCAAGCCGTGCACGTCGATGGTGCCGGCCAACGGCAAGGAAATGCGCTCTTCCGCGTTTACGGCGAACGGCCCGGTCAATTCGGGGTGACCGTAAACGGTGACGAATAGCTGGTCGCCCGCGTGGATCGTCGAAGCGGCTGCTACTGGAGATACCAGCAGCGCACACAAAACGATCAGGGCACGCGGAATCGCCTGAAATTGCAAGAGTGATCTCCTCGTAATCACGCGGTCGCACAAGGGTGCTGTATGCGCTCCCCACCGGAGGACCAGAGCGTAACCGGAACGCGCTTGCCTGCCAATAGCCCAAATCGGGGCTGTCGCGGGCATCGGGCCGCCTCATCCGCGCGGCGCCTTCTTCGGATGGCCGGTTCCGAAAAGCGATTGAGTCGCTTCAACCGAACGCTGGGGAATCGTATCTGAAAGTCGACAGGCATGGATATCTGACGGATGATGAAATCGGCTCTCGTAGAATTGACGCCGCATAAAAATCGGCCAGTCGCCTCAACTTCGCGAAGCTAGGCAAGCCGAGCGCCGTGAGGCAAAAGGCCCCACGCCGTTAGTTCATTAGCCCTAACCGAATAGGGGGCGCAAGAGTCCAGTCCCAGGTTAAGGTGAGCAATTCGTCACTTCAGACTCATTACAGAATCTGTTCCAATATCTGTGGGCTTATTGCTCCCCTGACCGGCCGTTTTACGAACGGTCCCGCTGCTTTCGTGGTGTTCTCAAAGTAGGATGCAGATTACTACACTTGCGTCTTCCCCGTCTTTTGTTGTCGTCGACACGCGCTGTCGCGTCAGGTACGTTTCCGCGCCCGACGGCGAATTCAACCGGCTCGTCGTAAGCCGCGTGAAATTGCAAGACGACGTGGAAGCTTTCATCCGCAAACTAGCCGCGGAGCCGGAAGAAGCTGCTTCGCCGGTGAGCGTCGGCCTCCTAAGCGACAACCTGGTGTTGCGGGTCGTTCGCGTTGTGGGTGGCGAGGGGATCATGTTCATCCTCAGCGTCGAAGAGGACCGCAACTGCGACAGTTTGGCACGCGCGGCTCGGCGCCATCAGCTGACGCGGCGGGAAACCGAAGTGCTCTCGCTCATTTTAGACGGCTCGAGCGCCGGTGAGATCGCTCAGATGCTGGCGCTCTCAGAGCATACCGTACAAGGGTATTTTAAGCGGCTACTTTTCAAGACCGGAGCGCGCAATCGCGTCTCGATGGTCGCCGGAATATTCGACTGGGATCCTCAAATGCGTGGAGCACGCTCGATCGCTTCTAGCGTACGGGCGCAGGACCGGGCACCCGGTCGGGAAGCTTTGGTCGACGCAACCGCCTAGCGGTTCGGTGCGCTCTCTCTGAGGCCGAGGCCGGCGCGGCGGCGCTCGTACCAGGTGCCGTCGCGTGAGGTGAATGCAACCCGGTATCTGGACGATATGAACGCGACCATTGCGGGCTCCTTGCGCACAATCGGCATGAAAGTGCTCTGCACCATTATGTATGGCGGCGCCGCCAAGTCTAATTCGTCACGGAGCCGGTGCCACTCCGCGGGCAGCAGCAACTGCGGCGACCAACCGTTGATCGAAACAGCTTGATCGCGCCCCGAATAGTAGTACATTCGTGGATCGCCGAAGATATAGATCGGACCCGGACGCGCGTCGGCACGGTTTAAGAACGAACGTTCGGACGCAGTGGCGCGTTGGTTTTCACTCGCCCAAAGAAACCACCGAGAACGCATGCGGAGCCCCACCAACGTCGACGAGGCGACCATAACGCCGAATGTGCCCACAAGCAGCACCTTTGTCCAGCCCCCTCGGGCTCGCGCTACACTCCACAGACCGTCAATTCCGCTCGCCGATAGGACCCCCATCGGTACGACGACGATGAAAAACTTATAATAAAATGACCACACCTGAAGAACGATGAGGGCGAAGCCCGCGACTATCCATACGGCCATCTGCCTCGAGAGCACGTCGGGCCGGCGCCGATCCGAGAGCATACCAATGAACGCAAGGGTCACGAGAGGCCACATTGCGCGGGCAAATTCTCCCGTCTCCAGCCAGAACGGACTCCGGTACGCCGGCGCGAGTTGCTGAAAAATAACAAGGGGGTCTACGAAGGTCGTAAGGAGTGCGACATTGAGTACGCCCGCCGCTTTAAAGTGAACCGCGAGTATTGCCAGGGGCGCAGCACAGCCGAGAATGAGAAATAAGGCAAGGCGGAATCTGCGGCTGCCGTCTCTCCGGATGCCTAACGTTAAGGGTACCGCCCAAAGCGCGACGACGAGCGGTAGGAACGCAAGCTTTAGTGCCGCCGCTAGCCCCCCGGCAATGCCGGCAGCGGTCGCTCTCCAAATAGAGCCGCGCTCCGTCCGAAGTGAGTCAGTCGCCCAAAAGGCCGCCAGGAAAATCGGAAAGCCGGCTAAGGCCTCGACGGACGTGAGGGCATCATTGTTGGCAAAGGCATAGTATGGAACGATGGTCAGCAACGGTACGATGCTCGCAACCCAGCGAAAGCGAAATCGCGGCGCACATACGGCGATCAGGGCTGCGGCGAAGATCGTTTGGTAGAATGCCTCAAACAGGTGGATGCCCGCCTCGGTGAAACCAAAAAGCTGTCCAGCGGCGGCGTAGAAATAAAAGATAAGCGGTTGCTTGAGATCCCAAAACTCACGGTACATGACCCCGTGTGCGACTTTGTGTGCGCCGACCAAATAGAGAAATTGGTCACCGGCAAACGGCGAGTAAACGTGCGAAAGTCCGGTCCCGAAGACAGCACAAAGCGCGACGACATCGAGCCAAGTGGGGTAAAGTTTACTTGCTCGTTCGCGTGAGGCGCCCTCGAAGGCAAGCGTATCCCGGTAAGTCGTGGAATTCATGTGCTACTGCGAACGCCCGGGCCCCGCGCCAAAAACCGGTTCGATGTTGAGGCCGCTGATACAGTTGTGTCGAACGTTTATACAATGATATGCGATCCCGAGGTGGCGCTGCGCGATTAGTCTCTTCAGGCGGCTTTGCAACTGGGCCGAAGGGCCGAGCGCAAAGACGTCCGTGAAACGACCTTGCGGTAACATGCTTACGTCTAATTGTTTCTTCGCATCGTCGGCGCACTCGTAACACGATGGGCTCAGTGCCACGGCGACGCCGGGCCGAAGGTAGTTGCTAAGAACGAGGGCATAGTCGACATATGCGTCGCTGACCACGAGCGGTCGCGGCGTTCCGTTGACCGCGCGCGCGACGGCAATGGAATTGTCCTGCATTTTGTTCCACCACGTCGTCGCTTGGGAACTGGCAAGACACGATACTGCTTTCCCGGCAAGAAGCGCTACTAGGAAGGCGTTCCCAATGAGGGCGCGACGTGCGTTTCGAGAGGCAGTTGCGGCGTAAAGCAATCCGACCAGGCAATAATCGAAGTAGAGGTAAGCCGGAGTGAAATAGCGCGGATTGCGTACGCGTTCGCCGCCGCTGAACAGATCGGGAATGAGGAGGGGAAGCGTCGTCCACAGGATCGGTAGAGCAAGAAACAGCCAAACGCGCGGCTGCTCCCGGAGCGCGACGAATATGAAGGCGACCAAGAGCGTAACGACGGCAACGGCGGTGGTGACGACGCCCGCGTGCGAAGATCGAACCAAATTCGAATCGAACATATCGAGGCGCAACGAGCCGGCAAACGCACGCAGCACGTCGCCGGGTGAGGTCCGGCTTTGGAACGTGGAGGCAAGCGAGTCGGTGACCGCGTGCAGATGATGTAACAGGATAAGTAGCCACGGAAGATACGCGACGGTCCCGAGCGCTAAGGCGAGGCCACAGCGAAGCAAGAGCTTCGGCTTTCTCCATTGCGTTGCGAGCACGTAGGAAGCAAGCCCGGCTAGCGGGAGAAAGGTGAGCGGGAATACGTATAAGCTGAATGCCGTCAGCACGGTCAGAAGTCCCCAAGCAGCGGGGCGGTCGAGGCGCAGGGCGCGCAACAGCGCAGCGTTGAGTGCCAGCAGGGCGATACCCCAGAGGGCGTATTCGCGTGCTTCCTGGGCGTAGATGACCGCGACCGGGGATAGCGCTAATAAGGCGACGGCGATCCAGCCGGCCCGACGCGACCCGTATAGTTCGAGGCCGAGCCAAAATGCGAGTGGCAGTGCAAAGAGCGATATTAGCGCCGACAGGCTGCGCGTCGCGACGATGGAATTGCCAAAGAGCCCGGCCCACAAATGCGCCAGTTCGTAATAGAACGGCGGGTGGTGTGGCTCTTCGAGCGCAAGCCCCGAGGCAGGTGCAAGGAAATCCACAGCACCTCCGGGCGCTACGGGATGTAGGATGAGCTGTAGATCTCGAACGTCATGGAGGCCGGGGGCACGCCGAACGACGCTCGCTTCGGTTTCGCCTAGCATTCGCAGCGAGGTATAGACCTCGTCGCCCCAATAGACTTTTCGCTCGATGTGGTAGAACCGGAAGAAAATGCCGAGCGCTAAAGCGGCGATTGCGATAGCCAGCAGTAGGGTACTTGCGCCTAGCGGGCGTTGCCGCGGCAGGCCGAGCGAGGGCTGCTCGAATGTTGTAACGGGCTCCTGCGCGAGCCGTATCACGAGGTTTATGTCAACCGTTCGGCCGGCACGCTGAAGCGTATCGCCTACGAGGTCGCGGACGTCTTCGCGATTGCACTCGAGACCTGGCAAGTGGGGATCGGAACGCCGAAGGCCGCTTGGAGGGCGTCAACCGACGATCTGGGCGTATCTGCTGCAGCATCGTGATACGCCTGCAGATAGAGTTCCGCCGATTTGGTGAGCGACAGGTGTTGGCTGACGTAGCGTCGCGGCGAATAGGAAGCCAGTCTGCTCATGAAACGGTCGAGCGCAGGCCCCAGATCGTGGAGCCCTTTAAAACGCTCGCCGCATTGATCCGAAAAGTATGGAACCGACGTGGCCGCGACGGGCCCACTCTCCCAGCGGTGTCGATTTGGGTCCAGCCAGTAACCCTGATCCCAAGCTAAGACGGGGACGTCGCTGGCCAGGGATTCCTGATATGCCATCCCCTGCGTCTCGTGTTCGCAAAGGAAAATCATCGAGCGGCTGCGCTTGAGCAACGCGCGGTAGCGAGGGTGGGTGTAGCGGCCGTACTCAAGGACGTGAAAGCGCAAGCCGCGCCGCGATAGTTCATCGAGAATCGGTTGTAGAAGGTTCGGAACGAATGTATCGCGGTTCCAACGAATCTTATCGTACACGAGCACGTCGATGCTCTTGGTTAGATGTTTTGCGTCCGGCCATTCGGAAAGGTCTATGCCCCCGAACCACAGACGAAGCATTTCGCTATCGTAGCCGGTCGCGAACATATCGCGCATCCAGTTGCAGAACATCAGATACGATCGAAAACGCGAATCGTCCATTAGCGCGAGATTCTGCCTGGGGTGGTCATAAAGGCCGGGCCCGAGGACGGCGGGGTTTGGAAGCTTCCAGTCGTTAAGGATATGCGTGTAGCCGCAGATGCCCACGGGGTATTCCGGGTGCCGTCGAGCGAGGCGAAAATTATTTACGTGCACGGTTTGGTGGGCCAGCCTCAGAGCCCGGCACAAAAGCATAAACGACATTTCGAAGCCGGTGATGTTCTGCTTGTTAGGGCGAAAAATCGCGGCGGCCTTCCGGAGCCTGCGCCGAAGACGACGATCGCCTCGTACGAACGTATCCTGATCGCGATCCTCAAAGAATAGAAGTACGTCGCGACCAAGCACAGGCTTCCTTAGCACTGGGGGCCTCCTGAAGTGGATCCGCCGCCGTTCGGCGCAAAAGTCGTCACGAGGCGGCGGCCAGACGCAAGGCCAGCGCCGTGGCGTCGCGCGTCACGTCTGGAGAGGTCTGCGTGTAGCCCGCAATTGAAAAGGCGACGTCATCCGCCCGCATCGAACTTGCGAACGAGTCGACCTGCGATTGTAGCAGCGGGCCGGGTCCCCAGTACGTGTGACACCACGAGCGATCGTCGATCCAAACGGCTGCCGCGTCGGGGCCAATCACCTTGTCGACATATAGCCCGTACACGAAATACTCGCCGACGGATCGTGCGCGCGTGTACGCGACATGCCACGCCTTCCCCGTGGTCCGTTCGATGTGATCGAGGGCTCGGAGAACGATCGTGCGGTCCCAGCTTATGACGTTGCCTACGTAGTCGGCCATTGGCAGCTCGTCGGCGGGGACGTCCAGGAGGCGACAGATGTTTCTGTGCCATTTGAAATGCTGCATTCCGGCGGTGACGCCATTGGGAAGGCGGTACATCCTCGTGCGCCCGCCGGCGATAAAGAGCGAAGGATCGACGGGTCGAACGAAGCGCACGTCCGAGTCGACGTTGACGAGCACGGGCTCATCGAGGGCACTCGCGGCAGAAAGCTTGACTAGCTGCTGGATTAACCAGCCCTTAGCCATAGCCATCGCCGGAGATGAGAACCACCATTTCTTCGAAAACCGCAGCTTCACGTAACCTCTTGGGAGGACGTCTTCAACGGCCGCGACGACGGTACGGCTGTTCGCGAGCGGGCGGAACATGTTGAGGTCGCATGCGTCCACGATGATGTAATGCTTTGCCTGCGGCGGCAGAAAGGCGATGACGCTTTGGTTGAGATCCCTGCACGACTCGAAGTCTCGTGCGAAGCTCGGCGTCACGATAGCGATACGGTCATCGGTCGTCATCATCGCTCCGCTATCCCTCGAGGCTCGTCGCAACGGTGGCGGCGAGCTCTTCGAGGCGCTCGCCGAGGGCGGTCATGTGTCCGCCACCCATTGTGACGACCTCGACGTGGCTAGCGACCGCGCCCCAGCCCATCGTGCGATCGTTGAACATCGTCGCCTGGTCTTTTCCCCAAATCAGAGTGACGTCGCCCTCGTGGGGCTGCGGATGGTACGTGAGCGCGGCAACGATGTGTGCGAAAGAGTTTTCGGTCGCTCGGACGCCCTGCCGCTTTTCGAACGGCAGCGGCTCGAGTGCGGTCGCGGTCGCTTGGGAACGGCTTACGATGGACCAAAACGTCCGGCTGAGGACGGCGATGGTAGCGAGCGGACCGCCCACCAAGGCGGCGTGGAGTCGCGCGATGTTATAGCAGAGGCGGTCGCGCAAATGCGGCTTTAACCTGGCGTCCAAGCCGATGCGCCGGACGAGCTTATCGATTGCGGCGATCCGTTTGCTCGGTAGCGGCGATGAATTCATGAGCAGCAGGCGGTCGACGACTTCACCCTGGGAGCGCAAGATGTGCGCAAGCTCGAACGCGACAAGGGCGCTCGCGCAGAACCCGCCCAGCCGGTACGGCCCCTTCGGTTGCAAGCTACGAATTCTTTGCGCATAGTCGCGCGCCATGTCTTCGATAGTGGGCAGCAACGGCAGCCCGCCCGTGCCGTGCGGCGCCGCAGAGTACACCGGTTGATCGGGGCCAAGGGCGGCGGCAAGTCTGCGTGCGTACATTCCTTCGGCGAAGAGGTCGCCGTGAAAGAAAATGAATGGCGTGCGCGTACCGTTCTTGTTCAACGTCACGACCGGCGCTGCATCGTGCCGTGCGTCATTCGTCGGTGGTGCGTCAAGCTGCGCGGCGATGGCTGCTATCGTCGGATCCTCGAAGAGCACGCGCAACTTAAGCTCTGCTCCGAATGCCTCTTCCACGCGTGCGGCGAAACGAACGGCGACGAGCGAGTGGAAGCCAAGCGAGAAGACGTCGACGTCGCGCTCGATTTGGTCGATGCCGAGGAGCTCGCCGAGGATGTTCGCCAGCCGGGCCTCAGTAGCGGAATGGTATTTCGCAGACTTTGGACTGTGCCGCGGCGCGGGAATCGGTAGGGCGCGACGGTCGACCTTGCCATTGGACGACATCGGTAGCGCCGGCAGTGCTACGAACGCTGCCGGCAGCATGAACGCCGGGAGACGCTCGCTCAGCCATGCTCGGAGTGCGTCGACATCGAGCCGCGCGGGGGTCAGACCGCGTGGGACGACGTAGGCGAGTATCGCCTTGTCGCCGGACGGCTGGTCGCTTGCGACGGCGACCACGGCAGCGACGCTTGGATGAGCGGACAGCGCCGTCTCGACCTCGCGGAGCTCGATTCGATAGCCTCGGATCTTTACTTGGTCGTCGCTGCGGCCGACAAACTCGATGAGGCCGTCGCCTCTCTGCCGCACGAGGTCGCCCGTTCGGTAAAGGCGCGCGCCGGGATCGGCAGAAAACGGATGGCGTACGAAGCGCTCCGCGGTGAGTTCGGGCAGGTTGAGGTAACCGCTCGAGAGACCGTCGCCGCCGACGCAGAGCTCGCCGACGACGCCGAAGGGGACCGGTTGCATCCGGGCGTCGAGTACGTACGCGCTCGAGTTCGAAATTGGGCGGCCGATCGGAACGCTCTCGCCGATCGCATCGGCCGAGGGGACCGCATAAGCGCAACTGAAGGTCGCGTTCTCAGTCGGACCATATCCGTTGATCAGCCGGCATTCGCGGTACGTCTGCACGAACTGCCGAGCGTGAAACGGCGAAACGACGTCCCCGCCCGCAAGGAGGTAGCGAAGGCGACCAAACGCCGTAACACCCTGCTCGACCATTTCGCGGAACAATTCCGCCGTCAACCAGAGGATCGTTACGCCGAGCTTTTCGATGGTCTGACTCAGCTCGGCCGCCGAAAGCAGGCGGGGCGGGGCAATTGCGAGCCGGCCGCCATTGAGCAGGGGCGCCCAAATCTCAAACGTCGACGCATCGAATGCCAGCGATGCGTACTGTAGCACGGTGTCGTTCGCGCGAACGTCGATGTAGTTCGTCTGGCACACGAGTCGCGCGATCGCCCGATGCGCGATTGTAACGCCTTTGGGACGACCGGTCGAACCCGACGTGTACATGATGTACGCCGGAGCGTCTCCGCCGCACTCGACGTGCGGAGCGTCGTCGCGCTGCACTCCGATCCGAGAGGCTGACTCAGTGAGGTCGACGATGGACGCAAAGCCCTCCGGCAGCAGTCCGCGGATCGTCCCTTTGGTGACGATTACCTGGACGCGGGCGTCCTCAATCACAAACGCGAGGCGCTCCCGCGGATACGTCGGGTCGAGTGGAACGTAGACCGCCCCGGCTTTCAGAATTGCAAGCAGGACGACGGGCAGATCGAGCGAGCGCTCGAGCGCGACGCCGACCGCCGCGTGCGGAGTCACACCCAGAGTCTCTAGGTAGCGTGCAAGCCGATTCGAGTCCCGGTCGAGCTGCGCATAAGTGAGTTTTGAAGCGCCCTCGATTGCGGCAACGGCGTCGGGCGCGCGTGCGGCTTGCATCGCAAATAGCTCGTGCACGCTCTTATCGCGGCCGTACGAGCTCGACTCGCCTGCGCCAAGCGCTTCGAGAAGGCGACGCTCCTCGTCGCCCATGATCGGGAGAGCCGAAATCGTGCTGCTCGGAACACGAGCAACCGCGCGTAGCAGTCCGACGAAGCGGGCAAGCATTCGTTCGACTGTTTCGCGCCGATACAAATCCGTATTGAACTCGACCGATGTGCGCCATCCGTCAGGCCGTTCGACCATGAAGAAGTTTATATCACAGATCGGCCCCGCCGAGCGCGAAGGGAGATCGATGAGCCTGAAGTTGCCATACGTCTCGTTCTGGATGAACGACCTCTGGTAGACAAAGTTCACCGGAAAGAGCACGTTGCGGCTCAAGTCGCGCTTGGGCCTGACGATCTCGATCAGTTCTTCGAGCGGTATGTGGCGCAGCTCGAGCGCATCGGTCACGGTGTCGCGCGCCCGTGCGAGCAGTTCGACAAATGTCGGGTCGCCGGAGACGTCCGTACGCAACGCGACGGTGTTTATGAAGGTCCCGACGAGCGGTTCGAAATCCACTTCTTCGCGCCCGGCAATCTGCGTTCCGACGGAAATGTCAATTTTTCCCGAGTAGCGGTACAGCAGCACGAGCAACGTCGCATACGCCGTCATGAAGAACGTGCAGTTGTTCGCTCGCGATAGTCCTGCTAGGGTATCGGTCAGACCGCGTTCGAGCAGCACCGAGACGATTTCACTGTTTGCGGTTTGGATGGCCGGGCGCGGCTTGTCGGGCAATATCTCGAACTGCTCGAATTCCAGCAGCTTGTGTTTGAGGCAATCGCGATCGGCGGCGTGGGTGCTTGATGCAGACAGCTCGCGCTCCCACGCGGTATAGTCCGCGTACGACGTTGCGAGCGCAGGAAGCGCCGGAATCTGCGCGGCGCTCAGGGCGGCGCAGATTTGACCCATCTCGCGGGCAAGGATCCCGACCGACCATCCGTCGCACACGGTGTGGTGGGCAGTGACCAAGATCATCGAGACGTCGGCCCGAACGCGAACGTGAGTAACGCGGATCAGCGGCGCGAGACTGATGTCGAAGGTGCGCTGGGCCTCGATTGAGGCAATGCGCTCGGCTTCAGCATACGCATCGCCCTCGGGTAGCGGCGTCAAATCGATGACGGGGATATGAAATGTGACCGCGGGTTCGACGACTTGGTGCGGCTCGCCGTCGATGGTCGCGAAGAACGAGCGCAGCGTCTGGTGGCGTGCGATCATGAGACGCCACGCCTGCTCGAGCTGTGCGTTGACGACCTCTCCCTCTAGGCGCCAGCGGACGGCGACGTTGAGTGCCGGGTTGTCGGGATGTAGCTGCGACTCGAACCAGAAGCGTTTCTGCGACTGCGAGCAAGGAAAGGCGAGCCGGTGGCGGGCATCGCGCAGCTGCGTGGCGTTTGTGCTCACGAATGCTCCGTGATCCGCAGGACGCCTTTGCTCCGGCGCGGGGAATCCTCTAGAGGAGCGATTCGCGCGATCGAAATTGGGGAAACGGGGACGGCCCGCTCTTGTAGAGGCGGCGCGACTTCGTCGAGCCGGCGAGCCAGCGCGGCGATCGTGGGATGCCGTAGCAGCTCTTTCGCCGCTAGTCGAAGGCCGTTCTGGTTCGCGCGCGCAGTGATTTGAAAAAGGTGAATCGAGTCGCCGCCCAAGGCGAAAAAGTCGTCGTCGAGCCCGACCCGCTCGAGGTGCAAGACATCCCCCCAGATACGCGCCAGGGTCGTCTGGGTGGGCGTCTCGGGCGATCGAAAGTGGCTCTGGCAAGGCAATGGGTCGGGAGCGGGGAGTGCGGCGCGGTCGACCTTTCCGGCTACCGAAAGGGGCATGCGTGCCAGCTTGACCCACGCCGAAGGAATCATATAGTCGGGAAGGTTTTCTGCCGCGAGCGTTCGCAGCGAGGCGGGGTCGTGCGCCGACTCTTTCGGATCGACGTAGTAGCACACCAGGCGCGGTTCCCCGGGGAGGTCCTCACGCAACATCACAACGGTTTCCGCGAAATCGGCCTTGTGCCGGAGAACGTTCTCGATCTCGCCGAGCTCGATCCGAAAGCCACGCAGTTTGACCTGATGATCGATGCGACCCAAAACCTGCACCCGGCCGTCGGAGGAGACGCGAGCCAGGTCGCCGGTCCGGTACATGCGCCCTGGGCCGAACGGGTTCGGCACGAACTTCCGGTCGGTGAGGGCGGGCTGGTTCACGTAACCTCGCGCGAGGCCGTCCCCGGCGATGTGCAGTTGGCCGATCGCCCCGAGGAGTGCCGGCCGATCGGCGCGGTCGAGGACGTAGAGTTGCGTATTCGCTACCGGCGTGCCGATCGAGATCGACTCCTGGCCGCGTTCGATCTTTGCGCAGGATGACCAGATCGTCGTTTCCGTTGGCCCATAGACGTTCCAGAGTTCGCCGCCGCCCGCGAGGAGCCGGTTTGCCAGCTCGCGTGGGAGCGATTCGCCGCCGCAAAGCATGGTGAAGCTAGGATGCGAACGAAATCCGGCGTCGAGCAGTGCCTGCCACAGCGCAGGCGTCGCTTGCATCGACGTCGCTCCGACGCTTCGCATCCGCTGCACGATGGTGATCCCGTCGGTCAGGTCTTCACGCGAGGCGAGCGCGACCGTCGCGCCCACGACGAGCGGCAAAAACAACTCGAGCGCCGCGATGTCAAACGATATGGTGGTCACGGCGAACAGCACGTCATTCGCCGCAAGACCGGGCTTTCGCGACATCGACGTCAGGAGATTGACGACCGAGCGGTGGGTGACTTCGACGCCCTTTGGTTCGCCGGTCGACCCTGAGGTATAGATGACATAAGCCGCGTCGGGAGCCGGCGCGAGCGCCTGGGGGTCTGCGTCGGACGCTCTCGAGATGGCACCGGCGGCACCGCGCAGATCGATCACCTCGACGCCGCTGGGAATGCTCGAGGCACCGATCGACCCGTCGCAGATGAGCGCCGCGACGCGCGCATCTTCCACGATACGCCGCAGGCGCGCCGGCGGATGGGCCGGATCGAGCGGTACGTACGAGTGCCCGCTGCTCAGAGTCGCGAGCAACGCCACGAGCAGGTCGGGCGAACGGTCGAGGCAGACCGCGACGCGCTGACCTGGACCGCCGATGCGGCCGGACAAGTAATTCGCGGCTTGATTGACGCGGCGGGCCAGTGCGCCGTAGCTGATGGCCTCGTCGCCGAAGCGGACTGCGAGCGCGTCCGGGCGAGTTGCGGCCATCGCGCGGAAGAGTCCGTGCACCGTCTGCTCCCGCGGATACTCGGCGGCCGTGTCGTTGATCGCCGAAAGGAGTCGCCGTTCGTCGTCCGGCCGGAAATCGACGCGGGCGGCCGCCTGCGCGCCGTCGCGGACGATTTCATCGAGGAGCGCTCGAAAGTAACCGAGCCAACGATCGATGGTCGCAGAGTCGAAGAGGTCGGTGTTGTAGTCGCAATCGACGCGCAAGCCGTCGCTCGATTCGACCACGTTGAGGAAAAGATCGAAGTTGACGAAAGCCTTCGGGTTGGGCACGACGGTCGCCTCGATCGATCCGAAGTTCAAGCCGTCGGCGAAGCGCTCTAAATTGAACTGGATCTCGGCGAGCGGGACCCGGCCCTTCTCGCGCTCCAGCGCCAGCTTGCGGACGAGCGTGCCAAGCGTGTATTGCTGGTGCTCGTATGCGTCGAGGACGCGGCGCTTGACGTCGACGAGAAAGCCCCCGATGGTCATTTGCGGGCTTTGCCGGGTGCGAATGGGCAGGAAATCGACGCAGTGCCCGACCAGGATGTCGCCCTCGAGCAATGCCTGTCCGGCTGCCGGCACGCCGACGACGACGTCATCTTGATCGGCAAGGCGGCCGACGAGAAGGTCGAACGCTGCCAACAGGGTCACAAAGAGCGTGCATCCGTGCCGCGCGCCGGCCTTCTTGATGGCCCGGTAGCAGTCGCCGTTGACCGTCGTGGTGCGGGTGTCCCCGTTGTACGTCTTGATCGCCGGCCTTGGCCGGTCTGTCGGCAACTCGAGCAGCGGGGGCGTGTGGGCAAATTCCTCGAGCCAGTAGGATTCGATTCTTGCGATCTCGCCCGGGTCGCGCAGCGTCTGCCGCCGCGCGTAGCTAGCGAACGCGAGGGCTTCCAGCAGTTCCGGCTCGCGCCCCTGCGAAAGCGCCCTATAGATTTCGGCCAGTTCGGACAGAATGACGTTCATCGACCACCCGTCGCACACGATGTGGTGCGCGGTGAACACGAATGCATGCTCGTCGGACGCGAGGCGAACCAGATGCGCGCGCACGACCGGTCCGCGCGCGAGATCGAATGCGGTTCGGGCGTCCGTGTGGACGATTTCGCGAAGCGCCGCCTCGCGCTCGGATGGCGATCCCTGCGCGACGTCGGTGTGCAAAAATGCGAGTGGCCGCGGCGGCGTGATGCGCATCGACTCACCGGTTACGCCGAACGAGGCGCGCAGTGCGTCGTGGCGGGCGACGATGCGGTTCCACGCGTCTTGAAACGAAGGTCCATCGAGCGGTCCGCGCAGACGGAGCGTTACCGATTCATTGAAGGCGCAGGACGCTTCGTCGCTCACTTGCGCAGAAAGCCAAATCTCCGTCTGCTCTTCCGTTAGAGGAACCTCGTCGAGAGGAACCTCATCCGGCGCAGTTACGGCTGCGATCGGCTCGCGCGAAGCATCCGCAAGAATGCCCACGCCCTGCAACTCGCCCAGGCTCTGCGAGAAGGCGGCGACGATCGCGTCGATATCGGCATCGGTATGCTCGGTCCCAATGAAGCTCGGGAAGCCCTCCTGCACGTAAATGCCTCGTAGGCGCAGGTGATAGTAGAGCAGGCTCGCGAGCCGGTCTTCGGCGGCGAAGTTCATGTAGAAAAGGCTGCCGTAGGTCTCGATGCGTGACTCGATCCCTCGGGATTCGAGCTCGGCGTTCAGCCGAGCGACCAGCGCTGCGGTGCGCCGGGCGAGCAGCTCTTGCAGCGCGGGTCCTTCCGCTTTGACATGCCGCAGCACCGCCAGCACCGCAGCCATCGCGAGCGGATGCCGCACGAACGTGCCGGCCAGAAATGTCGGCGCGACCTGCGGGAACGAGTCGTCGCCGTATTGCCACATGCCGCCGTCGAGCGCATCCATGAAGCGCGCCTTCCCGGCTAGGATGCCGATCGGAAGACCCCCGCCGACCACTTTTCCGTACGTCCCGAGGTCGGCGCGGATCCCGAAGATCTCTTGCATGCCGCCTGGGTGCATTCGAAATCCGGTGACGACCTCGTCAAAGACGAAGGCCGTCCCCGACGCCTCCGTGATCCTGCGAAGTTCGGCTAGAAACTCCTTGGGACGCAGCGCGGGATGGCGGCTCTGAACCGACTCCACGACGACTGCGGCCAACTCATTTTGATGCTCGCGCACCCATTCGAGACTTTCGGATTCGCCGTAGGGAAGAACGGTGATATTGGCCACCGCTTCGGCCGGAATGCCGAGGGCGACCGGCAGGGAGCGGCGCGACGTTCGTGCGCTCTTCACCAGGACTTCGTCGAACTGGCCGTGATACGCGCCTTCGAAGACGACGACGCGCTCGCGGTTGGTCACGGTTCGCGCGACCCGCAGGGCGGCCATGACGGCTTCCGAGCCGGTATTACAGAAGGTCGCCCGCTCGTTGCCCGTCAGCTCGCAGAAGAGCTCTGCGACCTCGCCGGCGAGCTCCGTCTGGGGTCCGATGGCGAAGCCGCGCTGCAACTGCGCCGCCACGGCGTCGACGACGAAATCCGGAGCGTGGCCGAATGCCGTTTGCCCGAAGCCGTTCAACAGGTCGATGTATTCGTTACCGTCGGCGTCCCAAATGCGGGAGCCCTTCGCTCGGACGCAGGTGATGGGGTAAACCATCTCCTTCCACTCGCTGCGGAATCCGGCCGCGACCCGCGGATCCGCCAGCACGCGGCGGTAGCGCTGCGTCAGGCGCTTCGACTCCTGCGTGCGCGCGACCGTGCGCGCGACGAGCTCCTCGATGTGCGCGCGCTGCGCCGGCGTCACCTCGGCCTTGGCGGCGCTCATCACGCGGAAGGCGTCCAAGCGTGTAGACGTTTCGGATTCTGCCGCCTCCGGCGCAGCGGTCGCTGCGGCAGGCAGCGGCGCAGTGCCGATCGGGGACGTTGTCGCCGGCGCGATCTGCAGCCCTTTGAGCGCCTCGAGCTGCTCGCGCATCAACTGCTGCATCGCTTCCAGCTGCTCGCGCATGACGATTTCAATCGTGGTTTCGGCGCCGGCAGACGGGCCGATCGCGGGCTGGGGCCGCAGCGCCGTCGCGACCGCTTCTGTGACCGCTATCTGCGGCTCGGGCGGCAACTGCGGGACGACGTGATCCGTGAGCGCGGCAATCGAGGGGATCTCGGTTAGGAGCTGACGGAAAGTCACGCCCACCCCGAACTGCGACTGGACCTGCGCAACGAAGCGGCCCAAAGCGAGCGAATCGAAGCCCAGCTCGAGGAACGTCGCGCGCGGATCGGTACCTGCCAGACTCTCGCCGGAAAGCTCTTCGAGAAGAGTGCGCAGATCAGTCTGTACGCGCGTCGCGCGCGACGGCCTGGACGGCGCCGCGACCGTCTGTTGGGCGTCGCGACGGTGCGTTCGATCCGTCTCTGGAAGAGTCAATGCCGCGAGGTTCGGTTCGAGTCGCTGCTGCGATGCAACGTTCGACGGCTCGATCCAGTGGCGCGACCGCTCGAAAGGGTATGCCGGCAGAGAAATGCGCGAGCGGACGGTGCCGGACCCAAGCGCCTGCCAATTGGGCCGCGCCCCGGCGATCCACAGTCGCCCGACGGCCTGCAGCACGCCCTCCAGGTCATTGTGTTCGCGATCGCTACCCGGCAGCGTGCCAAGAACCGCAGGGCGTCCACCCTTGGCGGCGCCCTGCAGCGCAAACGTCGCGAGCGTCGTGCCCGGGCCTACCTCGACGAGCGCGTCGACGCCGGCCTCGACGAGCGTCTGTAACGCGTCTGCGAAGCGAACCGGCTCGCGGCAATGCCGGGCCCAGTACTGCGGCGAAGTCGCTTCCTCCGTAGCGATCCACGTGCCCGTCAGGCTCGACACGTATGGCGCGGAGGGTGGAGAAAGACGTACCGCCCCGATGTGGCGCGCGAACGGCGCGATCATGGGATCCATCATCGACGAGTGGAAAGCGTGGGAGGTGTGCAATCGCCGGCACGCGATACCAGCGCCGTTTAGGCGCCGCTCGAAACGATCGATCGCGTCGGCCGCTCCCGATACGACCGCCAATCCAGGCGCGTTGCGGGCTGCGATGTCGAGCCCCGCATCGAGCAAAGGCTCGAACGCACTGGCGGGCGCACGCACCGCTATCATCGCACCTGCGGGAAGCGCTCGCATGAGCCTGCCGCGCTCGGCGACGAGCGCGAGCGCATCTTCGACCGAAAAGACGCCGGCTAGGCATGCGGCAACGAATTCCCCGACGCTGTGCCCAACGGTGGCGGCGCAAGCGATGCCATAGCTACGCAACAGTTCCGCGAGCGCGAATTCGATGGTGAACAGTGCCGGTTGGGCGATGTCGGTCGACGCCAATTCCTCCGGGTCGCCGTCACCGCGCAGCAGCGCGCGCAAATCACGGCCGAGGATCGGCTGCAGGATGTCGGCGCAGCGGTCGACGCTGGCGCGAAACGTGGCGACGCCGTCGTAGAGCTCGCGACCCATGCCCGGATACTGCGCGCCCTGGCCGGGGAACATGAAGGCGACGCTCGGCTCACGTTCGCCCGCCCGTCCGAACGTGAGGCGCTCGGGTCGTTCGAGCGCATCGGCGGCTGCTGCCGGCGAACGCGCGATCACCGCGCAGCGGACAGGGAACGCGCGCCGGCCGGCTTGCAGCGTATGTGCGACGTCGTCAAGCCGTTCGCCCGCGGAAGCGCGCAGATGTGCTGCCAAACGAGCGCGCGCGTCTTTCAGTGCAGACTCGGTGCGAGCCGAGAGCACGATCAGTTGCGGCGCGTCGGAGGCGGCGCGGGACGACGACGATGGAGCCGCTTCGAGCGCGACGTGCACGTTCGTCCCGCCGACACCGAAAGAACTCACGGCCGCGCGTCGTTGAAGTCCGTGCGTGGGCCACTCGGCCAGCTCGGTATTCACGAAGAACGGGCTCGCCGCCAGATCGATGTTCGGATTCGGCGTCTTAAAATGGAGCGTCGGCGGAATCTTGCCGTGACGGATCGTTAGCGCCGCCTTGATGAGCCCCGTTACGCCCGAGGCGACGTCGAGGTGTCCGACGTTGGTCTTGACGGAACCCAGAGCGCAGCTCTTACCGTTCGCGCTGGGGCCGAACGCTTTGCTCAGCGCGGCAAATTCGATCGGATCTCCGAGCGGCGTCGCCGTTCCGTGGCATTCGACGAAGCCGATCGTACTCGGTTCGAAGCCGGCCATCGCATGTGCCGCGCGCACGGCCGACGCTTGCCCTTGAACGCTCGGAGCCGTATAGCCGACCTTGCCCGAGCCGTCGTTGTTGACGCCGAAGCCGCGAATCACCGCATAGATCGAGTCGTGGTCAGCGAGCGCATCCTCCAGGCGCCGCAGGACCACGACGCCGGCACCGTCGCCGAACACCGTGCCGTTGGCTAGCGCGTCGAACGTGCGACAGTGCGCGTCGGGCGACACCATGCCGCCTTCCTGGTACAGATAGCCCCGCTTTTGCGGAAACGAGATCGAGACTCCGCCCGCGAGCATCATGTCGGCCTGGCGCAACATCAGCGCTTGACATGCTTGGGTGACGGCAAGCAGCGACGTCGAGCATGCCGACTGCAACGTCATGGCCGGCCCGCGCAGATCGAGCTTGTACGCAACCCGTGTCGCCAAGAAGTCGTAGCCGGCACCGAGCAGCTCGGGGTAGCTAGCGACCTGGTAGTCGCTGGTAAAGCGCTCGATGGCGTCCCGGCCCCCGAGCACGTTGCGAAGGAAGTACGAGCCGAAACTGCAGCCCGCGAAAACGCCGATCGTTCCCGCGAACGTCGCCGGATCGTAACCTGCGTCTTCCAAGGCCTCCCAGCTGCACTCGAGAAAGAAACGATGTTGCGGATCCGTCAACTCCGCCTCGCGCGCATGCATCCCGAAGAACGCGGCGTCGAAGTCCGCGACCCCGCCCAAGACCGAGCGAGCCTTTACATAGTCAGGCCGCGCCCGCACGCCGGGCGCGAATGCGTCTTCGAGTTCCGAGTCCGTAAACGTTCGGATGCTTTCGACCCCGGCGCACAGATTTTGCCAAAAGGCCGCAACGTCGCGAGCGCCGGGAAAACGGCCGGCGCACCCGACGATGGCGATCGCGCACTGGCTGGAGCCTCGTTCGCTTGGCATCGTGCTCACGACGGCAACACCGTATTGCGAGCCAGGAGCGTTCGCGCATCGTCGATGGTGAGGGCGATGCCGGTGAAAACCAGCCAACCCTCGATGCGATAGCGGCCGCGCGCTTTGAGGTTCCCCAGGATCCGCCGGCCGTCCGACGTGGCGGGATGAACCGAAAACGTGCCTTTGTCGGGCCCTTCGGGGACGGCGTCAACGATCACGTCGAGGTAGTCGAGCCAGCCTCCGGTCACCCTGAACTGGCACTTGTAGAAGGCTTCCTTCGCGCTAAAGGCGACGGCCGCAATCCGCTCGCGTTCCGATGCGGTAACGCGTGGGAAGTGCGCCGCTTCACCTGGGGTGAAGACGTGCGTCCAGAGGTCGGCCGTCACTCGCGCCACAATTTCGGCGTCGATCCCGAGGCCCGCGAAACGATGGCGCAAGGCGGCAACGGCGCCGCAGAAGCCCACCGTGTGTGTGATGCTGCCGACGGCGTGCTCGGGCCAGCGAGGGCTGCGATCGGTGTTCCGAAGGAGCGCGAAATCGCCGAAGCCGATCTCCTGGAGCGCACGGCGAGCGCATAGCCGGCCGGCGGCGAACTCCGCCAAGCGCTTCGGGCGAAAAGCTTCGCACGTGCCGGCTTCTTGGGGCAAAAGCGTCCTCGGGTCAGCGGATTCTCTTAACTCGTAGGCCGCGACCGGGGAGGGAAACAACTCTGCTAAAAGCGTCGAGGCGAACGCTGGGTTCGCGAGCGTCGGCGTCATACCGGCATCAGCGACCGCGCGACGAATGCCGCCAGCTTCCGTACCGTGCTCTGTTCGAAGAGGTCGGTGACGCTTACGTCACAGTTCAGTCGCTCCCGAAGGCGTGCGTGTAGCATGAGCAATCGAAGAGAATCACCGCCGGCGTCAAAAAAGTTCTCGTCGAGTGCGCGTTCACAACCCAGGAGCTCACTCCAGATGTCGCCGATGGTGCGCTCCAGTCCCACCACGCTTTGATCCCGCAGCAGGGGAGGAGCGAGCGGCTCCGGCCCTACCCGCTTAGCTGCGAGCGCAGCGCGGTCTACCTTTCCGCTTGGGCTCAGTGGCAGTTCGCCGAGCATCAGAATTTGATGTGGGAGCATATACGGCGGAAGCGTCAGCATTAGATGAGCGCGCAAGTCGCGATGGTCGGCGCACGCGCCGGGTACAGCGACGACGAACGCGACGATCTCCTTCTGACCGTTACGAACGGCAACCACGACGGCGGCATCGCGCACGCTAGCATGCGTGCGCAGCGCGCACTCGATCTCGCCAAGCTCGATACGATAGCCACGAACCTTCACCTGATCGTCGTTGCGCCCGAGGAATTCGAGCATGCCGTCCAAGCGCCGGCGCGCCCGGTCGCCCGTGCGGTAGAGCTTCGCGGACCGATCGGCGCAGAACGGATCGGGTACGAAGCGTTCCGCCGTCAGTTCGGGAAGATTGACGTATCCGCGCGCCACGCCGTCGCCGCCGACGCACAGCTCGCCGCTCACTCCTGGCGGCACTGGCTGCAGCTCAGCGTCGAGCACGTACGCGCTAGAGTTCGCGATCGGAGCGCCGATCGGCACGCTAGTTCCGATCGCCTCCTGCGACGAAATATCGCACCACGTGCTGAATGTCGTGTTCTCGGTCGGACCGTACACGGCGCTCAAACGACAACGTGGCAGGGACTGCAGGAAGCGCGCCATATGCGCCGTCGACGCGACCTCGCCGCCTGTCAAGAGGTGGCGCAGCGACGTAGGCCGCGCACCTGGCGTGTCGACGAAACGCTGGAAGAGCGAAGTGGTCAGGAACATCTTCGTCACACCGAACCGGTCGATCGTTTCGGATAACTCCTCCATCCCGAGCAGACCGGCGCGCGGTACCGCCAGGCGCGCTCCGTTCAACAGGGGCGCCCAAATCTCGAAGGTTGACGCGTCGAATGCGAGTGGAGCGAAGTGCAGGAAAGCATCGTCCGGCCCAATCGTAACGTAATCGGTGCCACGGACTAGGCGCAGCACGCCTCGGTGCTCGATGGCGACACCTTTGGGACGACCGGTGGAACCGGACGTGTAGGCAATGTAGGCAAGCGATTTCGGACCCGACAAAGCCACCGGCCGAGGCTCGTCGGGGCCTTCGAGCGCCGCGGAGATATCCACGCGAAGCGCCGCGCTCTCGGGAAAGTAAGTGCGCCGTTCGTCGGTCACAACGAACGCGACTGCGGCGTCCGCCATCATGAACGCGAGTCGATCGCGTGGATATGACGGGTCGAGCGGAACGTACGCGGCACCGGCCTTGAGGATGCCGAGCAGAAGTGCCGGAAGGTCGACGCTGCGCTCGAACCCAACCCCAACGCCGTCCCCCGGCCCGATGCCGAGCGCGAGAAGGTAGTTTGCGACTCGATTCGCTTGACGCTCGAGCTCGGCGTAGGTCAGGGTCCGCTCGTCGGAAACGACGGCGAGAGCACCGGGCCGCTCGAAGGCCTGCTGACGAAGGACCTGGTCGACCGTTCCATCGGGTTCGTATTGGCTGCGGGGCGCCGTACCGAAGGCAAGGGTTGCCCGGACCGCCGCGTCGTCACAGGAGGCAGTCTTTGCAGCCGCTTGCCCACTGACCCGGGGCAGCGTCAGGGTCGTGCTCCTGCCGGTCTCGACCGCAGCGATGGTTGCCTGCGCACAATCACAATCTCATAAGCCTTCGGAAAGCCAACGGGAAACCAAAGCAGAGCGAAGCGCCTTTCCACGCCCTTCTTGGGAGCCTGATTGTACCGGCAAACGCAAGCTGCTCAAATCCCCCAAAATGGTTCCCCCGTCCAAAACGCCGACTTTGAGGGATTGCGGCGGAGGTGCTATCCCCCTACGTTTGGGGCCTCAGCCGAGGCGCGCGGCGGCGCTCCCGGCGGGTACGCGACACTACCGGGAGCAGCCCCATATTAAGGAGCAGCCCCATATTAAACGGTAGCAGCGTCATACGCGACGGAGGGTGAGCGTCTCGAGCGAGCCCATGGGAAACAATGCAAGAGTGTTAACCTCGGAACAGCGGCCACAGTTCGTAACGCACTATAATCGTTCGAGCTTTGCATTCGATCATTCCCTGCACTTGCTGGACATTTTTGACGTTCCACAGCTTGTCGCAATGTCCGGCCGCTTGCCGGATCAGGCCTACTACTCGACGGCGGACAGCGTGGTCAGCGACGGCTGGAAGCACGTGGGCGAGCGTCGCGCTCCGCTCGCCCAGACACTCGAGACGTTGTCCGAAACGAATTCGCTTGTTCTGCTGAAGCACTGCGAGAAGGATTCCGAGTACGGTGGGGTCTTCCGTCGGCTCATGGATGAGGTCGTCGAGCAGGTCGGGGATGAGCTGCGCAGCGACCTCGACGTAGGTCGCGCGACTTTGGTGATCAGCTCGCCCCGGCGCGTTACATCCTACCATATCGACGCAGAGGTGAACTTTCTGCTTCAAGTCCGCGGCCGGAAGCTGCTGCATGCATTCGATCCGAGCGATCGCCGGATCCTGACCGAGTCGGAGCTCGAGGCGTTCTACGGCGGCGATTCGGACGGCGCCCGCTACAAGAGCGATCGTCAAAGTGAGGCACGCGTGTTCGCCCTCACGCCCGGAATGGGAATCCATCTTCCGCTGCACGCTCCCCACTGGGCGCAGAATCTCGACGACGTATCGGTCGGGGTGAGCCTTAATTTCAACCTGCGCTCCGGCACGCGTCTAGCGAAGTTATACAAAGTGAACAATCGTTTGCGTCGGGCCGGAATGGCGCCGGCGTCGCCAGGCGTGTCGGCGTGGCTCGACAGCCTTAAGCTAGCCGCCTTCGACGGCGCGTCGCACTGCCGCCAGTTGGTTCGCCATCGTTCGGTCAAGGCAGCGCTCAGCTGACGCCGCCGCGCAAGCGCGGGTGCGCACGGCCGGCCTCCTCTTCGCTTTTGCAGTCGCGTGCGTGATGGCCGTGAGCTTCGCGTTCGAACTGCCGGCTCCAACCGGCCCGCTGTCCGTCAGCACGATCACGCTTATGCTCGATCGGCCCCGGGAGCCGAACGAGGCGTCGCGAGGCCGCTTTGCGGTGCAAATCTGGTATCCTGCGCGTCCCTCACCGGACCGGGCGCCTTACGGCTCGGGTTCGCCGGGCATCAAGCACTGGATTTATCAGCGGCTCGTTCGGACGCATACTTCGCGCGGCGCGGACATTGCCGATTCGCCGACGCGCTTCCCCATCATCGTCTACGTTGCCGGCTGGGGAGGCGAGCGCACGGAAAACACGGCCCTGTCCGAAGAACTGGCCAGCCAAGGCTTCGTCGTGGCTGCGTTCGGCGATGTCGGTAGCGACGATCCGCCGCTCCGCCGCCTCGGGGGACCAGCGGATTTCAGTTCGGGACAGGCGTACGGTGCGACGCTGCGACTCGGGCATCAGAAGCTTCGCTACGCTGCGCGGCGCGCTTCAGCGGTGCTGGATCGCTTGGCGATCCTTGATGCCGGGGACTCCGCCGGCCGCTTCACGCATCGGCTGGACCTCAGTCGCGCCGGCATCATGGGTTTTTCGTTCGGCGGAGCCGTGGCACTCGCGGCCTGCCGCTACGAGCCGCGCTTCAAAGCGGCGATGAATATGGACGGCTGGCTGTTCGACGCGGGCTCCGGCTATCGAGGCGGGACCTCGTATTTTCTCGTGTCCGACCAAGCGCCGGCACCTGGGCCGGACGACGTCAACGCGGCAGACCCAGTGCGCCGCTACACGTCGCAATTGACGGTGGCCGACGAAGCGCTGCAGCAAGACGTGCTGCGGCGGGGCGGCTACTCACTGCTCATCGCCGGCGCCGATCACTTCAGCTTTACGGACGTTCCTCTCTACGCGCCGCTGCATCGGTTCTCCGGTGGTCCGCTCAATTCGCAGCGCATCGCGCGAGCGGTACGCAATTACGCAGTCGCCTTCTTCGAGCGCGTTTTGGAAGGAAAGCCGTCAGCTTTGCTCGTTCCCGGCAACAAAGTTGACCCGACGATGACCTTTGCGAGCTGGCCTTCCGGGCGCGTTCAGACGTCCGTCGTTAATAGGAGCCGATCTTACGATGCCGATTTCTCCCGCAGCTAGCGCGAACGGGGTTATTCTCGAGAACGAGTTCTTCAGCCGGAACTTCGACCGCGAGCCTTTTGCATTCGAGCACAATCTAGCAGGGCATCCGCTGTTTGACCCGGAGCATCTCTTGCGGCTCGCGCGGCAGATGTCGGCGGATCCGCGCGACATCTACTACGATGCGGGCGACGTTCGCATCGATCAGCGCTGGGACCAAACGCCCGTGTGCGATCTACCGATTGACGAGCTTTTGCAACGCATTGAAACCGCGGGCGCGTGGGTCGTCCTCCGTCGCGCCGAAAAACACCCGGATTTCGCCGCTCTCCTCGACGCGTGTATGGACGAAATCCAAGCCCTGTCGGGCCGGGATATGCGCGCCAGCATTAAGCTACGGAACGCGATTGTGTTCATCAACTCGCCGAATCGCATCAGCACGTACCACATCGATCGCGAGTGCAATTGCCTGCTCCAGATTCGCGGCACGAAGAAGGTAAGCGTGTTCGACCGAGACGATCGTGACGTGTTGCCGGATGCGGAGGTCGAGCGATTCTGGGCCGTCGACAATAATTCCGCGGTTTACAAGCCACACCTGGAGAATCGAGCGCGCGTGTTCGAGTTGACGCCGGGGCGAGGAGTACACGTTCCGGTCAATGCGCCGCACTGGGTCCAAAACGGACCTGAGGTTTCCGTCTCCCTGAGTATCAACTTTCACTATCATGACGCACTTCTCGCGGACGTCTACCGCGCCAATTACTGGCTGAGGCGTCTTGGTCTGCGGCCGGCCCCGCCGCGGCGCTCGCCGTTGCGGGATGCGGTGAAGAGCGCGCTTTACCGTTCGGCCCGGGCCGTCCATACGACGGCGCGACGCCTCGTCGCGAGCCGGTAGCGACCGTCATGCCGAATGTGTTCCAAGGCTGGAGGCCGCTGCTCGAGGGCGGCGCGCGGCTGCCCTTGGCCGGATTCATCCTCGAACGGGCGTATCGGCGGTACTTTCTCCGGGCGAGCGGCACGAAACGGCTCTTCTGCGGCATCTTTCCCGACTTCGACGCTGCGCTGCGCGCGATTCCGAAAAGCCGGCTCTGCGGTTACGACAATGAGGCCTCAGCGGATCGCATGATGGGTGAATGGCTGGGCGTCTACCCGAACGACTATCCGGTCCTGTTCTGGCTAGAACGCCTGCTCCCGGTGACGCAGAACGTGTTCGACTGGGGTGGCAACGTCGGAATCAAGTATTTTGCATTTCGCAGATATCTAGACTATCCCGTGCGGCTCGTATGGTGCGTCAGCGATCTGCCGGCCATCGTCGAGCGTGGACGCCTGGTCGCGGGTCGCGAAAAGGCGCCCGCGCTCCAGTTCACAAGCACGTTGGAGGCACTCGCCCAAGCCGACGTTCTGCTTGCATCCGGGGTCGTTCAGTTCGTCGACGATCCGTTCCAGCGGCTTCGTAGCGTTCCGCATCTGCCGGATCATCTGATCTTCAACAAAGTTCCAGTCTACGACATGCCCTCGCAGGTAACGCTGCACAACATGGGAACCGCGCTCTGTCCGTACCACCTGTTCAACCGCGCTGCCTTCGTACAGTCCATCGAGGCGCTCGGCTACCGTTTGAGCGATCATTGGACATCTCCGGACGTTGCCTGCGCGATTCCCTTCGCGCCGAGACACTCGATCGCGGCATACTCGGGTTTCTATTTCACAAGGTCCTCGATCGCGAGCGTTTCGCATGCGGCTCCCGGCGTGCGACTCCTCCAGGTAGCGACACCATGATCGCAGCATACGACGTTCCGCGTCTCGTGGTCGATTCGGCAAACTTCGACCGTTCGTTCGACCAACGTCCGTTCGGGTACGAGCATAATCTGAGCGGGCTCGATCTCTTCAGCGAACCGTCTCTACGCGCCCTGGCCGCACGCTACGATCGCGACTTCATGGTCGCCGCCAGCGCACCGACGCCGGCGACGAAGTTTTACTCGGTCCCCTATGGCAGCCATACGCCACTCGAAGCATTCGACCGGCTCGATTCGGGTAATCAGCGCATACTGCTAAAGATGCCTGAGAACCACGACCGGCGCTACCGCGATCTGTTGCATACGCTTTTCGAGCAGGTCGTCGCTCTGCGAGGCGGTCTGCGCGGGGAGCGCGTCGAGCGCCTCGCCTCGTCGATCCTCATCAGCTCTGCGGAAGCGATCACGCCCTTCCACTTCGATCCGGAGATTTCGTTCTTTTTCCAGATTTCCGGCGAAAAAGTTTACCATCTTTACGCGCCTTCGGTCCTTTCCGAGGCCGAACTCGAACGCTTCTACGTGATGGGCATCGTCAACATCGGTCAGGTCGAGTTGGCCGGACGTGACCCGAAAAGCGAATACGTCTTCCGGCTGGTCGACGGCAAGGGCATGCACCAGCCGCAGAACTGCCCGCACTGGGTCGAGACCAGGGCGAATCGCTCGGTTTCGTACGTTTTTTCCTTCGAAACCGAGACGACGCGTTCGCTCGGGAGAACCCGTGCGTTCAACCACTACATGCGACGGTGCCGTCTCACGCCGGCTCCCCTCGGGGCGCGACCAGGGCTCGATCGGGCGAAGTCGTGGGCTATGCGGGTCGCGATACCCCTGCGCAAGAGCATCGGCCGCGGAATCGGAGCACTGCGCTCTCGGCGCTGAAACTTTCGTCGGAGCGCAAACCTTTCGTCGGCTTGTCTCTCGTTGGGCCGTGACGTGCGCCCCGTTCGTCGAAGCGTGCGTCTGCGGCGCGGGATCGGCAGTGTGCGGGTAGGTCGCGCCTACCGGTAGAATGAGTCACGTTCGCCGAGCGCTACAGAAGTCAAAATGAGTACCGCAAGAGTCGCTCCTTTACCCAAGGACTTGTCAAGGAACAACCGACGCGAAGCCGCGTTTCTTCTCGTCATATTGCTTCTCACGATTCTGATTCCATTTCAGGCCAAGGACAACCCTGAGGGCGCGAGCTCGTCGACCCTCAACCAATTCTGCTGGAGCATCGCGTACCTCGTCTCAGCCGTACGACTCTTCGCGACGCGAGATACGTTCCGCGTTTTGCTCAGCAGCTCGCTCCCCTTGCTAGCCTTTGTTCTACTTGCCTTAGCATCTACGCTATGGTCCGTCGATTCCATGGACACTTTCAAGAATTCGATCGAACTGCTTGGCACCACGTTAATCGGATATTACGTCGTTTCTCGCTTCAGCATGTCAGAATTTCTTGACATCCTATCTCTCTTCTTCGGTATCAGCGTGGTTCTGAGCGCCGTCTTGATCTTCTTCGCTCCGGGGCACGGACGAATGTTTTGGGGCAGCGGCCCCTGGTCGGGCATCTACGAAGAGAAGAACTCCCTTGGCGCGTCGATGGCGATAGCAATCATCGTCTATCTTATCCAATTTTTTCGGGGCTCCGGCAAACGGAAACTGCTGGCCGGATTGCTCCTCCTCGGATCCGTGGCGCTGTTGGTCGGCTCGGACTCTGCTACGGCCCTGCTGGACTGTGGCGCGGCCCTCATCATCGGCGTGCTCCTCGCCGGTTGCCTTATGCCGAAATACCGGCTCGTGGCAGGTCTGATTGCGGGCTTATCGCTTGCCGCGGTGCTCTCTGGGATCTTTGTCTTTGGCCTAACTCCCGATGCACTCATCGCCGCGGTCGGCCGAAGCTCAACGCTCACGGGGCGGACGGACTTCTGGCCGTATCTCGTCGACGCCATTCATGCTCAGCCGCTCCTCGGCTATGGCTACGATGCTTTCTTCAGATCGCCGATCGCGACGAGCTACCTTAGCTACTATGTGATCCAATCTTACGGATGGAGCCCCTACCACGCGCATAACAGCTTTTTGCAGACGTGCCTCGATACCGGCTATGTCGGCCTTGCCAGTCTTCTTTTTCTGATCGCGTTCGCGCTCGTGCGCTCCCTCAAATACTTCTCGCGGAGACGCGATACGATCGCCATGCTACCGATGATGATCGTTCTTTACCTGACCCTTGGAAGCTACACGGAGACATATCTCGGAAATTTTAATACCGTGGAGTGGATACTGTTTGTAGCCGTCTTGCTTTATCCGGTCAGGGACCTGAAGGGCGTTGCGGCGGCTAACCGGCTTCCTTTGAAAAACCAAAATCCCGTCTAACAGGAAGGGCTTCGCATAGTTCGAGCGAGTCTCTAGCTCGACCGCCTTCAGCAGAGCTAGCCATGGAACGTACTTCACGAGCATTGTGGAATCGGTCATAGGAACCTTGGCCGGATCCGTTGCCAACACTTGAAAGGCAGGCTCGAGCTGGTCGCTCGTCTTGGGAACCTGCAATAGAACGAAGCGCGGCTCGTAGAGAAATGCTTTGCGCACCTCGCTGTCGATTTTGACGCCGGCTATTCTAATTCCATATGGATTTGTCAGAAAGTAACTAAAGCCGTATGGCGTGGGCACGCGCGCTCCCGACAGCACGTATTCGGTAGCGGATTCGGGGCTGACGATGAAGGCATAATCGCCGGGTAGGAGCCTCTTCCTCAAATAGCTTGCCACCGATGCCGCGCGATCGGCGTATGGCGCCCTCGGGAGAATGCCTAAGCGATGCCAAGCGATGGTTGCGGCCAGTTCGAGAGGCTTCGCGAGTTGAATCAGGGCCGTGCTCAGGAGCACGGACGCAAGGGTCAGCCGACGCAGGCTGAGCGATGTGATAAGGAGTTCTGCTCCATCGATAAGGACGATTGCTCCGGCGATCATCAAAGGAAGCAAAAGCGGCAATACCCAGTGCGATTCATAGACTCCGAGGGAGAGCGCGCCGATGCTCTCCACGACGAACCACACAGACGCGACGGCTAAGGAACGAGATAAGGGGCTTTGGCGCCGGCCAAACCAGAGGTATGCGGGAGCTAGGAGCTGCAATTCGAGCAGCGGGAACAGAAAAATCAATTGAGACAGAAAGCGCATAACGTTTTCATGTAACGAGATCGGCAGGTCGAAGCGACGAAAATTCGCAGCTATGGTCGATCGGTACAGGACCTGTAACTGACCGGTCGCCAGATAGGGGAGGGGTATCAGGGCCGGCGGCAGGAGGGCAGCAAGAAACATGAGTCCGAGCGGGCGCAGACGGTGATTGCGCGAGCCGAAGAGGGCCGTGACGATCATCGCGGTGCCTAGGTCATAGACCGCCGATTGCTTGATGCAGATGGCCGTTCCCAGAAGGAGACCGGCCCACGCGAATCGAGCCGGCTCGAACGCGCGATTCTCAAGACATCGCGCCGGCCAGATGAGTGCGAACGCGCAGGCCACGAGCGGCATGAAGAATATTTCCGTGTTTGCTTCCAACCCGCTGAAATGCGACGTGTAGAGGACGTAGGCGTACGCAGAGATCAGCGCCATGTCACGACGCTCGTTAGTTGCGACGATTATCAGTCGATATATTGCCAAAGACCCGCACGCAATTGCAATACACGATGCGATGCGGATCGCCGTCATGCCGTGGTGGAATATCAAGAGCGCAGCTGCGAAGATGAGATATATCCCGGGCGCTTTATTGTCGAACGTAGTCGTATAGGGAAGATGCCCCTGCAATAGATTGTGGGCCATGAGAAAGTAGAGCGTTTCATCGAGCCCGACCGCCGAATAAAAGAATCCCGGTAGCCTTAAGCCGACGATCATGATGGGGATCAAGACAAAAGCCAGGGCCTCAGCGCTAAGCCATGGCGAAGGGAAGCGGCGCTTAGTATGTAGCTGCGGCATCCACATGAACTCGGGAGCGATTTCTCGGGAGGTCTCGCCGGTCCATTCCGTCGCTCCACAAGGTGGAGAGCATTCTTGTAAGCTTCGTTATCGGCCGGCGTTCGTTCCGGGTTTGGTCTTTAGTCCGGATTCGCCGGTTTTGGCATTCAGATAGAAAGAAACATATTGAGTGGTCGCGGGCGCGGCGGAAAGGGCAGCGGGTCGATCCACTCGGAGCGTTCTGCGCTCGCGGGTTCGGCGGCCTGCAACGTGAATACCGTGTCGAAACCCGTCGTACTCCGGACTTTGTTGGAACGCACGGTTTCGGTTTCAACGCACTGCCCACACTTCAGGTTGAGGCGCAGCGGGACATTGGGATCGAGATAAAAGCTAAGGGCCAGGATGCTTGGGGAAAAATAGTCGCTTACGACGATCGGCCTTGGCGCGTGGTTGACGATCTCGGCGACCGAGCGGCTGCGTTCGTAGTCCTTGTTCCACCACGTGTCCGCGCGGGCGGCGATGATGCAGGATGCCGCTTCACCCGCCAAGATAACAGCGAACGCGGCGAGCCACACGTTGCGGGCAACGCTGCCCGCTGCTTTGTTCTGAATCGCCGCAGCCAGCAGGCTAGCTACCGATAGCTGTACGCCCAGCAGGAGCGGGATGAAGTAGCGCGCCTGGTACACGAAGTGTCCGTGCCTAACAAGATCGATTAGCACTAGCACGACCATCGGGATACAGAGTGCGGTCACGACGAAACCCCACACCGTGAAGGGGCGGTCGCGAACGAGCGCGGCGAGCGCGTAGGCGCAGAGGGCGACGACGACGATCGTCAACGGGAGATTGACGACCGTTGAACTCAAACCGTCGACCCGGAACTGTCCGAGGTCGAAGAATGGGGCGCGAAGATCTCGCGCGAATATCTCAAACGTCGCGAGCGCCGACAGGTTCCCTCGGACGATACCGGCCATGCCGCGTTCCAAGCCGTGGCTCGAGGCCATGACGTTGAGCCAGGGAGCGAAAGCGGCGAACGCGGCGAGCGTGGCGACCGCCCAACGGCGCACGACGCTCGTCGGCCGGAGCCGTTCCCGGAAGATCAGATAGGCGCCGAACCCAAGTGCAACGAGCCCGGTCAGGGGATACACGTAAAGGCCAAGTGCTGTAAGCACTCCGTAGGCGATCCAGGGACTTCGCGCCGTCGATCGACTCGCGCGCAAGAGGAGCAGTGCGTCAAGCAGGACCACGACCGTCCATAGACTGTATTCGCGAGCTTCCTGGGCGTATAGCACGTAGAACGGAGAGAGGGCGAAAAGCGCGAGAGCGACGAGTGCCGTTTCCGTTGAACCGAAGAGCTCGAGGCAGAGCCAATACACGCAAGGCAACGCGATTACCCCGAAGACGGTCGAAAGGCTACGGACCGCTGCCGCCGACGTGCCGAAGAGCTGCGTCCATAAGCGAGCGGCAAGATAGTAGAGCGGCGGATGCTGCGGATCCTCGACTGCGAGCGAGCGAACCGTCGCCCAGAGCGGCCGGTCGCCGTCCCGGCGAGGGACGTGCAGGTACCGTTGCACGTCGAGCGCTTCGATGAGCCGAGGCGAAGCTTTGACGACTTCTGCCTCCGTGTAGCCCTGCATGTGGAGCGTGCCGAGAATCTCGTCCTCCCAAAACACCTTGTAGTCGAGCCGGTAAGCACGAAAAAAGATCCCGAGCAGCACCAGCAATGCTACGGTCGCACGGAGCCACGGCGAAACGATACCCGCCGGTTCCCAGGCCGCATTTCCACGGCGCAGCGGTTGGGGATGGCCGTCCGTGCGGACGGGCTGTTCGCTCAAGGGCTTCGGCTGCTCATCGGATCGATCGGCGTGCTACTCTCGCGTGGAACCAATTTCGCGCTCGGAATCGCCGGACTTTTGCGTTCATGCGAGCCGCATCCTGCCGCTTGCGTGCCGGAAGACCGCGGTACAATCGGGGACAATCGCTCGCATCGAATCCTTTCGACGATTCGAAAAAGGAAGATGCCTGCTAGATGTTCTACCGGCCATTTTGTGACCTGGCTCAATTGTTGTGTGCTTCGCGCTAAGACGCCAGCACGGAGCAACCGATGCGTTGTACATGCAGACCACTGGCAAGGCGGCTATTTCACCCATGAATTTGCATCTCGCCCTAGCGGCGTTAGCGATCTTCCTCGCGACCGGGTGTTCGATGGGAGGCAGCGGTGGTCCGAACCTTTTTACACGCTCGACTTTGGATTCAGAGAGTCAAGCGGCCGCGCCGGGGCTCGTGTATGGCTCTAATGAAGCCTGCATAGGAGGCTACGTCTACACCAACGATGTCTTGCCGAAGGGCGTCGGTGAATTCGAAACCAACGGGCTAGACGACTATTGGAACCACATGAAGACGCGCAAGGACGCTCCGACTGCAACGTGGGGACCGGGTTACGTTACCTCATGGGGGCGACACCAGTACGATACGTATTTCGCTAATGAGTTTCACGACTCGCCGGATTGGCCCGACCCCATTTACGTGGGCCGCGATACCGCTGTGGCGGGTTCGCCGAATGGTATCCGGATCATGGCCGAGCCGGTGCCCTCGCCCATCGCCACCTCGCTCAAACTCATGGACAACGACCAGTGGATTGTGACCAGCGCGACCGAGGACTTTAAGGTTCCCTCTGAAGGCGCTTCGCTCACCGTCAATGTGGCTAACCCAAACGGCGCGCAAAACAACTGGCGGGTTGGGATTGGTTACAAAGGCGGCGCGATAACGTTCATCGGTACGCTCACCTCAGGCGGGGCCGCACCATCTGGGAATGGAACGGGTGGCTCGAATCCTTGGACGATTTCGAACGTTCACGTTTATAGCGGGGCTCCCGGCACGACCATCGTTCCGGGCCAGAACGACGAAGGCGGAATGCGCGCTTACTACTTCCCCCAATATTATTCCAGCGTTCTGGACACGAACGTCAATCAAGAGTACGGATTCTTCGTCGCACGCTTACGCTTGCCGCCTTATCTGCCCGCGCTCTCCCCGGCGTTCTGGACCCTCGAAACCGGGGGAGTGGCCGATCCGCCATCGGGCCTCCAACGAGACGAACTCGACATCGAAGAGATGTTTGCGGCCACGTCGGGAAACGCACTCAACGCCGGCGATATCCTTTGGAATACATCGCCTTCACAGTTTTGGCCAACGCCGACCGGCATCTATAACTTCCCGCATGGTACGCCGCAACATGACTATCACGACTATGGTGTCCTCCAAGCGCCTGGCAGCACAACCTTCTACCTCGACGGCCGGCCGATTTCAGAGCACGAGAACGGACCGGACTGGACGCAGGGCTCGTCGGACAAAGAGGTCATGCTGATGTTCCAGGTCGGTAGCCCGGGATCGTGGCTCGACCCGAACTCGCAGGGGATGAAAAATCACTGGCCGCAGTACCTTTGGGCCCAGTGGATGCGCATCTACAAGCCGACTTCTAAGCCCTGCTAGCGCTCGGCGAAGGCAAGAACTCCGCAGCTCCATAACGCTCAGGGGTATTCGAGTAACCTCCGCGACAGCGCCTCGCCGGAGGTTACCCCCATTTTGGCCTTGTCGCTCGCTGCCGGTGACCGCTAGACTAGTGGGATGTACGTCTTACTGCCTACACGAAGTCGCCGATGAACCGAGTGGGTTTTCGCGTCGCTTCCTACGCGCTCGTCGTTTGGGTGCTGCTCGCGTGCAGCGGCGGACGCGGAGAATCATCGCAGGGGAGTAGTGACGCCGCCCCTCCCACGAAGCTTACGTACAACGCGAGGACCGCCTGCGTCGGAGGGCGCCTCTACGCCAACAGCGTGTTGCCTAGGGGCGAGGGCGAATTCATAACGAACGGATTTGACCGCAGATGGTGGGGCAGACTGCGAGGCAACGCGGTCGGCGGACATCAGTATTCCGGCTTCCAAACATCTTGGGGCCGAAACCAGTACGACACATATTTCGGTGATTCCAGCGACGGTTTGCGGGGTGGCCACGATCCGTTTTACTTCGGTCGCGACGGCGAAGCTCCAGGCGCGCCGAACGGGGTGCGCATCGAAGCCTTCCCGATGCCTCTCGACCTCGTCGGCGACCCGGCAGTTGGCAATGCCGAATGGTATTCGGGGGTCTTGGATACGCCCGTCGATCTGCGGTACGGCTTCTTCGTCGCCCGGGTACGCGTGCCGCCGCCACTCCCAGGTATCTCGCCGGCGTTTTGGCTGCTCACCAACAACGGCACGCCGCAAGGACCGCACGGCCCGCTGAACGGCGAGTGGGATATTCAGGAAATGTTCGGCAACGACTTCGGTAATGGCATGAACTCAGGTAACATTCTTTGGAATTCTGGGGCGAGCAAGGCGCAGAACTGGGGCGGCACCTATGCCTGGCCGAGTTGGGAGGCGACGACCGCGTCCCGCGATTACCACGACTACGGGGTGTTGATCAGCCCCGGCGGAGCACCCATTTCGGCCGATGACGATGGTCCCGGCGGTCCGGGCTATGTGGACGGGACGCCTGGCACGGGTTCCACCGACTACCTCGATGGCGTCGCTCTCCCCGGTCACAAAGGGGGGGCTGACCTTACTTCCGGTGTCAGTTGGAAAGAACTCATGGCGATGTTCCAGGTGGGCCCCATCGGAGGCTGGCTCGGCACGCCGTTATCGGTGAATTTCCCGGCCTACTACTGGATTCAGTGGATCCGCGTGTACAAGCCTACCGGCGGTTCGTGTTGAGCGTAGCCCCCGCGGGCTCAAGCTTCCATCACGTTACGATCGCGGGCGTTCCGATTCATGCGCTCGGGTTCGATGCTGTCGTCGACGCGATCGTCTCGCGTGCGGGTAGCGGCGCGGAACCGAGCTACGTCGTCACGCCGAACGCTCACCATGTCGTCTTGTTTCAGGACGACGCGCTCTTCCGCGAGGTTTACCGGCGCGCGTTCCTGGTCGTGCCCGACGGCGTTCCGCTCCTATGGGCGGCGTCGCTTCTGGGCGCACCTTTGCGCGGACGCGTCAACGGGACCGATCTCTTCGAAGCCCTTTGCGCTCGCTCCGCGCAGCTAGGGCTGGGGGTGTTTCTCCTTGGGGGGCGCGAGGGGGCTGCAGTTGCTGCGGCCGCGCAGCTTAGGGAGCGTCACCCGGGCCTTCGCATCTGCGGTACCTACTGTCCCCCGCTGGGTTTCGAGAACGACCCGGCTGAAAGCGCGAGGGCCCGGGCCGCCATTGGCGCGGCGCGCCCTGAGCTGCTTTTCGTGGGGCTCGGCGCGCCGAAGCAGGAGTACTGGATGTATCGGAACGCCAAGCGGCTTGCGGTGCCCGTCTCCGTCGGCATAGGGGTCAGTTTCGAGTTGGTCGCCGGCGTGGTTTCCCGTGCGCCACGCTGGATGCAGCGCGCCGGGCTCGAATGGCTCCATCGCTTGTGGGTCGAGCCGGCTCGCCTTTGGAGGCGCTACTTTTTCGGGAACGCGCGCTTCTGCATTCTCATTGCCCGCGAGTACGCGGCGAAGCGGTGGCGGCGTGTCGACCGGCGCAGACGGTCGATCTAACGCGTCAGCCTCTGCGCATCGGGCGGCGTCGTCGGATCGTCAACCTCAGGTAAGCGCGACCGACTATCGAAGGTATCGTATCGGTAGGAACCGGAGGCGCCGATTGGGGTCGGCACCGGGAACGGGGAAAAGGCTGCCGGAGGTTTCGTGAAATCGAAGCAGTCGCGTAAATCGTCGGCGCGCGCGTCGCTCGCAGCCATCGCCGGAAGGCCGAAGTCTTCTTCCGTGAAGCGTAGGATGCTTCCAAACTCGTGGTCGACGTGCGAAACGTATTTTGTTTTGGCGTAAGGCGACACGACGATGAGCGGTACCCGAAAACCGAGCCCCATGCTGTCGAGTTGGGGCGGGGCGACGTGGTCGTACCATCCCCCCCAATCGTCCCACAAGATGAAAATTGCCGTGCTATCCCAGAATGGGCTCTCCCCGATCGCATTGACCAGCTGCGCGATCCATTGTTGGCCGCCCGACCCGCCGTCGTCGCTGGGATGATCTGAATCGACCCACGTTGGCGTAATCCACGTTACGGATGCAAGCGAGCCTGAGGGGCCGCTCACGTCCGTTAAGAACTGCGACGGCGGCGACACGACGTCGTTTGCCCAATCGGGGCCTTCATAGACGTACTGAATGGCCTCGTACTCACTCCAGGAATAGGCGGTCGTCGACGAAAGCGCGCTGGCGTAGTAGCGCCACGAAAGCCCCTTCGCGTCCATCTCCTGGCCGATACTGGGCATATTGAAACACGGAAACGGTCCGGCGTTATCGCTCGGAGAGTCCGGCTCGATCTGATAGGCCCTGGATCCCGCCGGGTCGGCACACCCCCAGCCAACGTTGTAGGCGTTGTCGGACACTGCAACGTAATCGCTGAGGTCCGCTTGCCCGGCGATCAGATACAAATGTGACGGGAAGCTATTGCCGGTATCCGACATAAACATACGATCGGCGAGCGTGTAACTGTGGGCTACCGCCGTGTACGTCGGGATGTCGGATTTCGGAACGTAGGAATACGGACTCTCCGATGTGACGGACGAAGGAGCGCCGACCATGAAACCGTCCATCTTCCCTCCATCGTAGCTATAGTACCATTCGTAGTGATTGTGATATGGGCCAGGATCGCCCGGTCTGGCGTTGATTCCTAGGGGCTTCAGCGTCACGAGCTGCCCCATGTTATTGCCGGTCTGCGCCGTGTCCGCGCCGGGAAACCCGTTGAAGAGATTATCGAAGGATCGGTTTTCCTGAATGATGATGACGACGTGTTGAATCTTGCCGGAACCGATCGGTTTCGCCGGTTGCGGGGTGGGCACGGCGAGCTTGGAGTGCGATGTCGTAGGGTTCACCGTTACGTCGACGGTTCGTTTTCCGTCCGACGCGACAAGCGTGCACTTCGCGAGATTCGACGAAGACGTTACTTGATAATGCTGCGAATCCGTTTCCGATACCGTAAGGACGTCGCTGCTCGCGCAGGCGCTCGAGTTCAATGAAAAGACCGCTCCGTTGGGCGGGCTAGGATCGACGAGCGTCACGGTTCCAGTCTGGGATGGAGCGCTGAACTGCAACGGGTCTGGCGAAGTCACGACCGTGAAGGAGCTTTGCTGCGGTTCGGTATTTGAACCGAAACCCGATTGCGCGTTGGGTGCTACGCTTTGATTAGCGAACGAACATGAAGCTAGGAGCGCCAATGTAACGCCGCCCAGACACGATAAATATTGTCGCATTATAATCGACCCGCCTTGTCGACTCCTCCGGTCATCGCCGGCATGCCTTTTATGCCTCCGCGCAAGGAAACGCGAAGCATAGGGTGCTTTCTTTCCCGGGTGTAAAGAAGAAATTCCTGCTGTCCTGTTCGGCCGCTCGCCCTTATAAGACGTGGGCTGGCGGCGCACGCGCATCAAATAGGAGGCACGGTAACGGTTGCCAGAACACTGATCCGAGGTGCGACTTTCGACCCTAGCAAAACGCGGAAAGACCTAAGCTGTCGAAACGGATTGCCACCGGCCCTATACCAAAATACGCACGCTGCATTGGGCTTGACTGGGGTTAACTCGACGGCGTTGTCGAGTCGAAAACGGTCGGGCGGCTACGAAACGTACGTTACGTTGACGCTGTAACCGGCGGCTTCGGCGCGAGCGAGGACCGCTAGCACCTTGTCGATTTCCTGATCGACGTCGACGATCTCGCGCGCCGTGATGCCGGCGGGCGCGGCGTGCTGCCACAGCACTCGTCGCGCGGTCTCGAGCGCTTTGCGTAAGCGGTCGGGGGTCGCCTCGAGAACCGGCCAGTCTTCGTAGGAGGATGCCGGGACGACGCGCCAGCCGTTTCCGGAAAGCTCGTCCTCGTCGACCAAGGCATTCGGAATCGCCGTGAGGATGTCGATCGCGTCCCTGTCGGAGGGGTGCAGCGGCAGCCCGACGTCGGCGAGCCGAACCACATAGCGAAAGAACGGCGTGCTGCCCACGCTGTACGTTCCTGCCGGCGAGCCGACGCTGACGTGAATCATGAACATACAGCTTTCGCTCGTTTTCGTATGGCACCCCTCCAGAGGGTGCCTGAGCCTAGCGTGCCGGCACCAAAGCCGCTCGCCTTAGGCGGGGACGAGCTCGCTGACGAGGCTGCGCTCCTCTTTGAGCTCCGCGACGCTGAGCCCCAGTTTCTCCTGCCCGAAGGCGTTGAGGGGAACGTCCGCGAGAACTTCGGCGGCCGCCCCGTCGCTTCGCGTCGGGAACGAACAGACGAGCCCCTCGTCGATGCCGTAATCACCCTGCGAGACCGAAGCGACGCTGAACCAGTCTCCGGCCGCGGTCGGAACTGCCAGCGAGCGGACGGTATCGATGGCAGCATTCGCTGCCGATGCGGCCGAAGAGGCGCCGCGCGCCTTGATGACCGCGGCGCCACGCTGCTGCACCGTCGTGATGAAGGGTCCTTGCAGCCAAGCCTCGTCGCGGATGACCTCGAGCGCGGGACGCCCATCGATCTTGGCGTTATAGAAATCGGGATACTGCGTCGTCGAGTGGTTGCCCCAAATCGTCATGTTGGTGACGCTGCCTGCACCGACGCCGGCCTTGAGCGCAAGCTGTCCCTTTGCGCGGTTTTCGTCTAGGCGCGTCATCGCAAACCAGCGGTCGGAGGGGATCGATGGAGCGCTCGTTCGCGCGATCCAGCAATTGGTGTTGCAGGGGTTACCGACGACGAGCACGCGCACGTCTGCGGCCGCGTTTTTCTCGAGCGCCCGCCCTTGCTCCACGAAGATCTTTCCGTTGATGCCGAGCAGGTCCTTACGCTCCATACCGGCTTTGCGCGGCACGCTGCCCACGAGCAAAGCCCAGTTCACGCCGCGAAACGCTTCGTCGACGTCGGCCGTCGCGACGACCCCGGTCAAGAGCGGAAAAGCGCAATCCTGCAGCTCCATGACGACGCCGCCGAGCGCATCGAGCGCCGGCGCAATCTCGAGCAGCCGCAGCTCGAGCGGCTGGTCCGGGCCGAGCATGGCGCCGGAGGCGATTCGGAAAATCATCGCGTAGCCGATTTGTCCGGCGGCGCCGGTGACCGTTACTTTAAGCGGTGCTTTCACGCTGTGCGCTTCCTTTCGAGACGACGCTGTGGCCGTGGACCGGCCCGTGCGTCCGGCCGCCCCGCGCCGGGCAACCGCTCCACGATAGCACCCGCACGTGCAATACCCAAACGGAAAACGTCGCTCTCGATGCCTTCCCGAGCGAAGGCATCCTGCATCGCTTTTGCGATGGCATCTTGACCGCCCTCGACCAGGGCGATCACGCCCGGCCCCGCGCCTGAGAGCGCGACCGAAAGCAAGCCGGGGAGCCGAAATCCCAGCATCTCTTCGAAGCCGGGCACGAGCGGCGCCCGATACGGCTGATGGATGCGGTCGCCGCTGGCGACGCGCAGCATTTCAACCCGGCCGGATGCGAGCGCGGCGGCGAGCAGCGCGGCGCGCTGCAGGTTGAACACGACGTCCCTACGCTCGTAGCTGGGTGGCAAAAGGGCGCGCGCTGCCGCGGTAGGCAGCACCAGGTGCGGGATGACGGCGATCGCCGACAGTCCCGAAGGCGGCTCGAAACGCAAGTACGACGGCGGCTCGCCGTCCGTCATCGCCGCCACGATGATTCCGCCCAGGAGAGCCGGTAACGCATTGTCGGGGTGGCCTTCCAGTTCGGCTGCAGCCCGTGCGAGCTCTGCTTCGGCAGGCTCGTGCGCTGACAGGCGGGCGCCGATCGTGATGCCGAGGACCGCCCCAGCGGCGCTGGCCCCGAGACCCTTGCCGAGCGGAATGTCGTTCTCGACTAGAATGGAGACGTCAGGCCGCGCCCCGCCGCCCAAGATGCGCTCCATCCCGCGCACGATCTCGTTCTCAAAGCCGGCGTTGGTCGGGACGTACTTGCCCGCCTTGAACGAAACCGAAAAATGCAAGGCAGGCTGAACGGTAGCCCGCACCCAAAGCTCGAGGGCAAGTCCGATCGCGTCGAAGCCTGGCCCGAGATTGGCGCTCGAGGCCGGCACGGTTACCGTGAAAGCGTTGTCAGGCATGTACCGCACCGGCCCGTTCGATGAGATCGCGCAACGCGCGAGCGTCCTTTGGGCGCACGACGGCATTGGCGAAAGGCGCGCCGGACGCGTGGTATTGCGCCGCATACGCGGTGTCTTTGAGGAGGTGGCCGGTGAGAACCAGCACGACGTTTTCGTCGCGCGCGATGGTTGCGCTGCGTCGCAAGCGGCGCAGACCCGCGAGCGACGCGGCCGACGCCGGCTCGCATCCGACACCGTCCCGGCCGATTGCGGCGCGTGCGTCAGCGATCTCGGAATCGTCGACGGCAATCGCGACGCCGTTCGATACTCGCACTTCGGCGAGGGCCTTCTTCCACGACGCCGGCGCGCCGATCTTGATGGCGGTCGCGTCCGTTTCCGCTTTGACCGGTACGAGCTCGCCGCCCTCACGAAAGAGCCGCGCGAATGGAGCGGCTCCGGAGGCCTGAACGACCGCGATGCGAGGCAGGCGGGTGGTGAGCCCCAGCGCAAGCGCCTCGCGAAAGCCCTTGCCCAACGCGCTCGTATTGCCGAGGTTTCCGCCGGGCAGCACCAGCCAATCGGGCACCCTCCAGTCAGACGCCTCGAGAAGCGCGAACGCGGCGCACTTTTGGCCTTCGATGCGGTATGGATTCACGCTGTTGAGAATCGCAACGCGATCCGATTCGAACGTGCGGATCATCGCGAGCGCCCGGTCGAAGTCGCCCTCGATGGCGGCTACGGTCGCGCCGTAGTCGAGCGTCTGGACGAGTTTGGATTCGCTCACCCCGCCGGCCGGAACGATCACAACCGCTGCCATTCCGGCGCGGGCCGCATAGGCGGCCATCGAAGCGGCCGTGTTTCCGGTGCTCGCGCAGACGGCGACCCACGTGCCGCAGGCTTTGGCGTGCGAAACCGCGACCGTCATGCCCGCGTCCTTGAACGACCCCGTCGGATTCATTCCGAGGTGCAGATACGCGACGGCGGTTGCGTCGGCGAAGTCGCCGCCGCCCGGCGCCGCATAGAGTGGAACGTCGTTCTCGCGCAGCGTTACGACGCACTCGTCGGGAATCGAGGGCAGCAGCTCGCGAAAGCGCCAGACGCCGCTTCGGTCGATCGCGGCGTTCGAAAGGCGCCGCTCCGCGAAGGTTCGGCGCAGCGCGGCCGCATCGGGCGCGATGGCCTCGAGTTGCAGAACGACGAGGCCGTGGCAGGCGGGGCAGAAGATCGCATCCCCAGGCGCTCGCGCGCCACACTCGCTGCAAACCGAAACCATCCGCGGCGCGTTCGACGGCGCCGGGACGGCGGCCCGCCGAGCGTGCGCAGGCCGCAGGGCCGGAAAAGGTGACATCCGCGTCGGCGCGGATACGTTGAGGTCATCGTGGTGAGACAGCAGCTCCGCTCGCCGCTCGAGCGGATACGGGCCGGGTTCGCGTTGTTGGCCGCGGTCGCGACATTGTACGGCTGCTCGGCGGCGAACGCACGGCGCGACCCCGATACGATCGTTGCCGTCTATCCGTCGGACGCGAACACGCTCAACCCCCTCTTTGCCAACAACGAACCGGCCTTTCTGTTTTACAGCTTCATCTTCGAGGGCTTGACCAACGCCATTGGTCCGGACTTCCGGGTGGTCCCGTGGCTCGCCGTCGGGTGGAAAAGCACGGCCGACCACCTACATTGGCAGGTCGCACTGCGGCGCGGGGTCACCTGGTCGGACGGGGCACCGTTCGATTCACGGGACGTCGTCTTCACCTGGAAGACCATGCTCGATCCAAAGGTTGGCTTCCCATACGCAGGCCAGTACACGTACATCAAAGACGTCGTCGCCGAAGGGCGTTATGCCGTCCGCTTCGACCTCAGCCAGCCCAACGTGCTGTTCGTATCCCTGGCACTTGGCTCGCCGATCCTTCCAGTGCATATCCTAGAGCGCGTGCCCCCGGCGCAACTGCGCACGTCGACGTTCGGTCAACATCCGGTCGGGACCGGGCCGTACGTGCTCGCGAGCTGGCATCACGACGACTCCGTTATGTTCGCGCGCAACCCGCACTGGTGGCACGGCCCGATAAACATCCCGCGCTTGGATTTTCGGATCGTCCTTAACAACGACGCGCGGGTCGAAGCGATGGTCGACGGCTCGGCGGACATCTATACGAGCATTGATCCCGCCGACTACCGCACGCTGCTAGCGGTTGCGCCGCACCTCTCGTACGTTCACCTGCCCGACCTCTATAGCCGTTTCATCTTCGTTAACGAACGCGTTCCCGGCCTCGGCGACCTTGCCGTCCGGCAAGCGATGATGTACGGCTGGGATCGTCGCGCGGTGGTCGACGGTCTCTACCACGGCGACGTCGTGTTGAATAACGGGATCGTCGCCTGGGCGCTGCGCGACTGGCACGACAACGACGTTCCACAATATCCATACGATCCCCAAAAAGCGCGCGCCATGCTGGACGCCGCCGGCTGGAAGGTCGGTGCGGGCGGTGTCAGGCAGCGCGGGAACGTTCGGCTCTCGTACGCGATCGTCAACTCCAACGGTGACGCCTTGCTGGCCGACGTTTGCGCTGCCTTCCAGGCGGACATGCGTGCGATCGGAATTGCGGTTTCGATTCGCAACCTGGACTACGCAACCTTCATCGATCAAACCAACGACATGAACTACCAGCTCGCCCTTTCGGGCTGGGGCGGAGCGACCGACCCCGACGAATACACGTTTTTCGACTCATCTCAAATCGTGCCGGTCGGAAACAACGAAACCGGTTATCGCAACGCACGCGTCGACCGCGATTTGGTCGAGGGTCTGCGCACGTTCGATCAAAAGAAACGACGTGCCCTTTACAACGATATGCAGCTCGTCACGGGCGAGACGGTACCGGTTCTGTGGGGGTTCGACGAAAAGTTCGGGGCCGCGTATTCGTCTCGGGTGCAGCTCGATCCGAAGTTGGTCCTGCCGGACTATTATGTTTGGTGGAACGTTTGGGATTGGAAGCTGGCCACGTGACCGCTTATGTCGTGCGGCGCTTAGTTGCGGCCATTCCACTGCTGCTGCTCGTCTCGTTCATTTCGTACGGCTTGATGGGCCTTGCGCCGGGCGGACCGGCGGCCATCTTGGGCGCGCAGGCCCGCGGGCTTACCCCGGCCGCGCGGGAACATTTCATCCAGCAGCTCGGCCTTGACAAACCCTGGTACGTGCAGTTCTTCTTCTGGCTCGTAACGCTCGTCTTCCACGGCTCGCTCGGCAACTCGTACGTCGACGGGCGCCCGGTGTTCGACAAGATCTTAGAACGTATGCCGATCACCCTCGAGCTCTTGGGCTTGTCGCTCGCCGCGACCCTGATCGTCGCGATTCCGGTCGGCGTCCATGCAGCGACCCACCGCGGCTCGTGGTTCGACTACATCTCCTCAGCGCTTGGTTTTGCAGCCTATGCGACGCCCGTCTTCTGGCTCGGCGTCGTGCTCGTCGACGTGTTCGCCATCCATTTGCGCTGGTTTCCAACCTCGGGCATCGCGTCGCTGGGTTACGAGCACGATCCGATCGACCGGCTGCGGCATCTCGTCTTGCCCGTAGCGGCCTTGACGATCGTTAGCTTTGCTTCCTGGATGCGCTATCAGCGCGGGGCGATGATCGAGGCGCTGCAGGCGCCCTTCGTTCGCACCGCTCGCGCCAAAGGGTTGTCGGAGCGTCTGGTGGTCTACCGCCACGCTTTGCGAAACGCGTTGATTCCAACCGTGACGCTGCTCGGTCTGACGTTGCCCGGGCTCGTCGGCGGCGCGTATTTCGTCGAATACGTCTTCTCGCTGCCGGGCATGGGGCTGCTCGGAATCAATTCGGTGTTCAGCCGCGACTATCCGACGGTCATGGGGATCACGCTGCTCTCGGCGATCGTCGTCGTTCTCGGCAACCTCTTCGCCGACGTCGCTTACGCAGCCGTGGACCCGCGGATTCGGTACGACTGATGCGAACGGGTCTGCGACGCTTCTTCCGCGAGCGTTCCGCCGTCGTCGGCGTCGTCATCGTTTCGGTCGTCGTACTGGCGGCGATCTTTGGGCCGCTCGTCTACGGGGTGTCCCCGATTGCAATCCGGCACGATCTGATGGGAACGCCGCAGGCACCTTCGGCCGGGCACCTGCTTGGGACCGATCTCCTGGGCCGCGACGAGTTCTCGCGCGCTCTGTACGGCGCGCGCGTCTCGTTAACGGTTGGAGTGACGGCGATGCTCGTAGCGATCGGCGTCGGAACGCTCTACGGGGCGGTTTCGGGCGCCGCCGGCGGTGCGGTCGACGCGGTGATGATGCGGTTCGTCGACGCAATGCTCGCGTTTCCGTCGATCTTCCTCATCATCACCGTGGAAGCGCTGACCAACAACTTCGCTCTGGCAGTCATCATCCTGATCATCGGCCTGCTGTCGTGGATGAGCGTGGCGCGTTTGGTTCGAGGGGAAGTCCTTTCGCTGCGCGAGCGCGACTTCGTCGAAGCGGCCCGAGCGCTCGGCGCGAGCCCCGCGCGCTTGATTTTCCGGCACCTGATTCCAAACGCGCTGACGCCGGTCGTGGTCGCTGCCACGCTTGCGATCGGGGACAACATCTTGGTTGAAGCCGGGCTATCGTTCTTGGGTCTGGGCGTCCAACCACCGATGCCGTCGTGGGGCAACATGCTGCAGGACGCCCTGACGCCCGACGCGCGCAACGCGCCTTGGCTCGTCGTGACTCCCGGCCTACTGATCGTCGTTACCTTGCTCGGGTTCAGCCTGCTCGGCGACGGTCTACAGGTCGTCCTCAACCGCTCGATTCAGCAAGAGTCGTCGGGTATCGACGAGCCGGCCGTCGTGCTCAGCCGCCCTACCACCGAAGCCGCCGCTCCCGCGAGTTAGCGGTGCCCGGCCGGCGCGCGCGTGACGGCGCCGTCGCTTGCGGACATGACGAGGGCCGCATACTTCGCGAACACGCCGCCGCTATAGTTCGGCGGCGGAGGGCTCCAGTGCATCAGGCGCTCCTGCAGCTCGACCGGCGACAACTCGGTGTCGAGGCGCCGCTGATCGACGTCGATGACGACGACGTCGCCTTCACGCAGGGCGGCGAGGGGACCGCCGACTGCGGCTTCCGGTGAAACGTGGCCGATCATCAGACCGTGCGTGCCGCCGGAGAAACGCCCGTCGGTGATGAGCGCGACGCTCTCGCCTAAACCCGCACCCACGATGGCGCCGGTGATGCCGAGCATTTCGCGCATGCCCGGACCGCCCTTGGGTCCTTCGTGCCGAATCACGAGCACGTCGCCGGCGACGATCCGGCCGGCTTCGATCGCCGCCATGGCGTGCTCTTCGCGCTCGAAAACGCGCGCCGGACCCCGCTGGTAGGGACGTTCGTGGCCCGCGATCTTGGCGACGGCTCCCTCCGGCGCGAGGTTTCCGCGCAGGATCACGAGCCCCCCGACCGGCTTGAAGGGACGTTCCGCCGTCGCGATCACGCGTTGGCCAGGCGTCTCGACCGCCTCGCGCGCCTCATCCCCAAGGCTGCGGCCGGTGACCGTTTGCGCCTTGGCATGTACGAGCTTCGCTTCGACCATGCGTTTGGCGATCAGCTGAATGCCGCCGGCGCGGTCGACGTCGAGGGCCACGTATTTCCCGCCCGGCCGCAGGTCGGCGATGATCGGCGTCCGGCGGCTAATCGCATCGAAATCGTCGATCGAAAGCGGCACGCCGGCCTCGCGCGCGATCGCGAGAAGGTGCAATACGCTGTTGGTCGATCCGCCGGTGCCGGCGGCTGCCGCAATGCCGTTCTCGAAAGCTTCGCGCGTCAGGATGTCGCGCGGCCGCACGCCGCTGCGAAGCAAATCCATGACGATCTTACCGGCCTCGTACGCCTTCTGCTCTTTGCGCGGATCGGTCGCACCGGGTGAGGCGCTGCCCACCGGCGAGAGCCCGATGAATTCCATCACGGTTGCCATCGTGTTGGCCGTGAATTGACCGCCGCACGCCCCGGCGCCGGGGCATGCGTGGTCCTCGATAGCTCGCAGGCGCGCGTCGTCGATCTTGCCCGCGGCATGCGCGCCGATCGCTTCGTACACGTCGACGATCGTGAGATCCCGACCGTCGAGCTTACCCGGCGCGATCGAACCGCCGTACAGAATCAAACCGGGGACGTTGAGGCGCACGAGCGCCATCGCCGCACCGGGAGTGGTCTTGTCGCAGCCGCACAGCGCGACGATCGCGTCGAACATGTGCCCTCGGCCGACGAGCTCGATCGAATCGGCAATCACCTCGCGCGAGACGAGCGACGCTTTCATCCCTTCGGTGCCCATGGCAATGCCGTCGGAGATGGCGATCGTGTTGAACTCCATCGGCGTCCCGCCCGCCTCGCGCACTCCTCGCTTGACGTGCTCCGCGAGCGCTCGCAGATTCCAGTTGCAGGGCATCGTTTCGACCCATGTGTTGGCGATGCCGACGATGGGCTTGGCCAAGTCGTCGTCGGTGAAGCCGACGGCTTTGAACATGGCCCGAGCGCCCGCTCGGTCGCGCCCGTTGGTGATGACGGCGCTGTGCGCTTTGGGATCGTAGCTCATGGCCGTCTCTCCGACCGCTAGCGCCCGTCCCCCTTCGCACGGCGTTTCGAACGAGGGCGCGAGCGGCGTCTATACGGCTTGGGGCAGCGTCGTCTCCAAGCGCCGGTACCAACGGACGATCATCACGTAACGCACGCACTCGAAGTACGTGAAGGTCAGGAAGAGCAACGGGGCGGTGCCGAGCAGCGTGCGTGGGTCCGCGATGTACGAAACTTCGAGCGCGGCGATGGCGATCGCGCACGGGACCATCAGGACGACGAGCGAAAGCGAAACGACGCCGAAGGTCGAGCCGAAATGCTCGCGTGTCATTGCTAGAGAATTGACGATGCTCGCGCGGAACGCGGCGAAGAGCGATTGCGGCGCGGCTGCGTTGCCCGTGCGCAGGAGCGCGCCGATGAGCGCCTGCGAGAGCAGCACCCCCAGGATGACGCCGGGAACGACCGCCGCCATGTAGCCGAGTTCGGTCACGACGCCGAGGCTGACGACGGTCAGCGTTGCGATCAAAACGCGGGCGAAGTTCATGCGGAAACTGCGGTCGATGCGTCGCAGCGCCGAGGGCCAAATGAAATATAGCCCGACGAGGCCGAGTCCGAGCACGGCGCGTAAAGCGGGCAGGCGCAGGAACGCGCCGCCGGGATCCCGTTCGATCTCGGCCAGGGATATCTGATACAGCCCGGCTGCACCGCACAAAACGGCGAGCGCGAGGTAGACCGGCAGGTGCTCGCGCATCACGGCAAAGCCGTCACCCAGCAGCGACCCCGTCGAACGCTCGCCCTGCGCAGCTCGCCTCGGCAGTAGCCCGGCGTACATTTGGGAACCCTCCATGTACGCCTATCGGCTGGCGCCCGTGCGGACTTGAGCCGGGGCCTGCGTTGCACGCCCTCCCGTGACCTATCGCACGTCGACGACGACCTTGCCCAGCACCGCGCGGTCGGCGACCAGCCGCAGCGCGGCCGGTACGTCCGCAAATGCGAAGACCGCCGAAACGTACGGTTTCACGGCGCCCTCCGCGTACAGCCGCATCACTTCGCGCAGACTTTCGGCCAGCACGCTCGGGTTGCGACGACGGTACAGTCCCATGTGAACGCCGACGGCCGAATAGTTCTTGACGAGGAGATGGTTGGCCGGCGCGCTCGGGATCACGCCGCCGGCGAAGCCGATGACGAGCAGCCGTCCTTCGAAAGCGATGCACTTGCGCGACCGGTCGAAGATTTCTCCGCCGACGGGATCGAAGATGACATCCGCGCCGCGCTTGTCGGTTACGCGGTTGACGACTTCGACAAAGTCTTCCTCGGCCAGATCGATCGCGACGTCGGCGCCGAACTCTTTGCAAAAGCGTGCTTTGCGCGCGCCGTTGGCGGTGGCGATGACGCGCGCGCCGGCCGCGACGCCGAGCTGGATTGCGGCGGTTCCGACGCCGCCTGCGCCGCCGTGCACGAGCAGCGTTTCGCCGGCGCGCAAGCCGGCGCGCCGGTGCAACGCTAGGTGACCGGTCACGTAGGTGATGTAGAGTGCGGCCGCGTCACGGGATGAAAGGCCCGGCGGAAGGGGCAGCACATCGGCCGCGTCGCACACGATCAGCTCTTGGTAGGCGCCGTTCGGCGCCTTGGGTAAGACGATCACCGGCGTACCGAGCGCAATCCGCGCATCCGGTCCCGCCTCGACGACGTGCCCCGCAGCTTCCAAGCCCGGTGTAAACGGCAGCGGCGGCTTCTCCTGATATTGCCCGCGGCAGAGCAAGAGATCGGGGAAGTTGACCGAGGCAGCCTCGACCTCGACCACGACCTGCGCGGGACCGGGGGCGCCGACCGCGAGGTCAATCAGTTGCAAAGCGTCTTCGGGCTCGCCCAGCTGTACGACGCGCCAGGCGCGCATCAGGGCAGCTCCGGCACGCGCACGGACGTCGATCGTACCTGCATGCGTCCGGCTTCGCGAAGAAGGCAAGCCTCTCCGCGCGTCGCGGCGAAGGCTCGGGAGTGATAGTTTCGCTCGCACCGCGGGTCGTCGGCGAGCTGCGTGAGATTGCGGGCGCCCCACACGTGCTCACCGCGGTCGAGGATTTGATCGCATACGGCTACGACGCGACGTGGTACGAAGCACGGCCGGTGGCGGTCGTGCTGCCGGCGACGACCGCCGAAGTCGCCGCGGTGCATCGATTGGCGACGCGCGAGCGCATCGCGCTCGTGCCTCGCGCGATGGGCAGCGGGCTTTCCGGCGGCTCGGTCCCGCTGGAGGGCAGTCTCATTTTGGCCGTGCCGCGGATGAACCGCATCCTTGAGATCGACGAGGTCAACCGCGTCGCGATCGTCCAGTCCGGCGTGATCAACGCCGCTCTGCAGGACGCGGTCGAGTCGCGCGGGCTGTTCTACCCTCCGGATCCGTCGAGCCTGCGGCAATCGGCGATCGGCGGCAACGTCGCCGAGAACGCGGGCGGCGCGCGCTGCCTCAAGTACGGCGTCACTGCCGACTACGTCGTCGCCCTCGAGATCGTTTTGCCCGACGGTACGATCGTACGCACCGGCGGCAAGATGCTCAAGAACGCGACGGGGTACGATCTCCGCGCGTTATACGCGGGCGCCGAAGGGACGCTCGGGACGATCACCGAGATCACGCTGCGTCTTCTTCCCAAGCCGCGCTTCACGAGAACCGCACTCGCTGCGTTCGCGCGTATCGACGACGCCACGGCGACGGTCCGTGCCGTGATGGCGAGCGGTCTGCTGCCGGCTTCGATCGAGCTGATGGATCGTCTCACGATTCGCTGCGTCGAAGAGAACGCACCCGCCGGCCTGCCGCTGGGAAGCGACGCCGTGCTGCTCTTCGCGGTCGATGGAAACTACGAAGCGATCGTCGACGAGGAATTGGCCACGATCGCCGAGATTGCGAGCGCGCACGGAGCAACCGAAACGCGCGTGGCGGCCAGCGCCGCCGAAAGCGCCCGCTTGTGGGAAGCACGTCGCGCCGTCTCGCCGGCGCTGGCGCGCCGCACGCCGAACAAACTCGGCGAAGACGTCTGCGTCCCGCTTTCCGAAATCGGCGAGATGGTCCGGCGCATCCGCGAGATCGCGCAGAGGTACGACTTGCAGATACCCGTCTTCGGGCATGCCGGCGACGGCAACCTTCACCCCAACATCCTGTGCGACCGGCGCAATCGGGAGGAAATGGTTCGGGTGCGCGCGGCGGCGCGTGAGATCTTCGAAGCGGCCGTGGCGCTGGGCGGAACGCTTTCCGGCGAGCATGGCATCGGACTTCTCAAGAAGCAGTTCATCGAACTGGACGTCGGCAGCGCGGCACTCGGCTTGATGCGGCGCATCAAAGACGCCGTCGATCCGCTCGGGATCATGAACCCCGGCAAGATCTTCCCGGATCCCGGCGGCGCCGACGCGTTCGATCTGCCGTAGATGGAGTTCGTCGAGACGAAGCTCGGGTTCCAGGAGCCGGACGTCCCGCCTGAAAGCGTTTTCAACCAGTGCGTGCGCTGCGGGCTGTGTCTTCCCACCTGCCCGACGTATGTCGAGACGCTGGTCGAGACGTCCGGACCGCGCGGCCGGATCGCGCTCATCAAAGCGGTCTCGGAGGGACGGCTCGATCTCACGAGCCCCGGCTTCATGCACCAGATGTCCGAATGTCTGGATTGCCGCGCGTGCGAAGCCGTCTGCCCGTCCGGCGTCGCGTACGGACGACTGCTCGAGCCGGCGCGCACGCAGATCGAGCGCGCCACGGCCGAACGCCGGCCGTTGTTCGCGCGCCTCGTTCGGGGTTTCGCGCTCGGAATGCTTTTCAGCAACATGGCGCTTATGCGCTTTGCCGCGGCGCTCTTGCGCTTCTACCAACGCAGCGGCCTGCGGCGCTTCGCGCACGAAAGCGGCTTGCTGCGCGGACTGAATCTCGAGTCGCTGGAGGCGCTCGCGCCGGCGATGTCGCGGCGCTTCTTCGTGCCGAGCGGCGAACTGCGCCGGACGACGCATGGCGTCTCGAAGGCGACCGCGTTCATGCACGCCGGGTGCGTGATGCACGTCGCGTTCGCGGAGGTCGATGAGGCAACCGTACGCGTCTTGACGCGCTGCGGCTGTGACGTCGTCACCCCCCGCGATCAGGGCTGTTGCGGTGCAATTGCGGTGCACGCCGGTGAAATGGAGCTCGGTCGCAAGCTGGCCAAACGCAACATCGAGTCCTTCGAGCGCTCAGGTGCCGACGTCTACGTGGTCAATGCCGCCGGCTGCGGATCGACACTCAAGGAGTACGGACACCTTTTCGAGGCGGATACGGCGTGGAGCGAGCGGGCCAGCGCGTTCTCCGCGAAGGTTCGCGACGTCACCGAATTTCTCGACGCGATCGGAATCGCACCCGAGCTCGGACGCATCGACGGCGTCGTTACGTATCAGGAGCCCTGCCATCTCGCGCACGCGCAACGCATCACGGCCGCGCCGCGACGGCTGCTGGCGAGCATTCCCGGGCTCATTCTGCGCGAGATGGACGAGAGTTCGCTTTGCTGCGGAAGTGCGGGCATCTACAACGTGACACAGCCGGAGATGGCGGGACGCCTGCAGGAGCGCAAGGTAGCCAACATCGTTGCCGTCGATCCGGCCTTCGTCGCGACGGCGAATCCGGGCTGCGCGCTGCAGGTCGCGGCCGGCATACGAAAAGCGGGGCGCGCGATCGAGGTCAAGCACATCGTCGAGTTGCTCGACGAAGCGTATGCGGCCTACAAGCCGACCAGTCGTGCGTCGTCGGCCAGGGCCGCGTCCACGCTCGCATAAACGTGAAGAACATCGAGTAAGCCCGTGATGCGGAGCAGCCGCAGGATTTGCCCTTCGTGGGTTACCAAACGAACGACTCCGCCACGCTCGCCGGCACGTTTGTGAGCCCCGATGAGCGCGCCCAGTCCGGTCGAGTCGAGAAACTCGAGGTTGGTAAGATCGACCACGATCGCGTGCTCGGGACGCTCGGCCGCCTCCATGAGTGCGGCCCGCAAGCTGGGAGAGGTTGCGATGTCCAGGCTGCCCGCAAGTGCGAACAACTGCGTCCGTCCGTCGTCGGTCGTCGTCAGGTCGATGCTAAGCGTTTCCATAGACATGGTCATCCCTCGTATTCGCGCCACTCGGCGATCGTCCCGTCCTCAAACGTCACGAGCGCGCAGCCGCTGCGCTGCGTCCAGTCGCCCGGCGGGTCTTCGATCTCGAACCGGTAGCGAACCGCCCCACGCGAGCCCTCGATGATGACGTCGTCGACGTGCAGACGCCAGCGCGGACCGTCGCGAAAAAAGCGGGTAAAGTGCGTGACGATCGCCGCACGTCCGGCGATCGGCTCGCGCCGCGCCTCGATGTAACGCCCGTCCAGAGCAAAATGCGCCCCCGAGCGCAGCGCGTCGCCGTTGCGCCAGGCCGTGAACAGCCCGTCGAGCACGTCGCGCGTCGTCACCCGGGGCTCCCTTCCCTGGTACCGCTCGAGCGGCGAATGAATTTGGCTGGGGCGGATGGATTCGAACCACCGAATGGAGGATTCAAAGTCCCCTGCCTTACCACTTGGCTACGCCCCATTGGTCGCGCGTTTTCCTTCTTTGACGCGGTTTTCGCTCCGATGCATCGCAACTCTCCAGCAGCGACCCGCCACGCCCTAGGCCGAATCGTTTCAGACGAATCGGAAGCGCCTCCATGGATGCGCGTGGTGCTACCGAACGCCCTGCTCTTCACGAAGGGACGCATTGCCTCGAGGCACACGGAAGGACACCGGCGCTTCTCGTCGGCGCCAGGGCTGTTACGTCCTAGGGCTTGTTTCCCGGAATCGGACAGACTAAGCCCTTTGTCGCGGGCCCTTTTGTTAGTAGCGGAGGCGGCGCGTCGTTTGGCTGGCGGCGACGAAGCGCTTTGCGCCGAGGTAGCGTGCCGCCCAGTAACTGTCCCGAATGCGGCTGACGCGCACGCCGTGGCTCGAGCTGTGGATAAACTTTCCATTCCCGATGTAGATGCCGACGTGGGACGGCCCGGGCGCATATGTTTCGAAGAAGACGAGGTCGCCGACGCGGATGCCGTTGGTGATCCGGCCGCCGGCATAGTACTGCGCATCGGCCGTACGCGGCAGGTGGATGCCGAGCATCGCAAAGACGTGCTGCACGTAGCCCGAGCAGTCGAAGCCCGAGGGCGAGGTTCCGCCAAAAACGTAGGGTGTGCCGATGAAGCGCATCGCGCTGCGCGTCAGGCTGACCGCAATCGACGAGGTGCGATTGACGATACCGTGGACGAAACGCTTGATCGACGACGCATCGCGCACCGGCGACGTCACGCCCAGCGCCGAAGCGCCGCGGGAGGATACGTCGGACCACATTTTCAGATCGGCGTTGGCGCTCGGTTCGCTCGGAACGTCGAGCGACGTCAGCTGTGCGCGCACTTCGGTCGGCACGACGATCAAGCTCGGCGCTGGAGCGCTTTCGATGGCAGCCTCGTCGAGGGCAAGGACCGAGCCGGCTGGGAGGGTCTTCTGCGAGCCGTCGATCTGATTGATCCTGGCAAGGTCGTCGACGCTGACGTGCTCGGCCCGAGCAACCATCTGTAACGTTTCACCGGGCGTTACCCGGTGGAAGAGCGCGTGCGTTTGGGCGCGGGCAATGCCGGAAGCGGCGCCGCATAGAACGGCGGCGGCCAATAGCGCTTGAAAGGTCCGAAACAAATGCTCCTCTTTCAACGCTTACGAGGTTAGTTGACGGGTTCGGGCTGAAAGACTGGCCCGCGCGCCGACCGGCGCGTTTACCCCACCTGGGAATCCCCCGCTCCGGACATCGATCCGGATTCAGCGATTTAGCATATCCAATCCACGTGCTCGCCTTAGTGAACCCGTGGAGCCGGCACTCAAGGTACCGGTTTCGGCTGCTTTTTGCCCCAAACGGCGTTTCCCTGCGGCCTCATCCTGGAGTTATCGGTTCCCAGAATTCGTCTCTCAAGGCGCCAGGAACGTGCGGGGCGCTTCAATCTGCGTCGGCCAAGCGTGCCCGCGCTCGCGCAATGCTATTGTGCCGCAGCGCGTAGCGTTTCGGCCACCTCGTGGGCAAGCCGATCGATGCGTGCTTGGTCGTCACCTTCGATCATGACGCGAATCAACGGTTCGGTTCCGGAGGGGCGCACGAGGATGCGGCCCTCGCCGCCGAGTTCCCGCTCGACCCGTGCGATCGCGTCCCGGACGCGCTGGTTGTCGAGCACGTCGCGCCGCGCGGTGCGCACGTTCACGAGTATCTGGGGGAAGACGTGCAGCGCGGAAGCGAGCTTTGCCAGCGACGTTTGTTGCCGCGCTACGATCGAAAGAAGCACGACCGCCGTCATCGGGCCGTCGCCGGTCGTGTTGCTTTCGAGATCGATGATGTGGCCCGACTGTTCGCCGCCAAAGGCGTAACCGCCGGCACGCATCGCCTCGAGAACGTAACGATCGCCGACGGCTGCACGCAGTAGCCGGATTCCCTCCGGCGCAAGGGCGCGCTCGAGGCCGACGTTGCTCATCACCGTACCGACGATGGCGTCGCCGAGCAACGCACCGCGCCGCTTCTTCTCCCGCCCGAGGATGAGCATCACGTGATCGCCCGTGATGACCTGCGCGTTCTCGTCGACGAAGAGCGCACGATCGGCGTCACCGTCGAAAGCGACGCCCAGGATGTGCGAGCCCGGCTCGTTACGGGACAGTTCGCGCACCCTCTCGGCTAGCGGCATGAGGTCGGTCGAGCCGCAGGCCACGTTGATGCGCGAACCGTCGTCCTCGGCATGAAGCGCCACCACCGTGGCACCGAGGTGGGCCAGCGCTTTCGGCCCCACGACGTATGCGGCGCCGTACGCAGCATCGACGACGACCGTAAGGCCGCAGAGATCACCGCCGGCCGCGACGAGCCGGTCGAAATACGAATCGATCAGCCCGTGCGCGGCGCGCGCGATGCCGACGTGCTGATGGGTCGCCCGCGGCAGAGCCTCGTCGTCGCTCATGGCGGCTTCGATCTTGGCCTCGAGCTCGTCGCTGAGCTTGAATCCGTCGGGCGCAAAGAATTTGATGCCGTTGTCTTCGATCGGGTTGTGCGAGGCGCTGATCATCACGCCGGCAGCGGCTTCGAGCGAGCGCGTGATGAGTGCGACGCCGGGCGTCGGCACGATCCCGATCGAGAGCGTGTCGCGCCCGGTCGAGGTGATGCCGGCGGCGATCGCCGCTTCGAGCATCGTCCCTGAGAGGCGCGTGTCGCGGCCGATGACGACGGGGCGGCCCGGCTCACTCGTAGCCGCTAGGACGGCGGCCCCTGCGCGCCCGATCCGAAAGGCGAGCTCGGGCGTGAGATCGACGTTCGCGATGCCACGCACGCCGTCCGTGCCGAAGATTCGGCCCAAGGTTATTTGGGCCGCTGTGCGGCGACGAAGGCGGCGCGAATACGAACCAGGTTCGGCGACACCTCAACGGACGGTAGCTCGCCGCCGAAGGTGTCCGTCGCGATCGGGCGGACCATCGCGTCGAGCTTCGATGCGGTGTTGGGAAGCGGCACGTCGACTTGCACGCTGCTCACGCGTGCCAGGTCGCTCGTTGCTGCGCGCAGCGTCGCATAGCGCGGTTCGATCGAGATCGACTTCACCACGACGCTACGGCGCACCAGGAGTCCGACGTAGTGCACGGCAACCGGGAAGCTGCGCTGCTCGACGCGTTCGATCGAAAGCGTGATCGAGGCCGGCGAAAGCGATTTGATTTCGAGCTTGGGCGCAATGACTTCGACCGGAATGTTGTAGACGCCGGCTACGCGCCCTTCTAGGTGCAGCACGGCGCGAATCTGTTCGGGCCGGATGGTTGCCGTCCCCCGCGGCACGTATACCTCCACGACGACTTGGCGTTCGTTGAACCGGGCCACTTCGTCCGCGCCGAGGCCGATCGGGGTGACCGGTACGCTGAACTGCTGCGCGAAGCGCGCTGCGATGACTGGATTGGGCGTCAAGCGCAGATACGCCCAGCCCGCGACCGCAAGCGCAAGCGAAAGCACCTTCAGCGCAAAGTTGTTTCGAAGGCGGTCAAGCACGCGGTTTGGCAAGACCGCCTGCGTCGCTTGGCAGCCGCCGGCGACCGAAGCGCAGCCGCACCGCTGTGCCCGGCTGACGCCGGCCGCGCGCTGCGCGACAGCATGCGAGCAGCACGGCGCTCAGCCGTTCCTGGTCCTCGAGCTCGCGCGAAAGCTTACCGTCGCGGGCCACCGAGATCGTTCCGGTCTGCTCCGAGACGACCAGCACGACCGCATCGGTCTGTTCCGTCAGTCCGATCGCCGCACGGTGCCGCGTCCCCAAGTGGGCCTCGGTCACGACATTTTCCGAAAGCGGGAGGAAGCAGCCGGCCGCCTCGATCGTGTTTCCCTTGACGATAACCGCGCCGTCGTGCAGCACCGAGCCCGGCATGAAGATCGAGAGGAGCAACTCGATCGAGAGACGTGCGTCAAGCCGCGTGCCGCTCTCGACATATTCTCGCAGCCCGGTCGCGCCTTCGATCGCGATCAGGGCGCCCGTATGGTTTCGCGCGAACACGACGGCTGCGCGCGCCAGGACGCCGATGACCTCCTCGAGACTCGTCGCTTCTTCGGAGGCTTCGGGGCGCGCCAGCATTCCGCCGCGTCCGAGTTGCTCTAGCAGACGGCGAAGCTCGGGTTGAAAGACGATCGGCAGCGTTACCGCCGTGCCCAGGAGCAAGAACTGCAAGACCGTCGCCACGACCAATAAGTGGAAAACGTTGGCGACCGAAAGCAGCACGACCAGCGCTACCAGCCCGAGCATGATCGGCACGGCGCGCGTCCCGCGGATCAGCAGCAAGAGGTAATAGGTGAGCGCCGCGGTCAACAGGATGTCGAAGACGTCGCTCCAACCGAATTGGACGTCAGGCAGCGGAATCGTCAACCGGTTGCCTCGCGCGACAGCAACGGCTCGATGTGCCGCTCGAGGATGCGCGCCGCGTCGAGTTGCGGGGCGTGCAGAGCGGCTGCGGCGAACGCCGCGATGTTATCATCGCTCAGGGGCACGAGCGGAACGATCGAGCGGCCCGGTGCATTCGACAGCTCGCCGTCGATCGTATCAACGATCAACATCAAGGGCGTCTTCTGCGCGTCGAATTCGACGATGATTCCGTCTCCGTCGAGGTACGCGTCGACCACGCCGAGCGGCCGGCCCGGCCCGCCGAGGGCCCCGAACACGGCAGGCCGCGCCGCGGCCATCGATAGCCGAACCGCCATGACGGCGAGCGGGGGCTCATCGATGCGTGCCTCCGGCAGGGCGCCCGAGATCGCCTCCAGCGGACCATCGGAGCTTAGCTGCAGCAATGCATACGAGCGCTTCCCAGATTGGCTCCAGGATAGCGCCGTCGCCGCGAACGAAGCTAGGGTACGCGAGGCGTCTGCGCGTTTTTGCTCGTTTAGCACGCCATCGAATCGTAGGCTGACATACCGTTTCAAAACGCAGTCTCTAGGCCGAAAGGTTGTCCCATCCTTACACGCTGCCGAACGTGACTCATGCGGGATAAGGCGCTCGGCGCCAGCGATCGTGACGCGGCGCCGGCTCGGATCGTGAGCGTCGGGCGCAACTCGGCTTGGATCGCCTTTGAAGGTTCGGACGAGCTGCGTCTTGCGTCGTTTCGCAAGAGCATCGAGCGAGAGAGCATCGTGCCGGGTGACCTCGTCATGGCTTCGCCGCTCGACGACGAACGCTACGTTATCGACCGTCGCGAGCCACGCAGCTTTGCGCTCGAACGCCGAACCGCCGGCGGCCGCTCGAAAACGATGGCCGCCAACATCGATGGCATTGCGATCGTCAGCGCGCTCGCAAATCCGCCCCCGCACGTATCGATGCTCGACGAGCTTCTCGCCTTCAGTGAGTTGCACGAGATCGAGGCGACGCTGCTGTTCACCAAACCCGATCTTGCCGACCCGGCCGCAGTCGAAACGCTCGCCGGACTGTACCGAGGCCTCGGCTATCGAACGCTCATCGTCAACCCCAAGAGCAGGCAGGGCCTCGACGCTCTGGTTTCGGCCCTGGCGGCGCGCCGGACGCTGCTTATCGGACAGTCCGGCGTCGGAAAGAGCTCGCTCTTCCGTGCGCTCGGCGGACGGGCCGACATCGGCGAACTCTCGCGAGCGGGCCGCGGACGCCAAACGACGAGCGCCGGCCGGCTCCACTACCTGGAAGCGGGCTTCTTGATCGACAGCCCCGGCGTGGGCGAGTTCCAGTTGCACGGAATCCCGGCCGGCGAAGTCGCTCACGGTTTTGTCGAATTCGTGCAGCCCGGGACCTCCTGTCGCTTCACGGACTGTTCGCATCGTAGCGAGCCGGGTTGTGCCGTGCGGGCCGCCGTGGGCACCCGGATCGCCACGTCGCGCTACGAAAGCTACACCGCGATCCTGGCGCGCGGGGAGGATCCGGCCCCCTGGGCGCGCTAACGCCGCCGAGCTCGTAACGGCTGGGCGCGCTGGACGCTCTCGACCGCCTGTGCTACACTACCGCGCGTGCCCGCAAGGGCGACTTCCTGCGATTCCGGAGACTCTCTTTGCCGAACATCAAAGCCGCCGTTAAATGGGTGCTTCAAAGCGACAAGCGGGCACTGCGCAACCGCGACGTCAAGACGCGGCTGAAGACCCTCTTCAAGAAGGCCAAGGCGGCCGCCGACGGCGAGGCGCTAGCGTCCGTCGAGAGCCAGTTCGACAAAGCGGCGCGAAAAGGAATCATCCATCCCAACAAGGCCGCGCGCAAAAAGTCGCGCTTGATCAGGGCCGTTCGAGCCGAAGCAGCAGCCGCAGCCGCGCCGGCCGCGAAGACCACCGGGCGCAAACGAACGACCAAACGCTGACCGCCGCGTCGGCTTAAAGGAGAGGCTCCGGCGAAAGGAGCCGCTATGCCTTTTCGGCCACGTACGTGCCGGGGGCCGGGGCGAGCGGGCTAAAGCGTTTGGAACCCAGCTCTTCGCTCGCGGGGCGTTGCTCGCCGGAGCGCTCCGCCAGCCATTCGGCCCACTGCGGCCACCACGAACCGGGGTGCTTCTGTGCGATCGCGAGCCATTCTTCGGGGGTCGGCGGGTTTCGGGATGCCTCCCAAAAGTTGCCTTTGGCGTTGCTCGGTGAGTTGATGATGCCCGCGATGTGGCCCGAGTGCCCGAGCCTGAAGCGAACGTCGCCGCCGAAATTCTGCGTTACCTTGTAGGCCGAGCGCCACGGCGCGATGTGATCTTCGATCGTCGCGACCGCGTACGTATCGTTGTGCACCTCGCGCAGATCGATCGGCACGCCCTTGAACGATAGCGCGTCTGGTTTGACGAGATTGTTCTCGACGTACATGTTGCGCAGGTAATACGAGTGCATCTTAGCGGGCAGACGCGTCGAGTCGCTGTTCCAGTAGAGCAGGTCGAAGGCCGGCGCGTCCAACCCCAGCAGATAGCGGTTGACCGCCACATTCCAGATGAGGTCGTTGGCCCGCAGCATGTTGAAGGTTCCGGCCATTTCGCTTGCTTCGAGCACACCGCGCTCGCGCATCTTCTCCTCGATGTAAGCCAGCGCTTGCGGCGACAGAAAATTCTTGATCTCGCCGGCTTCGGAGAAGTCGACCATCGAGGCAAACAGCGTGAAGGCATTGACGAGCTGTTCGCCGGTTCGCGCCAAGTAGGCGAGCATCATCGAGGTCAGTGTGCCGCCGATGCAATAGCCGATCAGGTTGACGTCGGGCGAGCCGGTCAGGCTCGAAGCCACCCGGCACGCGGCCAGCGGTCCAAGCTCCAGGTAGTCGTCCCAGCCGAGCTCGCGCTGCTCGGGCCCTGGGTTGCGCCACGAGATCACGTACGTTTGGAAGCCGTGGTCGGTCGCGAACTTGATGAAACTGTTCTTGGGCTGCAGGTCGAGGATGTAAAACTTGTTGATCCACGGCGGCGTGATGACCAAGGGCCGCTCGAAGACCGTCGCCGTGGTCGGCGCGTATTGGATCAGTTCGATCAACTCGTTGCGGTAGATGACGGCGCCTTTCGACGCGGCAACGTTACGCCCGACCTCGAAGGCCGACTTGTCGACGAGTGCCGGCCACCCTTCGTTGTCGCGGGCGTCCTCGAGCACGTTTTGCAGGCCGCGCTGCAGGTTGGCCCCGCCGCTCTTGATCGTTTCCTCGATGACGGCGGGGTTGAGAAACGGAAAGTTGGTTGGGCTCATCGCGTCGCAAAACTGCTTGGCAAAGAATTTGACGCGCTGCTTCGTTTCGTCGTCGACGTCGGGGGCGCGATCGACGCTTTCGAGGACCGCTTGGGTCGCCAGCAAATAGCCCTGCTTGAGCGCGTCGAACATCGGGTTCTGCGTCCAAGCCGGATGCTTGAAACGCGAATCGTTGCGGGCCGGTTCGATGACGGCCGGCTGCTTCTGCTCGGCCGGCGTCACCGCACGGGTGGCGACTCCGAGCCACGCGCTTGCAAGCTGCATCTGCTGCGAAAAGAGCGAATCGGGATGCGTCAGCATCGAGCGCCACACTTCAAAACTGGCCTTGCTCACGCCGAGCGGATCGAAGGCATTGGGCGCGGGGCCCGCGCTTTGCGGCACGCTAGCGGCGGCGGGCTGCGGCGGAGCCTTTGCGTCCTCCATTGACGGATGCGCGGGAGGTGAACCGTTGCTCGCTTGCGCGGGCGACGCTTCGGATTCGTGTGACGTCATTGCAACTTTACCACTTAGGGCTGAACGGACGCCGGTTCCTTCATGGGTCGACGTTAACGATCAAACGCGTTGCCGCGTCGGCGGCGGCGAGCGGCTGCAATTGGTCGCGGATGAATGCGCGCAATGCGGGCGGCTCGCCGTGCACCTTGAGCGCCAGACGGTAACGCCATTCGTCGTTGACCCTCGCGATCGGGTATGGAGCGGGGCCGAGCACCTCGACCCCGTCCAGGCTCGCTAAGAGCTCGGCGTAGCGCAACGCTGCGGCCACGACCGCATCGCGGCGCCGCCCGATCACGCCGAGATAGACCAGCGCGCCGAAAGGCGGGTAGCCGAGCTCGCGCCGCGACTCGAGTTCGCCGGCGGCGAACCCGTCGAAGTCGTGGCGCGCGGCGTAAACGATTGCGTTGTGCTCGGGCGAGTAGGTCTGCACGATCGCTTCGCCGGCGGCGCCGCGCCCGCTGCGCCCCGCCACCTGCGTGAGCAAGTCGAAGGTCCGTTCGGCCGCCCGGAAATCGGGGGCGTGGAGTCCGATGTCGGCGGCTACCACGCCGACCAGCGTCACGGTTGGAAAGTCCAGCCCTTTCGCGATCATCTGGGTTCCCACCAGGACATCGCCGCGTGCTGCGAATTCGTCGAGCAGCCGCGCGTGGTCGCCGACGCGGGTCGTCGTGTCGCTATCCATGCGCACGACGCGCGCGCGCGGAAAGAGCGACGCGACGCTTTCGGCGACCTTTTGCGTGCCGACCCCGAACTCGCGCACCGGCCCCCCCTGGCAGTGCGGGCAAACCTCGGGAATTGCACGCTGCGCGTCGCACAAGTGGCAGCGCAACAAGCCTTCGGCGCGATGCACCGTCAGCGAAACGCTGCAGCGCGTGCACTGCGGCACGTTGCCGCAGTTACGGCAGAGCATAAAGCTCGACGAGCCGCGGCGGTTGACGAACAGCACCGTCTTCTGGCCGCGCGCAAGCCGGACTTCGATCGCCTCGACCAGACGCGAGCTGAAAATGCGCCTATTGCCGGAAGCGAACTCGCGCGCCATGTCGACGACGTGCGTCCCGGGCAGTTCGCGTCCGCCCGGACGCCGCGACAGACGAAGGTGAGCGACGCGTCCGGCGAGCGCATCGGCGTAGGCTTCCAGCGGCGGGGTCGCACTCCCCAGAATCAGGACGCCGCCCGCTTGTTGCATGCGCGCGCGCGCTACGTCAACGGCGTGGTAACGCGGCACGACGTCCTGTTTGTAGGTTCGTTCGTGGGCTTCGTCGACGACGATGAGGCGTACGTTCGCCAACGGCGCGAAAACCGCGCTGCGCGCGCCGACGACGATGTCGATCTCGTTTCGGGCGGCGGCCTGCCAGCTCTCGAAGCGTTCGCGCTCCGAGAGGCCGGAATGCAGCACCGCGACGCGCTCGCCGAAGGCGCCTTCAAAACGGCGCGCGGTCTGCGGCGTCAACGAGATTTCGGGGACCAAGACGATGGCGCGCGCGCCACGCGCGAGCGCGTGCGCGATCGCGCGGATGTAGACGAAGGTCTTGCCGCTCCCGGTGATGCCTTGCAGCAGCATCTCGCCGAAGGTCTGGGCGCCGAGCGCCGCGGTGATTCGCCCGAGCGCCGCCGCCTGCTCCGCCGTCGCGACGAACTCGTGGCGCTCCGTGCCGAAGGTCGCGCGCCGCAGGTTCGCGCGCTGCTCGCTCTCGCGCAGCGCACCTTCGCGCACGGCTCGCGCCAGCAGTGCGGGCGAAAAGCCTTCCAGAAGCGCATCGCGCCGCCGCAACACCCCTTCGGCGCTAACGCGTGCGACGAGCGCTATGGCGCGCGTGCCGCCAATGGCCTTGCCGGTCGCTTCTAGCACGCGCTCGCGCCGCTCGCCGATCCGCGCCGTCGTGACGCTGCGCGAGCGGACCAGCACGCCCGCCCGAACGAGCGCCGAAAGCGCGCGCTGCAACGTGCGCCGATCGCCCGCTCGGCGCGCTTCGGGATGTCGAAGGATCGCTTCGAGGCTGAATCCCTCGCGCAAGTCGCCTGCGATCAGGCGCAGCAAGCGCGGCGGCAAGCGCGGGAAACGCGCCGGGTCGAGCGGCTGGGCGGGTTCGAAACGATCGCTAACGCGGGGCACTGCGGAAGCGAAGGCGACCGTCCCGAGTGCTTCGTCAAGCGAGCAGCAGTAGCGTTCGGCCATCCAGCGCGCGAGCGCGAGCGCTTCTCGATCGAAGGCGGGCGCGCCATGGACGCGCGCGGCAACTTCACGCAGCCGGCCGGCCGGCGCCACGTCGCGCGGGCCGGCGACGACGTAGCCGAACAGCTCGCGCGGCCCCAGGGGAACGCGCACGACATCGCCGACGTCGAGCGCCATGCCTGCCGGAACGGCATAGGTCAACTCGCGGTCGACGCGGGCGGAGCGTCGCTGCACGATCACGTCGACGGCCAGCATCGGCCCGTTCAGCGAAACTCTGCCGCGCCCGGCAAGCTGCGCACGCGGCGCAGCACGGCGCGAACTGACTGAGCCGGTGCGGTCACGCCGTACTCGACGTCGCCGATCGTCCTCGGCAGCACGAAACGCAGCGTTCCGTTGCGTGCCTTCTTGTCGGAGGTCATCGCATCGAGCACCGTCTGCGGATCGTCGATCGGCATGACGAGGGGCAGCCGCAGCAGCGTGAGCAGCGAGAGGACCCGCAGGTGCTCGGCCTCGGAGAAGCGCCCGGTGCGCAACGCGAGCAGACCGGCCGCGCGAAGGCCGATGGAGACTGCGTCGCCGTGCGGCGTGCGATAGCCGCCCGCAAGCTCGATGGCGTGTGCGAAGGTGTGACCGAGGTTGAGGGTTTCGCGCGCGCCTCGCTCTAAGCGGTCGTCGCCCACGATCATTGCTTTGACGCGCAGAGAGTCGGCAACGACCGTTTCCCACGGCCACTTGCGCAGCGGATGCGGCGCCAGCGTCTCGAGCCCCTCGAAGACGTCGCGTCCCTCGATGATGCCGTGCTTGACGACTTCAGCCAGGCCCTCGCGGAACTGGGCTTGCGGCAGCGTTCGCAGCGCGCCAATGTCGCAAAACACTGCCACTGGATCGCGGAAAACGCCGGCCAGATTCTTGCCCGCGCGCAGGTCGACACTGGTTTTGCCGCCGATCGCGGCGTCGACCATTGCGACGAGCGAGGTCGCGACGTTGAGGAAGGGAACGCCGCGCATGTAGGTTGCGGCGGCGAAGCCGAATAGATCGCCCGCGACGCCGCCGCCGACGCCGACGACCAGCGTCTCGCGGTCGGCTTTCGCCGCGGCAAGGGCATCGAGAACGCGCTCGAGCGTGCGCATCGTCTTGCGGCGCTCGCCGAGCGCGAACTCGATCACCGTTGCGCGGCCCAGCGCTCGCCCAATGGCACGAGCGGGCGCGGCCACATTACGATCGGCCAAAACGACCGAGCGCCGATAGCCTTTGGCGGCAACGAACTCCGCGACCAGAGAAGCGACCTCGGGCGCGATGGTGATTGGGTAGCCGAGGTCGTCGAGCCGCGTCACCGGCTCGTCGCGCTCGCGAGCGGCGCAACCTGCTCCGCCGCCCGCACGAGCGTCGCAATTTCACGTGCGATCAGGGTGCGCGAGCGGCCGGCACTGCGCACCGTGATCTCTGCCGCGCGGTAGAGCGGCTCGCGAAGTTGCAACAGCTCCCGGACGGAGGCCGATGTGGGACCTTCGCCGAGCACGGGACGCACCGTGTGAGCGCGCCGCAGACGCTGCAGAAGCACGGCGGCGGGAACGTGAAGGTAAACGCAGCGCGCGCGTTCGCCTACCAATTCGCGCGTCGGCGCATACGTCAAGGCTCCGCCGCCGAGAGCCACGACTGCCGGCTCGCCGGCCAGCGCCTCGCGTACGGCCTCGAGCTCGTACGAACGGAAGACGGTGGCGCCCTCGCGCGCGAAGATGTCCGCGATGGATCCGCGCGCGGCGACCACGAGCTCGTCCGTGTCGACGAAAGGCCGGCCTAGCTCGCGCGCGAGCCGCCGCCCGATCGTCGACTTTCCCGCAGCCATGAAACCGACCAGCGCGACGTGCCTCATAACGTCGCAGGCACGTCGAAGAGGCGCGAAGCTGCGGCAACGGCCCGCTCTAGGTTGTCGCGCGTCTCGTCGATGGAGTCGCCGCCGAACTTCTCGAGCACGGGACCGGTCATCGCGAGCCGCACCATCGCTTCACCCACGATCGACGCTGCCGGGACCACGCACACGTCGCTGCGCACGATGCTCGCCGGAGCGGCTGTGCCTTCGTGCAGGTTCACGCTCGGAAGGGCCTTCATCAAGGTCGGAATCGGCTTCACGCTAACGCGCAGCACGATATCCTGACCGTTTGAGATGCCGCCTTCGATGCCGCCCGCACGATTGGACTGACGCACGACGGCGCCCTCCGCCAGCGCGAAGACGTCGTGGGCCTGCGAGCCGGGCCGTCCCGCGACGTCGCGCCCCGCGCCGACTTCGACGGCCTTGACGGTTTGCATAGCCATCAATGCGCCGGCCAGCACGCCGTCGAGCCGTGTGTCGGGCTGGCGGTTTGACCCGATCCCCGCCGGGACGCCGGTAACGCGGATGGTAAACGCGCCGCCGAGCGTATCGCCGTCGGCCTTGGCGGCGTCGATGGCGGCGATCATCTCGCGTTCGGCGGCAGGGTCGGGGCAGCGGACGTCGCTTGCGTCGACCGCTTCGGGGTCGACGAGCTCTAGCTCCGCCGCGATCACGGGACCGATCTGCGACACGTAGGCCGCCGTCGCGATTCCCAAGGCTTCGAGGAACTGCGCGCAGATCGCACCGAGCGCGACGCGCATCGCCGTCTCACGGGCGCTAGCCCGCTCGAGCACGTTGCGCAGATCGCGATGCCGGAATTTCATCGCGCCCGCGTAGTCGGTATGCCCTGGGCGCGGGTTGGTCAACGGCTTGCCGCCACCCGTGAGGGGGTCCATCAGCGCGCGATTGTTCTCGTAGTCGCGGTTGCGAACCAGGATCGCGAGCGGCGAGCCGAGGGTGGACCCGCCGCGCAGGCCGGCCAGGAACTCGACCTCGTCGCTCTCGATCTTCATCCGGCCGCCGCGTCCGTAGCCGCCCTGGCGCGCGCGCAGCGTGTCGTTGATGCGGCCGACGTCGAGCTTGAGGTGGGCGGGCAGCCCATCCAGGATGCCGACGAGGGCGGGGCCATGCGATTCCCCGGCGGTAAGGTAGCGGAACATGATGGCGCACTCTTCCACGCGCGGGTGGTGTGCTCCGGGCTCGAACCAAGCGGCGGGGCGCGGGCGGCGTTGAGCCGAAATACGGCGGCATGATTTGCGCCCCCGCTCGCGTGGACGCGGTGATGCTCGAAGCGCGAGCCGCCGCCCTCGCGAAGCGTTCGATCAAAGGGGCGTCAAAGCGCGCCGGAATCGACCTGCTCGTATCGTGCATGGACCTGACGACGCTCGAGGGTCGCGACTCGCCGGGCCGCGTTCGGGCCCTCTGTGCGCGAGCGATCCGGCCTGGCTTCGCCGTACCGAGCGTCGCCGCCGTTTGCCTCTACCCTTCGCTCGTAAGCGTCGCGCGCGAAGCGCTGGCGGGCAGCTCGGTCAAGGTCGCATCGGTCGCGAGCGCTTTTCCTAGCGGCCTCGCGCCGCTCGAGATCAAAGTTGCCGAGACGCTGGCGGCGGTCGCGGCCGGTGCTGACGAGATCGACATGGTCATCGATCGCGGCGCCTTTCTGGCCGGAGAGGGCGCGCGCGTGCGCGCTGAAATCGTTGCGGTGCGAAGGGCCTGCGACGGTGCGACCCTCAAGGTCATTCTCGAAGTCGGAGAGCTCGGCTCGTATACGACCGTGCGCCGGGCGTGCGACCTGGCCTTGGATGCCGGGGCCGACTTCATCAAGACCTCGACCGGCAAGATTGCGAGCTCTTCAACGCCCGCGGTCGCGCTTCTGATGTGCGAAGCGATTCGCGATTACGCCGCTCGCACGGGTCGCGCCGCCGGTCTGAAACTCGCGGGCGGGATCCGTACGACCAAAGGCGCGCTCGGCTACCTTGCGATCGTCAACGAAACGCTCGGGACCGCTTGGCTTCACGCGTCGCGCTTCCGGATCGGCGCCTCGAGCCTGCTCGACGATTTGCTCATGCAGCTCGAAAAGGAGCGTAGCGGCGCCTACGCGGGACCCGCTTACGTGGCGAGCGCGTAAGGTGTCGATCGTCGAGGGAGGTCCTGTGAGCGCGGTGCTGCCGGAGTTCGGCTATTCCCCGTCGCTCGAATCGACCGCTCCGCTGCAGATTCTCGAGCGTTACGGGCTCTTTATCGGCGGCGAATGGATCCAGCCGGCAGCGGGCGGAAGCTTCGCAACGGTCAATCCGGCGACGGAGGAAGTGCTGGCGAAGGTTGCCTTTGCCGATGCGACCGACGTCGACCGCGCGGTGCGCGCGGCGCGGCGCGGCTACGAGAAGTATTGGCGCAAGCTGCGCCCGGCTGAGCGCGCCAAGTACATCTTTCGCATTGCCCGCGCGCTGACCGAGCGTTCGCGCGAGCTTGCCGTGCTAGAGACGCTCGACGGCGGCAAGCCGATACGCGAGTCGCGTGACTTCGACGTCCCGCAAGCGTCGGCGCATTTCTTCTATCACGCCGGCTGGGCCGACAAGCTAGCTTGGGCGCTCGCCGGGCCGGAGCGCGTCCACCCGCTGGGCGTCGTGGGTGCGATCGTTCCCTGGAACTTTCCGCTGCTGATTGCGGCCTGGAAGCTCGCGCCGGCGCTAGCATGCGGTAACACGGTCGTCCTCAAGCCGGCTGAGACGACGCCGCTCACGGCACTCCTCTTAGCCGAGATCTGTGCCGAGGCGGAACTTCCGCCGGGCGTCGTCAACGTCATCACCGGCGACGGGCGCACCGGCGCCGCCTTGGTCGAACACGGCGGGCTCGACAAAATCTCATTTACCGGCTCGACCGAGGTCGGCAAGGCGATCCGTCGAGAAACGGCCGGCAAGCCGCTTCGGCTTTCGCTCGAACTCGGCGGGAAGTCCGCCTTGATCGTGTACGAAGACGCCGCCCTCGATCAAGCCGTCGAGGGAATCGTCGAGGCGATCTACTTCAACCAGGGACACGTCTGCTGCGCCGGCTCGCGCCTGCTCGTTGCGGAAAGCGTCTACGAGGACGTCGTCGAGCGTTTGCGCGCGCGCATCGCAACGCTTCGCCACGGCAATCCGCTCGACAAGAATACCGACATCGGGGCCATCAATTCGCGCGCCCAGCGCGACAAGATCCGCGAGCTCGTGACGAGCGGCGTCGAGGAAGGGGCGACACTGATTCAGGCCAGTTGCGCGTTCCCGGAACGCGGCTTTTGGTTTCCCGCCTCGTTCTTCACGAACGTTCAGCCCTCGTACCGGATCGCACGGGAAGAGATCTTCGGGCCGGTCCTGTCGGTGATGTCGTTCCGCACGCCGGACGAGGCGATCGAGCGCGCCAACAATCTCCCCTACGGGTTGTCCGCCGGCGTCTGGAGCGGCAGCGGAGCGCTCGCGATGTACACCGCGGCACGGCTGGCGGCGGGGGTCGTGTGGTGCAACACCTTCAACCGCTTCGACCCGAGCTCGCCTTTCGGGGGCTACAAGGAGTCGGGTTTCGGCCGCGAGGGTGGTCTGCTGGGCCTGCGCGAGTACCTCTCGTAAGGGCGGCGTCTGCGACCTTCCGCTGATGACAAAAGGGTGCTTTTAGGGTATGTCTGAGCTGTGTTGACATCGTCCCGCCTCAGCCTCGATCGCGCCCTCCTGCGCAGGCGTTATCTCGAGAACCGCAATCGCAGCGCCGAGCTCTTTGCCATTCCGATGCCATCGGCGTATTACGAGCGTCCGATTCCCTTGCGCCACCCGGTCGTTTTCTACGAGGGTCATATTCCGGCGTTCAGCTTCAACAAGCTTGTTCGCGAGGCGCTCGGCGGCCCGTCGATCAACACCGAGTTGGAGCGACTCTTCGAGCGCGGGATCGATCCGGCCACTGTGAACGAAGCGTCGCGTCACGAACGCTGCGCCTGGCCCGACCGCACGCGCGTGCAGAGTTTCGGCGCGGCCTGCGACGCCGCGGTACTGCATGCGCTCGCGGTGGCGGATATCGAAGACGCTGCGGCATCGCCGTTGCTCGAGCGCGGCCAGGCGGCCTGGACCATCCTCGAGCACGAGCAGATGCATCACGAAACGCTGCTCTATCTGCTGCACCGGCTGCCGCTCGAGAAAAAGCGCCTGGCCGGCCGCCGCGGGTCATTCGTGGAGCGCGAACCGCTGGCGACGGGACGCGTTGCAATTCCGCGCGGGCACGCGACGCTCGGCGCGCTACGCAATCAGCCGGCTTTCGGCTGGGACAACGAGTTCGACGAGCACGTCGTCGAGGTCGGAGCTTTCGAGATCGACGTCAACGACGTGACCAACGGCGAATGGCTCGAGTTCGTGAAGGTAGGCGGGCCCTTACCACCGTTCTGGGTCGAACGTGACGGCGCGTTTCGGCTGCTCGGCATGTTCGAGGAGATGGCGCTCCCGAGAACGTGGCCGGTCTATGTGACGCAGGTGCAAGCGAGTGCCTACGCCGCCTGGAAAGGCGCGCGCCTGCCGACCGAAGCCGAGTACCATCGGGCTGCCTTCGGCACGCCGAGCGGCCAGGAACGAGCTTTCCCGTGGGGCGACGAGCCGCCCGACGCGCGCATCCACGGCAACTTCGATTTCCGGCGCTTCGAACCGGAACCGGTCGGCATCAATCCGCAGGGCGCGAGCGCCTGGGGCGTCCAGGACCTGATCGGCAACGGCTGGGAGTGGACCTCAACTCCGTTCGAACCGTTCGCGGGTTTTGCGCCGCTTGCTTCCTACCCGCAGTATTCCGCCGACTTCTTCGACGGCGATCACTTCGTCGTCAAAGGCGCATCGCCGGTTACCGGCCGCGATCTCGTCCGGCGCAGCTTCCGCAACTGGTACCGGCCTGACTATCCGTACATGTACGCCACGTTCCGCTGCGCGTCCGGATAAAATCATAAGCCACATTCGCATGAAGTCATAAGAGAAACTTCATACAGAGAAAGAAAAGGCTGGCTTCTCGTCGTACGCTTGGCGCATGGAAGCCATCCTTAGCCGATGTACGCTGGATCGCGCGGCGCTTCGCGCTCGCTATCTGGCCAACCGTATCCGCAGTTCTTCCTTATTTTCAATTGCACGACCGGCCGCCTATGAGTCGCGGCCGATTCCGCTTCGCTTGCCCATCGCTTTTTACGAAGGGCACCTGCCCGCGTTCAGCTTCAATACGCTGATCCGGCGCGGTCTGGGCGAAGCGTCGGTGAATGCGGGTTTCGAGGAACTCTTCGAGCGCGGCATCGATCCCGCAACCCTTGCCGAAGCCGATTGCCGCCGCGACCGCGCGTGGCCGGCCCAGAACGAAATACGCGCCTTTGGGGCGGTCGTCGACGCGCGCGTCCTGCAGGCGCTCGATCGGGCGCCAATTGACGATGCCTCGCGCTCGCCGCTGCTCGAACGGGCCCAAGCCGCCTTCGCGCTGGTCGAGCACGAGGAGATGCACCACGAGACGCTGCTCTATATTCTTCACCAGCTTCCGTACGCGTGCAAACATACCGGCGGGCGGTCCGGCGCGTACGTCGAGCGCGAGCCGCTGGCACGCGGTCGCGCGACCGTCGGGGCCGGCACGGCGACGCTCGGTGCCGAGCGCGACGCATTGCCGTTCGGGTGGGACAACGAGTTTGAAGAGCGGCGCGTTGAGGTCGCAGCGTTCGAGATCGACGTCAACGACGTCACCAACGGCGACTGGCTCGAATTCGCTTGGGCCGGCGGGCCGTTGCCGCCATTTTGGATCGAGCGCGAAGGCGAGTTCCGTCTGCTTGGGATGTTCGAAGAGTTGCCCTTGCCGCGGACCTGGCCCGTGTACGTGACGCAAGCGCAAGCCGGCGCTTACGCAGCTTGGAAAGGCGCGCGGCTGCCGACCGAGCCGGAATACCATCGCGCCGCCTTCGGCACGCCGCACGGCGACGAGCGCAGCTTCCCGTGGGGAAATGAGGCGCCCGACGCGCGCAAACACGGCAATTTCGACTTCCGCCGCTTCGAACCGGAGCCGGTCGGAATCAATCCGGGCGGGGCGAGCGCCTGGGGCGTGCACGACTTGGTCGGCAACGGTTGGGAATGGACCTCGACGCCGTTTGCTCCGCTCGAAGGCTTCGCACCGATGGCGTCCTTTCCGGGCTACTCGGCCGACTTCTTCGACGGCGGTCACTTCGTGATGAAGGGCGCATCGCCGGCGACCAATCGCAACCACGTGCGGCGCTCGTTTCGCAACTGGTTCCGGGCCGACTACCCGTACGTCTACGCCACGTTCCGCTGCGTCCACGATTGAGCGACCTCTCCGCGAGCAACGTGCTTCGCTAAGCTGAACTCGCCGGAGGCTCGCAGGCCTCCGGGCGGGGATGGTCGGCCCGCTGAATGCGCCAATGACGGCGGAATGTCCACCAAATCGGCACGAGACGCCGCCGTTCCGGTGCTCGACCCGGATGCCGCTCGCGCGCCGGTCGCGCCCAAGCGGCCGTTTGTCACGACGGTTCACGGAGTGCAGCGCATCGACGACTACCACTGGATGCGCGAGCGCGATGCGCCGGAGGTGGCCGCGTATCTGGCTGCCGAGAACGCCTATGCCGCGGCGGTGATGAAGCCGACGGAGCCGCTGCAGCAGGCGCTCTACGACGAGATCCTCGGGCATATCAAGCAGACCGATCTGAGCGTCCCCTACCGCTTCGGCGACTACTTCTACTACAGCGCGACCGAAGAAGGTAAGCAGTATCCGGTCTATGCGCGCAAGCACGGCAGCCCCGAGGCTCCAGAGGAGATCACCCTCGACCTCAACGCGCTGGCGCAGGGCAAACCGTTTCTCGGCCTCGGCGCATACGCGATCGGCGACGACGGGAATCTTCTCGCCTATTCGCTCGACGAAACCGGTTACCGCCAGTACACGCTGCGCGTCAAAGATCTCGGCACCGGGTTCGACTTGCCGTTCGCGGTCGAGCGCGTGGGGACGGTCGCGTGGGGCGGCGACCGGACGCTGTTCTACGTGACCGAAGACCCGGTCAGCAAACGCCACGACAGGCTCTTCCGGCACGTGCTCGGGAGCGGCGTGCACGAGCTGGTCTATCACGAACCGGACGAACGCTTCAGCCTCTACGTGGATCGCACGCGGGACCGCTGCTTCGTCTTGCTCGTCGCGGCGAGCAAGTCAACGACCGAGACGCGTTACGTGGCGAGCGAACGCAACCACGAGCCGCTCGAGGTCTTCGCGCCCCGCCGCGAAGGCCACCGCTACGCAGTCGAGCATCATGGGGACCGTTTCTTCATCGTGACCAACAGCGATGCCGAGGACTTTCGCATCGTCGCCGCGCCCGAGGAGGCTCCCGGCGAGGCGAACTGGTCGGATCTCGTTGCCGAGCGGACCGGCGTTCACATCGACGAGCTCGATCTGTTTGAAACGTTCGCGGTTGTACGCGTGCGCAGCGGCGGCTTCGCCAACCTCGAACTGCTCGACCTCGCGACACATGCGCTGCGGCCCGTCGCGCTTCCGGAGATGGTCCACGCGCTTGGTGCAGCGCCCAACCTGGAGTTCGGCGCCGGGAGCTACCGCTTCGTCTACCAATCGCCGGTAACGCCGAGGTCGGTCTTCGATCTCGACCCGGCAACGGCCGATTGCGTTCTTCTTAAGGAAACCGTGGTTCCGGGTTTCGAACGGAGCGCATATGCGACGGAACTGCAGCTCGCCACGGCCCGCGACGGCACGCGCATTCCGATCTCCATCGTCTATCGCAAAGGCTCGGGAAGCGACGGAGCCGCCCCTCTTCTGCTCTATGGCTACGGCTCGTACGGCATCTCGATCGATCCCGATTTTTCCCCGGCGCGTCTGGCGTTGATCGACCGCGGCGTCACGTTCGCGATCGCGCACGTGCGCGGCGGCGGCGAGCTGGGAGAAGGCTGGCGGACGTCGGGCCACCTGATGCACAAACTCAACACGTTCAACGATTTCATCGCCTGCGCCGAGTTCTTGCTTGCAGGCGGCTATGCATCGCCCGAGAAGCTCGCGATCGTTGGCGGCAGCGCGGGGGGTCTGTTGACCGCCGCTGCCGCCAACATGCGCCCCGACCTTTTCAAGGCCGTGGTCGCGCAAGTGCCCTTCGTCGACGTCATCAGCTCGATGCTCGACGCCTCGCTGCCGCTGACGACCATCGAATATCTGGAGTGGGGCAACCCGGCCGAGCGGGCGGCATACGACTACATGTCGCTTTACTCGCCCTATGACAATCTGCGCGCGCAGGCGTATCCGGCAATGCTCGTCAAGACCTCGTTAAACGACAGCCAAGTCATGTATTGGGAAGCCGCCAAATACGTCGCCAAGCTGCGCACGCTCAAGACGGATTGCAACCCCTTGCTGCTCGAGGTCAACCTCGGCGCCGGCCACGGCGGGGCCTCCGGACGCTACGATGCGCTGCGCGAGATTGCGTTCACGTACGCGTTCGTGCTCGCGGAGCTCGGCGCGACCCGCCGAATCACGTAACCGCGGCGGCGAACGTCCAGGAGATGCGCTCGTCGAGCTCGACGTCGAGGCGGTTGAGGAATTGTTCGGTCGTCAGCCACGGCTGTTCGTGACCGACGAGGATCGCAAGGTCGCGCGTCATCTTGCCGCTCTCGACCGTGTCGACGCACACGCGCTCGAGCGTTTCGGCGAAGCGAACCACATCGGGCGTGTCGTCGAGCCGGCCGCGATGGGCAAGACCGCGCGTCCATGCGAAAATGGAGGCGATTGGGTTGGTGGACGTAGGCTTGCCCTGCTGGTGCTGGCGGTAGTGACGGGTCACGGTGCCGTGCGCCGCCTCGGCTTCGATCGTTTTCCCGTCGGGAGTCATCAGTACCGAAGTCATCAGACCGAGGGAGCCGTAGCCCTGCGCGATGCTATCCGACTGGACGTCGCCGTCGTAGTTCTTGCAAGCCCAGACGTACTTGCCGCTCCACTTCAGGCAGCTCGCGACCATGTCGTCGATGAGGCGGTGCTCGTAAAACGTGCCGGCTGCTTCGAACTCCGCGCGGAACTCGTCGTCGTAGACCTGCCGGAAGATCTGCATGAAGCGGCCGTCGTAGGTCTTGAGGATCGTATTCTTGGTGGAGAGATAGACCGGCCACTTGCGCTGCAAACCGTAGTTCAGGCACGCGCGGGCGAAGCCCCGAATCGAATCGTCGAGATTGTACATCGAGAGCGCGACGCCGGGCCGCTCGAAGGTGAACACGGTGCGCTCGAGCGCCGGCTCGCCGCCGGCCGGCTGATAGACCAGCTTGAGCGTTCCCGGGCCCGGGATCGCGAGCTCGGTCGCGCGATACTGATCGCCAAACGCGTGCCGGCCGATGACGATCGGGTCGGTCCAGCTCGGAACCAAGCGCGGTACGTTGCGGCAAATGATCGGCTCGCGAAAAACCGTGCCGTCCAATTCGTTGCGAATCGTCCCGTTCGGCGAGCGCCACATCTGCTTGAGGTGAAACTCTTTGACGCGCGCCTCGTCGGGGGTGATCGTGGCGCACTTGACGCCGACGCCGTACTGCTCGATGGCTCGCGCCGCCTCCAGCGTCACCCGGTCGTCGGTTGCGTCGCGGTTTTCAATACCCAGGTCGTAATACTTGAGATCGATGTCTAAATAGGGAAGGATCAGCCGGTTGCGGATCATCTGCCAGATGACGCGGGTCATCTCGTCGCCGTCGAGCTCGACGACGGGGTTGCGAACGACGATCCTCTCCATCTCGCTAGGCTTTCGACGAGCATTGCGACGGCACCAGGCAATTGGAGGGGGGCCGGGCAACCTTTGGATGGTGCGAATCGTCAGCTTGTTGCCGAGCGCGACGGAGATTCTGTACGCGCTCGATCTGGAGGCGCAGCTGGTCGGGGTCACGCATGAGTGCGACTTTCCTCCGGCAGCACGGGCCAAGCCGCGCCTGACCGCGAGCGCACTCCCCGATGCTTCGAGCCCTGGCGAGATCGACCGGCACGTGCGGCGCAGCGTGCACGAGGGGTCGAGCCTGTACTCGCTTGACGCCCCTTTGCTCGAACGCCTCGCGCCGGACCTGATCGTGACGCAAGAACTATGCGCCGTGTGCGCGGTCGGCTACGCGATCGTGGCGCGGGCCGCCAAGCGGCTGAGCAGCGACCCTCGGATCGTATCGCTCGAGCCCTCGAGCCTCGAGGACGTTTACGCCAACATCCTCACCTTGGGCGATCTGACCGGGACCCAGCCGCGGGCGCGATCGGTGGTCGATGCACTGCGGGCACGGATGGCCGCCCTTGCGCGCCGGGTCGAGGGACGGGCTCGTCCAAGAACGCTCGTGCTCGAGTGGACCGATCCCCCGATGAGCGGCGGGCACTGGACTCCCGGGCTCGTCGAAGCAGCGGGCGCGGCCCCGGTCCTCGCGCATCCGGGAGCGAACTCGCAGACGCTCGAGTGGAGCGCGATCGCGGCCGCCGATCCCGACGTGGTGCTCGTCGCGCCCTGCGGTTTCGATCTCGAGCGCACGCTCGGCGCGGTGTGCGAACTCACCGCCCGCGAGGCGTGGAACGGTCTTCGGGCGGTGCGGACCGGTCGCGCTTTTGCGCTCGACGGAAACGCCTACGTCAATCGTCCAGGCCCGCGGCTCGTCGATAGCGCTGAGCTTTTTGCGTCCGCAATCCACGGCATGCGCGAAGAAACCGCTCAGACGGATCCGCGTGCATTGGCAGCGATCTGCGCGTAATCTTGCAGGACGCGCGCTCGGCGGCGCCGACAAGACTTCCCCGTGATGATGAAGCAACCGGTTACGGTGAGCACCATGCGCGCGTTGTGCCTCGCGCTGCCCCTTTGTGCCGTGACCGTCGCGTTCGCGCCGGCGCATGCTGCGGCAACGACGTTCGCTTTTCCGGCCCGGCCCGCTTCGGTCTTCGATATCGCGCGCGGGCACGTGCTGCCGGTGCCGCCGGCGTATCATGACTTCGGACCGCACGACCTGGCGGTGCGCGCGTTTCGCCTGGGACGCGAGCGAGACCAGCTGGTCACCTGGCTGACGGGCGGTGCCGTAACCTACTACGGCGAGCACGTGCACAAGGAGATCGAGCTCGACCATACCGTGCCGACGTACGGCGTCTATAGCAACCAGACGATCTATCCCAACCTGCGCGAGGTTGCGAATCCCGATCCAAACTATCCGTTGGTGCTCTTTACGCCCACGATGTTCGGACCGGGCACGGACTGTATCGAGGCGGTCACGACCTACCTGCCGATGGAAGAGCCCGAGATTTGGGCTTGGGATTGGTGCAGAAACATCTCGAATCCGGCCGTGACGCTCGAGGTCGATCAATCCTTCATGTCGACCTACACCGCGACGATGCCGAACGGACTCGTCGAATATACGGTCGAGACGCTGCTCGGCAGCGACGGAAAAACTTGGAACATGGTGCTCTACAATTATGTGACGAAGAGCTGGGTAACGGTCTATCAGACCTCGGGCACGCGCACCGCCGGCGGCTTCCCCTTCCGCGAACGCGGCTGGGACATGTACGAGATGTACTCGCCGGTCGACGAGGAGACGAACGTTGCGGTCGGCTGTGCGCCGACCCATTCAGCTATCGGTTCGGATGGTGTCGCCATCAGTTTCGATCGGACCAGCCAAACGTTCACTCCGGCAAGTCCTTCGAACGCGCGGATCGGTCGCGACCAGCACTTCCACTGCCCGCACCTCGTCTGGAATATCGTTACCGACTTCAGTGACTGGAACGTCACCGACTGAGCGGACGGCCCTGCGAGTCCTAGGCGTCGCGCGCGTGGTCGACGGTCTGATTGAGGACGAGCAAGCGCGCATCCGGTCCAAGGGCAAAGCGCGTTAGCGAGGCCGGCAGGAAACGGACTCGCAGCGACTCGGCTTGGGCCGTGCCAAGCACGACGTGCAGCAAGGCGTGCAGCGGACCGGCATGGGTAACGACCAGGACGCGGCTGCCCGATACGCTGCCGCGCAGCATTTCAGCGAGCGCGTCGGACACGCGCGTGCAGAGTGCATCGAAGCCCTCGCCTCCGGGTGCGTGCGGGAACGCACCGCCCGCGTTCGGCGGCCCATCCGCGGTCGGAAAACGCGCAACGATTTGCGGCCACGTTAAACCTTCCCACGGGCCAAAGTACATCTCGCGCCAGCGTGAGTCGCTCCAGATGGGCAGGCTTCGCCCGCCAAGCAGCAGCTCGGCGGTCTCTCGCGCGCGCGAAAGATCGCTCGAAATGGCCAGGTCGAACGGTTCGCCGGAAAGGTGCTTGCCGAGGGCCGTCGCCTGGAAGCGGCCGACCGCGTCGAGCGGCACGTCGCTGTGCCCTTGATAGCGCCCATCCACGTTCCAAGCCGTGCGGCCGTGGCGCACGACGCACAGCTCGACGGCGCTTTGCGCCGCGCTCAGACCTTCAGCTCGACCTTCTCTAGCGCGCCCTTGGTGGGGACGACATGATGGTTCAGGCGCAGCTCTTCGGGTTCGCAGCCGAATGCCAAGCCCAGGAGCTGCGGCAGATGGAAGATCGGAACGCCGATCGGCTTTTGCAGCACGCGGGCCGCGTCCGGCTGCTGGCCGTCAAGGTTGAGGTGGCACAGCGGACAGGGCGTGACGAGCAGGTCCGCGCCCTTGTCCTTGGCTTCGAGGATGTGGTTGCCGGCCATCGAGAGCGACTTTTCGCGGTTGAAGGTCAGCATCGGAAAACCGCAGCACTTGGTCGCGCCGCGGTATTCCACGGGTTCCGCGCCGAGCAGCGCGATGAGCCGCTCGAGATACGTCTTGCGTTCGGGGCGTTCGCGCAAGCCCAACGCCTCGGCCGGACGCAGGATATAGCAGCCGTAAAACGGTGCGATCTTGAGGCCGGTCAGCTTGCGTTTGACGGCGGCCGCCACGCGCTCGAAACCGATGTCTTCGAACAGCATCCACAAGAGGTGCTTGACCTTCGTGTGGCCGCCGTAGCGAAAGCCTTGGTCGCCGATGGTCGAGTTGACTTTCGCGAGGCGGCTCTGGTCGTTCGCTAAGCCGTGGTTGACGCTGGACAGCACGCCCTGACAGGTGCTGCAAATCGTCATCAGATCGGCGCCCTTGCTCTCGGCCATCGCCAGCGTCAATCCGTTCAACGAGTCGGCCAGATCCGGATTTTGCTCGCCGAGCACCCCCGCCCCGGTACACGGCGCTTCGGTCAACTCTTCGAGCTCGAGACCGAGCGGCTTAGCGATGGCCTTGGCGGAAACGTACAGTTCCGGACATGCGCCCTTGGAGACGCAGCCGGGGTAGAACGCGACTTTCACTTGAACCTTCCTCCGACGCGATCGAAGATCGCCTTGATCCTCCCGACGCCGGGAATCGATTTGTGGACGAGCGGTGGCAGCTTGCCGGCGCGAATCATATTGAACGCGGCCGGCAGCGTCTTGAGCTGGTCGAGTACGTTGAAGAAGCCGACCGATTTCGGCAAGAGCGTCAACTCGTTGAGCCGCCCGCTATGCTTGACCGACTCGGCGAACGCGTCGGCATGCCGCGTGCCGGCGTTGTTCGTGTAGCCCGCCTCCACGGCGAGCTTGCGCAATTTGAGGATCTGTCCGAGCGGGTCCACGCCTTTGGGACACTGCGTGACGCATTCGAAGCAGTGGGTGCAATCCCAAATGCCGCCGGGCCCGCTGTACTGTCCCAGACGCTCGCGCTGTTGCGCGTCGCGCGGATCGGCCGTGTAACGGAACGCCTGTGCCAGAGCCTGCGGGCCGAGAAAGTCGGGGTTTACCGCGAAGGATTCGCAGTCCATCAAGCAGGCGCCGCAACTGATGCAGCTGACCTCTTGGATCAGCTCCTCCATGGCGGCGTTGGAGACCCGATATTCTTCCATCGGACCGGGCGGCGGGTTGGCCTCGAGCCACGGTTTGACGTTGCGATGTTTTTCCCAGAACGGCGTCATGTCGCAGACCAAATCGCGGATGAGCGGCATCGAGGGCGGAGCCTCGACCCGCGTTTTGCCGTCCTTGGTGAACTCTTCGAGCTTGCTCTTACACGCCAGATGCGCGTGCCCGTTGACCCACATCGCGCACGAGCCGCAGATCGCGCTGCGGCACGCGCAGCGAACCGCGAGCGACTCATCCTGATACTCGCGGATCGCAATCAATGCGTCGAGCACGACGGCATGGTCGGGAAGCTCGACCTGATAGGTTTGGTAGCGGCGCGGCAGCGCTTTGTCCCAGGGAGGCGGGTACGGCTCGCCCGGAATCGCTTCCGCGGCATAGGCACCCTCGGGATTGTAGCGCCCGACTTCAACGGTGAACTGCATCAGTAGCTCCGCACTTCCGGCTTCCAGTGGGTGATCGTGACGGGGAGATATGCAATCGCGGGCGCCGCACCGGCCCGGTACGAAACCAGAACGTGTTTGAGCCATTCGGCATCGTTGCGCTCGGGGTAGTCGGTGCGCGCGTGCGCGCCGCGGCTTTCCTTCCGCAGGATGGCGCTGCGAATGACCGCTCCTGCGCAGTCGAGCAAGAAACCGACTTCGAGTGCGAAGGTCAGTGCTTGATTGAAGACGCGCCCCTTGTCCCCGACCGCGAGGCGCGCATAGCGCTGCTGCAATTCCTCGACTTTGCCCAACGCCTCTTGCAGCCCGGCTTCATTTCGGTACACGCCCACCTTTTGGTCCATGGTGACGGCCAGCTCGAGGCGCAGGCGAGCATGCGTTTCACCGGTGTACGGCCGGGCGAGCAGCTCTTCGATGCGTTGCTGCTCGGAGCGCAGCAGGTTCTCACCGCCGCGGGGCGAGGAGGCGTGGGTGACGTAGGCGGCCGCCGCCTTGCCGGAACGGCGCCCAAAAACGATCGTGTCGAGCAGCGAGTTCGCGCCGAGCCGGTTTCCACCATGGACGCTCACGCAAGCGACCTCGCCCGCGGCGTAGAGCCCGGGACACGCCGTCGCGCCGTCGATATCGGTCTTGACGCCGCCCATGTGGTAGTGCATGCCGGGGCGCACCGGGACCGGCTCCTTGATCATGTCGATGCCGAGATAGTCGATCGCCATCTCGTGTATCTGCGGCAGCTTCTTTAGGATGACGTCGGGGCCGACGTGCCGCAGGTCGAGCAGCACGTTCCCTTCGATTCCGCGGCCGGCCGCGATCTCGGTCGTTTCCGCGCGCGAGATGACGTCGCGCGCGGCAAGCTCCATCTTGTTTGGAGCATAATTCTTGAGAAACCGGTCGTGCTCGGCGTTGAGCAGATACGCGCCTTCGCCGCGCGCCGCTTCGCTCATCAAGAAACCGCTGCCGGCGAGTGTCGTAGGATGGTACTGCACCATCTCCATGTCCATCAGCGGAGCACCCGCGCGGTAGGCCAGCGCGTAGCCGTCGCCGGTGCAGATCAGCGCGTTCGTGCTGGGCTCGAAGAGGCGGCCAAGGCCGCCCGCAGCATCGATAACGGCCTTTGCCCGGAGCAGGTGCAGCTCGCCCGCAGTCATCTCGATCGCTACCAGTCCGCGGCAGGCGCCGTCCTCGATGTAGAGGGTCGTGGCGAACCACTCTTCGTAGACCTTGACGCCGGCTTTGAGAATCTGATCGTAGAGCGTGACGAGCAGCGCCTGACCGGTTATGTCGCCGACGAAGTACGTGCGCGCTTGCGACGCACCGCCGAAGGCGCGCGTACCGAGTTTACCGTCCTGGTTACGGTAGAAGATCACGCCCATATGCTCGAATTCGACGATGTCGCTCGGAGCCTCGCGGCACATGATCTCAACTGCGTCCTGATCGGCCAGGAAGTCGCTGCCCTTGATCGTGTCGTAGGCGTGAGACTCCCAGGTGTCGCCCTCGCCTAGCGCCGCGTTGATGCCGCCCTGTGCAGCACTCGAGTGACTGCGGATCGGGTGGACCTTCGTAACGATCGCAACGTCCGCTCCGTTGCGCGCCGCTTCGAGCGCGGCTCGCATACCGGCGAGTCCCGCGCCGAGGACGATTACATCGTGATCGATTAGCACACGCGCCCCTCCCGCAGACGTCGCTGGCGAGATTTGCGCTCGGTTGTCACGCGCCTTCTTTGCCCTCATTGTCCGCTAAAAGTCGGACCGGTCGCACCCAGCTTTGGAGGTTGCGTGAAATATGGCGCCGAACCCGCAGCGGGAAAGAGTTGTGAGTCTCTTGGGTGGAGCTTACGACGGGGGTTTCCTCGATGCGGTCTTGTCATGGTCTTAGTCGATCCGTCTGGTTTGTACTTTCCGCATTGACCAGCTGTTTGCTTTCGGCATGCGCAGGCAGCGGCGCGAGCGGCGGAAGTGCCCCGCTCGACGCGACGCGATCGGCGAATGCGGCGCACTTCGAAGAGCCGCTTGCACGCTTGCGCATGAACGGTTCGTCGAGTCCGATCCAGCACGTGGTCATCATGATCCAGGAAAACCAGAGTTTCGACCACCTCTTCAACGGCTATAAAGGCGCGAACACCCAATCATTCGGCTTGACTCACACGGGCGCGACCGTGCAGCTCGCCGAGCAACACCTGGGCGCCGGCCCCAATACGAACCATTACGCGATGGATTTCTTGATCGAGTACGACGGCGGCAAAATGGACGGTTTCGACCTCAACACCGCCTCCCAACTCGTGCCCTACCTGGGAGCATACCACTACGTCAACCCAGCCGATATCAAACCGTACTACGCGATGGCGCAGCAATTCGTCTTGTCCGACGACTACTTTACCTCGCACATCGACGCAAGCTTCGTCGGGCACCAATATCTGGTTGCCGCGCAGGCTAACCACGCCGTCAACATACCGAGCGAGGCCTGGGGGTGCGACGACAGCAGCGGCAACGATTTCGTCACAACGCTGAATTCGGATCGAACGGTAGGGCCGGTCGAGTCCCCATGCTTCACCTATAAGACGTTGGCCGACGAGCTCAATGCAGCGGGGCTGACCTGGCACTTCTACGCGCCCGCCATCACCGACCCCGGCGGCGAGTGGTCGGCACTGCAGGCCTCGAACCAAATCTATAACGGTCCCGACTGGAAACTAGACGTCATCAGCCCCGAGACGCAGATTCTGACCGACGTGTCAAACGGAATCCTAAGCAACGTCACCTGGGTCACGCCCGACCGCCTCAACTCAGATCACCCAGGGTCAGAGAGCATGACCGGGCCGTCATGGATTGCTTCGGTCGTGAATGCGATCGGCCAAAGCCAATTTTGGGACAGTACTGCAATCTTCATCACCTGGGACGAATGGGGCGGCGAGTACGATCACGTTCCTCCACCCTACATGGATTACGATGGCGACGGTTTTCGCGTGCCGCTTTTGTGCATCTCGCCATACGCCTATAAAGGCGTGGTCAACCACACTCAGCTCGAGTCGGCCAGCGTGCCCAGGTTCGTCGAGAACACGTTCGGATTGTCGACGCTGGCGGCGGCTGACGCGCGCGCGAAGCCGGCCGACTCGGGTTGCACGAATCCAAGCCAGACCGTACCGCGCGCGTTCACGCCGATCACTTCGGAGTACGACCGCAACTATTTCTTGCACGTTCAGAAGCGCTCCACGCTCCCGCCCGATGACGATTGATGCAGCATAAGGTCGTTGGCCTCCCACGGAGAAATGCGATGCTTTCTCGCCTCTGCGCCGGCGCAGCAGCGCTGACCGTAGCCGCTGCTCTCGTTAGCGGCTGCGGGGGGAGTACGAGCGCGACGGGCTGGCAGCCCGCATCCGGTCTCGCGGAGGGTGCGGCGGACCGCTCGGTCGACGCCGCGCCGTTGAGTCAGCTTTCCGGCGGCGCGGCGCCACTGAGCAGTTCTGCATGTGCTGCGTCGTCGTCGGGGGCAGGCTCGTCCGTGTCGCCGGATCTAAAGGCCGGCGGTACGCTATTCGTTAGCGTCGGCAGCGCCGGCGCACCCATCCGGGAATTTTACGGATCCGGAACCGATCCGACGCCATTCAGCAGCATCGACACCCACATCATCCACCCGCGCGGCATATCGGTCGATAAGAAAGGGACGCTGTACGTCGCTGCTTACGATTCGGTCTCCGGCATCGGCGACGTGCTCGAGTTTCCGCAAGGGCAGAGCAGCCCCAGCGTCACCCTCCAGAACATGATGAACCATCCGATCTATGCAGCCGCGGACAACAAGGGAAATGTTTACGCCATAAACGATGACGGGGGTCCGATCTTTGTTTTCGCCCCCGGGAGTTCCACGCCGACCCAACTTGGCGGCTTCACCTATCCCACCTCCCTTGCGTTCGATTCCTCATGGAACATGTACGTCGTCGATCGGTCGTTCGGAAGTTCGGCTCCACTGGGCGCCGTGTTCGAGCTTGCGCCCGGCTCGCAGTCGAAAACCAACCTTGGCTTGACGGGCCTCAACAATCCTGAGGGAATCGCGATCGACTCTTCCAACGACATCTTCGTGTCGAACCTCGGCGGCAACAGCGTGACCGAGTACGCGCCGGGAGCGACGGCTCCCAAACTAACGATCACGAACGGAATCTGCGATCCGTATTATCTAGCCTTGAACGCGAGAAACTTTCTGTTCGTCGTGAACTACGGCGCACTGCCGAAGGGCGACGTGACGGTGTATAAACCGAACGCGACAAGCCCGCTGATGACGCTGACGGACAAGATCGTCAAGCCGCAGGGCGTCGCGGTCAATCCGATCTACCCATCACCGAAACCTACGGCTAGCCCAACGCCCACCCCGGCGCCTTGATGTTGATGTGATGCGCGGCGAGGGTTGCTGGATGCCGACCCGTCATCCTCATCATCGAGTTAGGGAGGTCCCTTATAAGGCTTCGGCGCTCGCCTGCTGCCTGCTTTCCGCATGCAGCGGAGGCGGCGGAAGCGCTCCAGTCGGGGCGACGCGATACGCCGACGCGGTGCATTTCGACGAGCCGCTCTCGCGGCTGCACCCGCCGCACAGAAAAACTTCATCCAACCCGATTCAGCACGTGGTCGTCATCATCCAGGAAAACCAGAGTTTCGACCACCTTTTCAACGGTTATCCAGGCGCGAACACCGTTTCTACCGGCATGACGCACACCGGCGCGACGGTGCCGCTCGTCGAGCAGCATCTGGGAGCTGGCCCCAACACCGAGCACTTCTCGACGGACTTCTTGCTCGATTACGATGGTGGCCGAATGGATGGTTTCGACCTCAACACAGCTTCCGAGAAACCGTACCTCGGGGCGTACCACTTCATCGACCCGAACGACATTCAACCATACATTCAAATGGCGAATCAGTACGTTTTGAGCGACAACTATTTCTCCTCGCACATCGATGCCAGCTTCGTAGCTCACCAATATCTCATCGCGGCGCAGGCGAATCAGGCCGTCGACGTGCCGAGCGGAAGGTGGGGATGCAGCGTTCTCACCGACGACTTCGTCGCAAGCCTGAATCCGGATCGAACGGTTGGAGCCCTCCAGGCGCCGTGCTTCAACTACACGACGCTGGCCGACGAACTCGACTCGGCAGGCCTGACGTGGCACGATTATTCGCCGGGCATTCAAGCTTCGGGGGGAGCGTGGTCGCCATATCAAGCGGTGAGCCACATCTACAACGGCCCGGACTGGAAAGCCGACGTAATCAGCCCCGAGACCCAGATCCTCGAAGACATCCCAAACGGAATCCTCAGCAACGTAACCTGGGTGACTCCCGACACCGCAAACTCCGACCACCCGGGGTCGGGTAGCCTGACAGGCCCGTCGTGGGTCGCCTCCATCGTGAACGCGATCGGTGAAAGCCCCTTCTGGGACAGCACGGTGATCTTCGTCACGTGGGACGAGTGGGGCGGCGAGTACGACCACGTTCCGCCGCCGTACGAAGATTACGACGGGGATGGCTTTCGCGTGCCGCTTCTGTGCATCTCGCCATACGCGTATTCAGGGGTGGTCAATCACACGCAGCTCGAGTCGGCCGGAATCCCGAAGTTCATCGAGAAAACGTTTGGATTGGCGACGCTGGCGGCCGCGGACGCGCGCGCGACGCCCGCCGACTCGGGCTGCACCAATCCAAGCTTGAGCACGCCCCGCACGTTTACGGGGATCAGCGCATCGTACAGCCGGAACTACTTTCTGCACGAAAAGCACCACAACGTTCCACCCGACGACTACTGATCTCCGATGCGCCGCCGGTTCCCCACGGAGAATCCCATGCGCTCTTCCTTCTCAACCGCGTTGGCAGCGCTGACCGTAGCCGGCGCTCTGGCCGGCGGTTGCGCCGGAAACACGAGCGCAACGAGCTCGCAGTCCTCCTCGTCGCTCGGCGGCGATTCGGCGGACCGCTCGGCCGGCGCGTCGGTGCGCAGCCAGCTCGGCGCCGGATTGGAGCCGGCCGCCGGCAGTTCATGCGACTCGTCGTCGACGATCGGGGCCGGCGCTTCCATGCTGCCCGATACGAAGGCAGATAAGACGGGCGGCACGCTGTTCGTTTCTATTGGGAATTCGGCGGTTCGGGAGTTCTATGGTTCGGGAACGGATCCGAACCCCTTCGGCACCCTTACGGCCCAGCTTGGCCACCCGCGCGGCGTGTCGGTTGACTCGCACGGGACGTTGTACGTCGCGAACTATGATAGTGCATCCGGCCCGGGCGACGTAGTTGAGTTTCCAGAAGGACAAGACAAGCCGACCGTTACGCTCTCCTATCAGCTCGACCGTCCGATATTTGCGGCCGCCGACAACAAGGGAAACGTCTACGTCATTAACGATGCCGGCGGTCCGATCTTGATTTTCCCCCCCGGCAGCAGTTCGTCGCCCTCGCAACTGGGCGGGTTCGATTACCCCACCTCGCTCGCATTCGATTCCTCGTGGAACCTATACGTTGTCGACCGCGCCTATGGGAGCTCCGCGCCGCTCGGTGCGGTGTTCGAGATTGCGGCGGGCTCCCAGGTCAAGACGAATCTCGGACTAACCGGCCTGAACAGTCCCGTTGGGATCGCGATCGACTCATCCAACGATCTTTTCGTCTCGAATCTCGGTAACAACACGGTCACCGAGTACGCCCCGGGAGCGACCGTTCCTAAGCTCACGATATCAGATGGGCTCTGCTATCCATGGAATCTGGCATTGAACGCGTCGAACGACTTGTTCGTCGTGAACCTCGGCGCGCCGCCCAAGGGGAACGTGCTGGTCTACGGTCCGAACTCTACCAGCCCGCTGGCGGCCCTCTCGAAGCTAAACGATCCGCAAGGTGTTGCCGTCAATCCGAACTACCCTGCCACACCATCGCCGAAACCGACCCGCACCCCGAAGCCAAAGCCGACACCGACACCGACGCCGACAGCGGTACAATTTCCGACGCCGACGCCCACGCCGGTGCCTTGAGGCTTGTCTCGGCCCGGTTTCGCGGCGTCCGAGAGAATCGGCCGTGATGGCTACTTATCGAGGAAGGGCGTCCCTTCGTGGGCGACCAGCAGATCGTGCATGTCGTTGGCGTGCTCTTCTTCGACCGAAAGGATGCCCTCTAGCATGACCCGCGTGGTCGGATCCTTCTCGCCGAAATAGCGAATTAGCTCGCGATAGTGCTCGACCGCGATGCGCTCGGCAATCAAGTTCTCCTTGATCATTTCGATCAAGTTGCCGCCTTTGCCGTATTCCGATGCCGAGCGTGAAGACAAGCCCTCGGGATTGAAGTTCGGCGTGCCGCCGAGCTGATTGATGCGTTCGGCAACGGACATCATGTGTTCTTGTTCCTCTCTGGCATGTTCGGCAAATTCGTCTTTGACGCTCTCGCTGTCGATTCCGACGGCGGCGACCGCATGCATCGTGTAGCGCAGCACGCACACGATCTCGGTGGCGAGCACGCTTTGCAGGATGTCGATCGTCTGCTCGACGTCGCCCTCGTAGTTATCGGTTACGGGCCCTTGGCCGATCTTTTCCTTGGCCCGGCGCCGCAGCTCGAGTACGTCGGTCAAGAACGGCTTGGTCGTCGCGTTGTCACTCATCGAAGGGCGTCCTTTCACGGGCGAGGGGCGGAGCGCCGTCTGCGCTTGCGCAACGGTTGTTCCCTCTTTTGGTGCGCTTCTTACGGTTGCCCGTCCGAGGCTGCCAAACCATTTGCCGCATCGCGGCGCCTGGCCGATGCATCTCGCAGCGCCGGGTCGCCGTATCCTCCTCCGCCGGGCGTCTGCACGACGAACTCGTCGCCGGGAAATAATTCGAGCGTCGTCTTCGCCGGTAGCGCAGTGCGCGAGCCCTCGCGCAGGAGCGTGTGTTTGCCAGGCGCGCCGTCGCCGCCGCCGCAGGCGCCGCTCGGCGCGACGCGCTGCCGCTCGGCCAGCAGCGAAACGCGCGCCTGCCCGTCGGTCAGCGCAAAGCCGCGCACGAGGCCGCAGCCGCCGCGGAAGCGGCCGTCGCCACCCGTTTCGTCGGCGAACTCGTAGCGCGTAACGCGCACCGGAAAGTAGCGCTCCAGCGCTTCGACCGGCGTGTTGAGGGTGTTGGTCATGTTCGTCTGGATACCGTCGATGCCGTCGGCGTCCGGGCGAGCTCCCATGCCGCCCCCGATCGTCTCGTAGAATGCCCAGGCCTCTCCGGCCGAGTTCACGCCGCCGCACATGACGTTGGCCATCGTGCCGCTTGACAGCGCCGGCATACGGTCTGGTGCGAGGGCGGCGAAGGCGCGCAGCATCACATCGCAAAGGCGCTGCGCCGTTTCCACGTTGCCTCCCCCGACCGGGGCCGGGCGCTTGGGGTTGACGAGGCTGCCGCTCGGCGCGTGGACCTCGACCGGGCGAAAGCAGCCCTCATTCATCGGGATCGTATGATCGGTCGCCGCGCGAATGACGTAGTGCACGGCGGAGAGCGTCACGCCGTACACGGCGTTCATGGGGAACGGTAACTGCGCGGCGGTCCCGCTGAAGTCGACCGAGAGCGTGCCGTCGTGCGTGCGCACCCGCGCCCGAATCGGAACGAGCGGCCCTTCGGGTGATTCGAGAACGTCTTCGACCGCGACCTCGCGCTCGCCGAAAGACCGAAGCTGAGCGCGCATGCGCCGTTCGCTTTCGGCGAGAATGCGTTCGACCGCGGCCTCGAACGTCGCCTCGCCGTAGCGCGCAACGAGTTCGAGCACGCGCCGCTCTCCGGTGACGTTGCCGGCGATCTGCGCCTTGAGGTCGCCGCTACGCGCCTGCGGCGTTCGCGAGTTCGCACGCAAGAGCGCAATCGCGTCCGGATTGACGCGGTCGTCGACCATCAGACGCATGGGCGGCAGGATCAAGCCTTCGGCGAAGAGCTCGCTAGCGGTTGCCGACATCGAACCCGGCACGGCGCCGCCGACGTCGGTGTGGTGAGCTTTGCTCGCAGCGTAGCCGAGGTGCACGCGGTTCGCATCGCCCGAGAAGATGGGGCGGAATACCGTGACGTCGTTGAGATGCGTTCCCGACACGTAGGGATCGTTGACGACGTACATGTCACCCGGCTGCATCACGGTCGAGCGCTGCACCAGCGCTTCGAGCGTAGCCCGCAGCCCCCATGGCAGCGAGCCGAGATGGACGGGAATGTGTTCCGCTTGAGCGACGAGGCGACCGCGACGGTCGAAAAGCGCGCAGGAATGATCGAGGCGCTCTTTGATGTTAGGCGAGTAAGCCGCGTTACGAACCGCCAACCCCATTTCTTCGCTTGCATAGGCAAGCGCAGACCTGATGACCTCGGTCGTGATGGTGTCAATCGCCGGCACGAACGCCATCCTTCGTCAGCAGCAGGTTGCCGAAGCGGTCCACGATCGCGTCCCAGCCCGGTGCGACCAACGTGCACGAGTCGTACTGTTCGATGAGCGCCGGGCCTGCGAGGCGGTTGCCGGGCTTGAGTGCCGCGCGCGCAAAGACCGGGGTCGCGCGGCGTCCTTCCCCGGCGAAATAGACCTCGCGCCGCTCGTCCACCGCCGCGGGCGCGGGCGACCGGCTCGCCGCCGCGCCCGTAACCGCGAGTTTCGGTTTTGCTCGCAAACCGACCGCGGTCGAGCGCGCCGCGACGATTTCGATTGCGTCCTCGGGCGAGGCGTAGCCGTACGCCTGATGGTGTTGGACGTGAAAGTCTTCCAAGGCGCGCTGGAGCGCGACGCCGTCGAACGGCGTCGACGCTGGGACGGCGAGTTCGAAGCCTTGACCCAAGTAGCGCACGTCCAGTTCGCGCGTCAACGCCGCTTCGCCGTTGCGATTGCCCTGAGCGGCGAGCGCCTCAACCCCGGCACGCTCCATCTCGGCGAACAGCGATTCGGCGCGCGCTGGGTCCAGTCGCTCGGCCGATTCCATCACTGAGCGTACGGCGTTGACGCGCAGGTCGGCCGCAAGCAAACCGTAGGCGGAGAATAGCCCAGGATCGACCGGGATGACGATCCGAGCGATGCCGAGGTCCCACGCGACCGCGCATGCGTGAAGTGGTCCGGCGCCGCCGAAGGCGATCAAGCTGAACGAACGCGGGTCGTGGCCCCGCTCGACGGTGACGATGCGCAGGATCTTCGCCATCTCCGCGTCGACGAGGCGAACGACGCCGGCGGCGAGTCCGTCGAGATCGAGCTCGGGCAGACTTGGCAAGAGCGCTTCGAGCGCTTGGCGCGAGCGGCTCGCGTCGATCTTTAACGCCCCGCCAAGCAGGGCGAACGGATTCAACCGGCCCAGAACGATGTCAGCGTCGGTGACGGTGGGCTGCATCGCGCGGCCGTAGGCCGCGGGCCCGGGGTCGGCGCCGGCCGAGAGGGGCCCGACGCGCAGTGCGCCGCCGGCATCGACGAAGGCGATCGTCCCCCCGCCCGCACTGACCTCGGCCAAATCGACGAAGGGGAAACGAACCGGGTAGCCCGAGCCTTTGACGGCGCGCCCGGAATGCGTCCGGCCGGCTGCTTCCAGCTCGCGAGCGACTTGGACGCGGCCGGCCACGATCGTGCCCGCTTTGGCGGTGGTGCCGCCCATGTCGAACGAGAGCACGTTTTCGAGACCGAGTTCCGCGCCCAGATATGCGGCAGCGATGACTCCCGAGGCGGGCCCGCTTTCGATCAGGCTAGCGGGCCGGTCCGCGACGGTCCCGAGTGCCGCCATGCCCCCTCCCGATTGCATGACGTACGCGGGCGCGCCGATGCCGAGCCGGCGCACGTGCGCCTCCAAGCGCTCGAGATAGCCGCGCACGAGCGGCCCAAGCACCGCGTTGACCACCGTCGTGCTCGTGCGCTCGAACTCACGATATTCGGGATCGACCTCGCTTGACACGATCACGGGCAATTCGGGAAAACGCTCGAGGAGCGCCGCGCGCGCCAAGCGTTCGTGCTCGGGATTGGCGTAGCTGTGAAGAAAGGCGATCGCAACCGCGCCGACGCCGGCACGTGCCAACTCGTTCAAAATGGGCTCGAGCGAAGCTCGCTCTAGCGCCGTGACGACGCGCCCGAACGGATCGAGTCGCTCGCAGACCCCGAAGCGCAAACGGCGTTCGACGAGCGGTACCGGCCGGCGTACGGATAGATTGTAGAGTTCGCTACGGTTCTGCCGGCCGATCTCGAGGACGTCGCGGAAGCCCTGCGTCGCGAGCAGCGCGATTGTAGGCAACTCCAAGTTCAATTGGCCGAGCAACGCGTTGGTCGCGACCGTGCTCGAGTGCGACAGCAGCACGATGTCTTGCGGCGCGACCTCGCATAACAGCGAGCGCAGCGCCTCGGCGACCCCCAGTTCCGGCGCGCGAGGTGTCGATGCCACCTTGAGCCGCATCAAGGCGCCGGTGGTCTCGTCGAGGGCGATCACGTCGGTAAACGTGCCGCCGACGTCGATCCCGACGCGTACGCGCCCCGCCCCCGTTCGCGTGGGCAACCGTTCGCCCAACGTCGAAGGCCTCGCCGGCAGCGTCGCGCATTCATCGCGCACCTCGGGTAATCGACCTCGATATGGGCTCAAGCCTGCGCGAACGCGCCGCAGAATCAGGAATCTGCGGCTGCGATGAGGGGCAACCGCCTGGGACTTTCGTAGGTCAACGGCACCTGCGCGGGCCGGGACAAGACCGGTTTGGGGGGTTGAACCAGCGCTTGCGTCCGCGTTAGCATCCTCGGGTGGCGTCCGGGAGCGTTAATCGCCCGTTGGCTTCCGGCGTGTCGGAGGCTGTAGCGGCGCGTGCCGACCGAGCTGCTGCAGGGTCGCCCAAGCGTGCGGTCTGTCTGATTGCCACCTGTCACGCCTGGGAATCGACGGCGTTCTTACCCTCGCTTTTAGCCGGGGCCGGGCTTGAGGTCGAGGCATTGTCGCCTGGCCTCGTAGGCCTGAGTTCGTTCGTCTCGCGCCACGAGCGCTGTTCGCGCCGGCCCTCGGAAGCCGCTTGCCAATTGGCGCGGCTGATCTCGCAACGCCGTTACGACTGGATCATCGTTTCCGACGAAGATCTGCTGGCAGCCGCCGCAGAGATGATGGACCCGCTTGAGTGCCGTGCTTGGTTTCCAGCCGATGCCAAGCGTTCGGCGATCGTTTCGAAGTATTCATTTCTAGAGCAGATGAGCGCGCTGGGGGTGAGCATACCGGCTTTCCGTTTCGTTCGAAGCGCCGACGAGGCAACGGAGTGGATGGGCGAATTGCAGGCCCCGCTGGTCATCAAAGGCGACCGAGGATTCGGCGGGAGGGAGGTTCGCCTCGCGCCCGATGTTGCACATTTGCGCTCCGCCGTGGCGGCCCTTACGCCGGTTTACGGCCGCGTTCTCGCGCAGCGATGGATCCGTGGCGACGACGTGTCGGCGAGCGTGCTCTACCGGCACGGTGAGCCGATCGCGTGGCAAGCTTTCCGAACGTCATGCTGTTATCCGGACACCTACTCAGCCTCCACGCTTCACGAATCGATCGTTCATCCGGCGCTCGAAGGCATCATCCGCGCGGTCGGCGCCGCCACGCGATTTCACGGCTTCGCCGGCGTGGATTTCATCGTCGACGCCGCATCGCGCGAGCTTTTCCTCTTGGAACTCAATCCTCGGCCAACGCTCGGGCATGCCGGCGCCGCCTTAAGCCGGCGATTTTTCGAGCCTGCCGTACGTGCCTTCATAAGCGACGCGACGCAGGCCGAAGTGCATCGCGAATCGGGCGCCCCGGCGCGGGTATTTTTTCCATCGTACCTGTTTTATGCATCGAAACATCCGCAACGGGCCAAACTGTCGCACCTGCTTCGCTGTTTCTCCGACATGCCGTTGAGCGACTGGCGCGTATGCACGTGGCTGGTCATCCGTTCGCTGAAAAACGCGTTTACTCGCGCTCCGCAGCGCGCACGTTCGTTTCCTTTGCCGGCGCGGCTTCCTGCGCGTCGCGCGCTCAGCAGAGGCAGCGTATGAGCGGCGCTGACGTGGCGGTGATCGGTGCCGGCCCCTATGGTCTATCCATCAGCGCGCACCTGGCCAAGGGCGGTCTGAGCGTACGTACCTTTGGAATTCCGATGGAAAGCTGGCGCACAAGCATGCCTGCCGGTATGTTCTTGAAATCCGAAGGGTTTGCCTCAAATCTGTATGCCCCAGGTGGCGCGTTCACCCTCGCCGAGTACTGCCGCGCACGCGGCATCGAATACGCCGACTTGGGCGTTCCGGTCTCCCTCGAGACGTTTTCCGCCTACGGCGAGGCCTTCCAGAAAAAGTTCGTGCGCGAAGTCGACTCGCGCAAGGTCGTAAACATTCGCTGGAAACGTGCAGCCGGATTCGAGATCGAGTTAGAGGACGGTACGTACCAGAGCGCGCGCAACGTGATCGTGGCGGTGGGCCTCACACATGCGCAATACGTACCTTCGGCCTTAGCAGAGCTTCCCGCCACGTTCTGCTCGCACAGCGCGCGGCATCACCGCTTCGACGACCTTGCCGGCCGCGACGTGACCGTTGTCGGCGCAGGCGCGTCGGCCGTCGACTGCGCCATTGCCTTGCACGCGTCAGGAGCAAACGTCCGAATCGTCAGCCGGCGCGAACCTAGCTTTCATTCGCCTCCGGAGAGCGCAACGCGCTCGCTCTACGAGCGCGTTCGTCACCCTTGGTCGGGTCTTGGAAAAAATTGGAAGGCGTATTTCTACGCTGAGTTTCCGCACGTTTTCTATCGGCTTCCGCCGCCCGTGCGCGTGAAAGTGGCGCGTACCGCGCTCGGACCGGCGGCCGGCTGGTTCACAAAAGATGCCGTGGCCGGTCGAATTGAGGTGCGTTCGGGGCTTGTATGCCGGCGTGCCGAGGTTCGGAAGGGACGCGTGCTGCTGCACATGGAGAGCACCGCAGGCGGTCCAAGCCGGCCGCTCGAGACCGACTTCGTTCTTGCGGCGACGGGCTTTGCGGTCGACGTGAAGCGCATCCCGTTTCTCAATGAAATGCTGCCGTCGATTCGCTTGTTCGAGAGGTCGCCCGTCCTTTCGCCCAGCTTCGAAAGCTCACTTCCCGGCTTGTTCTTTGCTGGCGTTAGCGCGAAAGACAGTTTTGGGCCGGTATTGCGGTTCGCATTCGGCGCGCGATTCACGGCGGAACGGCTTGCCGCGCGCCTTTTGCGCATTGCGTTCGCAGGTTCGCCGGCCGGTCGCGCAGCCGAAGCCAACGGACGACTTGCGGCCGGCCTGGCTGGAGGTTCGTGAGGGCGCCGCGCCACGTTGCGTTTTCCTGAAGAGGGCGCGTCAAAGGGTGCTTACACGCCGCTGACGTAGCCTGTCGAGGTGCCGAAAACGCGCGAACCCGTCCGCCTAGACGTCAGGAAAACGTACAAGTTGTACGTCAACGGCGAGTTCGTGCGCTCCGAGTCGGGCCGCAGCGACGTCGTGGGCGCGGGCACCGATGACAGCGCCAACATCGCACGGGCATCGCGCAAGGATTTACGCGACGCGGTCGTTGCGGCGCGGGCCGCCTTCGCGAGTTGGGCTACCGCGGCGCCGATGAATCGGGGTCTCGTGCTGTACCGCCTGGCCGAGATGATGGACGCGCGCCGCGCGCAGTTCGTGGAGCGCTTGCGCGCGGGGACGAAGCTCGACGAAATCGAGGCGTTGCGCGAGACGAATGCGGCGATCGATCGCACCCTTTGGTACGCCGGTTGGTGCGACAAGTATGCCGCGGTGCTCTCGTCGCGCAACCCGGTGGCGGGGCCGTACTATAACTATTCCACGCCCGAGCCGATGGGCGTCGTCGGCGTCGTCGCACCCGACGAGCCGGCCTTGCTCGGGCTGGTTTCGGCGGTCGTTCCGCCGCTGGTCTCGGGAAATACGGTGGTCGCACTGGCCTCCGAGGTCGATCCGCGCACGGCGCTCGTCTTTGCGGAATGCGTCGCTACCTGCGATCTGCCGCCCGGCAGCGTCAATCTTTTGACCGGCCGCCGGATTGAGGTCGCGCCGCACCTCGCTCGCCACATGGACGTCAATGCCCTGGAGACGTTTTCGCTCGACACGCCCTTCGCGACCGAGCTCGAGCGGCTGGCCAGTGACAACCTCAAGCGTTGCCGCGTCGTCCCGTCGCCGTCGCCGGCCGACTGGTTCGCCGACGAAGCGCAGGACCTAGCGCAGATTGCGGCCTTTACCGAAATCAAGACGATCTGGCATCCGGCTGGAATCTGATCCGGGGCACCTGGGGTAGATGCGGCGGGGGCGTGTTCGCCGAAGGGAGCTCCGTGCCAAACGATCCAGCACCCTTTCCACGTGACGACCTGCGCGCTGCGACCGACAACGCCAACGCGCACGCCGCGATCGACGCCCTTCACGCCGAGATTGGGAGCCCACAGCCCGACCCCGGCAGGGTCCGCGACCACGTTGCGACGCTTCAGCTGTGGCCTTCGCTGATCGCCCCGCTCGAGCGCTGGTATTTGGATCCGCGCACGCAGACCTTTATCGCCGACCTCACCTCCGCAGGCTTATAGGGCTCGCAGGCGGCGAGCGCGGCGGGCCGAAGTGCGGGCCGACCGGTCGGGGAGAGGTGGCAGAGTGGTCGAATGCACTCGCTTGGAAAGCGAGCAGACCTGATGAGGGTCTCGGGAGTTCGAATCTCCCCCTCTCCGTCGGGTGCCTCGGTGGCGTTGCTAGCGCTCGCGCTAACCCTCGGTTCGGGCGGCGCCTCGGCGGGTACGACCTTGAGCGTGAAGGGCTCGGTCGTGAACGATCGGGGCAAGGCGGTGTCAGGGGCCTATGTTTTCATGTGCGACGCGCGCAACGGCGTCAAGCTTCGTCGCGGGCTGGTTGTCGCTGGACCTGGCGGGCCGAGCGATCCCGTTTGCGGAGCCGGCCTTTACAGCGACGCGCATACGAGCGCTAACGGTGCGTTCGCGCTCGTCTCGAGGCCCGCGCCGTACGTCATCGTGGCGGTCCAAGACGGCCGGTATTCGGCTGAGGAGTGCGCTTACCGTGGCCTGCCCGATGCTGAGCTTCGCCTAAAATTCGTGCTTTTCGAGCCGCGCCGCGGCCGTGGCCCGGAGGAAGAGCCCCAGCTGCGGTCGTGTCCGGCGGCCTCGCGCCCGGAACTCGGCTTTCCGCAAGACACGTATATACTGCAGAGCCGATAGCTCTGGGAAATCTGGAGGATTGTGATGAGTGGAATCGTGAGAATGTCGATCGCCGGGCTGACTCTCGGGCTGGGACTATGCGCTAGCGCGTCAAGTGCGCTGGCGGGAAACACGATCAGCGTGACCGGCTCGGTCGTCGATACGCAAGGCAGGCCGCTGGCGGGGATACATGTCTTCGCCTGCGACGCGCGCGGCGACGTCAAAGCCGCCTACGGTCAGGCCGTTTATCAGGGAGCGGACCGGCCGAAAAGGACGATCTGTGGAACCGACCTTTACCAGGATGCGGTAACGCGCGCCGATGGCTCGTTTGCGCTCGTCGCTAGCCCGGCAGCGCACTTGATCGTGGCCGCCGGAGGCGAAGGATACGTGCGGGAGCCGTGCATGTATCGCGCCATTCCCGACGACTCGCTCCAATTGAAGTTCATTCTTTACCCGGCCGAGCGTGGTCGCGCCGATAACGAAACGATGTTCTGCCCGGCAGCTCCGCGGCCCGGTTCTGGCGAGACGACGAAGCAGTACTTCATGTAGGGCTTCGGCCGATCGCGCGCTAGCGCAGCAAGCGAAATAATTCGAACGAGGCGCGGCTGCTCGCGCGGAGCATCGCCAGACCGTCATGGACGTCGCCACGACCGAGGGCGGCCCCGAGTGTCGCTCGCGGCCCGTAGTTGGCGTCGATCACGATCCGCGTCTTGAGGAGCGCCGCGCGCAGATCGGGGTCGAGCGTGGCGCCCGGGGGCAAGGTAGCGATTGCGGCCTCGATCGGCTCTGTGGGCCGCCAGATGCGGGCTTCCAGGGCCATAGCGTTCGCGCGCGCGAGCGCCGGCGTGCGGCTCCAGACAAAGCTCTGCGCGCCGCCGGCGGCGAGCGCGACCAGCACGGCACGCGCGGTTGGACCGGTGCCGAGCACCAGGACGCGAGCGCCGTGCGACTCGCCCAGACCCGCCTCGCGCAGGGCCGCCAGCGCGCCGACGCCGTCCGTGTTATGCCCCTCGACGCATTCCGGCCGCAGCAGTAGTACGTTGACGGCGCGCGCGGCGAGCGCGACCGGGTCGCATCGCTCGGCGCGCAGGAAGGCTTCTTCTTTTAGGGGCGTGGTGACGTTGAGTCCGGCATAGCCGTGCCTGCGGAGCGCATCGACCGCGCTCGCACAAGCGCCTGCCGCAACCCGGATCGCCTCGTACGTTCCCGCGATTCCTGCCTCGTCCAGGAAGCCGTGCTGAAGTTCGGGGCTCTTGGAGTGCTCGACGGGATCGCCGATCACTGCTAAGCGCAGCATGCGCTCACGAGTGCAGTTTGTCGATCGCCTCGGGCCGGAACTCGCTCACGCGCCGCGTCCCGCGCCGAGGACGAGCCGCTCGAGCAAGCGCAGCACCCGCGTGCCGAGCCAGTCTCTGTGCTCGAGCGGCTTGGTCAGAATGCTGCGTAGTCCGACCAGCTTTGCGCCGAGGACGTCGGTGAAAAGCTGATCGCCGACGACGATGGTCGCGCGCTTCGGCGTGCCGAGCACGCGCAACGCTTGGACGAACGCGCGCGGCAATGGTTTGAGGGCGCTCGGAATCGCCGGAACGCCGAGTTCGGCGCTGACGCGCTCGACCCGGCCGGTGAAATTGTTCGATACCAAACAGACGCGGAAGCCGCGCGCAAGCGCTTCGGCGATCCAAGCGGCGTCAGCGGGCGAGAGTTCCTCCCGACCGTATCCCACGAGCGTGTTGTCGAGGTCGACGATGATCCCGGCGATGCCGCGGGCGGCCAGATCGCCGAGCGAAACACTACTCAACCGGTCGGCAAAAGCATCCGGGCGAAGCACTCGCCCAGAAGTTGCCCGCCCCATCCCCGCTATCCTCGATATCCCGCCCACCTTATCCACCGCGCAGCGCCGCAGGCGCGCGGTGCCCACAGCTTTTTGCGGTTCTTGACGGCACTCCACAAGCTCTGCCCAAGGAAAACGCCGCAAGGCGGTCCCATATCTTGTGTCCGGGCGGCGAGCGGAGTACAATATGAGGTACTGAATCTCGAATCGAGCCCGTTCCTCATCGAACAGGTGTTCGATACCCGTCTCCCGAAGTATGGATTTGATGGAGGGCCTTACCCCGATGTCCGACGCCCCGCAAGCAGCCTCCCTCCCGCGCGGCCTGGCCGAACCGGCATTTGATCCGAACGCCTTGCGGGTGCTCAAGGAGCGGTATTTTGCGAAGAAGGCCGACGGGACGCTCGAGACGCCCAAAGAGTTCCTGTGGCGCGTCGCCTCGGCGATCGCCGAGCCGGAGCGTCCCTATGCCGAGCGCTTTGGGCGCGATGTAGCGGGGGTCGTCGACGGCGTGGCGCACGGCTTCTACGACATGATGGCGCGGCGCGACTTCATGCCCAACACGCCATGCTTGGTCAATGCCGGCCGGCCGCTCTCCATGCTGTCGGCCTGCTTCGTGCTGCCCGTCCCCGACTCGATCGAAGGCATCTTCTACAGCGTCAAAGCCATGGCGCTTATCCAAAAGAGCGGTGGCGGCACGGGATTTGCATTTTCCGACTTGCGCCATCAGGGCGCCGAGGTCAGCTCGACCGGACGGGATGCATCGGGCCCCGTGTCGTTCATGAAGGTCTTCAACGCGGCTACCGATTCCATCAAGCAAGGCGGCGTTCGGCGCGGCGCCAATATGGGCGTGCTGCGCGTCGACCATCCCGACGTCTTTCAGTTCATGCGCTGCAAGAAGGAACTCGACGCCGAGAATCGGGCGCTGTGGAACCGGCTTTCCGACACGGGCCGCTATACGCCCGAAGAACTCGCCCACTTGCAGCAAGAGTTGCTGCAGACGCAGATCGCCAACTTCAACGTTTCGGTCGGCGTAACCGACGAATTCATGTCGGCGGTCGAGAACGACGCCGATTTCGATCTGCGTGATCCACGCACCGGGAAAACGGATCGCACGGTGCGCGCTCGCGAGATCTGGGACGCGATCGTCGAGGGCGCCTGGCAAAACGGTGAGCCCGGCGTGCTGTTCCTGGATCACCCGGATTGGAACCCGCTGCCGGGTCTCGGCCCAATTCAAGCAACAAACCCGTGCCTTGCGGGAGACACGCTTGTGGCGGTGGCCGATGGTCGCGGACACGTGCGGATCGACGAGTTAGCTGCCACCGGCAAGGACGTTCCCGTATTTTGCATGGACGACGCCGGGGCGATGATGGTTCGTACGATGCGTCGGCCCCGCAAGACGGGCGAGAACGTACCGGTCTATAAGGTAACGCTCGACGACGGCTCGGTTCTGCGCGCCACGGCGAATCACCGGTTTCGCCTGCGTGGAGGCGCCTATCGCGAGGTCAAAGACCTGCTCCCGGGCGACAGCTTGAGAATCATGACGCGCTTCGCGGCGTCGATCAAAGATGTCTTCCGGAACGGAAGCAAACGCTCGCAAGACTACTGGTGGGTGAACTCCGGTCAGGCCAGCAATCGGCTGGAACACCGTTTTATCGCCGAGTTCCATTATCAGTCGAAGATACCCGCAGGCTTCGTCGTGCACCATCGTGATTTCGACGCGCAGAACAACACGCCCGAAAATTTGGCGATCATGAGCCGCGAGCAGCACGACGACTTGCACCGGGCCGATAAGGTCGGCGACAAGAATCCGATGCGCCGCGCGTTGCAGGCTTGGGATGCAGAGCGGTGGGCGGAGTACAAAGCGCAACACAGTCACAATAACGCGGGGGAGAAAAACAAGCGATTCTCGGGGGTTACGAACGAGCAGTTGCGCGATGCGGCACTCGAGTTAACGCAAAGCCTCGGCCGGCGCTTCAGCTACGCAGAGTGGGTCGCTCACGCTCGCGAGCGTGGCTTACCCGAGCAGTTCAGCGGGTGGCGTCGCTCGCATCTCAACGGTAGCGTACCCGGTCTGGCGAAGTGGGCTGCGGCAAAGCTGGGCGTCGAGATCGCAGCCTTTGCCGACCCGCGCGTCATTCGACATTTCCTGGAGGCTCTCGAACAAGGGTACGACCCGGAAATCGTCGGCGGGGTTCTGTTCGTGCTCAAGCGCTGCGAGATTTGCGATGACGAATTCCGGGTAGCGTATGCAAACCGGGAAATTGCCTACTGTTCGAGGGCCTGTAATGCGGTTCGCCTCAATAGCGATCCGAATCTTCACGTGCGCCGCCATTCGGCCCGCCGAGAAACACTGGAAGCCAAGCGTCTGGCGCTGGCCGAACGCCAACTGGAGATTTATACCGAGTTACGAGCCAAGAACGGCCAGGTAATGAAGCGAGACTGGCTTGCCGCGTGCAAGTCGCGTGGCGTGTCGGGCGAGATTTCCCGAACGAGCAGCCCGTTCCGCAGCTACCACGAGTTGCACGAAGCCGCGGCGACCTTCAACCATCGGGTCGTTTCCGTGGAACTTGATGGTTCGCAGGACGTCTACAACGGCACGGTCGACGAAGTCCACAACTTCTTCGTGGGTGGCTTCGAAGGCACGACTGCGAGCGGTAAGCAGAAGTTCACGTACGTTTGCAATGCCCAGTGCGGAGAACAAGCGCTGCACGGATGGGATTCTTGCAACTTGGGCTCGCTCAACGTCGGGCACTTTTACGACGCGGGAACCAAGGACGTCGATTGGGAGCGCCTTGCGCAGTCGACGGCGCTGGCCATTCGCTTCCTCGATAACGTGATCGACGCGAACCTCTATCCGCTGCCCGAAATCGAAGAGATGGTCCGCGGCAACCGGCGCGTCGGCCTGGGCATCATGGGCTTCGCCGACCTGCTCATCCAGATGCGAATCTCGTACGGCTCGCCCGAGGCGATCGCTCTTGCAGGCAAACTGATGAAGTTCATGCAGGGCTGCGCCGAGGACACGAGCGAACAGCTCGCGCGCGAGCGTGGCGACTTCCTCAACAAACACCTCTCGAAGTGGGCCGACGACCCGCGCCCACGTCGCAACGCCGCACTGTTGTCGATCGCTCCGACGGGCACGATCTCAATGATCGCGGGCTGCTCGTTCGGGTGCGAGCCCTACTTCGGAATGGCCTACACCAAGCACGTCATGAAAGACGCGCAGGGCCGGCCGCAGCACCTCTACTACGTCGTGCCACTCTTCGAGGAGGCCGCCAAGGACGAGGGCTTCTTCTCCGAGGAACTGCTTGCGAAGATCGAGGAGAACCGGGGCTCGGTCCGGGGACTTCCGGAGGTCCCCAAACGCTGGCAGGACGTCTTCACCGCGTCCGCCGACGTGACGGTGGATCAGCACATCGACATGCTCGCGGCGTTCCAAAAGTACACCTGCAACGCCGTCAGCAAGACGATCAACGCTCCAAACGACGACACGCGCGAGAACGTCGCGCGAGCGATCTTCCGAGCATACCGCTCGGGTTGCAAAGGCTTCACCTACTACCGCGATGGATCGCGCACGGAGCAAGTCGTCACGTTTTCGAAGGACGGAGACCTGAAGGGCGGCAACCGGGATGTCGCCGCCGCCGCGGTCCCGTCGCAGCCCCTTTCGAATGATGCGAACTTGGACGAACTCGATATCGAAGCGCTGCTCGCGCGAGCGAACGCGCTGCTGGAGGTACGCTAACATGGATGAGACCGCACTCAAGGCGACCATCGCCGGCTTGATCGCGCGCGTCGAAACGCTGCAGGCCGAAAATAGCACGCTGCGCGCGCAGGCGCGCGAGTGCGGTCAGGCCGTAGCCAAATTGACGAAGCGTCTCGAAGCCGTTGCGGCTCAGAAAGAGGAACACGCTATCGCGGGGCGGTCCGGCGGATATCGCGGCCGCCCGCCCGTGCTGCGCGGCCGGACCGTTCAAACCAACGTTGGTTGCGGCCCCTTATATATCACGCTCAACGAGGACGAGCAGGGCGCGCCGTTCGAGGTCTTCTTCAAGCTCGGAAAAAGCGGCTCGTGCCAGCAGTCCTATTTGGAGGCGTTGGGGGTAGCGATCTCGGTCGGCTTGCGCTACGGCGCCGACCCGCAAAAGTTCGTCGAGAAGTTCGAGGGAATGCGCTGCCCGAATCCTAAGATGCGCGACGCTGCCGGCCCGACGACGTTGTCCTGCGCCGATGGCATTTCACAAGGTCTCGCGAAGGCGCTGGCGCTCGCGCTGCCGATCGCCGACGTCAACCCGCGCGGCGAAGCGGACCTGGTTGCCGTCGCCGAACCGCAATACCGGCCCAGCGACGAAGAGCGCGCCGAGCTCGAGGCAAATGCCAAGTCCATCGATCTGATTCCGCACGTCAACGGCAGCGGGCGCGGTAACGGCGACATGCCGATGCCGATGCTCGCGACGATGACCACGCTTCCGTCTGCCAGCGTCCGGAAAGCGATGATGAACGGCGTCGGCATGTGCCCCAAGTGCGGCGGCAACCTGATTTCCCAGGGCGGCTGCATCCAGTGCATCCAGCAATGCGGCTACGTAGGGAAGTGCTCTTAGCCGGGAGGGGAAGCGTTTAGGGACTTTTCAGTGGGAATTCGCTATCGATGTTCGCGACATCGACGCCGAGCGTGCCCGCGATTCCGCTATCCCCTAAAATATTTGGCGACGTTTGCCCAGCTACGGAAATAATGAGCGAGCCGGCAAACCCATTCCCCCCCGTCGCTGCCGGAAGTGATGATAACGGTATCGCCGCAGCCAGATCGCTGTAGAATTTCGAGACGAGGCTGCTCGGAAGCGTCACTGTGTTCACTTGCGGTGGCGAGGTTTCGTACGTCAGCGTGGCCGAACCGTTGGGTTGTACGGTAAGCGTCGCCGCGACGCCGCCGGGCGGGTCGCCCGCACCCCTCTCAACGGTAACGGGTGAATTCGAAATGTTGATTGGCTGATTGTTACCGCTAGCGCTGCCGCCGCAGGCGGTAAGTGCGAGGACCAGGCTTGTTCCGATGAGCGTTCGCACAGGGCCTCCAATCGTGAGGTGCCACGTTGCGCGGTATCTCCGCTCGGCTGTTCCATCGAATGGGGGATTCAACATATGACCGTCCTAATGGAGCCATCACCCGGTGACGCCGGCGGTTTGCGGGGCTCTCGTCGAACCGCGCGTCGTTTGGCCAAAATGAAGTCCGCGTCAGCCTGCCCTCTTGATCGCCATGCGCTGGGCCTGCCCACGAATGGGTGCTTCGACCTGATCGATTTCATTCCGTCAACACCTCGACACGCCCATCGTCAAATACCATTAGAATCTTCTTAAAGGCGGTCACCGCGCGCAGCTGCGAATAGACGTAGCGGTATGCCTCTAAGCATGAAGTCTCTCCGGTAATCAAGAGGAGCCATCGATCGCCCGTAAGCCTCGGCGCCCGCCTCCCATCTGCGGCGCTGAGTAGCCCAAGCAGTTCGCGCGTCAGGTTCAAGAGTAGACGCGGATCTGAGTCAGGATTATGCACGAACCCGATCATTTTCGGCGCTCGACTAGACTCGTCTCTCAAGAGTCGAATAAGGACGCGATTCCCATGAATCGTGTCTTTCACATCTCGACCTTGCGATCTTCGCCCCAGAAGGGTTCGTAGTTTCTCTTCCAGCGAAACAGCAGTCTTTGCCGGTAAACGGATGGGAGCGGTGATGGTCAGCAAGACGGTCGTGCCGTCCGGCACGGTTTCGCGAGCGGCGGCTTGCAGATGTTCGATGAGCCTGGTCGCAACCTTGTCGAACCTCAAACGAGGCTTGGCGCCGTTAACTTGACCAGTGCCGCGCCGTTTGAGGGTCGCGATGTCGACGGCAACCCGTTTCCCGGCGACCATGATATAGGCGTCGAAGAGATCGCTAGCCTTTTCCCGCGTTGCCGAGAACCGTCTGGCGACGGCTTCGATGGCGGCTAGCTCGTGCTTCTTCAAATCCCTCATGCGCCATCCCCAGTTGGAATATCCCGCGCTTGCCGGTAAACGATTCGATATTCAATCCGGCACAACATGTTTCGCCGATCGTTTGCGCTTCAAGCCCGGAGCGCGAGCAGGGCCGCCCGTATCCGGCGGGAAGACAGCCGCTAGGGCGAACTTCTTGTCGTCGGGAGTTGATTTATGCGTATCGCTTCTTCACTTGCACCGGCTTTGATGTGCGCCTTTGCGCTGAGCGGTGCGGGGGTGCCGGCTCGAAGTGCCGCGACCGATCGCCCGGCGGTTGACGGCGCCGCCGCCGGCGCGTATTGCGTGCAGACGCACGGGATCGTCGAGCGCCGGGTGCCGGTGTACGGATCGAACAGCTCGCAGTTCTTACGCCTCTCGGGTTCGGACGATTTTTGCCAGTATACGAGCAAGAAGGACGGTTCGCGCATCCACATCTTGTTGAGCTCGCTTTACACGACCGAGCCGACGCTTGCGGTGATCGCCTATTTTGCCAAGGTTCCGCTGGGTTCGGGCTGCAACGGAAATCCGGCGTCGTGTTACTGTACGCTGCTCGGCGGTTCCGATCTTTTCGGCGGGATCAATGCGGCTGGAGGCGGCTGGTATCTTAAGGGTGCAATCGATGAAACCCTCGAGGCATGCATCTTCCCGGACCTTTCATCCATCGATTCGTGGGGGCTCGCGTATCATAGCGCCGGCATCATCCGGGGAACGAACCTCGAAAAGGTCGTCAGATATATGCCTCCGCCGAGCGAAGTACGCGTTCCGAGTAAGAGCCGGTAAACTCCTTAGCGGCGTTTGAACTTCATGCGCTCCTCTGCCGCGCGCGTGAGTTTCTTCCAGCGCTGCTTCTCGGCATTTCTCACTTGAACGTCGCTTTTGCGCTCGACGAAGGCGGCCTCGCGCTGCAGCTTGCAGTAGTTGCGCCAGCGCGCTTCGTCGAGCGTCACGCCGATCGCGGGCCGAACGGCGCAGCCGGGCTCCGAGTTGTGCCCGCAATCCGAGAAACGGCAACGTCGGGCGAGGTCCACGACGTCGGCAAACGTTTCGTCCAGGGCCTCTTCGTCGGCCAAGAGCTGCAGCTCGCGCAAGCCCGGCGTGTCGATCAGGAGCGCGCCCGAAGCCAGCTTTAGCAACGAGCGAGCCGTGGTCGTGTGCTTGCCGCGGTCGTCGCCGGCGCGAATTGCGCCCGTCGACCAAACAGCGCTGCCGGCCAGCACGTTGGCAAGCGTCGATTTTCCGACGCCGGACGATCCGAGCAGCGCAATCGTGCTTCCTGCAGTGAGGTACGCGCCGAGTGAGCCGGTGTCGTCGTAGGCGGCCGAGGTGACGTGGACCGGCACGCTCCGTTCCAGTGCCTTCAATTCGGCCAAACGTTCCGGCAAGGCCCTGCAAAGGTCGGCTTTGTTGAGGACGATCACCGGCCGAGCATCGCTTGCGAGTGCCAGCGCCACGTAGCGTTCGATGCGGCGAAGGTTAAACTCGCCGTTGAGCGCGCTCACCAAGAACAACGTATCGACGTTGGCCGCTAAGACTTGCTCGTCGTTCGCCGAGCCGGCCGCTCGGCGCACGATACACGACCGGCGCGGGAGCACACCGTGGATGGTGGCGCGCTCGGCATCGCGTGAGGTGAAGGCGACCCAGTCGCCGACTGCCGGGAAATCGCGCCGGCAACTGGCGGCAAAGCGAAGCTTGCCGTCGATTTCGGCGAGGCACTCGCCCCGTTCGGATAACAGCCGGTAAGCACTGCGGTACTCTGCGCTGACGCGGCCCGGATATGACTGCGGATACAGCCGTTGGAGGTGTTCCGCGAACGCCGCGGACCACCCGAACTCCGTCAAATTCAAGGTTTCTACTCCCTACGATCTGCAAGCAAAAGACAAGCGCAGACGGAGGAAGCAGCCGGCGCAGATTGCGCCGCCGATGAGGGTCGGGCTTTCCCGGTTAGGTCTTAGAGACGGAAAAGCCTCGAGGGCCGGCGAGCTTTGAGCGCAAGCGCTTCACGTCGTCCGCGTGGCGCGGCGATAACGGCATCCATAGGACGGCCCCCCTCTCTGGGTCGATGACCCACTTGAACCGCGATTCGCTCGCTGCGCATAGGGCCCCTACGACCGCAGCACTTTTCACCTGCGCCGACCCTTGCGATGCCTTCGCGAGTCACTGCTTTACGGCACCTGCGCCAGCAGGTCGAGAAAGCCCGGCCCGCTCGCCGGAGCGGAAAACTCGTGTTCGTGCACGGCCTGGACGAATTCACGAGTCCGTTCGAGCAGGCGGTCGCGCGCGATCAAGAGGTTGCCGCCGATCAAAAGCATGGTGTCGGGGCCGTAGAAATCGAGCAATTCCGGGACTCGCTCCAGCAGCATTCCGCCTGCCGGCACGGGGCAGACGGCGCGCACGTGTTTCCACGGCGCGCGCAACGCCTGCGCGAGCGCCGCGCATACCTGGGGAGCGTACGAAAAGCGGCCGCCGTAGTTGACGAAGATCACGGCGTCGGCGCCGAAGAGGCGGAAGAGGCGCCCGAAGAGCAGCGGCGCGGCAATTCGCGCCGAACCCGCAAACGAAGGATGTGCCAGGTAGACGAACTCTGGAAACTCGTCGACCAGGTCGCAGAACGCCGGCAGGCCGACGACCATCGGAGCAACCAGAACCGCGCGTACGCCAGCTTCGCGTGCGATGCGTGCGTGTTCGCGCAAGACGCGCGGCGTACCGATGAGATTCGGCGCGTACAGCACGTTCTTTCCCGTAATCGAGCGGGCTTCGGCAACGGCGGCTTGACATACCGGCACCCGTTCGGCGAAGGGCGAATACGCCTGGTCGGCGATGCCGTGATCGTCCTTGACGATGTCGACGCCGGCCAGCGCGAACGTGCTGCAGATGCGAACGAGCTCTGATACGGGCAGCCCTTGTGGCTTGATCGCCGTGCTCGTCAGCGGCCGGGCCGGCGCTAGCAGTAAGGAGCGAATTCCAGCCATACCGTGCCGCGGCCCGGGGAACGTCTCGAGGACCTGCGCCGGCAGGTCCAGATCGACGAGTTGAACGTCTTCCCACAACGAACAGTTGCCAAAGACCATGTTGATAAACTGAGCCGGGTTCGCCCCGATCGTTTCCGCGGCGATGTGCACTTCGACGAGGAAACGTCGTTCGGCAACCTGCGCGATCGAACCGACGCGCGCGACGATTTCGTCAAGAATGCGGCGATCGCCGACGGCTTCGAGCGGGCATTCGATGCTTTGCTCGAGCGCGAGCGCTTGCGCGCGTTCGCCGATGCGCTCGGGTTCGGATTCGATCGCATACGTGGCCGTCAGCCAGGACATACCGCGCCCTTCCAGGCAGCGCAGCCCTTATCCCCGGCCCGCGAGCGAGCCGCGTTCGCTACGCTAGGGCGCCATGTGCAAGAGCGCGCGTTTCAAGCTTTCGCGCAGCGACGCGAGCGCCGGATCGAGATGGGTTTCGCGCTCGGATTGCAGCTCGAGCGCCGTGAGGATGCCCATCATTTGAAGCCGCGTCAACTCGACCGACGCCGTTTGACCCAGGCGCCGGGTCAGTCGCGCGAGCTTGAGCGCCGCATATGCGCTTCCGCCGGCCGCCAGCGAAGATTCGACCGGCTTTGAGTCGGGTCGATCGAGAGCATCGGGGGAACGCACGGTCGGGCCTATCATCGCAAGGACCTCTCTCGACGGCTCAGGCGTCGGTTTGGGGAGCTACCCGATGGCGATGCGCCCTCGAGCTCTGTCGCTTGATCCGTGGAAAAGGCTGCACGAGCGAACACCGCTAGTATATCACGCGCGGTAGGGGCGCGTGAGGAAACCCGACTCCTCGACCATGAACGCCGTGAAGCGCTGGACGAGCCGCGACGGTTCGCGATCGGTGCCGGTGACCAGATGCCAGTAGCGCAACCAGGGCGTGGCCGGCGTCGGAACGATTTCGAGTAGACCGTCGCCCAGCTCCCGTTCGACCGAATCGCGCGAGACCAGCGACACCCCCAAGCCCGCTCGGACGCAGGCCAGGATCGCCCCATTCGAACCGATCGTCAAGCGCGGCGGCTCGATGCCGAGCCTGCCGAAAAACTCTTCCATCGCCGCGCGCGTCCCGGATCCGGGCTCACGCGTGAGCCAGGTCGCGTGCGCCAAGCTCGCGCCGCCCGCAGCGTAGCCGGGCCGCGCGATGACGACCAGCTCGTGGACGCGTGTGGCGACCGTGCGGAACGGTGCTTCCAAAGGCGGCCGGCCGGCCAGCACCAGATCGACCTCCCAGTGAGCGAGCCGATCCCAAACGCGTTCGTGATTGCCGACCTCGAGGTCGAGCTCGACCCCGGGTTCGATGCGCTGGAAGCGCCGCAGCATCTCGGGAATCAAGTGCTCGGCGGCGGTCGTGACTGCGGCCAGGCGGAGTCGCCCCGTGTTCGCGCCGGCGGCCTCGCAAGCGCGTCGCTTACCCTCGTCCATGAGCGCGAAGACGCGGCGCGCGTAGCGTGCGATCAGCACCCCCGCGGCGGTCAAGCGCAAGCCCCTTCCGTCGCGTTCGACGAGCGGTGTGCCGACCTCGCGCTGCAGCGCCGACAACGCGGCGGAAACGGCAGGCTGAGAGACGACGAGCGTCTCGGCGGCCTCGCGTACCGAGCCCAGCCGAGCCACCTCCAGGAACGTCCGGAGCTGATTTAAAGAGAACATAAGATACGGCTTATTAGTATCGTCCAAATATCTATTTGACGTCAATGGGTCGCTGTGTCATTCTATCGTCATGGCGACACTGACGAATGGCAAGAAGACTCGCTGGGAATCCGGGGTTACGCCCTATGCAGAGATGGGTTACTGGCGGCCGGACTACGAGCCCAAAGACACCGATGTGTTGTGTGCCTTCCGCATCACCCCGCAGCCCGGGGTCGATCCGGTCGAGGCAGCCGCGGCCGTCGCCGGTGAATCGTCAACGGCGACCTGGACGGTGGTTTGGACGGACCGTCTGACGGCTCACGAGCATTACCAGGCGCGCGCCTATCGGGTCGATCCGGTGGCTGGGAATCCCGAGCAATACATCGCCTTGATCGCTTACGACATCGACCTCTTTGAAGAGGGCTCGATTGCGAACTTGACGTCTTCGATCATCGGAAACGTTTTCGGCTTCAAAGCGCTGCGCGCGCTACGGCTCGAAGACATGCGCATCCCGATCGCGTACGTCAAGACGTTTCAGGGTCCGCCGCACGGCATCGTCATGGAGCGGGAATATCTCAACAAATACGGCCGTCCGCTCTTGGGAGCGACCGTTAAGCCCAAGCTCGGGCTTTCGGCGAAGAACTACGGACGCGTCGTCTACGAAGCGTTACGTGGCGGGCTCGATTTCACCAAGGACGACGAAAACATCAACTCGCAGCCCTTCATGCGCTGGCGCGACCGCTACCTCTTCTGCATGGAGGCGGTGAACCGCGCCGAAGCGGCCAGCGGCGAAATCAAAGGCCACTATATGAACGTGACCGCCGCGACGATGGAGGAGATGTACGAGCGCGCCGAGTTCGCCAAGGACTTAGGCAGCGTGATCGTCATGATGGACTTGACCGTGGGCTTCACGGCGATGGCTTCGATGTCGAAGTGGGCCCGCAAGAACGGAGTGCTGCTGCACCTGCATCGCGCCGGGCACGGGACGTACACGCGGCAAAAGAGCCACGGCGTCAGCTTCCGCGTGCTGGCCAAATGGGTTCGCTTGCTCGGGGTCGACCACGTGCACGCCGGCACCGTCGTCGGTAAGCTCGAAGGCGATCCGAACACGACGCGCGGTTACTACGACATCTTGCGCGAAGACTTCATCCCAGCTAATCCCCTGCATGGAGTTTACTTCGATCAGGCCTGGGCATCGCTCGCCCCGGTAATGCCGGTCGCTTCGGGCGGGATTCACGCCGGCCAGATGCATCAACTCCTCGACCTTCTCGGCGAAGACGTCGTGTTGCAGTTCGGGGGCGGAACGATCGGGCATCCTGACGGGATTGCTGCCGGCGCGACGGCCAACCGCGTCGCGCTCGAGGCGATGGTTCTGGCACGCAACGAGGGGCGCGACATCGTCGGTGAAGGCCCGGACATTTTGCTCGATGCCGCACGGCGCTGTGGGCCGCTCGCGCGCGCGCTCGAAATCTGGAAGGACGTGACCTTCGACTACGAGTCGACCGACACGCCCGACGTCGTCGCAACACCGTCACTGTAACGCTCGGAGGAACCACATGCGCCTGACTCAAGGAACGTTTTCGTACCTACCGGATCTTACCGACGAGCAAATTGCCGCGCAGGTGCAGTACGCGCTCGATCGGGATTGGCCGATCTCGCTCGAATACACCGACGACCCGCATCCCCGCAATTCCTACTGGGAGATGCACGCGCTGCCGATGTTCGACGTCCGCGACGCGGCCGCAATCATGGACGAGGTCCGAGCGGCCCGGACCGCGCACGGCGACTCGTACATTCAACTCAACGCGTACGATGCTCGCCTCGGTCGACAAACGACGGCCCTGTCGTTCATCGTCCAGCGGCCGGCCCGCGAGCCCGGCTTCCGCGTCGAGCGCACGGCCGATAAGGACCGTCAGATCAAGTATCGCCTACATCCGTACTCAGCGGACAAGCCGCAGGGCGAGCGCTACGGTTCGAAATAGATCGTGCGCGCTCTGCGCTTTGACGCGTTTGGCAGCCCTTCGGTTCTGCGGTTGGCCGAAGTCGCCGATCCGGTAGCGGGCGAGGGATTCAGCGTCGTCCGCGTGACGGCAGCTTCAATCAATCCGAGCGACGTTAAGAATGTCGCGGGAGCCATGGAAGGAACCATTCTCCCCAGGACTCCGGGCCGCGACTTTGCCGGCGTCGTCGAGTCTGGACCGGCCGACTGGATCGGGCGGGAGGTCTTCGGGACGGGCGGGGATCTCGGCTTCACGACGGACGGCAGTCACGCCGAGGCGCTTCTTCTTCCGGTGGCCGCTCTGACGGTGAAGCCAGCTCGTTTGAGTCCCGCGGAGGCGGCAAGCCTCGGGGTCACTTCGGTGGTAGCCTGGTTGGGACTGATCGAGTACGCTGCGCTGCGGCCGGGTGAAACCGTTGCCATCATCGGCGCAGGAGGGGGCGTCGGCACGGCGGTCGCTCAAATCGCGCGATGGCGTGGGGCGTCCCTGATCGTCGGCGTCGACGTGCAAGCGCCGCCGCCGGGTTCGCCCTCCGCGCGCTCGATCGACCGCTTCGTGCCGGCCGACGAACACCTAACCGACGCCGTGCGCGAAGCCACCGGCGGCTCCGGCGCGACCGTCGTCTTCGACGCGGTCGGCGGGATTACGTTCGAAGCGGCGCTCAAGAGTCTCGCCCATCGGGGACGCCTCGTCGAGATCAGTGCGACCGGGCGCCCGCGGGTCGAATTCGACCTGCGCGATTTCTATCACAACGAAAGCCGGATCATCGGCGCCGACAGCCGTAAACTGGACGCGAGCGCGAGCGCGCAGCGGCTTGCTGCGATGCTGCCGGCGTTCGAGTCGGGAGCTATCGCGGCGCCGCCCATCGACCAAGTCGTGGCGCTCGATCGCGCGGTCGAAGCCTACGAACGCGTTGCCGCCGGCGCGCGCGGGCGCTTCGTGCTCGCTCCTAACTAAGCTCTGCTCCTAATCAGGTTCCGCCAAGCGGAGGCGGTTACCGAACGGATCTGTTAGTCGCATCTCGGTCGTGTTCCAGGGCGTCTTCTGCAGCCCAGGCCGCAGATAGCCGTAGCTCTTCGCCATCAACTCGCGGTGCAGGTCCGTGAGCCCGCTCATTTGGATGTAGACGTGGGCGCCCGGACTCCCGTCTCCGTGGTGCTCGCTCAGATGTAGCGTTAGCTCTCCACGTGAGACCTGCATATAGAGCGGAAGCCCTTCCTCGAAGCGATGTTCCCAGTCGATCTCAAACCCCAGGTAGTCGAGGTAAAACTCACGGGCCTTCTGCACATCGAAGATGCGCATGACAGGCAGTACACGTCGAAACTCGATCGGCATCAGACGTCGTTTCTGCGCTCAGCCGTGCAAGCGAAGTTCGCGAACCCGCAGCGGCAGGAGCACGGCTAGCGCCAGAATCGCGGCGGCGATGTTGAACGCGCCCGCAACGACCAGCGCCGCCGTCCAACTTCCGGTCGACGCGGTCAACACGCTTGCCAGCGGAACGACGAGCGAAGCGGTACCTTTCGCCGTATACAGCATCCCGTAGTTCGTGGTCGCGTACTTCTGCCCGAACTGATCGCGCGTGGTCGCTGGAAAGATGCTGTAGATCTCGCCCCAGGCAAAGAAGACCAAACCCGACAAGACGACGAAGGCGGCCGGCGACGTTCCGAACTTCGCGAGCGCGAAGATGCCGAGCCCCTCGACAAGAAAAGCCAGAAACATCGTGCGCTCGCGCCCGATGCGATCGGAGAGCGCGCCAAGCAATGGCCGCGTGATGCCGTTCATAACGTTGTTCAGCGCCAGCGTGAACGTCAGCGTCGCCGCCGTGATCCCGAGGATCGTCACCGGAACCTTGGCGATGTGGAAGTCCGCCGCGATCGGCCCCAGTTGTGCGACGGCCATGAGGCCGCCCGATCCAACCAAAACGAACATCAGATACATGACCCAGAAGACGGGTGAACGTAGCACTTGGGCCGGCGTGTAGTCGCGCGTGCCGTGAAGCACGCGCGGGCTGTCGAAGCGAACCGCCGCGGCCGCCGCGGGCGGCGCGAGCAAACAGAGCGATGCGATCACGACCACCAGGCCCTGGACGATTCCGAAGGTCAGGAAGGTGTGCTCGTAACCGCTGGTCTTCACCATCGTGGTGAGGGGGATTACCGTCACCGCCGCGCCGGCGCCGAAACCGGCGGCCGTTAAGCCGGCGGCCAAGCCGCGCTGCGAGCCGAACCACTTCAGCGCGTTACCGATGCACGTGCCGTACACGATTCCGGCGCCGACGCCGGCCACAGCACCGCCCACGTAGAGCGCAAAAAGCGACCCGGCGAAGGCGTCGATCGCCCAAGCGGCTCCGGCGAGCAAACCGCCGATGCAAACCATGGTGCGAGGACCGTACCGGTCGACTAAGGCAGCCTCGAACGGGACGAGCCACGTTTCGACCAGCACGAAGATCGTGAACGAGACTTGTATCGCCGCGCGGCTCCAGCCGTGCTTGAGGCTCATCGGGTCGACGAACACGGTCCATCCGTACTGCAGATTGGCGATCATCGCCATGCAGACGATGCCGGCGACGAGCTGCACCCAGCGGTTTTGCAACAAGGCGCCGGGCTTAGTCCTCGACGTAGCTGTCGCGGACCGACTCGAGGCGGGTCTGGCCCGGGACCGCGCTCCCGTCACCGTCCAGCACGTCCGCGTTGAACCCCGGGTAGGTCGGCGTGAAGCGCTCGCGTTTCCAGTCTGCGACCGTCCACGCGTCCTTGGCCGCACGCTCGTACGGCCACGTCGGCATGCCCGTCCGATCGGAACGGACGTCCGCTCCATCGAGGTGGCGGATCTTCACGAGAAAGCCTTCGATCTGCGAAATACGCAGCTCGGCGCGCCCAACTTTTGCCATCGAGCGACGGATTTCGACTCGCGCCCGCATGCTCTTGCCGGCAACCCGCTCGTCGCGATGGTTCTGCGTGGCCATCGAGCTTTCGTCGCACGACGCCTTTCTCGCAGCGCTGAGCCGGGCGCGGCGGATCGACCTATCGGCTTACTGTCTGGGCCCGCCGATTCTTCGAGCGCTCGAAGAGGCGGCCGATGGAGGCGCGCGGGTCACCGTTCGGCTGGAGTCGGATCTCGCCGGCGATCGAAGCGGTGCGCGCGCGGCCGCGAACGCGCGCGCCGTTCGGGATCTCGCGGCCCACGGCGCGCATGCGATGCTCGCTGAAGACGACGCGCGTATTCACGCCAAGGCCGCCATCGTTGACGGCGTGGCCTGGCTCGACGACCGGAACTTCCCGGCCTCGGGGCCGAATTTGATCGTGCGCGATACCGACGCCGGCGACGTTGCGGCCGTTCGTCAGAAGCTTGCCGGCGAGACCCCAAGCGGCGGCCGTCTGGGCTTGACGAAAACCGCCGCGCTCGCGATCGAAGTGGCGACCATCGCGGGTGCGCCGCCTGGGGAAATCGACGTCGAGAGCGAGTCCTTCAACGGCGGCACGATCTCGCACGAGCTTACCGTCCGTGCGGCTGCCGGCGACCACGTCCGCCTTCTCGTCGATGCGCGCGAGGCGCGCGGTCGGCGTGAAGCACGAGCGCTTGCGAACCTTGCAAAGCGTGGCGTCGAGATCCGCCTGTGCGGCGGCGGGGTCGATAAGATGGCCGTGTGCGGCGACCGGGCGTGGATCGGCTCGGCCAACGCGACATTTCCCGATCCGCGCACCGCCCTGCAGAGCGATTGGGGCCTAGCAACGTTGAGTGCCGGGGCCGTCGGTGCGCTACGCGAGCGTTTCGAAGCAAGCTGGAGCCGAGCTCATCCCCTGACTCTTGCGTGGGAGGTTGCTTGACTCACGTCTCTGATGGCGCGCGGTCTTTGAGGGACTCGGCGACGATTCGGCGCTGCACTTTGCCGGTGGCGGTCCGTGGGATCGCTTCCAAAACGTAGACCGCAGTCGGGATTTTGAACGGCGCGAGCCGCGTGCCGGCGTGGGCAAGGACATCGGCGACCGTCGTGCCGTCGCGTAACACGAGAGCGGCGCCGACGGCTTCGCCGTACTTCTCATCGGCGATCGCGAATGCGACCGCCTCGGCGACCCCGGGGTGTGAAACGAGCACGTCATCGATTTCGACCGGCGAGATCTTCTCGCCGGCGCGGTTGATCAATTCCTTGAGACGCCCGACCAGCGTAAGGTAACCGTCGCTCGAAAGCGTTCCCCAGTCGCCCGTTCTGAACCACCCGTTCGCGAAGGCGAGGGCGTTGGCTTCGGGGTTGTTGCGGTATCCGCGCATCACGTTCGTACCGCGCACCGCGACCTCGCCGACGGTTCCAGGCCGGCATGCATCGCCGGCCGCGTCGAGGATCGTCACGTCGACGTAGGCGCCGACGCCCGCCGACCCGGGGCGCCGCTCCCCCTCGAGCGGATTTGCACACATCTGATGTGCCGCTTCGGTCATCGAGTATGCCTCGATCACGGGTGCGCCGAAGCGCTCTTCGAGCCGCAGCATGTCACGCGCCGGTAGCGGCGCGCTCGAGGAACGCATGAAGCGCAAGGTGTGGCCGCCGGGAGCGGGAGCCCCATCTTCTTCCGCGCGAAGCAGCAGCGTACGATAGATCGTCGGCACCGCGCTTACATTGGTGGCGCCGTATGCACGGACGTGATGCCAGAAAACCGTCGCCGAGAAGCGCTCCGGCATGACGACCTTGGCGCCGGCGGCGAGGTGCGCAAGCACCGAAAAAACCAGCCCGTGCACGTGAAACAGCGGCATGACGCAGTACGTGACCTCACTGGCCGCGATCCCGTACCAACGCTGGATGTTACGGGCCGAAGCGATGAGGTTGCCGTGGGTCAGCGGGACGCCCTTCGGCCGGCTCGTCGTTCCGCTCGTGTGCAGAAAGAGCGCCACGTCGTCCGGAGTTGCATGGCGCGCTTCTCCTTGCGCCGTCGCAGCGCCGCCGAAGCGCAGGTCGACGGCCTCAAACCACAAGTCCACGACCGGAATCCCGAGGGCCGCTGCAGCGGCGCGCGCCGCGGCGGTGCCGCCCGGGCTGAGGTAGAGCAGCTTAGGCCCAATGTCTTCCAAGTAGAAGCGAAATTCGCCCTCGGTATAGGCGCTGTTGAGCGGGGCATACGCAGCCCGAGCCTCGGCGACGCCGAAGAACGCCGCCAAGATTTCCGGACCGTTCCCGAAGGATGCTGCGACGCTCTCGCCAGGTTGCACCGCAAGCGCAGACACGTGGCGTGCGACTTTCGCCGCAGCCCGTCGGAGATCGCCGTAGGTTAGCTCGGCGCCGTCGGGGATGCGCAGCGCCGCGCGATCGCCGAGCCCGCGGTCGAGGAGTCCCTGGAGTGTCACGCGAGCGCGATTTTGCGATTGAGGCGCAAGCCCCTGGCAACGGCCCGCGAACGGCGGGAAGCCGTCATCCCTTGCTCGCACTTGTGCCAGCGTGAAGATCGCCGTTGTTGGAGCGGGTGCCATCGGTGCATACGCGGGCGCAACGCTGTCGCGCAGCGGCTGCGACGTTACCTTGTTCGCGCGCGGCCCGCAGCTCGAAGCGCTGCAAACGGCGGGCGTGCGCGTTCGGAGCGCGCGCGGCGACTTCACCGCGCATCCCCAGGCGACCGGCAATCTGCGGACCGTTGGGACGGTCGACGTGGTCATCCTTGCGGTCAAAGCGCATCAGATTCTACCGCTCCTCGACGAGCTGCCCGCACTGTTTTCGGACGAGACGGCGGTCATCTCGATGCAGAACGGCATTCCGTGGTGGTACTTCGCACGAAACGGGGGACCGTTCGATGGCCACCGGTTGCGCAGTCTCGATCCGGACGGGCGGATCGGTGCGACGATCGAGACGCGGCGCATCGTCGGGTGCGTGATCTATGCCGCGACGGAGTTGGAATCGCCCGGCGTCATTCGACACATCGAGGGGACGCGCTTTAGCCTTGGCGATCCGGTTCGCGGCGTCTCGCCGCGCACGCAAGCCATCGCCGATGCCTTCGTGGCGGCCGGATTGAAGGCGCCGGTCGAGCCGGACATCCGCGTCGAGATCTGGGTCAAGCTGCTTGGAAATGCATCGTTCAATCCGATCAGCGCGCTCACGCGAGCAACGCTCGTCCAAATGTGCGACGATCCGCTGGTCGAACCGCTGATCGAGGAAATGATGCGGGAGTCGGTCGCGGTGGCGGGCGCGCTCGGCGTGTCGCTCCCGATTTCGATCGAAAAGCGCA
>Ga0302326_10000212_pt1 | contig 169003 bp, 154 predicted proteins | sample Palsa_T0_3_FD_202264 | JGI IMG/M metagenome (GOLD analysis project Ga0302326, IMG submission 202264) | Peat permafrost microbial communities from Stordalen Mire near Abisko, Sweden - Palsa_T0_3 | ecosystem: Environmental > Terrestrial > Soil > Palsa > Peat permafrost | place: Sweden: Abisko...
TGAGGCGCGCTCCGCGTACTATCCAGCGATCGGTGGCGACGTTACGGGTTCCGAGGGAAATCCGCAAGCACGCATTGGCGCTGGATATCTCTCGACCTCGCGTCTGTTCGACCGGTTTGGGCAGGGTATTTCCATTAGCCAGCTCATCACGGACTCGGGCCGCACGCGCAATCTGGTAGCCAGCTCGAAGCTTCAAGCTCAGGCCAACTCGGAGACCTATCATGCGACCCGCTACGACGTGCTGCTGCGCGTCGATCAGGCATACTTCGAGGCACTGCGGGCACAGGCCACGGTAAAGGTGGCGCAAGAGACCATCGCCGCGCGCCAGCTTCTCTCGGACCAGGTCTCGACCCTTGCGCAGAATAAGCTGCGGTCACAGTTAGATGTCAGTTTTGCCGGAGTAAGTCTGGCGCAGGCGAAGTTACTTCTGATCCGGGCTCAAGACGCCGTGCAGCAGTCTCTCGCAGAGCTGACCGAGGCTATGGGCATCGAGCAGCAGCAGCCTTACACGCTGGTGGATGAGCCGCTGCCGTCGAGCCCGCCGGTCAATTCCGACGCCCTGGTCACCCAGGCCTTTCAGGAGCGGCCGGAGTTAGCCGGCTTGCGGCTGGAACGGGAATCGGCCTATCGGTTTGAACGCGCAGAGAGGGATCTGTCCTATCCGACTGTAACGGTCGAGGCCGTCGGAGGATTTATTCCGTTTATTCATCAGCTCACTACCGTCCCTGTTCCCAACGAATATGAAGGGGCCGCCGTCAATGTGCATATCCCCATCTTCAACGGTGGGTTGTTTAGCGCTCGCCGCGAGGCGGCGCATTTTCGGGCGCAGGCGGCCGATCAACGCGTGCGCGATCTCGAACAACGGATTGCGCGGGACGTGCGGGTGGCGTGGAGCAATTCTCTGACAGCCTATCATCAACTCGACGTAACTGCCGAGTTACTGCGCGAAGCTACCATGGGACTCGATCTTGCACAGGGCCGCTACACTCTCGGGCTCAGCTCCATCGTGGAACTGACCCAAGCGCAACTGAACCTGACTCAAGCCGAAGTGGAGAACTTGAGTGCGAAGTACGATTACCAACGCTTGACTGCCGCTCTCGAATATTCGATCGGCCTGTTGCGTTAGCTGATCACACCTTTGCGAACGGCGTAAAGGATCAGTTCCGCGCTGCTATGCAAGTCCAGCTTCTGGAAGATATTGCCGCGGTGGGTTTCGACAGTGTAAAGACTCAGGTTGAGTATGTTGGCCACGTCTTTGTTATTCTTTCCCTCGGCGAACAGTTGCAAAATCTCCCGTTCACGGTTCGTTAAGAGATCGTAGCTATCATCGATCTCCCGCTGCTGCATCTGCCACATATGATCTTCCATCATCATCTTACTGATCGCTGGGCTGAAGAACGCCTTGCCTGCGCGCACCGCTTTTACCGCGCTGATGAGGTCGTTTTCAGCGGAGTCCTTCAGCAGGTAGGCGCGCGCGCCGGACTTGAGCGCTTTCAGCACGTAACCCTCATCGGAGTGCATGCTGAGAAAAACGATGGCGGTATGCGGCAGCTTCGTGGATATCTGGCGCGCGGCTTCTATCCCATTCAGCCCCGGCATGGCCACATCCATGACCACCACATCGGGCGTATGCTGCTCGGCCAGCGCGACGGTTTCGCGTCCGGTCGCGGCATCCGCGATCACCTGAAAATCCGGCTGGCTTTCGAGTAACAAACGGAGGCCTTTGCGCACTACAGTATGATCGTCGGCAAGCAAAATGCGAATCGGCTTCATACCAGTTCGGGCGCCTGACGCATGGCTGAGGCAAGCAACGGGAGAGACACGCTCAACAGGGTGCCATGACCCGGCGCCGAGTCGATTTGAAGCCGGCCGCCCAGATAGCTAATGCGTTCCTGAATACCGAGCAGTCCCAGCCCGCGCTCGTGCCGGGCGTCGAATCCGCCGCCATCGTCTTCGATCGATAGCAGCAGGCGCGCGGCCTCCTGACGGACGGTGACCCGCACATTGCGCGCGCCGGCATGCCGCTCGCTGTTGTGGAGAGCTTCCTGGACCACGCGATAGATACAGGTTTTATGCTCCTCCGGCAGCTCTTCGGAAATTAATTCGGCGGCGATGCGTACCGCCATGCCAGTGCGCTTGGACACCTCGCGCGCCTGCCACCGCAATGCCGGTATCAGACCGAGATCGTCCAGCATGGAAGGCCGCAGAAGCAGCGCCATATTCCGCACTACGCCGATGGAATTCTCGAGCAGCTTCTTGATCTCGTCCGCTTTGACCGCGGATGCGTCGAGATCCCGGTTGCGAATGTGCGTGGAGAGGTTGGCCATTTCGACCAGCACCCCGGTCAAAGCCTGGCCCACTTCATCGTGCAGCTCGCGCGAAATGGAGCGGCGTTCATTCTCCTGCGCCTCTACCAAACGCGCCGAGAGTTGTTTCAACTCCTCGCGGGCTTGCGCAATCTCTTTATAATGCCCGGTGGTCTCGGCTTCGAGGCGCAGAATCTTGTGGATGCTGAAGGCCGCCAGCAGCAGCCCCAGACCGACGGTGAGGCCGATCGCGATGGTCATACCACGGCGGACCTGCGCGAAAGCTTCTTCCACCTCAGCTTTGCCGTCGTTCAATTGAGATTCGTTGAGCGCGCCAATCTGGCCGGCAATCCCCAATATGGCCATGCGGCGCGGGAACACCTCATCGCGCAGAAAAGCGTATCCGGCACGCCGCCGCTGCCCGGTAGTCCATTGAAATACCGGTTGGAGCAGGTTCCAATAGTCCGCCAGCTCCTCTGTCAACACCTGGAACGGCCGCGCCTCCTGTGCATTCAGCAGGCCGCGATATTGTGCCAGAGCGGAATCCATGTCGGCACGGCTTTCGAGTAACTTGTAGCGATGGCTTTCGGCTTTGCCGCTCTCCGGTTCGAGCAGATAATCACGCACGTAAGTGCCGGAAACATACAGGTCCGCACGAATCCGCTCGAGCATACGTGTGCGCAACAAAAACGCTTTACGAATGTCGTCGTTCCTGCTCTGAATCTGCCGCAGCGCGCGCACTCCCTCGAACCCCGCGAAAGCCATCAGCAGAAGCAGTCCGCCGAAGCCGGTCAGCAGCAGCAGCCGGCTGTCCATGATCAGCGGCCGGTTCCGGCGAGAGGGAGGCTGTGGTTGCATGTCGGCTGCTTTCATCGTAGCGGGCTTTGCCGGCGCCCGGCTCTGCTATACTCGTGGTTTATGACTCCTCCCGCTGCCCGGCATCACCATCACCACGATGCTATTCACGCGCGGCGGGCGGCGTCCTGATTCGACCCATATCGAAATTAGAAAGGACGCCCGCCGTGGCCAGGCGGGCTTTTTTATTGCTAGTCGCATGGATCTGAATTTTAGCAAGTCGGACGGGTTGGTCGCCGCGGTGATTCAGGATTACGGCTCCGGCCGCGTCCTGATGGTTGGCTACATGAACGAGGAAGCCTTTCGCCAAACGGTGGCCACCGGTTTCGCCACTTTCTACAGCCGCTCGCGCAAGAAGCTCTGGCAGAAAGGCGAGACTTCCGGTCATCGCCTTATGGTGAGAGAAATCTCGACAGACTGCGACCAGGATGCGGTGCTGCTGCGTGTTGAGCCGCAGGGTCCGGGAGTGTGCCATAACGGCTACCAGAGCTGTTTCTACCGGCGCCTGGAGAGCGGCGAATGGGTGGAAGGGGAGCCGCGCGCCTACGATCCCAGCGCGGTTTATGGGAGCCGGCGGTGAAGCTGAAACTCGGCATTCCCAAGGGCAGCCTGGAGAACGCCACGATCGATCTGTTCCGGCGCGCCGGCTATTCCATCACCACCAGCAGCCGCTCCTATTTTCCCGCCATCGACGACCCCGAGATCGACTGCATGCTGATCCGCGCACAGGAGATGGCGCGCTACGTGGAGGATGGCATTCTGGATGCCGGGCTCACCGGGCGCGACTGGGTCGCGGAAACGGAGGCACTTGTGGAGCCGGTGGCGGACCTGGTTTACGCCAAGCAAAGTTTCGGCAAAGTCCGCTGGGTGCTGGCCGTGCCGGAGTCGTCGAGTTTCCTTTCGGTGGGCGATCTGGATGGCAAAATCATCGCCACGGAGTTAGTGGCGACCACCAGGCGCTATCTGGCTAAGCACGGGGTCAACGCGAAAGTCGAGTTCAGTTGGGGCGCGACGGAGGTGAAGCCGCCGGTGCTCGCCGATGCCATTGTCGAAGTCACCGAAACCGGCTCGTCGCTGCGCGCCAATAACCTGAAGATCATCGACACGGTGATGGAATCCAACACGCAGCTCATCGCCAACCGGGAGGCTTGGCGCGATGCCTGGAAGCGCCGCAAGCTGGAAGATATGCGTATGCTGCTGGAGGGCGCCATCAATGCGCTCGGCAAAGTGGGGCTGATGCTCAACGTGCATCAGAACGATCTGCGGGCGGTGCTGGATGTGCTGCCTGCGCTCAAGCGGCCCACCATCTCGCATCTGAGCGATGAGGCATGGCTGGCAGTGAATACGATTCTGGACGAGACCACCGTCCGCGACATCATTCCGCGCCTGAAGCAGGCGGGTGGAGAGGGCATTGTGGAATACCCGCTCAACAAAATCGTCTTATGATCCGGATTCTCGCCGCCGCGCAAATGGGTCGCCTGTTGGCCCGCCGCAAGGCGCGGCTGACTGAAGCCGAAGCTACCGTGCGGCCCATACTGGAGGCCGTGCGCGCTCGTGGCGACAAGGCACTGCTCGAATACGCACGCCGGTTTGACGGGCTGGATCGCAAATCGGTGCGCGTCCCCGCGGCCGATTTGCAGAGCGCCTGTGCGGGCCTTTCCGCGGCTTTTCGCGATGCAGTTTCGGTTGCAGCGTCGAACATACGGGCGTTCGCAGAAATGCAGCTTCCCGTGGAGACGCTGCGCGAAGTGAGCCCCGGCCTGCAACTGGGTCAGGTGGTGCGCCCGCTCGATACGGTGGCCGCATATATCCCGGCGGGCCGTTATCCGCTGCCCTCCACGTTGATGATGACCGTGATTCCCGCGCAGGTCGCTCGCGTGCCCAACATCTGCGTGGCGTGTCCGAGGCTGGTGCCAGAGATTTTGGGTGTCGCACAGCTCCTGGGTGTGGAGCAGGTTTTTCAGATGGGCGGCGCACAGGCCATCGCGGCGTTGGCCTTCGGCACGCGCACGGTGCCCCGCGCCGACCGCATCGTAGGTCCGGGAAATATTTACGTGGCTGCAGCCAAGAAGCTGCTGGCGGGGGAAACCGGCATCGACTTCGTGGCCGGGCCAACCGAGATTCTGATTCTCTCGGCCGACGGTAATCCACGGTTCCTGGCGGCCGACATGCTGGCCCAGGCGGAGCATGATGCGGACGCCGCCGCGATTCTTCTGACCACTTCGAAACGGCTTGCTAATGCGGTGGCGAAGGAGATCGAGCGGCAGCTTGCGGATCTGCCGACCGCCGCCGTTGCGCGCCAAGCCATCCAGCGCAACAGCGCCATTATTATGGTCCGTTCGCTCGAGGAAGGTGTGGAGTTGTCCAACCGATTCGCCCCGGAGCATCTGAGCATTCCGGATGATGCGCTGCTCTCGCGCGTGCGCCACGCGGGCAGCATCTTCATCGGTCCCTTCAGCACCGAGGCGGCCGGCGATTATGCGTCGGGCCCCAATCATGTGCTGCCCACGGGCGGCGCTGCGCGGTTGCGCGGCGGCCTCGCGGTGACCGATTATCTGAAGGTCATCTCGGTGCAGCGGTTGAACAGCGAGGCGTTGCGCGCGCTGGCGCCCGCCATTACCACTCTGGCGCGCGCCGAAGGATTGGAAGCGCATGCGCGCTCTGTCGAGGTGCGCACGAATGGGTGAATTCCGGCGTCTGCCTAAAGGCGCCATACGCCCGCGCAAGGCCGTATTGGAAATGGCGCCCTACTCACCGCCGACCGCGGGGCGCGCCGATAAGCTGCGCCTCGATTTCAACGAAAACACGGTGGGGTGTTCGCCGCGCGTGATCGAATGTTTGAAGCAGCACCTGGAGGGCGCCGGCCTCGCCGTTTATCCCGAGTATGGCGAAGCCAAGGAGACCCTTGCGCAATTCTTCCGCCTGCGGCCGGATCAGTTTGTTTTCACCAACGGCACCGACGAGGCCATACAGGTCTTCATCAACACCTATGTTGACGATGGCGATGAGGTGCTGCTGCTGCGCCCCGCTTACGCCATGTACCGGTTCTACGCGGAGGTGGCCGGCGCGAAGGTGCGCGAGATCGCCTACGATGGCCCCGCCATGGATTTCCCTTTGAACGGCGTGCTGGACGCGATCACACCCGCCACTCGCGCAGTGCTGATCGCGAATCCGAATAACCCAACGGGCACCGGTGTTTCGCTGCCGGCTATCGAGCGCATTCTGAAACGCGCGCGCAAAGCGGTGGTATTCATCGATGAAGCTTACTTTGAGTTCTCGGGCGTAACGGCGCTGGGCCTGATCGAGCGCTACCTCAACCTGTTCGTGAGCCGCACGTTTTCGAAGGTGTACGGGATGGCCGCCATGCGGCTGGGGTGCTTGTTTTCGCATCCCGCCAATATCGCCTATCTGCACAAGGCGCAGTCGCCTTACAGCGTGAATACGCTCGCCACTCTGGCGGCGCAGGCGGCCGTGGGCGATATCACGTACGTCGCGAACTATGTCGCGGAGGTGCTGGCCGCGCGCGAGTTGCTGTGCGTGGGTCTCGAAAGATTGGGCATTTCGTACGTGCCGAGCTCGGCGAATTTCCTGCTGATCCGTATCGGCGAGCGCGCTATCGAAATTCGCGACTACCTTCGTGCCAAAAATATTCTGGTGCGCGATCGCAGCTACGAAGTGCCGGGCTGCGTGCGCGTCACCGTGGGGACGCGGGAACAAATGCGCCGGCTGCTGGCCGCGCTGGAAGAGGTATGGCTGAGGAATTGATCGTATTCGACATGGACGGCGTGCTGGTGGATGTGACGGAGTCGTACCGCGAGACCATCGTGCGCGTGGTCGAACACTTTACAGACGCGACCATCACGCGCCAGCAGATTCAGGACTACAAGAACCAGGGCGGCTGGAATGACGACTGGAGGCTCTCCCATCACGTCATTCGAGGGCGAGGTGTGGAAGTCGAATTTCAGACCGTGGTGGATTATTTTCAAAAATTGTTCCATGGCAATGGTTCCGACGGATTGATCCTGCGCGAGCGGTGGGTGGCGCGCGAAGGGCTGCTGGAGCGGCTCGCGGGCCGCTTCGACTTCGCGCTCTTCACCGGGCGCATGCGCTGGGAAGCGGAATACACGCTCAACCGCTTCGCGCCGTCGCTGCACTTTGCGCCGATCATCGGCATGCACGAGGTCGCCGCGCAGAAACCAGCGCCCGAGGGATTGCTGAAAATCGTGGGTGGGGCGGGCGGCCGAAAGGTCTGGTACATAGGCGATACCATCGACGACGCGCGCGCGGCCAGAGCTGCCGGCGTGCCTTTTATCGGCATCGCCTCGCCTCATAGCCCCCGCCGGGATGAGCTGATTTCCGTGCTCGAGTCCGAAAAAGCGGTCGCCGTACTGGAGGACATCAATCAACTGGAAAGCGTGATCGGCTGATGCGGACTGCCACCATCCAGCGCGATACCAAGGAGACTCGGATCGGCGGGTCGTTAACGATTGAAGGGCGTGGCCAGTATGCGATCTCGACCGGCATCCGTTTCCTCGACCACATGCTGGAGCTTTTCGCCAAGCATGGCGGCTTCGACCTGAAGCTCGACGCGAAGGGCGATCTCGATGTGGATCAGCATCACACCGTCGAGGACACCGGCATCGTGCTGGGGCAGCTATTTGCAAAAGCTTTGGGCGACCGCCGGGGCATCAATCGCGCCGGCTATTTCGTGATGCCCATGGACGAGACGCTGGCGGTAGTGGCGCTCGATCTGGGTGGGCGGCCCACGCTGGTCTATCGCGATCTGGTGCGCGTACGGCTGGTCGGCGATCTGCAGACCGAACTGGTCCCAGATTTCTTCGGCGGCTTCGTGAATCACGCAGGCGCCAACCTGCATGCCCGCGTACTTTACGGGCGCTCCAGTCATCACAAGATTGAAGCGATCTTTAAATGCTTTGCGAGGGCGCTGAAATACGCCTGCTCGACCGATCCGCTGCTGCGCGACCAGTTGCCATCGACGAAAGGACTGCTGTGATCTCGATTTTGGATTACGGCGCCGGAAATCTCCGCTCGGTCCAAAACACGCTGAGCGAGATCGGTGCGCAATATACGCTGGTGCGGGACGCGGGCGGGCTGCGCAGTGCATCGAAGATCATTTTGCCTGGCGTGGGACATTTCGGCCAGATGATGCGCGCTCTCGACGATATGCAAGTGCGCGACGCATTGCTCGAACGGATTGGCGCGGGAGTTCCGTTCCTGGGGATTTGCCTCGGTCTGCAAGCCTTGTTCGAACGCAGCGAAGAGGCGCCCGAAGCGCGCGGCCTGGCGCTCTTCGATGGCACGGTACGGCGTTTTCCCGTGGGTGGACGGGTACCGCACATGGGTTGGAACCGCCTCGATCCGCACGGCCATTCGCGGCTGCTGCGCGGGCTCGACCCGGGTGCATTCGTGTATTTCGCGCACAGCTATTACGCTCCCGAGATGGCGGCAACGGCCGCAAGCTGCACCTACACGCTGCCGTACACGGCCGCTCTCGAAACCGGCAATATCTTCGGCGTGCAGTTTCATCCGGAGAAATCCGGTCCGGTGGGTTTGCGCATCGTCAAGAATTTTGTGGATCTCTAACGATGCTCGCCAAGCGCATCATTCCCTGCTTAGACGTCACCGGCGGACGCGTGGTGAAGGGCGTTAACTTCGTAAACCTGCGCGATGCGGGCGACCCCGTCGAACTGGCGGAGCGCTACAACCAGGAGGGCGCCGACGAGTTGGTTTTCCTGGACATCACCGCCTCGAGCGACGCGCGCGAGATCATGGCGAGTGTGGTGGCGCGGACTGCGCGCAAAGTTTTTATCCCGCTGGCGGTCGGCGGAGGCATACGCTCGGTGGCGGACGCGCGCCGCATCCTGACCAGCGGCGCCGACAAGGTGTCGGTGAATACCGCGGCGGTGCGGCGTCCCGGGTTAATTACCGAGCTGAGCCTGGAGTTCGGAGCGAAGGCGGTGGTGCTCGCCATTGACGCGCGGCGGCGTGCTGCCGGTGCGTGGAATGTCTACACGCGCGGCGGCCGCGACGATGAAGGCATCGATGCGGTGGCGTGGGCGGCCCGTGGCGAGGAACTGGGCGCAGGCGAAATCCTGCTCACCTCTATGGACACCGACGGCGTGCAAAAGGGTTTCGATTGCGAGCTGACCCGCGCCGTTTCGCGCGCGACCCATGTGCCGGTGATCGCCTCAGGAGGCGCCGGGAACCCGGACGACTTCCTGCGCGTGCTGACCGGCGGAGAAGCCGACGCAGCCCTTGCGGCATCCGTCTTCCACTACGGCACGCTGCGCATCGCAGACCTCAAGGAACACCTGGATCGCCACGGTGTTCCGGTGCGAAAAGCCTGATGATCTTTCCCTGTATCGACTTGATGGATGGCAAGGTCGTGCAGCTTGTACAGGGCCGGGAGAAGGCGCTCGAAGCGGACGCGCCGCTCGAAATGCTGCGACGCTTCTCGGCCTTTCCCGAAATCCAGGTGATCGATCTGAATGCCGCCATGGGGACGGGCTCAAACGGAGACCTGGTGCGCCTGGTGGCTGCGAACGCGCGCGCGCGTGTAGGCGGCGGGGTGCGGAGCGTGGATCGCGCCAAAGCGCTCATCGAACAAGGTGCGCACAAGGTGATCGTGGGCACGGCGGCATTTTCTTCCGCAGGCATCCACGAGCCGTTTCTCGCGGATCTTGCGGCGGGCGTGGGAAGGGATCGGGTGGTGATCGCCCTCGATTCGAAAGAAGGCCGCATCGTGGTGAAGGGTTGGCGCGAAGCCACTCGCTTTACTGCCGAAGAGATGCTCGGTGCGTTGGAGCCCTATTGTTCGGGGTTTCTGTGTACCTATGTCGATAAAGAAGGCATGCTGCAGGGCACCGATCTCGATTGGTTCCGCAGGCTGCGCGCCGCGACTACTCTGGAGATCACCGCGGCGGGCGGCATCACTACGTTGGAAGAAGTGCGGGCGTTGCTCGCGATGAATGTGCATGCCGCGCTCGGCATGGCGGTCTATACGGGGAGGCTGAGTTTGGCGGATTTGGCGGCAAGCTTGCCACGCCCGCTGCAATGAGTTCTTATAGAAAGGAATGAGAATCAATCGCTCCTGCTTGATGCTGCTTACCGGTATGCTCGCTTCGACATTGATCACTACGGCGGCTCCGCCCGATTATTTCGTCTACACCGGCACCTACACGCAAAAGAACAGCAAAGGAATTTACGTGTATGGCTTCAACTCTTCGACCGGCGCACTCACGGCGATGGGTCTGGCGGCCGAAGTTGCCAATCCGAGTTTTCTAGCCGTTCACCCCAATCGCCGTTTTCTGTTTGCGGTGAGCGAAATGGACAGCGGACAGAACAAGGTTGGGAGCGTCGGAGCATTTTCAATCGATCCCAAGACGGGAAAACTAACCTTCCTGAATCATGTCGCATCGCACGGGTCCGGCCCATGTCACGTAAGCGTGGATCACACCGGCAAGACTGTCTTGGTTGCCAACTACGACAGCGGCAGTGTGGCCGCAATGCCGATTGGTGACAATGGCCATTTGGGCGAAGCGTCGGCAGTGGTGCAACACAAAGGTTCGAGCGTGAACCCGGAGCGGCAGGCGGGACCGCACGCACACTGCATCGGCGTATCGCCAGACAACCACTTCGTATTGGCCGCCGATCTTGGACTCGACCAGGTGCTGGTGTACCGTTTTAACCCTGTGCGCGGATTGCTCGATCCCAACAACCCTCCGTTTGGAAAAGCTCCGGCCGGATCAGGTCCGCGCCATTTTGTCTTTCATACGAGCGGCCGGTACGTTTACGTCATTAACGAAATGCAGTGTACTATCTCTACCTTCGTGTATGACGCCGCACACGGATCACTGCGCTTAAAAGACACGATTCCGACAGTGCCCAAGGGCTACAAGGTCACGGACCAGGACAGTACCGCGGAAGTGCGGATTCATCCGTCCGGCAAATTCGTCTACGGCTCTAACCGCGGGCACGATAGCATAGCAGTGTTTGCAGTCGATCCCGAGGAAGGCACTCTCACTCCGATCGAAATTGTTTCCACGCAGGGCAAGACACCACGTGGTTTCAACATCGATCCAAGCGGTAAGTACCTGATCGCCGCGAATCAGGATTCCGACAGCCTGGTGGTTTTCAAAATCGACGCGCGTACCGGCCGGCTTACCGCTACCGGCCAGAAGCTCACGTCTTACATGCCGGTGGATGTCGAGTTCGCGGCGCTGCAGTAAGCGCGCTGAACGGCCCGAAGACCGGCCGCGGCTCAGCCCGCCAGCACTTCCACACAATCCGGGCCGCAGATCTTCTCGATCGCCGCGCGAAATTCCTTATCCGGCCGCACCTTGGCCGGTACATCCAGGATCACGGAAAAATCGCGGGGCATTTCCAGGCGCAGACGCACCTGCGACTCGCCCGGCTTGTTGCTAAACAGGTCGTGCAAGGCGGCCGGCTTGTCCGGAACGCCATTACGATTCAGCCACACGCGAATCGAAATGAGCGATGGCATGGGCACTCGCGCGACCTCCAGCGGAATAATCTCCTGTACGGAAATCTTGGGTGGCGCGTTCTCCTCCGGCAGCACCAGCCCGCGCACCAGCACCGCCTGGTCTTCGGCGATCAGTGGCTCCAGGCGCTCGTAACTCGTGGCGAAGACCATGGCGTCCACAGAACCGCTGCGGTCTTCGATCTGCAGCGCCGCCCAGGGCTTCTGCTCGCGATTGCGCTTGCGCTGAATCCCCGTCAGCACGCCGCATAGCGAAACGGCCGCTCCTTTTTCCAGATCCTCGAGATTGCCGGTAGTGTGCGTAGCGAGTTCGCGCACCTTATCTTCGTAGTGATCGAGTGGATGGCCGGTCACGTAGAAGCCGACCACTTCTTTTTCGCCCATGAGCTTCTCCCGGCTGGTCCAGTCCGGTACCTGCGGAAGCGGCTTATCGACGGGCGCCTCGTCTGCCGCAAGATCGGCAAAGAGGCCGGCCTGCCCGCTCCAGCGATCGCGCCAGACACGCTGCCCTGCTTCGATGGCCCCTTCCACGGCCGCGAACAACTGCGCGCGCGAGCCGCCGAGCGAATCCATCGCGCCCGCACGAATCAGGCTTTCGATCATGCGGCGGTTGAGCGAGCTCAGGTCCACATGCTCGCAGAATTCGTAGATGGAGCGGAAGCGGCCCAGTTGATCGCGCGCGGCGCGAATCGCCTCCACTGCGTTCGGGCCCAGATTCTTGATAGCGCCTAACCCGAAGCGGATGCCTTTGCCGTTAGGCGCTTCGCGGTCCGGCGTGAAGTTGCAGTCGCTCGCGTTGACATCCGGCTGCAGTACGGTAATGCCCATCTCGCGGCACTCGTTGATGTACTTGACGATTTTGGCCGTGTTACCGGTTTCCGACGTGAGCAGCGCGGCCACGAAATCCACCGGGTAGTGCGCCTTCAGATAGGCAGTGACATAGGCCAGATAGGCGTAGGCGGCGGAGTGTGATTTGTTGAAGCCGTAACCGGCGAACTGCTCCATCAGATCGAAAATCTTTTCGATCTTCTTCTGCGGGAAGCCGCGCTCCAGCGCGCCCTTGATGAAGCGCTCGCGCTGCGCGGCCATCTCCTCGGCTTTTTTCTTACCCATGGCGCGCCGGAGAATATCGGCCTCGCCCAGCGAGTAGCCGGCCAGGCGATTGGAAATCTGCATGACCTGCTCCTGGTAAACGATTACGCCATAAGTCTCTTCCAGGAGCTCTTTCAATTCGGGAAGATCGTAGACAATGGCTTTGCGCCCGTGCTTGCGGTCGATGAAATCGTCCACCATACCGCCTTGGATAGGGCCTGGGCGGTAGAGCGCGTTGAGCGCGGTGAGATCCTCTATGCGGCTGGGATGATAGCGGCGCAGGATGTCGCGCATGCCGGGCGACTCGAACTGGAACACGCCGCTGGTGTATGCTTTCGAAAAAATCTCGTAAGTGGCCGGATCGTCGAGCGGCAGCTCTTCGGGAACCAGCCTCACGCCATGCCGCGCTTCGATGAGTTTCAGCGCATCGTCAATCAGCGTGAGCGTAGTCAAGCCAAGAAAATCCATCTTGAGAAGCTGCAGCTTCTCGAGGCCATTCATGTCGAACTGCGTGACAATTTCTTCCTTGTTGGTGCGGTACAGCGGAACGAGATCCTTGAGCGGTTGGGGCGAGATGACCACGCCGGCGGCATGCACGGAACAGTTGCGCGCGAGGCCCTCCAGGCGGCGGGCTACTTGCAGAATATCGGCGACGCGTGGATCTTTGCGCGCCATTTCCCCGAAGCCCGGCTCGGCCTTCATGGCGTCGTCGAGCGAGATGTTCAGGACGGCCGGCACCAGCTTGGTGATACGCTCGACGTCCGCGAAGCTCATGTCCAGAACGCGGCCGACATCCTTAATTGCGGCGCGCGTGGCCAGGGTATTGAAGGTGATGATCTGCGCCACCTGCTCGCGGCCGTATTTCTCGGTAACGTATTGTATGACCTCGCCGCGCCGGTTCATACAGAAATCGATATCGATGTCCGGCAGGCTGATGCGCTCCGGGTTCAGGAAGCGCTCGAACAGCAGCCCGTATTGCAGCGGATCGATATCGGTGATGCCCATGGCGTAACCTACCAGGCTGCCTGCCGCGGACCCGCGCCCCGGCCCTACCGGAATGGATTTCGATTTCGCGAAGCGGATGAAATCCCAGACGATCAGGAAGTAGCCGGAGAAGCGCATCTGCTGAATCATCTTGATTTCGTTGTCCAGCCGCTCGCCGTACTCCGGCAAGTCGTGCTTCAGGCGGCCCGCGGCGCGCAGCGCCTCCAGACGCGCGCGGCGCTGCTCGAAACCCTGGCGCGCCACATATTCAAAATAGGTGTCGGTCGAGTGTTCCGCCGGCACCTCGAATTTCGGGAAGGGCTCCTTGATCTTTTCCAGGTGAACGCGGCAGCGCTGCGCAATCTCCCAGGTGCGGTCGAGCGCGTCTTCCATCTCCCCGAACAGCTCCATCATCTCGGCGCGCGACTTCAGATAAAAATCCGGCGTGTTCCATCGCATGCGCGCTGGATCGCTCATGGTCTTGCCGGTCTGTATGCACATCAGGATTTCGTGCGCGCGGGCGTCGTCGCGGCGCAGATAGTGCGCGTCGTTGGTGGCCACCAGCGGCAGGCCGGTGTCCTGCGATAAACGGTAGAGCGCCGGCACTACGCGTTTATCCTGCTCGAGGTGGTGATCCTGCACTTCCAGAAAGAAGTTGCGTTTGCCGAACATATCGGCGTAGGTGTAGGCCGTGCGGCGGGCTTCCTCGTAGCGCTCCGCCATCAGTATTTCGGGAATGTCCCCACGCAGGCAGGCGGACATGCCGATCAGGCCCCCGGCATGCTGCGCCAGCAGGTCCTTATCGACGCGCGGCTTGTAGTAGAAGCCTTCGAGGAAGGCGGCCGAGACCAGCTTGACCAGGTTGCGATAACCTTCCTGAGTCTCGCAAAGCAGGATCAGGTGATTGTAGCGATCGGTCTCCGAGCGCGTTTTGTGGCCCTGTTGCGAGACGTAGACCTCGCAGCCGATCACCGGATGCACGCCCTTGGCTTTGGCCGTGTTATAAAACTGTATCGCGCCGAAAAGATTGCCGTGATCGGTCATGGCGACCGCCGGCATCTTCTGCTCGACGACGGTGTCCATCAACTGCCCAATCTCGCAGGCCCCATCGAGCAGGGAGTAATCGGTATGGCAGTGAAGATGGACGAACGGATTTTCGGGCATGGCGTTCCTTCGCTCGGGTCTCTGGGGGAGGAAATTCCATTGTAGCGCCGTGAGGCCTCTGCCGGTCCCTTGGCGCGGCCAAGCCCCGATCATCGAATATTCATCGGGCTTTCATCGGAATGAAATGTCTGCCGAATAAACTGTTGCAGTCGACCGACCCGTCCGTTAAGAAACGTACGATCGGACAAAACAGAAAAGAGGAGAAAAGGATGCGCGCGCGCTTGCTTGCAGAGATGTTGACCATTTGTTCGTTAGCCGGTCCAGCCATAGCAATGGCCCAAACCGTGGCGCCCAGCGCCGGTCCGGTCACCCCCATTGAGCACCTCGTGGTCATTTTTCAGGAAAATATTTCGTTCGACCACTATTTCGGCACGTATCCCTACGCATCCAACCTGGAGGGAGAACCCGCCTTTACGCCGCTCCACGGTACGCCCAGCGTCAACGGACTGACCCCCGCGCTGCTGAACAACAATCCCAACTCCTTGAATACGAGCAATGGAGCGGGCATGGTGAATCCTTTCCGTCTGGACCGGTGGGAGGCCGCTACAGCCGACCAGGATCATGACTACACTCCGGAGCAAATGGCCTTCCATGCCGGGCTGATGGATCTGTTTCCCATGTCGACCGGCACGGCCGGACCTCCGCCTCCAGGCTCTCAAGGCAACACCACCGGGCTGGTGATGGGCTACTACGACGGGAACACGGTTACGGCAATATGGAACTACGCTCAGCGCTATGCCATGAGCGATAACTCTTATGGCACGACCTTTGGCCCCTCTACGGTCGGCGCGCTCAATGTCATCTCAGGCCAGACTAACGGTGTTAGCGCTACATTGAACGGCACAGGCGCCCTGATCGACGACGGGAATGGCTCCATGACTGTGATCGGCGATGCCGACCCCATCGGCGATGCCTGTTCATCCTCGAGCGGCTCCCAATTCAGTATGGGCGGCATCAGTGTCGGCGATCTTTTGAATGCGGCGGGCGTGACGTGGGGCTTCTTTGAAGGAGGCTTCGATCTCACCGTGACGAACCCGGATGGCTCCAAAGGTTGCGGCCGTACCTCCACATCGCTATACACAAACGTGAAGAAGGCTGATTACATTCCCCACCATCAGCCTTTCCAATACTATAAATCGACCGCCAATCCCACGCACGCGCGACCGACTTCGGTGGCCATGATCGGCCATGCGGGGGACGCCGGCAACCACCAGTACGATATCAACGACTTCTTCGCCGCGGTGACCGCCGGCAATTTTCCGGCCGTCAGTTACCTGAAGGCTCCCGGTTTCCAGGATGGCCACGCCGGCTATTCCGACCCGCTCGATGAGCAGCAGTTCCTGGTGAACACGATTAACTTCCTGCAGAACCAGAAGACCTGGCCTTCGATGGCCGTGATCATTGCTTATGACGACTCGGATGGGTGGTACGATCATCAAATGTCACCGCTGGTGAATCAGTCGGCGACCAGCGCCGATGCTCTTACCGGCAGCGGCCAATGCGGAAGCGGGAGCGTGGCTCTGCCGGGCATCGCTTCCGGCACCTTTCACGCGCAAGGGCGCTGCGGCTACGGGCCACGTTTGCCGCTAATGGTGATTTCGCCGTGGGCCAAAATCAACTACGTCGATCACACCATCACCGACCAGTCGTCCGTTCTTCGCTTCATCGAGGACAACTGGCTGAACGGCCAACGCATCGGCCAGGGCTCGTTCGACGGCATCGCCAATCCGATCAATAATATGTTCGACTTTACGACTTCCAATAACACCCCCTATCTTCTCGACACATACGGCGGTTTTGTCGTCAGTGGATCGGTCGGCACGCAATCCCTCGCCTCCCAGCGAGAGTTCAAGCCCAAACGGTAACGGTATGAGCGGCCGTTGATCACCAGACGGGAGATCGTCCAGTGCGCTGGACTGGCGCTGCTTTCGGCGAGACGAGCTTTATCCGATTCGGCCTTACCGGCTAAGTTTGTCGACCGGCTTCCGATCCCGGATATCGCCAGGAGTACGAAGACGCGGGCCGCCCCGGCCAGGCCCGCAATTAAGATCCCCTACTATCGCATCGTCATGCGGCAGGTTGCGACGAAAGTCCATCGCGATTTGCCGCCGACTCGCATGTGGGGCTATAACGCGAGCTCGCCCGGTCCGACGTTCGAGACACGCAGCGGTCAGGGACTGCTGATTGAGTGGGTGAACGAATTACCCGGCCAGCATTTTCTTCCCATCGATCACCGCCTGCACGGAGCCGAGCGCGACAAACCCGGTGGGCGCGCTGTCACTCATGTCCACGGTGCTAAGGTGCCGCCGGAGAGCGACGGATATCCGGAAGCCTGGTATGCGCCCGGCACGTCGGCCGTGTACTACTATCCGAATAATCAGGAGGCCGCCATGCTCTGGTATCACGATCACACCATGGGCATCAACCGCCTGAACGTGTACGCGGGCTTGTTCGGAGCGTTCTTCATACGCGATCAATTCGAAGACGCGCTGCAGCTTCCCAGTGGCCGGTTTGAAATTCCGCTGATCCTCTGTGACCGGGAGCTGACCCCAGATGGCCAGCTTGACTATCCGGTTTCGGGAAAGGCGGATGCGCCCTGGATTCCGGACTTCGCCGGCAGTCTGATCCTCGTGAATGGCAAGCTGTTTCCGTATCTCGACGTGGCTGCGCGGAGATACCGCTTTCGCGTGCTCAACGTCTCAAATGGGCGCTTCTTGCATCTCTCGCTATCGAACGGACAAAGCTTCTACCAGATCGGCACGGACCAGGGACTGCTGCCGGCGCCCGTTCCTCTATCGACCGCCACTATCGCTCCCGGCGAACGCGCCGATTTGTTGATCGACTTCAAAGGCCGGAACGGCGACTCCATCGTGGTCAATAACGACTCATTGACCGTCATGCAATTCCGCGTCGCACAAGCCAATGCCGCCGATGAGAGTTCGCTTCCGAAGTTGCTGCGGCCGGTACCCAAAATCCCGGAGCAGGCTGCGGTAAAGACCCGGCTTCTTACGCTCGCCGAAGTTCCGAACCTGGTGAACGAGCCGATGATGATGCTTTTGAATAACTCTCACTGGAGCAGTCCTGTGACTGAGAAGCCGGTGCTCGACACCGTCGAGATCTGGACGTTGATCAACCTGAGCGACGACTCTCACCCGATCCACCTGCACTTGGTGCGCTTCCAGATTCTGGACCGCAGGCGCATCGACGCGTTTACTTATCTGAATTCGGGTGAGCTGCGTTATACCGGACCAGCCACGCCTCCGGCGGCGTTCGAAGCGGGCTGGAAGGACACGGTGCGCGCGGATCCGAAAATGGTCACCCGCATCATCGTTCGTTTCGAGGGCTTCAAAGGGAGATACGTGTGGCACTGCCACGTGCTCGAGCATGAGGACAATGAGATGATGCGGCCGTTCGATGTGATTGCGCCTCACGGCGGCATATCGTAGTTGTGGCATTGCGGGATCCTACTCCGTTACTTTGGCGGTCACCACCAGAATGAGCGCTTTGTCTGTGCCGCCCATATTGGACTTTCCTACCACCACTTTCTGGCCCTCGCGCACCGTGATTTCGGTATTGATCCCGGCTTCCAGGCCTCCCGGCACATGCAGGGTGAGTTTTAAGTTATCTAGCCGGATCAAACGTCCCTTCGGGTCTTCGGTAACGGCCGATGGCCTGACGACGAAGACGTATGGTGTCTTTTCGGACTCGCCTATCACTCCGTTGGCGCTTGCCATATTGCCAGGTTGGGTACGCAGCAGGATGGTGTCGAGCATGCGGAAGCCCTTGAACGAGAACAAGCCCTTCAGCTCGTTGGCAATGGGCTGCAACTCGGGGGGAATGCCGCCCGGTCCATCGGCTTGCAGGGACGCCAATACCAGATAGACGATCAAGTCAACATCTTTAGGCGCGGCTGCCGGCACGTCGAGGCGCTTGACGGCATCCTCGATGGCGGTCATCACATCCGGGGGCGCGCTTACCGCCAGCACACGCAGCTCCCGATTGGCTTCTATGTGGTAACCGAAAACGCCCAGCACATTAGCCAGATCTTTCACGTCGGCGTACTTCGCCTGGATGATGCGCCTTTCATTAGGCCGCGGGGGCGGTGCGGTTTCGGCCGGCGGGGGCGCTTGCGCGGCCAGCAGGCCTGCCATGGCCATGCCTGACAGTATTTGTCCGATCATTTTCATTTCTAGTCTCCTTGCGGTTTGGGATCTACGAGCCAATAAATAACGATATTCGGGTCGTCGGAAACGAGCTGCACCAGCAGCGGTTCGCCGGATTTCGACGGCGCCGCATGCCGCGCCGGCGGGTGATGATGGCGGCGCGCGATGGGACGCGGCACGTTGACGACGGCCGCCGGAGTAACCACGGTTCGCTGGGGCACAGCCACCCGGACACGGATGACTCTTTTCTCCGTGCGCCACGGCAGCGCCACAAGCACGGCCACAAGCGCGATGGCTGCCAGCGCCCACGTCCAGTATCGGCGCGCGGGGCCGCCTTCTTTCGCAACCAGCCGCCCCATGACCCGCCGCCGTACGTGGGCGCTCATGGCTTCCTCGAGCGATTCGTCTCGCAACTCACCCAGCAGCATCCGGCCGGCGCGCAGATCATCCGCCAGCGCACGGCACTCAGCGCACGCTTCGAGATGCGCTACGGTGCGCGCGAGTCGTTTGGCCGGCAGGTCATCTCCGGCATATAACGCAATATCACATTGCCATTTCGAGCAACTCATAAGTGCCTCCTCAACAGGCGGCCGGCGAACTCGCGCAGCTTCAGGCGCGCGGTCGAGATCTGCGAACGCACCGTCGCTTCCGACGACCCGAGAATCACCGCCACTTCCCGCGTCGACAGCCCTTCCACGTCGCGTAGCACCAGGGCGGCGCGTTCTTTCTCGCCGAGGCGGCCGAGGGCACGCTCGAAGACCTCGCGCTGCTGCGCGCGCTCCATACCCTGCTGCGCATCGGACGGACTGGCAGGCTCCGCGGCATCTTCCAACGCGACCGAGCGGCCCCGCTTGCGGGCCATATCGCGACAGATGTTTACCGTGACGCGAAACAGCCACGGCTCACATCCACGCGCGTCGTCCAGGTCCAAACGCCCCAGGTGCGTGTACAGACGCAGAAACGCTTCCTGGGCAGCGTCCTGCGCGTCCTGTGGGTTGTTCAACAGACGCAGGGCCACGCGCAAGACGCGGCGCTCACAATTGGTCATGATCCGCTCAAAGGCAGCCAGATCGTCCGGCCTGTCCGACCTGTCCGACCTTTCCGATTGGTAAGCGGTCACGGGCAGCGCGATTCCCTCAGGCTCCATCTCTACAAGGAATTACTGCGCTGCGAGCCAAAACGTTGAGACGATTTTTGGGGAGATGCTAGCGGAAAGACTCGATCTCTACGATATCTTCGGGGCTCAGCCTGAATTGCGCGGCCCCGATGACGCCCGCAACCTGTTTGGGTGAGCGCATTCCGACGATGGCTGCGGTCACGGCGGGATGACGCAGAGTCCAGGCGATGGCCACCTCGCCCGCGGTACGCCCATGACGCTTGCCAATGGCGCCCAACAAATCAGCCAATTGCAGATTGCGCGTCAGCCGGGGTTCCTGAAAGTGCGGATTGCGCCTGCGGAAATCGTCCGCCGGCAAGGAGGCGACGCGCTCGCGCGTCATGGCGCCGGACAGCAGACCCGACTTCATGGGCGAATAGACGATCACGCCGATGTGGTTGGCCTGCGCGTAGGGCAAAATCGAGTCCTCGATCTCCGGCGAGATGATCGAATAGGGAGGCTGCAGCGAGTTGATCGGCGCGATCGCTTGTATACGACGCATCTGATCGGCATTGAAATTGGACACTCCGATCCAGCGCACCTTGCCTTCCTTTTGAAGCTGCGCCATGGCTCCCCATCCCTCCTCCAGATCCTCCTCGGGCTCCGGCCAATGGATCTGGTAAAGGTCGATGGTATCCAGTTGAAGGCGGCGCAGACTGGCTTCCAGTTCGCGGCGTATGGAGTCAGCTTTCAAACTCTTGCCGATTTCGCGCTTCTCGTTCCAAATCCGCTCGCACTTGGTAAACACGAAGGGCTTGGGCGAGCGACCCTTCAGCGCACGCGCCACCACTTCTTCTGAGTGCCCGAGCCCGTAGATCGCCGCGGTATCGATCCAGTTCAGGCCGCCGTCCAGGGCGGCGTGAATAGCGGCAATGGACTCGTCGTCGTCCTGCGGTCCCCAGGAGAAAGCCCATCCCGCACCTCCCATTGCCCAGGCGCCGACCCCGATCGGCGTAATATTTAGATCGCTCGTACCCAATCGTTTTGTTTGCATAGGTATCATGTGGTGGAAGCCAGTTTCGCCGCGCTGACCGCCTGGCCCAAGTGCCGTTGCGTATGTTCCGCAATATGCGTGAGCAGGCCGATGACAGTGGTAGGCAGTTGCTTGCGGCCAACTGTTCTGGGTTCGGCCAAGGTCGCCGGATCAATGGAGCGAATGACGCGCGCGGCGCGGTCGAGCGACCGGTCGAGTTCCGGCAACAGCTCACCGAGACTCGCGCCCGGCCGCATTTCCACGGCCAGCGCGGCCATCTGCCTTTCATCCAACAGGCGCCCCTTCAGATAAGTGGTCAGGCGATCCACGCTGCCCGCCATGTGCCGTATGTGAAATCCGAGCGGCGCGAGTCCATGCGGGCGGGCCCAGACCTGCGCCGCGGTGAGGCCTTCAGTATGCCTGGCAAGATCCTCGCGCGCCTGCTGAAATGCATAAAGCGCGGGCGCCAACAGCGGATGCACGCCCGGCAAAGGTCCCCGCAGCCACGCCTCCGGGGCTTCTGGTAGAGTGGTCATGCAAGCTTCCATGCAAGCTTCTAGGATAGATCAATGCATCCCTCTGACGATCGCGAGCAGCTCAAGCGTATGCTGGCTCAACTTTCCGTACGCACCGGAGATTTTGTTCTGGTCTCGGGCAAGCGTAGCAGCGTTTATTGCGATGCAAAACTCACCACGTGCCGCGCCGCGGCGATGCCTTTGATCGGCCATTTGTTTCTGGACGGGATGGCCGCGCGGGGCTGGCAACCCGCCGCCGTCGGAGGGCTCACCATGGGGGCTGATCCGATTTGTCTGGCGATAGCGCGCGAGAGCCTGGAGAGAGGCCTCCAAATCGACTGCTTCCTCGTTCGCAAGGAATCGAAGAAGCACGGAACCATGAAGTTCATCGAGGGCTTGCAGCCGGACAGCCGCCCGGACGTGGTCATCATCGATGATGTCTGCACCAGCGGCGGCTCGACTAAGATAGCGATTCAGCATGCACGCGATGCGGGCCTGCGCGTCCTCGGTGCGATATGCCTGGTTGATCGCGAGGAAGGGGCGCGGGAGTCGATCGAGAATGAGCTTGGTTGTCCGTTCGCGAGGATTTTTACGCTTTCGGAACTGACGGAGCTAGCTGGATCATCCCCGGCGCAAGCGCCGCGCCAGTATCCCGAACACGCTGCATCAACAGCGCCGTAACTGCTTCTTACCGGTCATATAAGGTAGCCAGTTCCTTCAGCCGTCCGGCGATCTCCGCAGTGAGCATCTCCGCGCGATAACGCCACCGCCAGTTGCCACTGGGCACTGCCGGCGTATTCATGCGAGCTTCGCTGCCCAGGCCCAGCACGTCCTGTAATGGGAACAATACGGTGTTGGCCACCGACGCCATCAGCGTGCGGATGAAGACCCAGTGGATTTCGCGTCCGTCGGTCGCCAGGTACTTCCGCGTGAACTCGCGCTCCTTATGAATGTCTTCCTCCGAGCGCGTGCTGCCGCCGGCGCCGGCGCTCGACCACCAGCCGACGGTCGTGTCATTATCATGCGTGCCGGTGTAGGCGACGCGGTCGCGCGGATAGCTGTGAGGTTTGAAATCGGGCGCCTGCGGGTCGTTTCCGAAGGCGAACTGCAGGATTGCCATTCCCGGGAATCCGAACTGTGTGCGCATGGCTTCCACTTGCGGAGTGATGACGCCCAGGTTTTCGGCCACGATCGGCAGTTGGCCCAATGCGCCCGTCAAAGCTTCGAATAGCGCCGGCCCAGGGCCCGGAACCCAGCGCCCGTTCCTGGCAGTAGTCTCGCCGGCCGGCACCTCCCAATAGGCTTCGAGGCCGCGGAAGTGATCGAGGCGTACGATGTCCACCAGGGTCAGCGCCGCGCGCAGCCGTTCGATCCACCAGTGGAACCCGGTCGCGGCCATGCGATCCCATCGGTAAATGGGATTGCCCCACAATTGGCCGGTTGCGCTGAAGTAATCCGGTGGCACTCCGGACATTACCGCCGGGTCTCCTTTGTCGTCCAACTGGAACAGCTCCGGGTTGGACCAAACGTCGGCACTATCGTGGGCTACATAGATGGGCAGGTCTCCCATGATTTGTATGCCGCGCTCCCGTGCGTAACGCTGCAGGTCGCCCCACTGCCGGAAGAATGCGAACTGCACGAACTGCAGCGCCTCGATCTCGGTGGCCAGGCGCGCCTTCCAGTTCTCCAACGCTTGCGGCTGCCGGGAAGCGATGTCCGGCTCCCAGCGACTCCAGATGCGCTCGCCTCCATGAGCTTCCTTCACGGCCATGAACAACGCATAATCGTTCAGCCATCGTTCGTGCGTCTCGCAGAAAGCCCGGAATTCCGCCGCGGGGCCGCTGGCCCGAAAACGCTCATACGCGAGGCGCAGCAGGGGCATCTTGAAGCGGATCACGCGGCCGAAGTCCACCTCACCGGCCGGCAATGGCGGCGCCTCATCCAGTTCCCCGCTCGTAAGATATCCCTCTTCGGCCAGACGATCCAGGCTGATCAGTAGCGGGTTTCCGGCGAAGGCCGAGAATAACTGATAAGGCGAGTCGCCGTATCCGGTAGGGCCCAGCGGAAGCACCTGCCAGATTCGCTGTCCCGCGGCAGCCAGAAAGTCCACATAGCGGTAGGCTTCGGGACCGAGGTCGCCGATGCCAAACCGTCCTGGGAGAGAGGTGGGGTGCAGCAGGATGCCGCTGGCCCTTGGGAAACTCACGGTTTCATTGTGCGAGATTTCTGTCCCGATTGCACTATGTATGTATCGCCATGCGGTTGTGGATATTCCTGCTGGTTTGTGGCTGGGCCGGCGCGCAGGTCACCGATCCGGCATATGAACCGCTGAGCAAGGCATACGCGGATCTGCACAATCGGAACTATGACGATGCGATCTCGTCTTTCCTGAAAGCCATGGGAGCGGCGCCGCGGCGGTCCGACATTCGCAAAGACCTGGCGTACACCTATCTGAAGATCGGCGAGAACGTGGCGGCCCGCGATCAGTTTCGGGAAGCCATGCTACTCGACCCGAGGGACTTCCACGTGGCGCTCGAGTACGCCTTCCTGTGCAATGAGACCAAGGAACAGGCCCAGGCCCGGCGCATTTTCAATCGCATCCGCAAAGCCAGCGACCCTGAGTCCAGAGCCACGGCGGAGCGGGCGTTTCAGAATATAGATCGCCCGTTAGCCGAAGGCATCAGCCGTTGGACCAAGGCCATTGAGATGGGTGCGGACAACTTCAGCGCGCATTTCGAACTGGCCACTCTGGCCGAACAGCGCGACGAACTGGAGCTGGCAGCGGAACATTATGAAAAAGCGTGGCGTCTGCTGCCGGATCGTCGCTCCGTGCTGCTGGATCTTGGCCGCGTCTGGAAAGCTCTCAACCGGACCGAAGACGCCAATGCGGCCCTGCTGGCCGCTTCCCGCGGAGGCGAGCCGCGCGCCGCCGAGGCCGCCCGTGAATTGTTGCCGACGCGCTATCCCTACGTTTCCGAGTTCCGTCGCGCCCTGACGCTCGATCCGAAGAACGCGGATCTGCGCCGGGATCTGGCCTATCTGCTGCTGGGCATGCAGAGGCAGTCCGAGGCTGAACAGGAATTCCTGGCGTTGACCAAAATGTCGGATACCGACTATCTTTCGGCGGCCCAGCTTGGCTTTCTATATCTGGCGCGGGGCGATAGAGCGGCTGCCATGCCGTTGCTCGAGCGGGTGCTGAAGAGCGGCGACGAAGAGCTTGCCAACCGCGTGCGAACTGTTCTGCGCGTCCCACAGACCCTGCAAAAACGCCGCGCCGAGCCAACCGCCGCGCCTTCGATCGATGCCAAGGTCATGGCTGAGCGCAGCTTCAAGGCCGGCTTCATCAAAGACGCTTTGAAGTATCTGCAGCTCGCCGAGGAGGCCGACCCCACGGATTTCACGGTGATGCTGAAACTGGGGTGGACTTACAACCTTCTTCACGATGATGAGCAGGCCATCCGCTGGTTTGACCTGGCGCGCAAGAGTCCGGATCCGAAGATTTCCAGAGAGGCCAATACGGCTTACAACAATCTTCGTGGAAGTCTTGAATTCATACGCACGACTTTCTGGATATTTCCCATGTTCTCTTCGCGGTGGAGCGACCTGTTTGCGTACGCTCAGATCAAAACCGAACTACACCTGAAGTTTCCGGTGCATCCCTATGTAAGTCTCCGTTTTATCGGCGACACGCGCGGCACCACTGGCCCGGAGGGCGCAGGTCTTCTCCCGCAATATCTGTCGGAGAGCGCCCTGATTCCCGCGCTTGGTCTGGCCACTGCGCCCTGGCACGGAATGGTCGGCTGGGGCGAGGCGGGGCTGGCCGTCGGATACCGGTCGGGTCACTCTGTAGCTGACTATCGCGGTGGCGTGTCCTTCACCAAGGGCTTCGGCCACCTGCTGAAATCCAAAGACAGCGGCCTGTTCTTCGAGACCAATGACGATGGTATTTTCGTGAGCCGCTTCGACAATGATTTCTTGCTCTACTCACAGAACCGTTTCGGGTACACGCCGGCGCTCGGGCCGCTCGAAACGCAGTTGTACTGGAATGCGAATGTCACCCTGGATCAGAAGCGCGAGGCGTGGGCCAACTTCTTCGAGACCGGGCCCGGGGTGCGCTTTCGTGTCGCCAGCATGCCAAGCGCACTCTTCTTTACGGTCAATTATCTGCGCGGCTACTACACGGTAGCGGGTTATCCCACCGGTTCGACCTTTAACGACTTTCGTGCGGGGTTCTGGTATGCGTTTACTTATTAGCCTGGCGCTGCTGATGCCGACGTGGGCGCAGGCGGCTTCTCTGCCGTACTTCTGTGTGTTGTCCGACGATCAGGGCGGATGGCCGCTCATTCTCGAATCGGTGGGGTTTATGCCGCAGGCGGCCCCTGACGCGCGCATTTTCGTGCTGCGATCAGGCTCGCCGGACTCCGGGGATTGGACCAGCCGCGTGGAGGGCGGCGCTTACCTTATCCTCGAGGGCGAATCGACAACGGCTGAGTCGTTCGGCTTCCGCCGCGCCAAGGACCATGTTCGCGTTAGCAGCCTCGAAGATGTGCACTTACCGAAATTGCCGATCGTTTGGGAGAAGGGGCTGGAGCTACCGCGTTATGAAGTACCCAGCGATGCAAAGGTCTTTGCTAAGGAGCGGTGGACGGGTGCGCCAATGCTGGCTGGTTTCCGGCGCGGCTCCGGCGGAGTGCTATGGCTGGCCGCGCCACCGGGTGAGCGAGGATACGAACGCTTTCCCTATCTGCTGCAGGCGCTGGCCGATCTCGGCCTGGATCCGCCTTTTCGCTCCACACGCCTGTGGGCGTTCTTCGATTCGTCTTACCGCTTGCGCGTAGATCTCGACTATTTTGCCACTCGTTGGCGGAATGCCGGAATCTCGGCGTTGCATGTGGCTGCCTGGCACTTTTATGAGGCGGACCCTGAGCGCGATGCTTACCTCAAGCGTCTGATCACCGCTTGCCACGCCAATGGAATCCTGATTTACGCCTGGCTGGAGCTGCCGCACGTCAGCGATAAGTTCTGGAATGACCATCCCGAGTGGCGGGAAAAAACCGCGGTGCTGCAAGACGCCCAGCTCGACTGGCGGAAGCTGATGAATCTTTCGAATCCGGATTGCTTTCGGGCGGTGGTTAAAGGTGTAAAGGACCTTATTGACCGTTTTGATTGGGATGGCGTCAATCTGGCCGAACTTTATTTCGAGTCCCTGGAAGGTATGTCCAACCCGTCGCGCTTCACGCCAATGAATAGTGACGTCCGGTCGCAGTTCCAGCGCGCGGGTGGATTTGATCCGATAGAGTTGTTTCACGACCGCAAAGATTTGGCTTCTCAGCGCGCCTTTCTCGACTTTCGCGCCTCGCTCGCCCGCGATACACAGCAGAAGTGGCTGGGTGAGATGGAGAAGCTGCGGAGCGCGCGAAGTTATCTGGACATCGTTCTAACCCACGTGGACGACCGGTTAGACACCACCATGAGAGACGCCATAGGTGCGGATTCCGCGCAATTGCTGCCGCTACTCGAGCACCAGAGCTTTACGTTCCTGGTGGAGGATCCTGCCACCGTCTGGAATATGGCGCCGCAACGTTATGAAGAAATTGCACGGCGGTATCGTCCGCTGACCACGAGGCCGGATAGGCTGGCCGTCGATTTGAATATCGTCGACCGATACCAGAATGTCTATCCCACAAAGCAGCAGACCGGGACTGAGCTTTTCGAAGTGGTGCATTCGGCGGCTGGGGCTTTCGCCCGCGTAGCCTTATATTTTGAAAACTCGATCCTGTCGCCGGATCTCGCCCTGCTTCCCGCCTCTGCGGCAGTGGTCAGTCGCTTTGTGAGGGTTGGATCGAAGCTTACTGTCGATTCCCCTAACGGGGTGGCCGTGCGCTGGTCGGGACCGGCCCTGGTAGATGGTGAAGCTTGGCCTGTCCAGAGCGAGTCCCTTGTTGTTTTACCCGCGGGCACCCATACCATCGAAACCGGTTCCCAGGTATCTTCATTACGCCTGCTCAATTTCAATGGTGAACTAATGTCAGCACAAACCATTGATGGGCAGACAATGGAAATATCCTACAAGGGCTCGACGCGCGTGATTGCGGTGCTGAATCGCAAAGCTGTTCGCCTCGACACCGACGGATCCGAGAGTTCGCCTGAGGCGGCTGGCGCAACCGCTATCTTCCTGCCGCGCGGGCAACATATCGTGACAATCCATGCGGAGTAGGATAGGATGACGAATGACCGATGACAGATCCGGCGGTACCTACGGCACCCCCAGAGATACCGGATAAGCTGTACTTCCGCATAGGCGAGGTAGCTGACTTGTTGGGTGTCGAGCCTTACGTTCTACGTTATTGGGAGAGCGAGTTTCCTAAGCTGGCTCCCAAGAAATCCGGGACCGGGCATCGTTTATATCGGCGCAAAGACGTCGAACTGCTCCTCAAGATCAAATATTTGTTATACGAGAAGCGCTACACCATCGAAGGTGCACGGCAGTCTCTACATAATGAATCCAAGGTCCCTAAGGTCAAGGCGATGAATCAGGAGCAGGGAGCTCTGTTTACCCCTGAACCGCTGGCCAAGATCCGAACTGAACTGGCCGCGATTCTTCAACTGCTGAAATAAGTTACTCGGCGTTGCCAAGGATTACGGAGTAGATACGATCCAGATCTTCCGGCGAGTAGTAATCGATTTCGATGCGGCCCTTATGGCGCGCCCGTTCCGTGATGCGAACTTTCGTTCCCAGGGCCCTTTCCAACTCCTGAATAGCAGCCTTGACGTTCGGATCGGTTTGCGCTTCTTCGACTGATTTGGGCTTACGATCTTCAGTCAGGCGTTGCGTCAGCCTCTCCACCTGTCGTACCGACCAACCCTGGGCCACTGCCTTTTCAGCGACTTCTCTTTGCAATTCCGGCGTCGGAAGGCCCAGGAGGCACCGGGCGTTGCCTGCAGAGAGCCTTCTCTCAGCGATCAGTTGCTGGACGTCCGGCGGAAGTTGCAGCAGCCGAATCAAATTGGCGATGGTGGACCGGTCTTTTCCGGTACGGCGGCCAATCTCCTCGTGATTCAACTGCAGTTCGCGAACTAAACGATCAAAAGCCAGAGCTGTTTCGATAGGGTTGAGGTCCTCGCGTTGAATGTTTTCTATGAGGGTGATCTCGAGTAGCCGTTCGTCGGGTATATCCTGGATCACTGCCGGCACACGAGCCAATCCTGCGATCTTGGCGGCGCGCCAGCGGCGTTCTCCAGCGACCAATTGAAACTGCTCGCCATGCCGGCGGACTACCAGCGGCTGGATGATCCCGTTTGCTCGAATCGACTGCGCCAATTCCTCCATGCGCTCCGTGTGAAAAATGCGCCGGGGCTGGAGCGGGTTTGCGGCAATGGACTCAATCGGGAGCTGCGTGACTTGCTCACCGGCCTGTGGAGGCTGAGCGGGTGGCACCGCCGGAGGCCTGGTGGGCAATAGAGCCGTGAGCCCTTTACCCAGCGCCCGGCGCGGAGTGTCGGCGTTTTTGTTCACGTGTAAGGATCTCCTTGGCGAGTCGAATATAGCATTCGGCGCCGCGGGAGCGAACGTCGTAAGCCAGGATGGTCATCCCGTGGCTAGGGGCCTCGGCCAAACGAATGCTTCGCGGGATAATCGTTTTGAAGACTTGCTCTCCGAAGAAGTCCTTCAGATCGGTGGCCACCTGGCGAGTTAAATTAGTCCGATCGTCGAACATAGTTAGCAAAATGCCCTCGACTGCCAAAGCGTGCCCAAACGAGTCTCTGATGCGCTGGATTGTATCCATTAATTCCGAAATGCCTTCCAGCGCGAAAAATTCACATTGTATGGGTATGAGCACGGAGTCCGCGGCCATCAGAGCATTTAAGGTAAGCAGATCGAGTGCGGGCGGGCAGTCTATGAGGATGAAGTCATATTGTTCGCGCACCGATACTAGCTTTGCCTGAAGGCAAAACTCACGTCGGCCAACATCCACCAACTCCAGATTAGCTCCAACGAGATTTTTGTCGCCCGGAAGCAAATCGAGACCCTCGAACGCGGTGTGGACTATTGCATCGTTCAATTCCGCCCCACCCAGAAGTACATGATAGAGGCTGGCGCGTGTCGGGTCCTTATTCACGCCGAGGCCAGTAGTTGCGTTTCCCTGCGGATCGGAATCAATCACGAGAACACGGAGGTCGTTCGCGGCGAGGGAGGCAGCAACATTAATGGCAGTGGTAGTTTTCCCCACACCGCCTTTCTGGTTAGTTACCGCGAGGATTCTTCCCAAGCGGCCATGCTATCACGATTTCGACTTACTGTTTCACGTGAAACATCCTCGGCGATCCACAAGAGCCGATGATCACCCCAAGGCAGTCGGATAGTTAAGCTCCATGAAATTCCAGGGAGATCCGATAAACAAACCTCACCAGTCAATAATTCGACTGATCCGCCTAATCTCTTTATATCTTTCACAACACTCAAGTACCTGACGGCGCGCGATACTACCCAATCGAAACGCTCATGCACATCCTCCGACCGTTTCCCAAGGACACGAACATTTGGCAGGCCGCGAGCAGCTTCGCTTAAGAATGCCGCCTTGCGCTGGTGCGACTCAATTAGGGTGACGGAACAGTCAGGCCGTACGATCGCAATTGGAATACCCGGGAAACCAGCGCCGGAACCAAGATCAGCAATTGAAATTTGGCTCTCTGGCAAATGGAGCGCGGCGAACACCGATTCACAGTAGTGGCGCTGAACCGCTTCCTCGAGCGTGCGAATCGCCGTCAAATTCAAGACCTTGTTCCATCGGACCAACAGGTCGTAGTGCTGGCGCATTTGCTCGATCTGTTCATCGGACAATTTACGAAGGGAACCCAATTTCGATCGAAGCAGTTCAACAAACACGACTTAAGCTCAGGTATACGTCCAAAATCGCAATCGCCGCGGGCGTCACACCGGGAATGCGGCCGGCTTGGCCAAGCGTCTCGGGGCGGACCCGCTCAAGCTTCTCGCGAACTTCGCGTGAAAGTCCTGGAATATCCTCAAAGCCAAACTCCACAGGAATTGGCCGTCGCTCGGCGTCCTTCATTCGACCCATCTGCCGTTGTTGTTGGGCGATGTAGCCGCCGTACTTAATCTCCGTTTCGATTGTATTCAGAAGCCCGCGAGCCGGCTCCTCACCCAGCACCTGTCGAACCCACCCGCCGATCTCATCAATTGAGGCCTCTGGCCGCTTCAGCCATTGCCCATGCGCGTGTTGCTGTAACGCTCTTGTCAGCCGCTGTTTCTGATCTCGCTTAATCGCAAAAATGCGCCAACGCTCGTCGGATACAAGACCCGCGCGCCGGCCGAGTGGCGTCAGGCGTTCATCGGCATTATCGATTCGCAAGTGCAGTCGAAATTCCGCCCGCGAGGTGAACATCCGATAAGGCTCGTCGGTGCCCTTGGTAACCAGGTCATCGATCAGGATACCTGTGTAGCCTTCCATCCGCCCTATCACCAGGGGCATAGCGCCGCGCAAAAAAGACACTGCATTGATCCCGGCGACGAGTCCCTGGCACGCGGCCTCCTCATATCCTGAGGTTCCATTGATCTGACCGGCCAGAAACAGCCCCTCTATCGACTTCGCTTCCAGCGTATGACTCAATTCACGCGGGTCGATCGCGTCGTATTCAATTGCGTACCCCGGCCGGATCATCTCCGCTTGCTCCAACCCCGGAACTGAAGCGACCATGGCCTCCTGCACGTCAATCGGCATGCTCGTGGACATCCCGTTGACGTAAATCTCGTTCGTGTCCAGGCCCTCCGGCTCTAGAAAGATCTGGTGTCGAGATTTGTCGGGGAATTTCACGATCTTATCCTCGATCGACGGACAATAGCGGGGCCCCACTCCCTCTATCTGGCCGCTATACAAAGGCGAGCGCGGAATCGCCTCGCGAAGGATTCTGTGCGTCTCCTCAGTAGTGTATGCAATATGGCACTGCACCTGAGGGCGATCGATCGTGTCCGTCAAAAATGAGAAAGGCGTTGGAATCGGATCACCTGGCTGGGGCTCGAACCGGCTCCAGTCAATTGTTCGCCCATCCAGCCGGGGTGGCGTGCCGGTCTTCAGCCGTGTTGATCGCAGTCCGAGCGTTCGCAATTGATCCCCGAGCAGCTCGGAGGCCGCCTCCCCACTGCGCCCACAGCCGTAGCGCGTTTCACCAACGTGCGCCAGCCCATTTAGAAACGTCCCAGTCGTGACGATGACGGCGCCCGCGCTAATCGTTCGCCCATCGCGAAGCCGCACTCCCGTAACGCGGCGGCGTTCCGCGATTTCCGCTATCTGCAGCGACGCCACTTCCGCTTGCTTGATGCGCAGGTTAGGCTCCCGCTCCAACACTTGCCGCATCCGCACGCGGTACATTTTCTTATCACATTGCGCGCGCGGCGACCAGACCGCCGGTCCGCGGCTGGTATTGAGCAGCCGGAACTGAATCCCGACGGCGTCGGCGACTTCACCCATCACGCCCCCCAGCGCATCTATCTCGCGCACCAAGTGCCCTTTCGCAATTCCTCCAATCGCCGGGTTGCAGGACATTTGGGCGATAAGATCCAGATTCATGGTAACCATGGCGGTCTTGGATCCCATGCGTGCACACGCGCGGGCAGCCTCGCACCCGGCATGTCCGGCGCCGATCACCACCACTTCGTACCGTTCTTGCATTGATATTATTGTAGCGACTATGAAAGTACTGATTATCGGCGGCGGGGGACGGGAGCACGCGCTGGCGTGGCGGCTGGCCCAAAGTCCCGAGGTCGAGAAGATCTTCGCGTCGCCGGGAAATCCGGGAATTGCCCGGATTGCGACCTGTCTGCCTGCGTCCGACGGATCGCCTGACGCCTACCTCTCGATAGCTGATTTTGTGGATGCCGATCTGACTGTGGTAGGCCCCGAAGCGCCGCTGGTGGCGGGCGTTGTAGATCATTTTAGAAGTCGAGGCCGGTTGATTTTCGGACCAACCGCGGACGCCGCGCGTCTGGAGGGCAGTAAAACTCACGCAAAGAACTTTCTTCAGCAAAGTAACATCCCGACCGCCGCCTTTGTGTCCGCTCGGAATGCTATGGAGGCACGCGCGGCGCTCAATCGCTTCGCCTACCCGTTGGTGATCAAGGCCGACGGCCTCGCCGCGGGCAAAGGAGTGGTGATCGCCGAAGATCGCGCTATGGCGGAGCGCGCGTTGGCATCGCTGACCCCGCCATTCGTCATCGAAGAGTTCCTCACCGGTGAGGAAGTGAGTTACATCGTCTTAAGTGATGGCCGCAATGTCGTCCCGTTGGAGCCGACGCAGGATCATAAAGCCGTGTTCGACGACGACGCTGGTCCAAACACCGGTGGAATGGGCGCCTACTGCGACTCCAGTATTCTCACGGCGGAACAAAGCGAGGCCATCTTGGATCTCATCATTCGTCCCACGGTTGAAGCCACCGGTTTCAGCGGCTTCCTCTATGCTGGTCTCATGATGACTGCGGAGGGACCTAAAGTTCTCGAATTCAACGTGCGCTTAGGAGATCCGGAAACTCAGCCAATCATGCATCGGATTGAAAGCGATCTGGCACCGCTACTGCTTCGAGCCGCACAGGGAGCCTTGCCGGGCGCACCGATAAAATGGAGACCCGGGGCTTCGGTCTGCGTCGTCTTGGCTTCGCACGGCTACCCGGGAACATTTGCGGCCGGAAAACCGATCCAGGGAATTGACGACGCCGAGGCCACCGGAGCCACCGTGTTCCACGCCGGTACCCGGCAAGGCCCGTCAAGACTTGAGACTGCCGGCGGACGTGTGCTGGGAGTGACAGCGTCCGGGCCCGATCTCGCAGCCGCCATCGGCCAAGCCTACGCCGCCGTCCGCCTCATTCACTTCGAAGGCATGCACTATCGCACCGACATCGGCCGCAATGGATTGAAGCGCTACCAGGGCGCAAGGATATAATAAAGTAAAATTGCGGGCACGTAGCTCAGATGGATAGAGCGGTCGCCTCCTAAGCGACAGGTCGGCAGTTCGAATCTGCCCGTGCCTACTATAGTCTTCCGGAGAAGGGCCCATGGACACTAGCTATGGCAAGGCGGTAGCACTGGCTGTACCGGTGTTTCTCACCCTTATCGCCTTGGAATTCATCGTCGACCGCGCAAAACACACCCGTTACTATCACCTCGCCGACACTATCAACAGCTTGAGCTGCGGAGTGGTCAGCACCGGCATACGCGTCTTCTTCGGATTCCTCGGCATCTTCTTTTACGAATGGACACTGCGGCGCCTGGCGCCCGTGCACTTAGCGGCGAACCATTGGGGAACCTGGGTCTTCGCCTTCGTCTATTACGATCTGTGCTATTACTGGAACCACCGCTTGGGGCACACGGTAGGCCTGTTCTGGGCCTCACACGTGGTGCATCATCAAAGCGAAGAGTTCAATCTGACTACGGCTCTGCGCCAGACAGGAACGGGCGCGTTCCTGAGTTGGATCTTTTACTTGCCCATGGCGCTGTGCGGTGTGCCGCTGTTCGTATACCTGATGGTCGGCGTGATCCAGCTCTTTTATCAGTTCTGGCCGCATACGCAAATCATCGGCAGGATGGGATTTCTCGACCGCTGGATACAGACGCCTTCGAACCATCGCGTGCACCACGCGCAAAACGATATCTACCTGGACAAGAACTATGTCGGGGTGTTCCTGATCTGGGATCGTATCTTCGGAACGTTCCAGGAGGAGCTCGACGACGAGCCATGCATCTACGGTATTCGCGGCCAGTTGAACAGTTGGAATCCAGTCTGGGCGAACGTTCATTATTATTGGGCTATGGCGCAGGATTGCTGGCACGCGAACTCATGGACCGACAAAGTCAAGGTCTGGTTTGCGCCTCCAGGATGGCGCCCGCCAGACGTGGCTGCACGTTTTCCGAAGAGCCGCTATGACCCGCGTGTCGACTTTGTGAAATTCAATCCGCCGCGCAGTGTGCCGCTGAGCGTGTACGCGCTAGTGCAGTTTGTGGTGCTGATCGCGGCCAACAGTCACTTCCTGGCGTTACTGCCCAAGCAGGGAACGGCGCTCAACCTGGCCTATTTCGGATTCATCCTGGGCAGCCTGGTCTGCCTGGGCGGCGTGCTCGAGAGCAGGCGCGCATTCCTCGCCGCCGAAGCTTTGCGGCTGACCGCAACCGGCGTGTCCGTACTGGTGACCGCGGCATGGTTTGGCGGAGTGACCGATCCGCGCATGCTCGCTGCGATCGCGGGGTTCCAGTTCGTATCGCTTATATGGCTCGCCCTCGCTGCACGCGCGCAGGCCAATCCGCGCGCCGCGGCGGTGTCGGCGTGACGCATAGCCGATAATAGTTACAGACCGACGCCGTAGCATGCCGGACGTCTCGTTCCTATATTCTCCGCCGAAGCGCGCGCGGGCGCTTGCCACCGCCGGAGCGCTCATCGCCGTAATCGCCGTGGTGGATTGGGCGACCAAGCCCAACTTCTCATTGAACTTCCTGTATCTGTTCCCCATCATGCTCGCGGGCGGTTTCCTCAACCGTCCTCAAATAGCCGCGCTGGGGATCTTCTGCGCGATCCTGGGCGAGTTGTTCAGCTCCTTCCCGTCCGCCGATGCCGCCACCCGTATGGCCATGATGAGCACCGCGTTCATAGGCACGGGCCTGTTCGTCTCGGAGCTGGTGCAGAAGCGGCAACTGGCTCTCGAGCACGTGCGGGAATTGAGCGAGCATATCAAACATCGCGAAGACGCGGAACAACAGATTCAGATTCTGATCGAGAGCAGCCCGGCCGCCATCGTCACCGTGGATTCCTCCGGCTCCATCGGTTTGGCCAACCAGGCAGCACAGCAGTTGCTTATTTTGAGCGGTGGTTCGCTGGCCGGTCAGCCCATACGCAACTATTTGCCGGCGCTCGAATCAGTAGCTCAGAGCAATCGGGCGCAGTCGTTCCGAACCACCATGCAGTGCCGGGGACAGCGGCAAAACGGCGAAATGTTTCTTGCGGCGATCTGGTTCTCGACTTACAAGACTCTCTCCGGACCTAAGTTAGCCGCCATTATTGTGGATCTTTCCGAAGATTTGCGCGATCACGAAGATCTCAGCTTGAATCATCTCTTGAAGAACACGCGCATTCTCATGAGCGCGATGTCGCACGAGATTCGCAATCTATGCGGCGCCGTCTCGGCCGTGGGCCGCAACCTGTCGCGCGTCGAAGGGCTGGCACAGAACCAGGACTTTGAAGCCCTGCAAACTTTGATCCAGGGTTTGGAGAAGATTGCCGCAATGGAGCTGCAGGCCGCGCCGGAAGAGCAAGCCATGGCGGTCGACGTGGCCGCGGTGCTGGACGAGCTGCGCGTGCTGATCGAACCGTCGTTCAAGGAGTCGCAGATGACGGTGCAATGGGAAATCGAGGAGGATCTGCCTTTGGTGTGGGCAGACTCCTACGGTTTGCTGCAAGTGTTCCTGAACCTGGCGCGGAACAGCCAGCGCGCCATGCAAGCCTGCGAGCGCAAGGAGCTGACCATTACGGCGGGCGCCGAGGAAGCCTCGGTAGTCATACGCTTTGCGGATACCGGCGTGGGGATACGTGCGCCACAGCAGTTGTTCCGGCCGTTTCAACAAGGCGCCGACGGAACCGGTCTGGGCCTTTACGTTTCGCGTGCGATTGTGCGCAGTTGCCGCGGCGAGCTTCGTTACGAAGCACGCCTGGAAGGCTGCTGCTTCGCGGTTGTGCTCTCGCGGCTCGCGGAGGCGTGAAACCGGTGGACAACCAAAGCCGCATTCGCATCCTGATGGTGGACGACCACACGCTGTTTCGCGAAAGTATCGCGAGGCTGCTGGCGGCGGAGCCGGATTTCGAAATCGCGGGACACTGCTCGTCCACGGATGAAGCTGTGCAGATCGTGGCGAAAGCTCCTGTGGATGTGGTCCTGCTCGATTACGATCTAGGTGACGGCAAAGGCACCGAGTTCCTGACCAGAGCCAGGAGCACGGGATTCCGGGGCAAAGTCCTGGTGGTGACCGCCGGCGTGACGGAGCTGGAGGCCGCGGAGCTGATCCGGCTCGGGATTGTCGGCGTTCTCCAGAAGCACTGCTCTTTAGCGGCTCTGGCTCAAAGCATCCGGGATGTGAGCGGCGGCAAAGAATATTTCGAGCCAGGCTTTCTGCGCTCGGTATTGGTAGGCGCAACTACGCCACAAGCCGACTATAGCCGCAAAAAGCTCACGGAAAGAGAGCGGCAGGTGCTGCAGCATGTCTTCGAGGGGCTCGCGAACAAGGAGATCGCCGACCAGTTGCAGGTATCCGAGAGTTCGGTCAAAGCGACCCTGCAGCAGCTATTCGCGAAAACCGGCGTGCGCACGCGCAGTCAGCTCGTCCGTACGGTCCTCGAAAATTACAAAGGCCAACTCTGATCGCGCTATAATCCAGCCTACGAGCGCTCCAGCCGCCAATACCATTCACGTGGAGTTAGCCTCCCAGCTGGCCGCTCAACGCGCTGCCTTTGCACTTGGTGCGCCCGGCGAGCGTGAGCGCCTGACCGCCCTCCGCGCCCTGCTCCAGGCAGTCCGCGGCCGGCGCGAGGAGTTCGTCCGGGCGATTTCCGAGGATTTCGGCGGCCGTGCGCGGCAAGAGACGCTGCTGCTCGAAGTCTTCCCGCTGGTAGATACGATCCGCCATGCCATACGCCACCTCCCGCGATGGATGCGGCCCCGGCCCGCCGGCACGGGCTGGCAGTTCTTGCCGGGCCGGTCACGCGTAGTCTTCCAACCACTTGGCGCGGTGGGCATCATCGGCGCGTGGAATTATCCGCTGCTACTGAGTCTTTCTCCGCTAGTGAGCGCGCTCGCGGCGGGCAACCACGTCATGCTAAAACCTTCCGAGCTGGCCCCGCATACGGCGGACCTGCTTGCGCGGCTGGCCGCTGACCTGTTTCCCTCCGGGCACGTTACCGTCGTGACCGGCGGCCCGGAGACCGGCGCGGCATTCGCTTCTCTTCCCTTTGACCACTTGCTTTTCACCGGCTCTACACACGTCGGAAAGCTGATCATGCGCGCAGCGAGTGAGAACCTGACGCCGGTAACGCTGGAGCTGGGCGGAAAATCTCCCGCGCTGGTGCATCGCGATTTTCCGGCGCAAACGGCCGCCGCCCGCATCATGGCAGGCAAGCTCTACAATGCCGGGCAAACCTGCATAGCGCCCGACTACGCGCTGGTGCATGAGGATGCTCGCGACAAGTTTGTGCGCCTAGCCTCGGCGGCGGCTACTGCCATGTATCCCAGCCTGGTGTCTAATCCCGACTTCACACGCATCATCAACCGGGACCACTACCGGCGGCTGCGGTCACTCCTCGAAGACGCGCGATCGAAGGGCGCCCATATAGTCGAGCTGAATCCCGCTGGAGAAGTCGCCGACGAAGATAACCGCGTGCTGCCGCCGGCGCTGCTCTGGAACGTCAACGACAGTATGGCGGTGATGCAGGAAGAAATCTTCGGTCCGCTGCTGCCGCTGCTCACCTACCGGTCACTCGATGAAGCGATCGACTATATCAATTCCCACCCGCGGCCGCTGGCCCTCTATTATTTCGATTACCATGCGAAACGTGTGGAACAGATCCTGTCGCGGACAGTATCCGGCGGCGTAACCGTCAACGACACCATCCTGCACATTGCCCAGAACGACCTACCGTTCGGAGGGGTGGGTCCCAGCGGGATGGGGTGTTATCACGGCTTCGACGGCTTCGAGACGTTCTCCAAGAAAAAAGCCGTGTTCTTCCAAAGCCGCTTCACCACGCTGGGACTCTTGCGCCCGCCCTATGGAACGTTGGCCCGGCGAGTCACCGATTTCCTGATCGGCCGGTAGCGCTCATTCTCCCATGAGCTCATGAACCAGCCGGCCGGTGGGGTAGAGTTTGCGCAGCGCCTCGGTCATCCCCGCCGTATGTACCGCTACAGCGCGATTGGCCGTGCCGTCGTACACGAAGTCACCCACCAGCGATTCGATATTGCCGTCGAAGATCAGACCGACGATCTCGGCATTGCGGTTGATCACGGGTGAACCGGAGTTGCCTCCGATGATGTCGTTGGTGGTCACGAAATCGAGCGGTGTCGCAAGATCCAGCTTGTCACCGTTCTCCTTGTACCGCGATGGCAGATAGAACGGCCCGTCGAAATCGAAACTGTTCGCGCGATCGTATAAGCCAAAGAAGGTGGTCTTATAAGGCGCCTTGGTGCCGTTCATCGGGTAACCCTGCACTTGCCCGTAAGAGAGCCGCAGCGTGAAAGTCGCATCGGGATAGGTGGTCTTGCCGAACGCGGCGAAGCGGGCCTTGCCTAGTTTCTCGCCAGCCTCCTGCTCCACGCTCTCGACATTATCCTCTTCCCACTTGATAGCCTCGCGCCGCAGCGGATCCAGTTTCCGTTGCAGCACAATCATCGGATCGGTGGATGCGGCCACCGCCGCTTCGCCACCCTCCACCAGGGATTTGCGGAACGCCGGATCGGCCAGTTTTGTCCCACTGATAATCGCCGTGGCTGCGTCCTTCGGCGAGCGGCCGTCGAGCGCGATTTTGATAAACGGATCGTCCGCTCCGAGCTCGGCAATGTCCAGTTCAAGAGCGCCGGACATGCGCGCGATTTCCATCGCCGGATAAATGGGCGCCCGCGAAAACAGGCGCTGTCGCAGAGATTCCAGTTGCGCTTCGTGGTAACCGGGCAGCCGCTCGCCATCGGGCTTCTTCACCTCAGCGACATAATCTACGATCTGCGCGCCGATGGTGCTGAGCTGCGAATCCGTGCTATGGAAGAACTGCTGCTTCGCCCGGGTAGCCGCTTTTTGGGTGGCTTCCGCGATGGCATCCCACGCGCCGGCATAGGCCTGCTTCCACTCGGGGTTGCTCATTACCCTGGCCTTGAACTCTTCCTCGTCCTTCTGTTTCTTGGCCATCACGCTCTTGTCCAGCAGCCCAGCATAGCGGCCCTGGATGGCCTTCACACCATTCTCGAGGCCGAAGATCATGGAAGCCGCCTGGCGCTCCTGTTCCGCGCCGAGCGCCGAATACTGTTTGAGCACGGCGATGCGATGCTTGAGCAATGCCAGAATATTCGGCTCGCGCATGTCGCGTTCAAACTCCAACTGCGCCATGGTATCCAACCGCTGGGTGCTGCCAGGATGCCCGGGTACGAACACCAGTTCATTATCCGCGGCGCCCTTGGCATTCCACTTCAGATAATCCTTGCTGTCGATGGGCTTGCCGTTCTCATAGACCCGGAACAACCCCATGTCGAGGTCATAGCGCGGATAGGTGAAATTATCCGGATCGCCGCCAAAGAAGGCCATCTGATCCTCGGGCGCGAACACGATGCGCACGTCGGTATATTTCTTATAGCGGTACAGCCAATATTCGCCGCCCTGGTACAGCGTCACCACGTCGGATCGCAAGCCGGTCTTTTGCAGGCTCTCCCGCTCGATGTCGGCGATCACCGTCTTACGCTTAGCGAACTCTTCTTCGGGCGTCCCGGCGCCCTTCAGAGCCGCGAGCACGCGGGGAGTGATGTCTTCCATCGCCACCAGCACGTTGACTTCGAGGTCCGGTGACTTCATCTCCTCTTCGGAAGTGGCCGCGAAGAAGCCGTTCTTCACGTAGTCGTGCTCCGCCGTTGAGTTTTTCTGCAACTGGCCGCGCGCCACGTGGTGATTGGTCAGCAGCAGACCGTGCGGGCTGACGAACGACCCTGACCCGCCATCGTTCAATCGCACGCAAGCCAGCCGGACATGATCCAGCCATGCCTTGGTTGTCGTGAAGTGATACTTCTCTTCTAATTGTTTGACCGGTGGATTGTCGAACGTCCACATGCCTTCATCCGCGCGCAGGGTAACCGATATCGAGAGCGCGGCAACGCAGGACGCCGCGGCCAAAAGCTTGCATTTGTCCATAAACTTTTATTATAGGGCTTGTATTAAATGCCTTGCGGCGGAGTGGAAACTGCGGTCACGACGCGGTCATAGCCTCCGCGTTCCAACGGCAGACTCGCTTTTCAAAGTAGCTCACGTTGGCCAGCAGCGCCGGGCCGGCCGCCCGGAAGCCGAAAACCGCATCTTCCACGGGACGCTTGCGGCTGCGCACGGCTTCGTAGAAGACCACATGGTGCTCCCGGTGCGCGTCGTAGCCTGCCGGCGGTTGATAGCGAAACTGCTTGTCCGGGCGCACGGCATCGGCGTTGGGCCGGCTCTCCGGATATTTCTCGCGATACTCTTTCAGAAACTGCTCCTGGACTGCTTTAGGAAACGTCCCAATGGTGTAGCCCGGCTCAGCCTCGGGTGCAGCGTTGGAAAGGGTGAGGTCGCTGTAGCCGGTGGTCATGGTGCCTTCGCTGCCCACAAAGCGAAAACCGAACTGTTCCTGCCCCAGGCCGCTCTTGAAATCCACACGCAAGGCCAGGGTGAACTCGGGATGAGTCGGCTGGGCGGGATAATCGAGCATCGCCAGCATCACATCGGGCACGTCCCGGCCGTCCTTCCAGTAACGCAGCCCGCCGCTCGAGACCACACGCTCGGGGCCCAGCGAACCGGTCGCGAAATGCAGACCCGAAAGCAGGTGGACAAACAGGTCGCCCGCCACGCCGGTGCCATAGTCACGGTAGTTGCGCCAGCGGAACAGGCGTATGGGCTCGAACGGCCGCTTCGGAGCTTTGCCCAGGAAGCCATCCCAATCGATGTTGGCGGGCGAGGCATCGGGCGGAATAGAGTACTGCCAGGCGCCCAGAGCGGTGTTGCGATCGAGCCAGGCTTCCACCATGTTGAGCTGCCCTATGGCGCCCGATTGCAGCAGTTCCCTGGCCTTCTGATAAACCAGCGAGGTCACATACTGGCTGCCCACCTGGAAGATGCGGCCGCTGCGCTGTTGGGCCGCGATAACGGCCTGGCCTTCGTCGACCGACTGCACCATGGGCTTTTCGCAGTACACATCCTTGCCGGCGTCGAGCGCGTCTATGGTGATCCGCGAGTGCCAATGATCGGGCGTGCCGATGATCACCGCATCGATATCCTTACGCGCCAGAATCTCGCGGTAATCCCGCGTGGTAAAGATCTGGCCGCCATAAATTTCCTTGGCGCGCGTCAGGCGGCCGTCGTAGACATCGCACACCGCAGCCAGTTCCACGCCGGGAACCGAGACGGCATAGCCGGTGTCGCCCGAGCCCATGCCGCCGAATCCGATGGTGGCAATGCGTATGCGGTCGCTGGCCGGCACTTTCGCGTCCTGAGCGGCGAGCTGCGAGGCCATTCCCAGGGCTCCCGTAATTTGAAAAAATTGGCGTCTGGTATTATTCATTGGCGATCCTCACTTATTATCGTCTGGATGGGGAGTATCGATTCCTGCGCTTTTTGCAAGATTGCGGCCGGGGAGGTTACCGGACCGACGGTCTGGGAGGATGCCGCCACGCTCGTTTTTCTGGACCATCGCCCCCTCTTTCCCGGGCACTGCCTGGTGATTCCGAAAACGCACTACGAGACTTTGACGGATCTTCCGCGGACGGAGGTTGGTCCTCTATTCGTCGTTACACAACGGATCGCGGCAGCCGTGGAACGGGCGATGGATAGCGAAGGCTCTTTCGTGGCGATCAACAACCGGGTCAGTCAGAGTGTTCCGCACCTGCACATTCATGTCGTGCCACGTCGTAAGAAGGACGGACTGCGAGGCTTCTTCTGGCCGCGGCAGAAGTACGAGAGCGCGGCTGAGATGGAGCGCGTGCGGGATCTTGTACGCGAGGCGATCGCACTTATCGCGCCGTGACTGAAGGGGCAGGTGCTACTACGGGGCAGCAGTGTTTCACGAATGGTGAGTTTTGCATCACTATGGCACAAGCCCGAGGCCTTGAATTTGTCAAATATCTAGCGCAAAATGAATGGCATGAAATCGAAGATCGCTATTCACCTGATAATGACATTTGCGCTTTTGTTTTTGTTAATAAGCGCACAATCGGTGTTGGCACAAACGGAAACGGTGCTTTACAGCTTCAAAGGAGGTATGTCGGACGGGCAGTATCCACACGGTCGCTTATATAGGGATTCGCGTGGCAATCTCTATGGTACAACCTACGAAGGTGGTACATACAATGGCGGCATAGTGTTTGAGCTTTCGCCTTCAGGGTCCACGTGGACGGAGACGGTGCTCTACAACCTTGGTGGCCCCCTGAACGGCAAATACCCCTGGGGTGGTTTGGTCAGAGATTCCATGGGCAATTTCTATGGCACAACCTATCAGGGCGGCACTACCAATTATGGGACGTTTTTTGAGGTTACACCCGGGATCACGTGGACGGAGACAGGGTTATACAGTTTTACCGGAGGTACGGACGGGTCTTACCCCTACGATACGTCCAGCTTGCTCCTGGATTCGAGCGGCAATTTCTATGGCACAACCCACGCGGGAGGGACAGGACAGGTCGGCACGGTGTTTGAGATTATACCGCCTGTTCCACCGAGCACCGTATGGACGAAGAAGGTACTCCATAGCTTCTCCGGAAACGCCGCGGATGGCTCTGTACCCTACGCCGGTGTCATTATGGATTCGGGTGGCAATCTCTATGGAACAACCTATGAGGGCGGTGCTGACGGTGTTGGCATAGTGTTTGAGCTTTCACCTTCTGGGTCGTCCACGTGGACCGAGACCGTGCTCTGGATCTTCGGCGGCGTGGGAGATGGGAGATATCCCTTCGGCGGGTTGGTCCAAGGTTTGACCGGTAATCTCTACGGCACGACCTACAAGGGCGGTCTTTACAGTGAGGGCACTGTGTTTGAACTTTCACCCCCGAGCGGAGGTGGTCCGTGGACTGAATCGGTGATCCATAGCTTCGGCGGCACTGGTGACGGGTATGAGCCATATGACGCTTTGGTCATGGATGCGAACGGCAATCTCTATGGCACAACCTACGGTGGCGGCGCTCACAATAGAGGTATTGTGTATAGGCTTTCACCCTCCGGGCTCGACACATGGGTTGAAACGGTGCTTTACAGCTTCAAGGGTGGCACGTCCGACGGAGATTATCCCGAGGATGGCGCTCTGATCATCGATCGAAGTGGTAACCTCTATGGCGTCACCGCTTTGGGCGGCGGGTCGGGTTGTGCTGAGAACGGCTGCGGCACGGTATTTAAGCTGGTTCCGTAACTCATCCGATCATCGACTATTACGTGGTCAGTTGCTAAAACCGCAGATGCAGTGCCACCTGCAGAATGCGCGGAGCCGCCGTAGTCGAGATCTGACCGAAGGTCGAATCGGTGATGCTGGTATCGGGGTTCAAGAACTCGGTATGGTTGAAGACGTTAAATGCGTCGCCGCGCAACTCAAGCGTAGCGCGCTCCCCAAGCCTGAACTGCTTGGCCAGGGCTACATCCACATTGGTCGTGCCGGGACCGCGAAAGGCATTGCGCGGTAGAGTGCCGTAAGTGTACCCCGGAAGCTGCGAGGCATCCTGCTGGGCTATGTTGTCCAAATCGAGCAGGCGGGCGTTGGAGAAGTTGCCTGGATTGAAGTAATAGTTCCCCGCATTGCCGGCGATGGTCTGGTACGGCTTGGCGTTCAGGATGCCGATCGAATTTCCGACGAGGTCGGCGCGCACATAGCCCGCATCTCCGGCGCCGGACGGGCCCGGGTCTGTGGGCGTGGTGTTCAGGTTGGCATAGACATCCAGCGGAAACCCGGTGTGCCAGGTGACGATCGGATACAGGTTCCATCCGCCGATGAGCGCTTTCGGCCCGCTCTGCCACAAGTGGGCGAAGGGCAGCTCCCAGCCCCCCGACAGAACCAGCGCATTGCGCACGTCGGTATCGCCCGAGGATCGAAACTCGTCTTGGTCGTAATAGGGAACGCTGCTGTTGCGCTGGCGGAAGCCGGAGACATTGTCGATCTCGTGCGACCAGGTGTAGCCCAGCGTGAAGAAACTGTGTCCCCAGCCGTGCACGTCGCCAAACTCTTTGCGAAGGTTGACGGTCAGGCCGTTATAATTCGCCCTCGTGGCGTTCTCGAATTCATCCAGGTAACTGAACTGCGGGTTGTCCGCGGAGAATGCCTGGTTGTAGAGCCGGGTGTTGGTGCCCAGTATGAACGGGTTTACGTCCACCAAGCCGGTCAGCTTGTGTGCGTCATACCCCAGGTAGCCCAGTTCGAGCACCATGCCCGCCCCGAGCTGCTGCTGCAGCGACAGGTTGTACTGATAGACGTAAGGCGTGCGCAGGTGTGGATCGACGAAGAATACGCCGCCCCCGCCGAAGGGAAGAAATCCGGCATCGGCGAAGTTGATGTCTTTGGCCGGAGGCTTGGAGGGAAACGGATTAATCGCGCCGGCCGCCACATAGGGGTTGTCCAGCCCCTGCGGCGCCGACCCGGGAGCCGGAGCGCTCGGAAAGATGTCGGCGAAACCGGAGAACGGCGCCTGACCGTTGAACTGCAGATTGTCTTCGCCCTTGAGGATGTCGTAGAACACGCCGAAGCCGCCGCGCAGACTGGTCTTGGCATTCCCGAAGACATCCCAGGCGAAGCCGAAGCGGGGCGCCCAGTCGTTGCGATCGGGGAAATTGGACCCTTTGGGCGCGCCGGGATCGCCCGGGAACACCAGGCCCTCCGGGGCATTGGGGAAGCGCTGGGATTGCAATCCCGGGATGAAAGCGAACGTGCGGCCCTGGGTATCGAACTTTGGCTCGGCGTACTCGTATCTCAAGCCTAAGTTCAAAGTAAGCCGGTTAGCCACTTTCCAGGTGTCTTGCGCGTAGCCCGAATATTGGTGAGAGCGGATATTGGACGGGGCCTTGCCGAACTGCAGAAATTCGTCGGGCAGGCCCATCAGGAAATCGGCTAAGTCATAGCCAGAGCCGACTCCCGTGCTCGGACCATAAAAAAAGAACTCACCGTCGACATAGAAATCATAGACGGTATTGTTCTGGTACGGAGAGAAATAGAAACCGAATTTCCAGCTATGGCGGCCCTTGGTCCATGAGAGGTTTTCATAGAGGGCATAGGTATTGTCGATTTCACGGGTGGGACCCTGAGGGCTGAACCCGGCACTCATACCGGTCCCCAGGAAGCCGATGATGGGCGGCCCGGTGGATTGGTCGGGAGTGATGTTGATGCCAAGCTGGCTGGCGGTCGGAAGGGTGGCCGCGGGAACCGCCTGGCTGTGATTGAGCCGTTGACCGGTAACCCGCAATTCATTCAGCAGGCCCGGCGAGAAGGTGTGGGAATAGGTCACCGTTCCGAAGTAAGTATCGTCTTCATAAGTGACGGGGTAACCAACTATGTTGTTGCTTTGGAAGGGGCGAAGCTGTGGGTAGACATTCGAAGTAAACGTGCCGCTTATAATATCGCGAGAGCTGATGTTATAGTCAAGCTTGCCGAGAAATTCATTGTAATTGGCGGTGCCGGGCGCCTGCGGAAAAAGGATTCCGGAGGGCGACGTGGGGATCAGGTTGTTGCTGAAGTACGCTTTGGCTACCGGATCGATCCGATTAGGATCGATGATCCCTTGCGCGGCAAGATCCGGATTAGACTGATAATACGGATTATTCATCAGGAAGGCGGCCACCGGATTACTCTGGCCGGGAAAGGCCTGCGAAAAATTACCCTGGGCTTCCTGCGGAGTATAGGTGCTGACTTTTCCGGGTGAGGCATCGAGCGCGGTCTGCCGCTGCCCCTCGTAGGAAAAAAAGAAAAAGAGCTTGTTGCGGCCATTCACTATTTTGGGGACTACCACTGGACCGCCAACGGTAACGCCGAATTGGTTGCGCTTCAGCACCGCCACAGGCAGCCCTTGCTCGTTGTTGAAAAACCCATTCGCGTCGAAATCGGTGTTGCGTACATAGTCGTAGGCGGACCCATGCAGCGAGTTGGTGCCGCTCTTAGTGACTACGCTGACAATACCGCCGGCATTACGCCCGTACTCCGCCGAATAGTTGCTTTCGAGGACGCGAAACTCTCCGACAGCGTCCGGATTCGGGTTAGCCACCACGGCGTTTCCGAGCAGGCTATTGTTATTGCCGCCATCCAGCAGATAGGTCACGGAGTCGGTGCGCTGGCCGCCAATACTGTAGTTTCCGGAGGCGGTGGAGTCGGGATTGGTTGGTGTCACTCCGGGCTGAGTCTTGAGCAAATCCAGGGTATTGCGTCCGTTCAACGGCAGCTCGTTAATGGCCACGCCCGAGACCGTCCCGCCCACCGTGGCATTCTCCGTTTCGACAAGACTCGCCGTGCTTTCGACGACCACCGTATTGGTTACCTGCCCCACCGAGAGCTGCACATCGATGCGCAGAGTCTGGTTAATTTCGAGCGGCGTCTGTGAGGCAACCGTCACCTTTTCGAATCCGCTGGCGGCGGCGGTAACTTTGTACCTGCCTATCGGAAGCAGCGGGACCTGGTAGAATCCCGCAGCATCTGTCTTAGTTTCCTTGCTGACATTAGTGTCCACATTAGTGACCACCACCTTAGCCGTTGTAACAACCGCGCCCGAAGCGTCTGTTACCACGCCGGCGATCTTCCCCGTAGCATCTTGCGCCAGAAGGGACACGTTAAACAGGCTTACGCCAATGATCGATCTAAGTACAATCCGAGATGTATAAGACATAGCTAACCTCCGATGCGAGAATACCCGGTGACGCTCGCGGCGGAAACCCGCACCTCTAATGGGCAGGTCGCAGAGCTAACGAGGCTGACTCCGTCGCTGAAAAATTTGCAAGTAGATTAACACGGCCGGCCCACCGGTAGCAAGCTGAAATGCTGTAAATTGCGGGCCCTACCGTTACCGGGCTCCGTCCAGCAACCGCTCGACTACGTCCTCCGCGATGTCGACGTGCACTTTCACCGAACGCGCCTGTTGGGTTACCTGTACGCCGTCGAAGGCCCGCAGCAAATCCGGCCGGTTTTTGGGAACGCTGCGCAACAGCCCGACCAGACCGTGGAGCTGGGCCGAGAGATTTTGGGCGTCTGGTTCGGTGCGGCACTCAGCAGCCACAGCGGCGTGTACGCCGGCGCGCAGGTCCGCCGTCAGAGTGGTGCTTTGAGCGGCACGCAGCACGCGGTCAAGATTGGCCGCATTGCCCATCTGGCTTAATGTGTCGGGCCGAAGCCCGGTCCAACCGCTGGTAATCGCCCAGATTTGCGGATCTCCGGGCAAGGCGGCAAGCTGCACTGTCAGGCTGCCGGGCGCGCCCTCATGGCCACTCCGCGACCGGTCGATCGCCGCGCGTACGAGGGCGGCCGGCCCGGCCAGCGCCGTGTCTTTGTCGACGACCGTGACGCCGTTGTTTTGCTGAGACCCTTGTTCTTTCACCTGAAAAGCGCCCCGTGCGATCCATAGAAGGTTCTGGCCGTCATAGGCCACAATCAGTTCATGCACGTCGCGCTCCGGGTCTATACCAGTCCCACTCTCAAAAGCTTCGAAGCGAGGAAGACGGTGTTGCGCGGACAGCTTACGATACACCGATGTGGCGCGGAGTTGATCCAGGTGGATACCCGCCAACGCGATGCTATCCGGCGGCACAAAGGCGTTCCAGGCCGAATCGACACGAGCCCGGCATCCTGCGAGCGCCAGACAGAGGACTACCATGTTACTGAGTGCAACTTTACGGCGGCGGGCCATGGGATAATCTTCGCAGATGCCGCCGGTTGCTTCTGCGCCCTATCAGCTCAAGCCGAGCCCCTATAGCAGCCACAGCCTGCTACTGGCCAGCCTTCCGGCAGACGGAGCCGGGCGGCGCGTGCTGGATGTAGGTTGCGCAGGCGGGTACCTGAGCGAGCTGCTGGCTTCCCGAGGTTATCGTGTCACCGGTGTGGACTCGCCCGGAGCGCGCCACGCGCACTTTCCGGAAGCGGTCGAGCTGCTCGAAGCCGACCTGGACCTGGGCCTGCCACGCGCCCTCTCACTAACGCCTGACCGCTTCGATTTCGTCATTTGCGCGGACGTGCTGGAGCACCTGCGGCAGCCTGCCGGAATGCTGCGCGATTTGCGCGGCTTACTGGCCACCGGCGGACGGCTGATTGCGTCGCTTCCCAACAGCGGCCACGCGTACTTCCGGTGGAATGTCATGCTGGGACGATTTCCCGCGCACGCCCGCGGGCTATTCGACCGCACTCATCTGCACTACTATACCTGGCGGGGGTGGGTAGATCTGTTTGGCTCCGCCGGCTTCCGCATCGAAACCGTCAGATGCTCAGGTGTGCCCGTCGGCTTGGCCCTGCCCCAATGGCGAGATGCCGCCCCTGTGCGCGCGTTGGAGCGGCTATCCTACGAATCCGCGCGGTGGTGGAGGAAAATGCTCGCATATCAATTCATCGTGACGGCAGCGCCGGAGGCCGCGTGATGATGGCGGCCAAGCCCAAAGTCGTGGTGGTGATGCCGGCCTATAATGCCGCCAAGACACTGCACATGACCTACGCCGACCTGCCGCACGAGATGGTGGACCTGGTCATCGTGGTGGACGACGGCAGCTCGGATGAGACGGCCAAGATCGCGCGTGAGCTGGGCCTCGAACTGTTCGTGCACGATCGCAACTATGGTTACGGCGCCAATCAGAAAACCTGTTATCGCGAGGCGCTCAAAGCCGGCGCGGACATCGTGGTGATGGTGCACCCGGACTATCAATACGATCCCACGCTGCTTCCCGAAGTGGTCCGTCCCATTCAGGAAGGCCGCGCCGACGTGGTGCTGGGCTCGCGCCTCATGGGCGACAGTCCGATGAAGCAGGGGATGCCCTGGTGGAAATACATTTCCAACCGCTTCCTCACCTGGGTGGAAAACGTAGCATTTGGCCTGAAGCTGTCCGAGTATCATACCGGCTACCGGGCCTTCCGGCGCCAGACGCTCGAATCGGTAAATCTGGAAACTAATTCGGACAAGTTCATTTTCGACCAGGAGATTCTGGCACAGGTCGTAGCGCTAGGCATGCGGATTACCGAGGTGCCCGTGCCCACGCGCTATTTCGCGCAGGCGTCCTCGGCATCCTTCTTCCAGAGCAGCATCTACGGCTGCTCCATTCTCTTGCTGGTGGCGAAGTATTTGCTGCACCGCCTGGGGTGGGGTTACCATCGGCAGTTCGACAGCCTGCAGCGCCGGTATCGCGGAGCGGCGGAGCCGGCCGCGCGCAAGCCTTAGCAGGGGCTCCCGGTTGCCACCGTTCTTGAAATTCTCGCGCACGCGCGTGGTCCTCGTCCTGGATCTGGGGCTCCTTTTTCTATTCACCGCGATACTGATCAAACCGCTGTTCCGCGCGAAATACCTGGAGCGGTGGGACTCCATCGAGAGCACCTTCATCGCCGATGGCCGCTTCCTTCGAGATCACTGGCCGCACCCGCAATGGCAGCCCCTGTGGTATTGCGGCACCCGTTACGATTACATCTATCCGCCGGCTCTGCGATACGGGACGGCAGTGCTATCGCGTATATGGATTCCGGTGAAGGCGTATCACATCTACACGGCACTGCTCTATTGCCTGGGAATCGCAGCAGTCTATTTTCTGGTGCGGGTGATGAGCGGATCGCGCGGCGCGGCGTGGCTGGCCTCCGCGGCTTCCGCGCTGGTCTCGCCGGCATTCGCGCTGATTCGCGGCATCGGCTTGGACTCCCAGCACGGGGCGCCGTGGAGACTCTGGGTCTTGCTGCGATATGGCGAAGGGCCGCACATCTCCGCTGTCGCTCTGCTACCATTCGCCCTGGCCTTTGCCTGGCTGGGACTCGGGCGGCGCCGTCCTGGCTCCTTCGCCGCCGCGGCAGTATTTTGTGCGCTCGTGGCGCTGACTAATTTCTACGGCGCGATCTCACTGGCTATCTTCTACCCGATTCTGGTCTGGAGCCTGTGGGTGACCTCCCGCGATCCCCTTCTATTGGTGCGTGCTGCAGCCATACCGGCGCTGGCGTACGGGCTCGCGGCGTTCTGGCTGACGCCCTCTTACTTTCGCATCACCATCGAGAACCTGGGATTGGTATCGTCTCCCGGAAATCACTGGTCCATGGGGCTGCTCCTGGCGGCGGTCGTCCTTTTTGCGCTGATCTCGTGGCGCGCGGCATCCGGCAAACCGCAGCGTGCTAATGCGGTCTTCGTTGCCGGTGGTTTGCTGTTCTTCGGACTGAACGTGTTGGGCCACTACTACCTGGGCTTCCGCGTGATAGGCGAGCCGGGCCGGCTGATCCCGGAACTCGACCTGGCCATCATTCTGGCCGCCGCCGAAACACTGCGGGCGCTGTGGAACTGGCATTTCAAGCTCCCTGCGCGCAGGCGTATGGCGCGCGCGTTGGCCTTAGCCGTGGTGCTATACGCAGCCTGGATCGGACGTCACTATGTCCGCCATGCCTGGGCGATCTATCCGCGGGAGCGGGACTACCGAAACCGCGTGGAATATCGTATGTCGGAATGGATAGCCGGCCACCTTCCGGGGGCGCGCACCTTCGTAGCCGGGTCTATACGCTTCTGGTGGGACACCTGGCACGACCTCGCCCAACCTGGCGGCGGCTCCGAGCAGGGAGTCCTGAACGCTTACGTTATCCCCGCACAGTGGGAACTCACTCTGGGACAGAATCCCGAAATAGCGGTGAAATGGCTGATGGCTTTGGGAGTCGATGCCATCATTGTCACGGACAAACAGTCGCCGGAGCTCTATCACGATTTCACTTCCCCGTATAAGTTCGACGGAATGCTGCCGGTACTCTACGACGATCAGCAAGGGGATGTGATTTACCGTGTGCCGCGCCGCTATCCATCATTAGCGCGGGCCGTGGATGCGGCGCGGTTGCAGGCGCTAAAACCGTTGACCCAGACGGGGTTGGAGGAGCTGCGGGCCTACACAGTGGTAATCGAAGAGCGTTCGGACTCCCCCACCACAACCGCCTGGGATGGAACCGGCCGTATGCGCATACACGCTCGCGTGGCACAAGGCCAGGCCATCGTGGTGCAGGAGACTTACGATCCGGCGTGGCACGCTTACCTCCATGGGAGGCCGCTGCCCGTTCACAAGGGCGCTGTGGATTTCGGCGTGATCGATGCGCCACCCGGCGAGTACGATATCGAGTACGTTTTCGAGACGCCGCTCGAAAATCGCGCCGCCTGGGCCATCACGCTGCTTTCGCTGGGGCTTGTTGCGGCGCTGCTGGCCGTTACTGCACGGAATTCAAGTAAGCCACCAGGTCCGACATCTGCTGTGGGTTAGTGAATCGCGGCCAGATGATCTTGGCCTGGCGCATGCGTGTGAACATCTGCGGTCCGTGCTTCCACAGTGCCGACATGATGGTGATCTCCGAATAGGGCCGGGCCTGCCCGGGCAGCGGCGGAGCACCGTGCTCACCGCTCATATGGCACTGCCCGCAAAGTTTGGCGTCGAACACGTGTTTGCCCCGCCCGGCGTTGCCCTTCGCATAGATGAACTGCCGCATCCACAGGTAGCTGAGCAACTGCCGCATTTCGTCTTCCGAAAGCTGCGGCACGGGCTGAATCATGCGCGGCGCGTGATTCCACATGTCGACGGCAATCTCCGTCAGAGTCAGATTGTGGAGGCGGTCCTCCAAAGCCAGCTTGCCGACATGGCACTTCACGCAGCCCTTGGATTCGAAGATCGCCTGACCGCCCTCACCCGAGGTGAAGGAGAAGCTTGCAGGCAGGCCCGTGGTCTCAGGCAGGTTGCGCAGGTAAGCCAGAATGTCGCTCAACTCCTGTTCGGTCAGCTCCTGCCAGGCGATCTTCCTGCGGGCAAAGGCCTCGCGCATTTGGCTGCTGTGGTTCCACATCTGCTGCACCAGCACCACCGGATGCCCTAGCGATTGCCATTTCGCTACCGGCGGCGCGCCCTGCGCCAGCGACTCGGTGATGCCATGGCACTCCGCGCAATGCCTCGCGGTGAAAGCCTCTTTGCCGCGCGCGGCATCGCCGGGCTTGTCGAAAAAGCGCGTCGAGTACAAATAAGCAAACAGGTCTGCAGCATTCTCCGGACTTGGTTTGGGCCGCTCAATTTTGGCTCCATCCATGGCCGCCCACATGATGGGCGCGTGGTTCCACATAGCGCTGGCCAGCAACGCGGGCGTGAAGCCGCGATCTACCTGCGCGCTCAGATCCAGCGCCATCTTTCCGCCTTTGCCATTCACGCTGTGACACTGTACACACCGCTCGCTCTCAAACAGACGCGCGCCGCGCGTGGAATCGCCGGGAATTACGGGGGGCAAGGCTGCCCATACCATCCCCGACGCCAGAATGCCCATCGAAAACTTTCGGATCATGACACTATACTTCGTTCTTTTTGAATCGCTCGATCAAGTGATCGCAGGCCCGTACACACAGCGCCATAAACGTCAGCGTGGGGTTCTGGCAGGCCGATGAAGGATAACAGGCTCCGTCCATTACGAACAGGTTCTTCACATCATGTGTCTGATTAAAAGAATTCAGAACCGACTTTTTCGGATCGGCGCCCATGCGCGCGGTGCCGGTCTCATGTATCGCCATGCCGGGCATCGCCAGGCGCGAGTTCACGCGAATGTTCTTCGCGCCCGCGGCTTCCAGCATCTCGGCGGCCGAAACAGCCGCGTCTTCCATCATGGCCCTTTCGTTATCGCCGTGCGTCATTTGAATACGCAGCGAAGGAATGCCCCAGGCGTCCCGCAGCTCCGGATCGATATCGCAATAATTATCCCAGCGCGCCAGCGATTCGCCAAAAGCGCCCAGGTTGACGCCATACGCGCCGGCCTTGACTGCCTTCTTATAGTCCGCGCCAAAGCCTTGCGCGCCATAGTCGAAGCTACCCTGTGCGCCGCCCTGATATCCATACCCTCGTATGAAGCGGGAGTGCCGCGGACCGTTCAATACGTTGCGGAAGCGGACTACGTAGATACCGTTGGCGCGATGCGGCCCGCTCAGGGGCATGGGCGTAGGATCGAATCCCGGCAAGTCGCCTGAAGCGCCGGCGCCCACGGCGTGGTCCATCAGGTAGTGTCCTAACGCGTCGCTCCCATTCGCCAGCCCCTTGGGATAGACGCGCGTGGATGAGTTAAGCAGAATGCGTGTGGACTCGAGCGCCTGCGCGCAAAGAATCACGCTCTTGGCCCGTATCTGGTAAGTCTGATGAGAGAGTCGATCGATATAGGTGACGCCGGTGGCGTGGTTCGCGGCATTGTCCATATCCACATGCCGCACCACGGCGTTGGTGATCAGCGTGCAGTTTTTGGTCTTGAGCGCGTCGGCGACCGTAGTGAACGGACTGCTGAAATAGGAAAAGGTGATGCAACCGCGCTCGCACGGCCCGCAATAGTGGCACGCCGCGCGGCCGTTATGATTCTGCGTAAGTATGGCGGTGCGGCCAATGGTCACGGTGCGGCCAAATTTCGCCTTGACGCGATCGCGCATCTGCACCTCGCCGCAAGTCATTTTCATGGCGGGCAGAAATTGGCCGTCCGGCAATGTCGGGTTTCCTTCCGCCGCACCGCTGACACCTACGTAGCGCTCGACGATATCGTAATAAGGCTCGACATCCCGGTAGGAAATCGGCCAATCGTCCCCGTACCCATCGTGGCTGGCCGCTTTGAAATCGAGGTCGCTCATGCGGTAGCTCTGCCGTCCCCAGACCAGCGTGCGCCCGCCCACGATGCGCAGCCGCTGCCAGGTAAACGGTTTGCCTGCCGGGGTGCTGTACGGATTCTGCAGGTCGTCCACAAACCAGTCGTAGTTGTATTCCATGCACGCGTAGCATTGCTTTTGCACCGGGCGCGTGCGTGCGATTTCGGGAGACATGTCGCGGTATTTCAACTTATAGACCGGGATGTGCTCGGTGAACTCCTTAGGCGATACGTTGCGTCCGGCTTCGAGCAGCGCTACTTTCAAACCGGCCTCCGCCAGTCTCTTGGCCGCCCAGCCTCCGGTCGCGCCGGAGCCGACTACTATGGCGTCGTATGCTTCCAATTTTGAGGATGTTTGTGCTGCTTGCATGCTAGGGGTATTATAGTTCTCAAATGAACCGCCGGGATTTGTTTCGACAGGCTTTTCTGGGAGCCGCCGCGGCCGCATCTGCAGGCGTCGCGCCGGCGCTCGAGTTTCCGTCCGATTACGACGCCTCGCAGGAGCTGGCCCGTGCCGACTGGAAGCCGCTGTTTCTCGACGACCACCAGAACCAGACGCTCATCGCCTTCAGCGATATGCTGATTCCCCAAACCGATACGCCGGGCGCCAAAGCCGCGCTGGTGAACCGTTTCCTCGATCGCGTGATGGCCGCCGAGACGCACGCCATACAGCGCACTTTTTTGGACAGCCTGGCCTTCCTCGATGGCGAGTCGTTCGAGCGCTACGGCGCCGCGTTCGTATATCTGACCGCGGAGCAGCAGAATGACATCGTCACTCTGATGGCATACCCGCACACGCTAGAGACCTGGGACGAGAACGTGACCACGGAGTACTCCGGCCACGCTCATTTCAGCACGCTCAAAGACTGGATCTCCAGGGCCTACTATAATTCCGAAGCCGGAATGCACGAACTGGGCTACACCGGAATTCCGCATGGCGTGTTCGACGGTTGTAAATAATCTAGGTGTGCCCGAGCACGCGGTGCGGCGTATAAGGCTCCGCCAGCGCCTTCAACTCCACATCATCGAGCTTGACGCTCAACGCCGCCACGGCATCTTCCAGATGGCTCATTTTGCTCGCCCCGACAATCGGCGAGGTGACGCCGGGCTGCTGTAATACCCAGGCAAGCGCCACCTGGGCGTTGGGCACGCCACGCTTGCGCGCAATCTCGCCGACACGGTCCACGACGGCAAAATCCGACGGCTGATAATACAATCCCTGCGCGTACTCATCGGTTTTCGCGCGTGTCGTTTCGCCGAAATCTTCCTTGCGCCGGTTACCGGCCAAAAAACCGCGCGCCAGCGGACTCCACGGTATGATGCCGATGCCCTCTTCGCGGCACAGCGGAAGCATCTCCCGCTCCTCCTCGCGATAGACGAGGTTGTAATGATTCTGCATGGTGGTAAAGCGCGCCAGTCCCATCGCATCGGCGGTATACAGCATCTGGGCGAACTGCCATGCGAACATCGAGGACGCCCCCAGATAAAGGGCTTTGCCCGCCTTCACCACTCCGTCCAGCGCCTCCAGGGTCTCTTCGATGGGCGTGGCGTAATCGAAGCGGTGAATCTGATAGAGATCCACGTAGTCGGTCCCCAGCCGCCGGAGGCTGTCGTCGATGGCATGGTGTATGTGCTTGCGCGAAAGGCCGCGCTGGTTGGGATCGTCACCCATGGGGTTGAATACTTTGGTAGCAATCACGAGGCGGTCCCGGGAAGGCCCGAACTCCTTGAGCGCACGGCCCGTAATTTCTTCGCTGACGCCCACCGAATACATGTCGGCGGTGTCGAAGAAATTGATGCCTAGTTCGAGCGCGCGGCGGAAGAACGGGCGGCTCTCTTCCTCTTCGAGCACCCACTCGCGCCAGCGCTTCGATCCATAGGTCATGCAGCCCAGGCAGATCCGTGAAACTTTCAGGCCGGTCGAGCCGAGATTGACGTATTCCATATCTGGATTCTACACTGACGGAGATGCCTGCCTCCGCTGCGAAAGATCCCCAACGCGCCATCGGCCGCGCCCCCGAGCGCCTGAACGTGGAAGAGCGCATCGCGCTCACCGGCAAGTACGTTGCCTTCGAGATCTACACCCCCGAAGCGCTGCCTTTACGGCGCATCGAGGCCATCGGAGACAGCGTCGAGGAATGCATGCGGCAATTGGTGGCGCGCGGCCTCGACCCGTTGCGGTTTGAGTTCACCCGCCTGGGGCCGGCTTTCTAAAATGAGAGCGGTTATCTCACTAGCGCCCTTCCTGGTGTGCGCCGTATCATTGGACGCACAAATCGTTACTACCCTCAACCGATTAAGCAACGGTTCGAGCGAAATCAGGATTCGGAACACATCGTCCCTCAGTTTGACCGCATTTGTAATCAGTGCAGCCGTGGTCGGAACGAACCACGCGGATGGGGAAACAGCCGATAATCATGCGCCGTACGTGGCTTATTACGATCCGGCGATCGATTCGACGATGGAGCCGATTCTGTCCAACCAGGAACGCACACTTCCACCCGTCGCCGTGATGTGCGCCACGCCACAACGAAGTCTCGCGGCCGTTTTGCGGCACGAAGAAGAAAAGAACCTCCCTTCGCTCACGTGGGCCGGAAGAACCGCATCTTTTTGTTATCTTGAGCAACCCATCACTGCTGGAATCTTGGCCGACGGCTCCACAACTGGCGATGCGGGGCTGCTGGGCCGGCTGATGTTGCGTCGTAGTAATATGCTGCTGGCGGTGGAGACGGCGCTCGAAACGCTAGCCGATGCCGGCGGACGAAACGTACCACGAGACCGGCTGATTGAGCAGTTTAGGAAGATGGCGGATTCCATGCGCCGTTGGTACCTTCCTCCAGAGCAACAGGTGGGAAGCGGCGTCTATCAATCCATCGTTGGAAAGCTGATGAACTTGCCGGAACAACAGCTGGGAGCGCCCTTTCCGCCAACTGACTTTGTGGCGCGGGAGACCGGGATGTTGAATCGTCAACGCGTCATTCTGCTGGGATCGAAACCGAGCCTGGCGGACACTTTTAATGGAAGTTTGAGTAGAAACTGACCAACCTTCGTTTATTGCGCCATACGCCACCATGATACGTTCGACCAGTTTCGGATCGCCCTGGCGGCAAAATCAGGTGGTTCGCTCGCGTGACAACCAGCGCACGGGTTCGGAACCTTCAGAGCGGCGGTAGTCGCCGGGGTGATGAACTTGAACGTGTGCGCGCGGACATTGATGTCCCCTATGGTCTGCTCGATTTTAGGCATGTGACAATTCACGCATTCGTTGCCGGCGCTGCCGGCCCTATGATGGGTATGCGCCTCAATGGTGGACGCTCGTGGGCCGTTTGGCGATTGCGGCCCGTGACAGTCCAGGCACAAAATGTTTGCGGGTTTTAGCAGATCCGCATCGTTTTCCGTACCGTGAACGTCGTGACAACTGAAACAGGTTACGCCGTGCGTGTACATCTGGCTGGTCACAAAATCATTGCCCTGCATGCGGTTCTTGTGCGCCGTGCCGTCGGCAAAGTGGGTGAACGACTGTTCGCCGGGTTTGTGTTCTTCCAGTTTCCAGAAGTCCTGAAGACTTTTTCCCACTTCAAACCCTACCGGCCAATCGTAATATTTGCCCTCGATAGGATTTTTCAATGGTTGCCCTTGCGAGTGGCACTGGATACAAACGTTGTTGGCCTGCACAAAATCCAGGCGGACGGGGTTCACGATGTTGGTGCGCGACGGCTTCAGGGCGTGCGCAGCTCCTGGGCCGTGGCATTTTTCGCAGCCTACGTTCCACTCCGTCACGGTTTTAGTGCGAATGTTGTAATTCACCGAATGGCAGCCATCGCAAAGCGGCCCTGTGGGGCGCTGCCTGTTGTCGTTTGGATAAAATGCGGTCCACCAATCCGAGCCGGGTTGAGCCTGATAGGATCTCCAAACCTGATGGCTCACATCCCACTGCGCGCCCAGAGGAAAGTAATCGTCGCCCTTCTTTGTAAAATAGCGCTGCTTCCATCTGCTCCCATACACAAAAGCAATGTCATCTTTGGTGAACGTCACCAAAGGGTTGGGTTTGGAGAGATCGGGAATGATCGCTTCCGGATGTGATCTCGGATCGCGGACCACGTTCGCCATTCGAGTTTTGCTCCAGCGCTTGTAAACGGCGGGATGGCAGGCCTTGCACGCTGTCGAACCAGCGTAATCCTGTGACGTCTGCGCGACAGCACCCCAGGGGACGATGAACAAGAGCGTTAACAGTACGCGCATAATAAATAGTTCCTAGCTTACCAGCCATGCGCGTTAATATTAGGCGTGAACCTTCCAGTGAACCCGCCGGTCTTGCCCATGCTCGCCAAGCGAGTCGGCGAATTGCCAGTGGGCGGAACCTGGATCTTCGAACCTAAGTGGGATGGGTTCCGCGCGTTGATCTTCCGCGACGGCGATGAGCTCCTGATCCAGAGCCGTGAGGAAAAATCGCTGAACCGCTACTTTCCCGATCTGATCGAACCGTTGCGGTCGATGTTGCCCGCCCGTTGCGTGCTCGACGGCGAAATCGTCATCGCCAGAGATTCCGGGCTCGATTTCGATGCGCTACAACTTCGCATTCATCCCGCCGCATCGCGCGTGAAGCTTCTTGCTCAACAAACCCCTGCATCCGTGGTGTTCTTCGATCTGCTCTGCGAGGGGAGCAGGGATCTGCGGACCGAACCTTTTGAAAGCCGGCGCCGTGAACTCGAATCCGTGCTTTCGTCCGCCAAGCCCCCGCTCCATCTCACGCCGGCGACCCGCGCATCCGGCGTGGCATCGGATTGGTTTCGCCGCTTCGAGGGCGCTGGTCTCGATGGAGTCGTGGCCAAGCCGGTTTCCGGCGTCTACGAGTCCGACAAGCGCGTGATGCTCAAAGTGAAACATGAGCGCGATTGCGACTGCGTGGTGGCCGGCTTTCGCTGGTACAAGAAGGGCGATCAGGAGGCTGTCGGCTCTCTTCTGCTTGGTCTCTATGACGATGCGGGCGCGCTGCAGCACGTCGGCGTCTGCGCCAGTTTCACGCAGGAAAAGCGTGTGCAGCTCACCGAATTCCTGGCGCCCTATCGCCGCGATGCGCTGGCCGCCCACCCCTGGAAACTTTGGGCGGACCACGGCCAGGCAACCGGCGACGGTCCGCAGCGCATGCCCGGCGGCCAAAGCCGATGGAGTCAGGGTAAGGATTTGTCCTGGGAGCCATTGCGTCCGGAGCTGGTGCTAGAAGTCGCTTACGAGCACATGCAGGGCGACCGCTTCCGTCACATGGCGCAGTTTCGCAGATGGCGCACCGACAAGAAGCCCACCGATTGCACCTATGCCCAACTCGAAGTAGTTCCGCCGCAGGAGCTGATGGCGATTTTCGCGAGCGGCTGATGAGCCTCGCGCAGCGACTCAAGCCTCTTTCTTCGCGGCGCGCCTGGTACGCCATTCACGCGTCGGATCGTCGTCGGGATCGGGTGTTTCCTGCGGCGGCCGGAGCGCTTCGGGCACATGGCGCAGATTCACCCGGACGCGAGTCCAGGTGGACGACCTGCCGCGCATGGAGTCGACCAGCACGTCGTCCACGGCGAGAAATCCGGCCACGCCGGCATGTTTGCTCTTCCATCTTTCGAGGCCCGAGAGCGCGGCGTCCTTGTCCGGCGAGTTCGCGACTACCACCAGCGGCATCTTCGTACGCGGCGTCTTCGGGATCGACTTGGCGCGCGAAGGCGCCACCCGCGGCGCTTCGCCCTCCATCTTGCGAAAGTGCGGCGGCCAGGGTGCGTCGCCGAGACCGGCGGCCTCATCTTGCGCCGCAAGCTCCAGCAATTTTTCGAGCGACCCTGGCGAGGCGTTCATGGCTGCGTGCGGATCGCCGATTGCGGCGAAGCGCGCGGGAATCGTGAGCACCGTAAAGTCGGATGGTTCGCAATCGGGCACTTCACGCCAGTCGAGCGGCGTGGAGACGCGGGCGTCGGGAAGCGGGCGCACGGAATAGGCCGAACAAGTGGTCCGGTCTTTGGCGTTCTGGTTATAGTCGAGGAACACGCCGTGACGCTCCTCTTTCCACCACTTCGAGCTGGCCAACGCGGGCACGCGCCGCTCGACTGCGCGCGATAGCGCCAGCGCCGCGCGGCGCACCTCGCTGAAAGTCCAGCGCGCTTCGATCCGCACGTTCACATGCATTCCGCGTGAGCCGCTGGTTTTGGGCCAGCCGCGAAGGCCCATCTCTTCGAGGAGCTGCTTCACCTCCAGGGCAACGCTGCGCACATCTTCCCAGGCAACGCCTGGGCCCGGATCAAGATCGACGCGCAGCTCATCGGGATGCTCGAGGTCTCCCGTTCGGACAGGATGCGGATGAAGCTCGATGCAGCCCAGGTTGACCACCCACGCGAGCCCCGCCGCATGGTCAACGACAACCTCTTCCGCGGTGCGGCCCGAAGGAAAGGACAGCATCACCGTACGCAGCCACGGCGGCCGCGCGGCCGGTGCACGCTTCTGATAGAACACCTCCCCCTCGGCGCCGTCGACAAACCGTTTGAGAACCAGCGGACGATCCTCGATCCCGGCCAGAGCGCCTGGCGCAACCGATAGATAATAGCGCACCAGATCAAGCTTAGAGAGCTTCGTCTGTTTCGAAAAATATGGTTTGTCGGGATGTGTCACCGCAACTTCTTGCCCGTTGATCAGCAGTACCGCGGAGTCCTCTTTGCTCACAAAAACAGGCTACACCCATCATTTACCCTGGCGCATCAACCGCCATTTTGTGCGTGTGTAGGCTATGCGGAAGCCCTTACGCTCGGCATTGCGCTGGGAATCGCTGCCTGCAGTCCACGACGGCGCAGTTCCGGAACTGTAGTCGCGCCACCGAACAGGGCGACTCCGCGATGGATACACAGCGAACCTGCCGCGCCGGGATGGCCGTCCAGCTCTGCGAGAAAGCACGGACTGTCTTCGCGTGCCGCGGCAATAGCGCCGTTTTTTTGAAGGAAGTCCAGAAATTCCGGATGTTCGTGCGTCCATCCCCTGGCGTTTATATCGCTCCAGAGTTGCGCTTCTTGCGGACCTGTCACGCGTACTGTGATTTTGCCGCCACCTTCAGCCGCCGGCTTCTCGACCGGCCGATACAGGACGTTGCTGATCTCGACCGGTCTGTACTGGCGGGCGCAGAGCAAGTCCAGTGCAGCGACTCCCGCGAGCGGACTGACTTCATGCAGCGCGGGCGCCCCGCGATCGAGAAAGAAGCGCTCGATAACATCCAACGCCGCTGCGGACAGGTCCTCGAAGATGCCCAGCCCGAAGGTCTGCGTGACCGGAGAGTCGATGCCATCGAAAACTACGCAGGCTCCCGCGTATTCCATCCACTCGGCGCCGCTGTCAGGGAAGAGACGGCGCCGGGCTGCGGCGAACTGCGCGCAGGCGTGCCCTTCGGCGCGTTCCAAACGCCTGGAGAGTGCCGGGTCGGAAAACAGCATGGGTGTTCTCTTGCTGCGTTCCTAATCGCGAATCTCATGGTTGCGCGATGCGAAAGACCGCAGTGACCGAACCAACATTATCGGAATAACAACTGGGGGCCGGGCCACCGTTGCATGAGTCGGTGTACCCGAGGTAAAGATGTGTTGCAGTGGGCGGAACTCGAAATAATTGAATGCCGCCACTGCCGGTGCCAGTTAGCCCATCGCCAATGAAGAAGACCTGCCCGATGAGCGGACTCAGGATTTTGAAGTCCGTAGGTATGCCTCCTTGAGAGCTCTCGGTGTTATAGAAGCGCAAAGGAGGGGGCGCCGATGGAGGTAGATCGTCACTGAGGAACATGCCCACCATGGCACCCGAAAAATCAGTGGAGTAATAACCCGAGAAGGTGCCTACTGGGTTCATGTTATTTCCGCCGGGTGCAATGCAGCCAGTCAATAAGGATGTGCCATCGGGACCGTATTCCGGAACACTCCCATTGCAAGTCCACATTCCGGTGACGCTGGAAAAAGTCAAGATCCGGCTAACACCAGCCGGAAAGCTGTAGACCGCGGGAGCGATCCCATCGCTGGCATCGTTGTACCCGCCAGCGCGGTAAATATCCATGATCGCCTCAACCGGCCGCACCACCGCTGCGCGGTCCTGAGCAAGTGAGGGGATCGCGATCAGGACAGCCAGGGTTGAGATCATCACCGCTCCACCCCAGAGTGCCTCCACGCACACCTCCTTGGACGCTCCAACTGGAACGTGGCGTCAGTTGAACAGTATATAAGCCGCGTGCGGAAGCGGCAAGGCCGCCCTACACTCAATACGGGCGGCCGGCCCAGGGTTGGGGCAAGATGAGAATAGAAACAATGATGACCCTCGACGCACTGAGGCATGAAAAGCGGGCCGAAAGCCTGCGCCGGGCGGACATGCATGGAGGCCGCAATGTCTGTGTGTTCGGTTCGGTGGTTCGCGGCGACAATCGCGAGGAAAGCGACAACGACTTTCTGATCGAGTTCGACCCGGGCAGAACCCCGTTCGACCTCATCGGTCTCAAGCTGGATCTTCAGGAGCTGCTCGGCGCTACCGTAGACGTGGTAACGCCAAACAGCCTGCGCTATATTCGCGATCGCGTCCTGGCGGAGGCTCAACCCCTCTGATCCCATGGCTTCACCCGTGCCGCTTTAGCAACCCCTACTTAGTCCTGCTCAATCCCAGCGCCCGTATCCGCTTATGCAGATTGGTCCGCTCCATCCCCAGCGCGCGGGCCGCGCCGGACACGTTCCAGTTGGCCTCCTCGAGCGCGCGCAGTACGTGGTCGCGCTCGGCGGATTCGCGCGCCTCCTGTATGCTCGAGCGCGGCCCGGCGTCGCGCGGCACGCGAATCTCGACGGGTGTGGCGTCGCGGGTGAGGTGCTCGCCAGGCGTCAGGATAGCCATGCGCTCGATCACGTTGCGCAGCTCGCGAGCATTGCCGGGCCACGCATAGCCCTCGAGCGCGGCATAGGCGGAGGCATCCAGCGCCTTGGGCTTGAAGTTATTGCGCGCGCAAAATTCGTCAAGGAAATAGTCGGCCAGCGGGCGTATATCGGGCGGCCGCTCGCGCAGCGACGGCACGCGAATGGGCACCACGCTCAGCCGGTAATACAGATCTTCCCGAAACTTCGACTGCGCCACCAGCGCGATAAGGTCGCGGTTGGTCGCCGAAATCACGCGCACGGAGACGCGAATGGTCTGCTCGCCGCCCACCCTGTGGAACTCGCCCTCTTGCAATACGCGCAGCAGCTTGGCCTGCGAAGCGCCGTGCAGGTCGCCCACCTCATCCAGGAAAATGGTTCCGCTATCGGCCAGCTCGAATCTGCCGCGCCGCGCCGAGGCCGCGCCGGTAAAGGCGCCCTTCTCGTGCCCGAACAGCTCGCTTTCCAATAGCTCGGTGGGAATCGCCGCGCAGTTCACTTTCACGAACGGTCCCGCGGCGAAGGGGCTGTTCTGGTGGATGTAGGCGGCCAGCAGTTCTTTGCCGGTGCCGGATTCACCGATCAGCAGCACGCGCGCATCCGAGCGCGCCGCCATGCCGGCCTGTTCCACGGCACGCTGGAATGCGGGCGAGGAGCCGATCATCTTGCCGCCCCCGCCCATCAGCTCGCGCAGGCGCTCGTTCTCCGCGCGCAAGCTCGAATGCTCCAGAGCGTTCTTAACCGCCAGGAGCACCTTGTCGCGGCTGAGCGGCTTTTCCAGAAAATCGAAAGCTCCGCTACGCGTGGCTTCCACCGCGTCGGCAATGGTGCCGTGGCCGGAGATCATCACCGCGGGCGCGGGATTGCCGTTCTGCCGCACAGAGCGCAGCAGGTCGATGCCGCTGCCATCCGGCAGTCGCACGTCGAAGAGAAACGCGTCCGCACGCTCCGCATCCGGATGCACGCGGAACTCCCGTATGGAGCGGCAAAGCGTGATAGCGTAGCCCTCCCGCTCCAGGATCAGCCGCAGCGAGCGGCCGATGTTTTCTTCGTCATCCACGATCAGGATGCGCTTGGATGCCATTGGATGCAGCGGGCAACAGGACGCGAAACGCGGCGCCGCCCAATTCTCCTTTCACCAGCACTATGTCGCCGCCCGTAAGCAGGGCGCCCTTGCGCGAGATGGACAGGCCCAGCCCCATGCCGCCCTTCTTGAACGAAATGGAAGGCTGAAACAAAGATTGGCGGACTTGTTCGCTCAGCCCCGGCCCGGAATCGTGCACCTCAAACAACGCATTGCCGCCGCCCGTCCCGGTAATGCCCAGAATACGGCCGCCGTCGCCGGCCGCTTCAGCGGCGTTCTCGAGCAGGTTGGTGAGAATGCCATTCACCAGATCCTGATCGGCCAGCGCCGTGGGATGGCTGCCATCCAGGCGCAGGTCGTAGCTCACCTCGGGGTGGCCGTTCTTCAAGAACGAGACGCGCTCTTCGATGAGCGCATTCAGATCCAGCGGCTCGGGCCGCACGGGAGGCTCGGCGGAAAACTGCGAAAACGCGCGTACGCGGCGCTCCAGGCTTTCCACTTCTTCGACTACGATCTGGGTGGCCTGTTGCATGAAGGCGCGGTCGCGGTCGCCAGACCGCGCCAGCATCTCCTCCACGGTGAGCCGTATGGGGGTGAGCGAGTTCTTCAGTTCATGCGCCATCTTGCGCGCCAGCGTCTGCCAGCTCGCCAGTTGTGAGAGATAGATCAGGCGGTCGGTGCTCTGCCGCAGGCGCTCGGCCATATCGTTGAAGGCGCGCATGGCGCGGCCGATCTCGTCTTCGCTACGCGCCTCCACGCGCGTGTTGAGGCGCCCCGCGGCAAGCTCGGAAAGTCCCGCGGTGAGCTCCTGTATGGGACGGCTGATGCGATGCGCGAGGTACACCAGCAGGACCAGCGAAGCGATCCAAACCGAAGCGGCCAGCAGCACGTAGGTGTAGGTGAGTCCACGCAGCAGGTCGCGCGACTGCCGCTTTTCCACGATCTCGCGCGCGTTGCGATACTGGCGCGAAAGTTGATCCAGGCCTACATCACCCAGGCTGGTAGACCAGAGCCACACTTCATCTCCCCTGCGCGACAGGTAATCGATCCGGTCGCCATCCCGGCCGGAGATGACAAAGCGCTCCGCATCGCCGCTCTCGGCGAAGGTTTTCACAGGCGCGGGCCATACGGCGCGCTCCGCCGAGCTATAGCGCACGGGCTGCAGACGGCCGGAGAGGGCGTCGTTTTTGAGCGCCTCGCGCGAGCGCTGATACAATTCGTGGCCGGTCTTTTGGAGGGAGCGCGACAACCGGTCCAACTCTCCAGTGGACGCATAGCTCAGGCTGCGGTCGAGTAAAGATCTGGTGATCCAGAGGGTAGCCACCAGGGGCGCCAGAGTGGCCGCCAGAAAGATGGCGATCAGTCTGTTGCGCAACCGGTTCACGAGATTCGCGCGGAGCGGCCTACGATGCGCTTCAGATCGCCGAGGCGCAAAGGCCCGGCTTCCGCGGTCCACTGCGGCTGCTGATCGCGGGGACGGCGGCTGAACATCTCGATGAGCCGCGTCAGGTTGATGCCCGGCTCGCCAATCACGGCGGCTTCGTCCTTGGGGTCGGCCGCGCGTAGTTCGAACCGCAGCCAAAACGGACGGTCCGGCGGCAGACTGGAAGCGCTGATCGCTACATTGTCCAGGCACCATGCCTCCGCGGCTGCGGCGGAGAGATGCGCGGCTGTACGTTGTCCCGGACCCAGCTTCGTTACTGAGAATTTCTCTTCCCACAGGTCGTAGCTGAATACGAAGCGCTCGGGCGTCCGCCGCAAAATACTATTAAAGCTGTCGGCAGTCAGCGTCAGTTGCGTGAGGAATACGACCGAAGCGCCGTCTTTCAAGCGTTCGAGCGGCTTCCCGGCCAGAAAATGCAATTGCGGAGCAGCTACGTGCAGATCGTCGCCATCCCACACCACACTGAGGCGTTCAGCGGTCGACGCCTGCGCCGGGCCGGTTTGAGACAAACCTACAGCCATGCCGGCCAAAAGGCAGCACCTGCGACTGATCGTTGGCGGAATCCGCGCGTCTCGCGCCATTCAATAATTCATACCCACCATGAAAACCGGCTCAATGTGGCCTTCCCTGATGGGAAACGCTAAAGCTGCAAAAATGCCGTTCTGCCGCACTCCGACGCCCAGCGAGTGCCGCATCACCACCGTCTGTCCCTCGTCCCAAACCGCCCCGCTATCGTAGAAGACATCCAAGACCCGGTAGCGATACTCGGCGGAGTTATACACCATGCGGCTCCCGCCCAGCGGGTCCAATTCGAATCTGTTCCAGCCGCGCAGCGTGGTGCTGTTTCCCAGGACGAAGCGTTCGTAGAGCGGCGCGCGGCCGGTGATCAGGCCAGTGGTCAAATCGTCCAGAATCTCATTGCGGCCCCAGGTGTAGGAGTAATGCACTTCTCCCCTGTGCCGGGCGTATGCGAAATCGCTGCCCAAAGTGTTGGTGGCCGCGCGCAGGCTGTAACCTGCGTCCCACTGCTGCTGATTGGCGCCCGAACCCTCCAGACGACGATGATAGCGCAGAGTAGTCACCATCGCATTGGCGGACTCGGTTCGCGCGGCCGGAAACTGTGATTGAAACCGTTCAAAACTAACGCCCAGGCTGAGCGTCAGCGGCCGGGCTAGTACTAAAGTGGTTACCGGCTCGAAGTTCATGCGGGTGCGATAGATCCCGGACGTATCGTCTCCGGCGCCCGGGCGATCCAAGGCTTGGGTGGTGGCGGGATTCCACTGTTCGTGATAGCTCTCGAACAGAAAACGGAACCGCACGCGGTCGCTTCCCAGCTTCTTATCCTCGTAACGCGCTAGGATGCCGGAGTAGCGCTCCGTCAGGTCATCCCCGTCGCTCACCACGCCGAAGGTGAAGGCCTGCGACCCTATCGTGGCGGTGCCCTCGGCCGTCCCGGTAACGCCGCCTTCGGACTGATAAATGAGTTTGGGAACGGAAGCGTCGAATCTGGCGGGCGTGCCGAGTACCTCGAAGACCACGCGTACGTGTTCGGCCTGGTGGCCGCGCAATACGCGATGGGTGACCGCCCGCACGTGCAGCTCCCGGCGAATGCGCGTCGCAAGATTATCCAGCGCCGTCGGGTCGAGCTTTTCTCCTACCAGGCGGGTGAGCTCGCCGCGCAGGCCGGTGCTGATCTCGGATTGATTCTGGCCGGACAACTCCACGCTCTCGACGGTGTAGCGGGTGTTGACGTTGTTCCCCTGCTCGGGACCATTGGCGATCAGCAATCCGCTCGAAAGCAGGCAGCCGAGCCACATGAATCTCATGGGTGGATGCATAGCAGGCGGCTGGCCAAATGTAAACTTGGGAAATAGAAGAACTTCGAGGAGACTGGGCTGTGACTGTGCTTCACAGGTGTGGGGTCGTTCAATAAGCGGGCGAATGCGCTGCTGATATCGGTTCTACAGCGCTTTGGCCAACTCGGCGCCGAAAGCGGTCTTCGGGCCCTGTTCTTTGCCGCCGCGACGGACCCGGCGCACGGTATTGGTGCGCTGCGGCCGCTCGAGCGGCTTGCTGCTCTCTTTGCCTTTGGAAGGCTGCGCCGGGTTGGCCCGCAACAGCCGGTCTTCCAGAGGTGCGCGATCGAAGCGGCGGATGATCGCCTGCATCTCATCGCCTGTAGGCGCTTCGACAAATGCGAAGCCCTTGGATTCTTGTGTTTCGTGATTGCGGATTACTTTGACCGAATCTGCGACCAGGTTCTCAGCGGTTAGCCACGATTTGATGTCGTCAGCGGTGACCCACGTGGGGAGGTTACCTAGAAATACAGTGAAGTTCATTCAGTAGTGTGATTTTCTCCGTGCTTGGTTTTGTGGCGGTTCAAGGAAAGGGATTCCGGGTGCCAACTAGATAGTATCAGAGAGAACTGCGGAGTGCAAACCAATTTACGCCTTCCGGGGGTTTTTGGCACCGTTTTTGCGGGAGCGAGTTCGAGTGCGTGCGGTCCAGAAATGGTCAATCGCATCCTACGGCAGAAGGCCTCCGTCAAGGTGCTTTTATGACCGGGTATGGCGCGCAAGGTGCGCGATGACCAGCCGGGATAATAGGCCACCGACGAACATTGGATGGACACGGATTTCAATGCGAGATCCAGATAGTCACCCCTGCCTGGCTGGGGACGCCGTTCTCGACGATCTCCACTGGAACCGCGCCGGGCGAGTAGATTCCCACGGGCACAGTCGCCTGCACCTTGAGTACATCGGCGAGCACATCGGCAGGAAGCCCGGGCGCCGGGCCGAAGCTGAATTGAACGGACGAAGCGGCGATATAGTTGTAGGCATCGCCGTAACCGATGTACACGATGTATACCTTGGCGGCAAGAACGGTCTGGCCCACGCCCGTCGCGTAAAACGTGACCATTGAACCCACCGGCGCCGGATGTGCCTGCGAGTTGGGAGTGCCGTCCTGATTGAACGCCAACGCCTGGCCCTTACCCGTGCCACTCACCGTGAAGATGCCCGGCGCGGCGGCCGCTATGGGAACTAAAACGGCGTTCGAGCTCTGGCCTCCGGATTCTACGTGCGCCAGCGCGGAAGCTAGCCCACTTAAGGCAGAGGGCACGATCGCCATGGGCGCGCCAGAACCGGAATCGGGAATCATGGTAGCGGCCACACCATTTAAGAAAAGCTGCGCGTCCGCTGCAAAGCCCGCGCCCTTGATCGCAACCAGTTCCCCCGGCGACACCGGAACCGGCAGTTGGCTGGCAAGGTTGCTCAGCGAATCCAGCCGCAAAGCGGGAACGCCCGAGGCGTCGTATTTAGCCACATAGACGCTGGCCCCGGGGTAGAATTCCACGCCATCGACAAGAGACGTTGAGCCGGTGTAAGTGTTGCCGCAGAAGACCGGATTGCGGGACGGATCGAGCGCCAGGCCGGTGATCCCAAAAAAGCTGGTGTCGCCCACATAGGTCGAGAAGATCAGATTGGCGGAACTGTCCAGCTCGGCGAGGAAGCTGCTCGCCTGGCTGAAGGCCTCCTGCACCGGGCCGCGCAGGGGGAACCCCTGCGACGTGGTGGGGCCGGCCACGAAGACGTTACCGGCGGAATCCACGGCGACGCCTTGCGCGAATTCTGTTCCTTCGCCAGCCAGCAGTCCGTTGCCGGTATTGAAGACCGTATGACCGTCAGCATCGAACTTACTCACGTAAGCGTGCCCATAGTCACTGCCCCCGGCCACGTAAGCGTTTCCTTTCGCGTCGAGCGCGATGGCAGTGCCCAGGTATCCGCCGGCGCCCCAAGGGTCGGTCGGCGCGGAATACACCAGACCGCTTCCCGAGGCGTTGAATTTCAGCAGAAAATAGCCGCCGGTGATATAGGCGCTACCAGAGGCGTCCACGGCGATCGCGTAGCCGATCGGTATGACACCGAACATGCCACCTACCCGCGCCTCGTTGGCATAAGTGGCATAGGATAACGCGCCTGAGGCATTCAATTTCAGCGCGAAAGCGTCCGATCCTGTAAAAGAAAAGAAGAGCAAATCTTCACCGGCGGGCGGCGTCGTGAAGTAGGCGCCCGCAGTCACCGGCAGGTCTCCGGTAGTGGAACCAGTGATGTACGCGTTGCCGTTCGGATCCACCGCGATCCCGGCCGGCAGGGTCATCTGATCGGCAACAATCACGGAGTAACCCAGGGTGTCTCCCGCGGGGTTCAGTCGCAGCATGAATGCGCCGGTGGCCGAAGCATTGGACGCCCCGGACGTCGTCGGGAAATCCGGAGAGAGCGTCGTCCCGGTCACGTAAGCATTGCCCTGTTGATCCACGGCGATACCGATTGCCTGGTCGTTGACAGAGCCGCCGATGTAAGTGGAATACACCAGGTTTTGACCGGAGGGATCGAGCTTGGTGACAAACGCCTCGACGGCAAGGCTTCCGCCGGCGTACATCCTTTCGTCGGGCGCGAGGGCAAAGGTGGTAAGGTTGGCCGGACCGAAGGCCACCCAGGTTGCACCGGCGTCCGTGGTCTTATACAGGCTGTTGGCCGTCAGCGCGTAGATGGTGTTCGGAACCACGGGATCGGCGGCCACTTCGGAGGTTTGGATCCGCAGGTTGGTCCCGGACCAGGTTTGTCCGCCATCGGTGCTTCTGTAAACTCCATTGGCCGCATTGGCCTGGCTCGACCACAGAGTTCCCGAGTGGAAGGGATCGATCGCCAGGGAGGAACCGACGAAGGAAGAGTCCAGTTCAGTCCAGGTGTTACCGCCGTCCGTGCTCTTAGAGAGTACGAAACTCCTGCCAGGGGTCCCTACGGGCTCTATGATGGACGCATAAACGGTACCGGGATGGCCGGGATCGAATGTTAGAAAGCCATAGTTGAAGCTGAAGGGGACCCATGTCGCCCCGCCATCGGTGGAGCGAAATGCTACGGTGAATGTGTTTTCGGCGAAAAGATGCGACGGCTGGGTGGGATCGACGTACAACTGGGTGATCGCCGGAATGCCCTGCGGAGTGTTGAGCCCGTTATTGATGGCTGCCCAATCGGCGCCGCCATCGGTGGTCTTGTAGACTCCCAGGCCATTGCCGAGGCTTGAATAGGCGGCCACATAAGCGGTGGAAGCGTTGGACGGGTCTAGCGCGATCGGGCCAATCGTGGCGCCGGCGGGCAGCCATCCGGCGAGAAGAGTGGCGTGCGCGCCCGCATCGGTGGTTTTGAAAAGACCTTGAGCGGTCCCGAAATAGGCGATGGCGGAGTTAGACGGCTCCACGGCAATCGCACTCACCGTGGCCTCCACGCTCGCGATCTCGGTGAGAGGACCGCCCACATCGGACCGGTACAAAGGTGACACCTTCGGCTCGCTCTCGAATGCATCGTTCACCGGGAAATTCAGCGAGTTGGTCTGGCCCGTGATGTAAGTGTTCCCCTGGCTGTCCGTGGCAATGGCATTGACCTGGTCGACGCCGCTGCCGCCCACGTGTACGGCATAGATCAACTCCGGATCGATCACCAGCCGCCGGCGGCGGTCGTAGCTCGCGATGTCCACCGCCACCTGGCCGTCGCCGATAAGCCGGTAACGGCCGTCGATGACCTGCCGGTGTCCATCGCTTTCCTGGGATATCAGCGGCTTCTTCTGGCGTAGTTCTCCGGCGGCCGTGCCGATCACCAGGTCGCCCTGTTCGTCCACGCGCACACTCTGCGCGCCGGTGAATTTCAGCCCTATGCGCGAAGCGTCCGCACCGGGCGCGAGTTCAAAATCGTATTCTAAGCCGGTCCCGGTTCCGTGAAAAAGGATATCCACGCCGGGGTAAAGATTCCGGCTCGTGATCCGCGCGTAGGTCGGAATGCGGCGCAGCCAGCGCTTCGGATCGTTGCCAATGAGGTAGTTCACTACGCCCGGCTGCCGGTCGAGGCCTTCGAGCACCATGGGCTCGCTATCCACAAACTGAAGGTGAACCCGGGCGCTCCCGGCGCGGATGGCTATCTCACTTGCCGAGATCGCGATACTCGATTCGCGGGTGCGGGCCAAAAACCGGATGTTGGGGTCCGTTTGCCCGGCGTTAGGCTCGAAGACCAATCCGGCTGCCTGCGCAATCCAAGCGATGAAGACGGCGCACAGACAACGCATGGGTACTCCTCATCAGTTAAATCATATATGAGAATGCCGCCCGCGTCGTAAAATGGAGTAATGCCCGAAGGCGACGAAGAGTTTTATCGCATTCAGAAGCTGCCCCCCTACGTATTCGCGGTGATCAACGAAATGCGCGCTAAGGCGCGCGCGGCACAACAGGATGTGATCGATCTCGGCATGGGAAATCCCGACGGGGCTACCCCAAGGGTGGTGGTTAGCAAGATGGTAGAAGCCGCCCGTAATGCGCGCAACCACCGGTATTCGGCGTCCCGCGGCATTCCCCGCCTGCGGGAAGAGATTACCATCCGCTACAAGACCAACTACGATGTCGACCTCGATCCGGACCGGGAAGCTATCGTCACCATCGGCGCCAAAGACGCGCTGGCCCACCTGCTATTCGCCGTTGTCGGCCCGGGCGATGCGGTAGTTTCGCCCAATCCTGCCTATCCGATTCATCAATACGGCGTGATCATGGCCGAAGGCCACGCCTGCCTCTTGCCGATGCCTACCCCACAGGAGTTCTTGAATCGCCTGGAGAATCTCTATCAGACCTCCTCCCGGCATCCCAAACTGATCCTGATCTCGTTCCCGCATAATCCCACCACGGCATGCGTGGAGCTGGATTTCTTTCGCGAGATTATCCGGCTGGCCAGGCGTTACGGAACCTTGGTAGTCCACGATTTCGCGTATGCGGACCTCGGTTTCGATGGCTACAAGCCACCCAGCATCCTGCAGGTCGAGGGAGCCAAGGAAGTGGCCGTGGAAATCTTTTCTATGTCGAAGAGTTATAACATGGCCGGTTGGCGGGTGGGCTACTGCCTGGGCAACGCACGCATGATCGCAGCGCTGGCGCGCATCAAGAGCTACCTGGATTATGGTGTGTTTCAGCCCATCCAGATCGCCGCGATCATCGCCCTGCGCGAATGCCAGGAAGATACACGCAAGATCTGCGCGGTTTACCAGAAGCGTCGCGATGTTCTGGTGAGGGGCCTCGATCGCGCGGGGTGGCCGGTCGAAACGCCGCGTGGGTCCATGTTCGTCTGGGCGCCCGTGCCGGAGCGCTACCGGCAGGACGGGTCCCTGGAATTCGCCAAGCTGCTGATGGAAAAAGCGCTTGTGGCGGTCTCGCCGGGCATTGGTTTCGGTCCGCTCGGCGAGGGATACGTACGTTTTGCACTGGTGGAAAACGAGCACCGTATCCGCCAGGCCACCCGCTCCATCGGCAAGTTCTTGAAGGGGTGAGAGAGTGAACTTTTAACTTATGGAACGGTTAGCGTAAGACACGATTTGGACGCCGGTGGACGCCACGGACGCGTTTCTTCGCAGTTTGGACTCCGCGACGGACTCCGGGACTCCACATCGAAAACGGTCGGCGCGGGCTGACGCGGATGCATATCGTTGCTGAGCGCAATTCGGAAAATCTCATTATGACGACTCTGCTGGTTGGATTCGATTCAGCGTGGACACCCAACAATTCAGGTGCGCTCATCGGAGTGTTCAGACTGGATGCCGGCGCGTTCCGCGAATTCGGTCCGCCCCTGATCGTCGACTACCCCAAGCTCGGTTCGGTGGGCAACGGGTGCCGCGAGGTGATCAAAAGAACTCCTGCGTTCAGATGGAAAAACCTTTAGACGTGGGATGAACCTGGAAAAGCTGAAAAACTCGGCATTCCACACGACCCGAATCAATAAGCAGTACAGGATGTTGCTAAAGATTGACCGCGACACCTACCTTTGTGTAGGGTCGGGGACCATGATTTCGTCTATTCGCCGCACATAGACCGGAATTACTCGTCCGCCGTAAGCTGCCAGGTTGTGCGCAACGTCGGGCTAGCAGAAAAGGGAAACGAACCTTCTGGTCCGGGCCTCGATGACATCATCGCCCGTCTCAACGAGCAGAGGCAGCGCGCCTCGTACGGCGCGATCGCGGGTTTCCTTGGGGCCGCGCTGACACCGGGATGGCTCCGGGCCAAATATTGGTCACCGTAGAGTCTGGCGGTTTGCAGCCGGGCCCGGCAACTCAGCCATCGAACGCCCAATCTGTTGAGCTGGCGGCCGCCCGAATCCTGTACCAGGCGAATCAAGTTCAGAACGCCGACCTCCTGCCGCGAAGTAATGGTGGAATGGAAGAAGTCGGGACCCGGACCCGGACAATCGCAGCCTCGGACCCTTAAGATGCGGCCGGCGAGAAACGCTGGAAGCTTTTCGGAACATCGGAGGCGGTACGATGTCTGGTCGTGGTGTTCACGATTCGGGATCAATGACTGCGGCCCGTTACAGCTCATACAATGAATCAACGCCAAAGGAGAATCTATGCCCCTGAAATCAACAAAACTCCGTGAATCCGGGTCCGGAAGCGAGGAGCTTGACTGGTACGCCAGCGCAGAGGGCCGCCGGCAAACCCAGCGGGAATTCGAAAGAGCACTGAAGGACGGTACGCTGATTCACTCTTCCGGGTCGCACACACCGCGAACGAATCCGAAAGTCCTCAAAACGTTACTGGAACGAGCAAAAGCTCATGCTACCCGCCCGGTCTCGATTCGGCTGTCCATCGCCGATATCGAACTTGCAAGAAACATCGCAGCCAAACGGGGAACCGGATACCAGACTGTGCTCAAAGAAGCCATACGCGCTGGCCTGAAGACGGGCTGAGAGTCGCCCCATCTTAAACCCTAGACCTCTTCCATTGGAACGAAAAGTGCTCAGACGCCATCTAAACAGGCGTGAGGCGAAAACCGATGCAGACGACATTAAAGAGATTTTCCAGGCAAGTGCTCGCCGTCACTTGTGCATTATTAATGCTTTCAGCGGGCGCCGTATTTGGACAACAACCCCCGCCCCCGGACCAGGCGCCACCACAGGGGCCCGTGCAGCCCCTCTCTCCGGATCAACTGGCTAACCTGGTAGCGCCCATTGCGCTCTATCCCGACGCGCTGCTCAGCCAGGTGCTGGTGGCTGCCGGGTATCCGCTCGAAATCGTGGAGGCGGCCCAGTGGCTGCAACAAAATCGCGGCCTACAAGGCCCTCAATTAGTGGAAGCTGCCCGGCAACAAAACTGGGATCCCAGTATTCAGGCGCTGGTCGTTTTCCCGGACGTAATTAATCGCTTGAACTCAGATATTCGCTGGACCACCGATCTGGGCAATGCGTTTCTCGCGCAACAGGCGGACGTCATGGGCGCCGTGCAGCGGCTGCGAGCCCAGGCCAGCCAGTCTGGAAAATTGAGATCGAACACTCAAGTGAACGTCACCACCGAGGAGCAAGGAGGGCAGCAGGCCATTGAAATCGCGCCTGTAAACCCCGCGGTCGTTTATGTGCCCGTCTACAATCCCGGGTACTTCTGGGGCGATTTGTACGGTGTGTATCCACCCCTCTTTTACCCTGGAATCGGTTTTGGGTTCGGGTTCGGGGGTGGAATTTATATCGGAGGATTTTTCGGCGGCCTCGGATGGGGCGGCTGGGGTTGGGGACCGAATTGGTTCGGCCGCTCGATCTACGTGAATAACTTTTTCTTCCATCGCTACGGTTTTAATGACTTCCATGGCGGGGGGTTGGAGGGCCGTAGTGCGTGGGCGCACAATCCGGAACACCGGCTGGGGGTTCCTTACCCCAACAGGGCGGTGGCGAATACCTTCCGCGGAGCCGGCCGGGCAGGATATGCCGGGTCGCGGTATGCCACGCCGCGGGAACAATCGCTCAGAGGTGAGACCGGCGCAAGCCGCGGCGCGCAGGGCCAAAGGTTCGGCAGCCAAGGCTTCGAGCAACGAAGCTCCGGCGCGAACCATAGCGCGTTCGGCGGAGTTCAGGGGCGCACCCAAACCCGGCAGCAGAGCGACCACGGCTATTCAAGCCTGGGAGCCAGCCGGACTCAATCGTCGGGCTTCGGCGGAGGGTCTCGCGGCGGAGGAGGGGGCTCACGCGGTGGTGGTGGCAGACATTAGGAGCTGGCTGTGAAAATGGATTGGACAACTTTCACGATTGGAACCCTGTTTATGGGGCTGCCGGCAGTTGCGTTCGCGCAGGCGCCCAAGACTTTCGATTCGCCCGAAGCCGCGGCCCAGGCGCTGATCGACGCTGCCGGCAAAGACGATGTCGCCGCTCTTTCCGCCATATTCGGCCCCGGCGGCAAGGCCGTGCTCAGTTCGGGCGACGCGGAGCAAGACAAAAAGGAGCGTGCCGAGTTCGTACGCCTGGCCCGCAATAAGCATGACCTCGAGGTCAGTCCTATGAACTCTGCCGTCACCATTTTGGCGATCGGGTCGGAGGATTGGCCGTTTCCGGTGCCGATCGCCCGCAATAAGGACGGATGGTATTTCGATACCTCCCAGGGAGCGGTAGAGATGCGGGCGCGGCGCGTGGGCTCGAACGAGTTGGACACCATCGAGATTTGCGCAAGTTACGTCCAGGCACAGATGGAATACGCGGCGCAGATTCGAGACAAGCATGGAATGCTTGAATATGCGCAACGAATTGTAAGCGCCCAGGGTCAGCCTGACAGTCTCTATTCCGGCGGAAGCGGCGAACCTCTGATTCCCAAGGCTTTCGCGGATGCGGCAGTCGAATCCGGCAAAGGAGCAGAACTCAAGCCCAAGCCCTACCATGGTTACTACTTCCGCATACTGCACTCCCAAGGGGTCAACGCGCCGGGCGGCAAACACAACTACATGGTCAAGGATTCCATGTTCGGCGGATTCGGTCTGGTGGCCTGGCCCGCGCATTATGGCGTGAGCGGCGTGCACACCTTCATCGTCAATCAGGATGGCGTGATTTACGAAAAGGATCTGGGCAATCCGGCGAACAATTTCTCGACAACTGTGACCAGCTACGACCCCGATAAGTCCTGGACGCGAGTGGAATAGCCGTCACGCTTTGGGGTGGGAGCGGTCATAGACTTCCATCAGGCTGGTGAGCGATACCTGCGTGTACTTCTGCGTGGTCGAAAGGCGCGCGTGTCCGAGCAACTCCTGTATGGCGCGCAGGTCGGCGCCATCCGCTAATAAGTGGGTGGCATAAGCATGACGGAAACCGTGCGGATGAACCGAAGAATCGCCGTTGATGAGCACCCCGTAGATCTTAACGATGCCGCCCACGCCGCGAGCGGTAAGGCGCCGGCCGCGATGATTCAGGAAGATGGCGCGCTCGCCGGCTGCTGCCGTTCGCTCAGCCAGGTAGCGGCCGAGCGCCGCGGCGGCCTTTGAGGCATAGGGAACCTGGCGCTCTTTTTTGCCCTTGCCGCGCACACATATCCAACGTTCGTTCAGGTCGACATCCTCCAGATTTAATCCGACCAGTTCGCTTACGCGAATCCCACAGCCGTACAGGAATTCGAAGATAGCCCGGTCGCGCGCAGGATGTGGGCGCTCGAACCGCTCCGCGCCCACGGCGTCGATGAGGCCGTTCACCTGTTGGGCGGTCATCACGTCGGGCAGCGTCTTGGGGGCTTTGGGGGTACGTACCAGCCGCGCAGGGTTCATCGGAATCAGGCCTTCGCGCGACAGAAAGCGAAACAGGGAGCGCACCGCGGCCAGCTTGCGCCGTATCGAGATGGTTTCCAGGCTGCGGCTGTACGCGTCCGCCAGCCACTCGCGGATGTGCAGCACTTCGAAACGCGCCACGGGCGGCGGCTGGGCCTCGGGCGGCGTGAAATATTCGAGAAACTGGTGCAGATCGGAAGCGTAGGCCGCCAGCGTGTGCTGGGAGGTTTGCGAGCGCGCCAGCTCCGCCAGATAACGGCCGATTTGGATTTCCAGTTCAGACATGCGCGTGCATCTGGTGTTCCAGATGGTCGAGCGCGCGGCGGCAGATTTCCGCGCGGCGGGCGTGCTTGTCGTGCCGCAGCCGGTGATGAGCGGCTTCATCGAGCGGCGGCAGGAGGTCGAAGGTGATATTGGCCGGTTGATAATTTCGCGCGTCGGCCGCCGCAATGTAATTACAAAGTGAACCCAATGCCGTCTCCCGGGGAAACGGGCGAGGCTCGCATCCGGAGGCCAGCGTGGCCGCGTGCCGGCCCGCCATCAATCCAGTGGCGATGGCCTCCACGTAGCCCTCCACTCCCGAAATCTGGCCCGCAAACAAAATCTCCGGCCGCGTGCGCAACTGCAGCGTTGAGGTCAGCAATGCCGGAGCGTTGATGTAAGTATTGCGATGAATTTGACCGAAACGGAGGAACTCCGCCTTCTCCATCCCCGGAATCATGCGCAGGATGCGGGCCTGCTCGCCGAACTTGAGGTGGTTCTGGAAGCCCACCAAATTATAGCTATCCGCCCGCAGGTTCTCCTGGCGAAGCTGCACGGCGGCGTAAGGGCGGCGGCCGGTACGCGGATCGGTCAGCCCGACCGGCTTCATCGGCCCGAATCGCAGTGTGTCGCGGCCGCGGCGGGCGAGCTCTTCAAGCGGCAGGCACGCCTCGAAATAAGGCACATCTTCCGCGGCATGCGAGCAGACCGGCTGGGCGGCGAGCAAGGCTTCCACGAAGGCTTCATACTGCGCGCGGTCGAGCGGACAGTTGAGGTAGTCGCCAGTGCCATCGATCGACTTGTCGTACCGCGAGGCCCGGAAGGCTATGGTCTGATCGACGGAATCCGCATCGATGATCGGGCTGATGCTGTCGTAAAAAAACAGTTGGCTCGATCCTGTCAGCCGGCCGATCGCTTCGGCCAGTGAGTCGCTTGTCAAGGGGCCGCTGGCGACTATCGTAATACCATCACCCGGAATGCCGCGCACTTCCTCCCGGCGGATCTCGACGCAGGGGTGCGAGCTGAGAGCCCGCGTTACCTCTTCGGAGAAAATATCACGGTCCACCGTAAGTGCCTGTCCCCCAGGAACGCGGGCGATTTCAGCCGCGCGCAGAACCAGCGATCCCAATTGCCGCAGTTCCCGTTTGAGAAGCCACGGCGCGGAGGATTCCTGCTCGGATTTCAATGAATTGCTGCACACCAGCTCCGCCAGGCGGTCCGTCCTATGAGCCGCCGTGGGACGTACCGGACGCATTTCGTGCAGCACGGCGGTGAAGCCTGCCTCCGCGATCTGCCATGCAGCCTCCGACCCCGCCAAACCCCCGCCGATAATGTGAATTTCTCTAGCCATTGAACATTAGTTTACTGTTTCTTATGCCGGAAGTATTCAGAGACACAATATGGCCGCGCGCGCAGTTGCCGGAAACTAACTTTCGGCATAGAATCCAAATGTAATGCGGACTCCCACGGGTAAGAAGTCGATCCTTGTGGTGGACGACGAGCCAGACGTTCGCAAGCTTGTGAGCGCTATGGTTACCCACTATGGTTATAAGGCCTTGACGGCGGATTCCGGCGATCACGCCATTGCCATATTTAAAAAGAATCAGCCCATCGACCTGTTACTTACCGATGTTGTGGCGCCCGGAATGAGCGGTCCCATGCTGGCTGAGAAGCTTACAGAGCTACAGCCTGGGTTGAAAGTATTGTTTATGTCCGGTTATGACAATACTCAAGTGGTAAAGCAATACGTGGAAAAGCCGGGTCACGCCTTATTACGGAAGCCTTTCGATCTCGAGACACTGGGAGAGAAAGTCCAGCATATGCTCGAAGATGATCATGAAGCAGCGGGTGTGAAGCAGTAGGAACCGTCCGCCGCTTACTTGGCGTCCCCACCCTGCTTTGCCGCCGCTGAACCGACCTCCCGGCTATTGGCTGTGGCAGGCTCCTGGCCGTAATTCTCACGAACTACCAGCGACTGATCCGTAAAAAAAGTGCGTGAGCCGGTCGAACCGAAGGCGATCGGAACCGCGGTGACGGTATAGCCTGACGGCGTTCCGATCAGCGTAAATCGATAGCCCTGCTTTTCCCCGGCCGCCAGGTCGCTGGAGATCAAATCGGCCGCTGAGGCGTTGGATGTTCCGCTGGTGGGCGGGCCCAGCTCGCTCAGCGACGCGGCAAAGCGGCCAAATGTCGAGTTGTATTGCACCTGGCATGTGTTAAGCGTTTGAATTGCCTTGAGCGCAGCCGTTTCCTGCGCGTACATCCGCGCTTTATTCAGCTTAGGTAAAGCCACCGTCACAATGATCAGGATAATGGCGATAACGATCAACAACTCAATTAACGAAAAGCCTCTTCGCTGGCGATTGCGGCTCATGCGCGGGTCTCCTGTACCACTATTGTATGACGGTTCGGGAGACGCCAGCGTGCAGGTAAGGCCGGATCGAGACCCGGCGAGCTTAGAACTTTTTAGAGTCCAGAGACTTCACCAGGTCGTCGAGCGCGCGTAGCCGCCGCAGGAGCTCCGCCAGCAGGTCAAGGTGCAGGGCGTTGGCGCCGTCCGACAAAGCCCGCTCGGGAGCGTCGTGCACTTCGACGAACAGCCCATCGATACCCACCGCCACCGCCGCCCGCGCCAACGGCTCGATGAACTGAGGCTGGCCGCCCGAGGCCGCGCCGCCGCCGCTCGGCAACTGTACGCTATGGGTCGCGTCGAAAATCACGGGCCAACCCTGGTCGCGCATGATCTTCAGTCCGCGCATATCGACCACCAGGTTGTTATAGCCGAACGACGAGCCGCGCTCCGTCAGCAGCACCTGCGAATTTCCGGTAGAGGCAACTTTCTCGGCGGCGCGTGCTATGTCATTGGGCGCCACGAACTGGCCTTTCTTGATGTTGACGATGCGTCCGGTACGTCCAGCCGCCAGCAGCAGATCCGTCTGGCGGCAGAGAAACGCCGGGATTTGCAGGACGTCGGCGACCTCCGCAACTGGCTCAGCCTGGGCGGGCTCGTGTATGTCTGTCAGGATCGTGTAACCTTCCGCCTTTAGCCCGGCCAGGATATGCAGACCCTCTCGCAGCCCGGGGCCGCGATAGCCGGTTACGCTGGTACGGTTGGCCTTGTCGAAGGATGCTTTGAAGACGAACTTCCCGGCGATCTGTCCGATGGCGCGCGCCATGCGATGAACGTGCTCCTGGCTCTCGATGACACACGGCCCCGCGACCAGCACCAGCGGCCGGCCGCCGCCAAACTGGGAGAATTCGATCATTGCTTATCGCCCCGGCTGCACGGCAATAAGTGAGATACATACAGGGACTCGGTGGTCACATCTTCGCGGCCGTTGAGCGTGGCCTGGCTGGACCTGCCAACATCCAGCAGGATTCGATGAGCAATGGTCGAAGGAAGCGCCCGGCCGTAATTACGTTCTCCACAAGAGCCGTCATAGCTCAGAAGAAACGGTATGCGTTTTTCATTCAGGATGGTCAGCGCCTCCATCATCCGATCGCGGCTGACACCCGCAACGTAGCGTTGGTTACGGCCTTCACTAGTCCCTTGGTAGGGCGGGTCCAGATAGAAGAAGTCTCCTTCCTGCGCACACTCGAATAGCGGAAAAAAATCTGCGTGCACCGCCTGGCATCGGCCCGCGAGAATGCGGTGTGCGGCGGCCAGCTCTGCCTGCATCCGATCCGGGCGGGTGCCGGTGCGGCGCTTATCGGGAGACTGATTAAAGTTGCCGGCTGGATTAAATCGAACGGCGTTTTTCACGCACCTGGCCAGCAGATAGAGCAGCTTCGCGGGCTTCCGGTCTGCATTGAATTCGGACCGTATTGCGTAATATGCGTCGATGGGCTGCTCGCGTTCCCGATGCCACAGCCTGTCATACTGCCCGGCAATCTCCCTTGGATCGTTGATGATGATCTCCCACAGGCGCATCAGCGGCTCGAGCGCGTCGCCAATTACATAAGAGCAAAACTTCGCGGCGGAGGCGGCTGCCAAGGTAACGGCGGCCGAACCGGCGAATGGCTCGATCAACCGCCTATAGCGCCCGGCAGGAACATGACTGAGAACCTCGGCCGCCAGTCTGCGCTTGCTCCCCTGATACGGAATTGGATGCGGAACAGAGAATCGCAATTTGCACTCGCGCGGCCGCGCATTCCCGTCAATCGGCACGCGAGTATTGGTGCTCGGCGTGGCGCGCCAGCGGGGCCAGCCGCTGCCGCCGGTAACCATAGGCGGCGCCCACGAAAGCCTTAAACAGCGGGTGCGGCTCGAGCGGTTTGGATTTGAACTCCGGATGGAATTGGCAGCCTAGGAACCACGGATGCGCGGGAACCTCGCAGATCTCCACGTACGTCTGATCCGGCGTCTGGCCTGTGATTTGGAGCCCGCAGGCAGTCAGCCGCTGCTCATATTCGCGATTGAATTCGTAGCGATGGCGGTGGCGTTCACTGATATCGCGCGAGCCATAGGCCTTCTGCGCGTGGCTGCCTTCGAGCAGGTGGCACGGCCACGCGCCCAGGCGCATGGTGCCGCCCAGATCGTCGATGCCTTTCAACTCGCGCAGCTTGAAGATGACGCGATCGGGCGTGCCCGGATTGAATTCGGTCGAGTCGGCCTGCTCCAGACCGCACACGTTGCGGGCAAATTCGATCACCATGGTCTGCATGCCGAGACAGATGCCAAAATAGGGAACCTGGTTCTCGCGGGCATAGCGTATCGCATTGAGCATGCCGTCGATGCCCCGCTTGCCGAAGCCGCCCGGCACCAGGATGCCGTCGTAGCCTTCCAACTGCCTTTCCCAATTCGCGCCATTGACGCCTTCGGCCTCGATCCAGTTGATGTCCACCTTGAGCTGATGCGCGAGGCCCCCGTGCAGCAGGGCTTCTTTCAGGCTCTTGTAAGAATCTTCATACTCGACGTATTTGCCTACCAGGCCTATGGTGACGTGATCCACCGGGTTCTGCATGCGATCGAGCATGGAAGTCCAGCGGCTCAGGTCGCGGGGTCCGGCTTCGAGCTTCAGCAGCCGCAGCACGATCTCGTCCACGCCTTCGCCGGCGAACACGATTGGAACTTCGTAGACCGAAGCGACATCCCGCGCCGTCACCACCGCGCTCGAGTCTACGTCGCAGAACAGCGCGATCTTGTCCTTCATGTCCGGCCCTATGGATCGTTCGCTACGGCACAGCAGGACATCCGGCTGGATACCGATGGCGCGCAGCTCCTTAACGCTGTGTTGGGTGGGCTTGGTCTTGAGCTCCTGTGCGGCGGCGATCCAGGGCACCAGGGTCACGTGCACGAAGACGCAATTGTCCCTGCCCTGCTCGTGGCGCATCTGGCGAATGGCCTCGAGGAACGGCAGAGACTCGATGTCGCCGACAGTACCGCCAATTTCTACGATGACCACGTCCACATCGGCGGACACTTTGCGCATGGCCGCCTTGATCTCGTTGGTCACATGCGGGATGACCTGCACTGTCTTACCGAGATAATCGCCGCGGCGCTCGCGGGTGATAATCTGCTCGTAGATACGGCCGGAGGTCAGGTTATTCGCCTGGGTGAGCTTGGCGTGGGTGAAGCGCTCGTAGTGTCCGAGATCCAGGTCCGTCTCGGCGCCATCGTCGGTGACGAAGACCTCGCCGTGCTGAAACGGGCTCATAGTGCCGGGGTCTACGTTGAGGTACGGATCGAATTTCTGCAGAGTCACCCGCAGTCCGCGACTTTCGAGCAGGCAGCCGATCGAGGCGGCCGCTATGCCTTTACCGAGCGAGGAGACCACGCCGCCGGTCACAAATACGTACTTAGCCATACGATTTCGAAAGTTCGAGCGAGGCATCGAACAACCTTGATACACGCTCCAGATCCTCGGGCGTATCCACGCCGAGGGACTCGTAGTCGGTCTCGACCACCCGTATGGGGTAGCCGTTCTCCAGCGCGCGCAACTGCTCCAGCCGCTCGGCGCGCTCGAGCGGCCCGACCGGGAGATCGGCATAGCGCAACAGGAAGTCCCGGCGGTACACGTACAGGCCGATATGCTTGTAGTGCGCGCACTCGCGGGCATCGCGCACATAAGGAATGGTGGACCGCGAGAAATAGATGGCGTTGCCCGACCGGTCCGTTACTACCTTCACCACGTTGGGATCGCCGATCTCGCGGGGATCCTCGATGCGTTTCTTGAGCGTACCCATCTGCACCGAAGCATCGTCCGTCAGAGGGAGAATGGCTGCGTCAATCGCGCCCGGATCGATAAGCGGCTCGTCACCCTGTATGTTCACGATCAGCTCCGCGGATTCGGCGGACGCAATCTCCGCGGCGCGGTCTGTGCCGGATACGTGGTCCGCTCGCGTCATGCGCACCGGAGCTCCGAAGCTGCGCGCCGCCTCTTCTATGCGTTTATCGTCGGTGGCAATAATAATGCTCGTGATGTAGCGCGCTTGGGAGGCTCTCTCGAACACGTGTTGCAGCATGGTCTTGGAAGCGATGGGGGCGAGAGCTTTGCCTGGAAAACGGGAGGAGCCGTAACGGGCAGGAATAACGCCCAAGATTTTACGGGGCACAGGAGATTCTACCATAAAACCCCTGTGATACACTTGAGCAAGAAGAAAGGCGAGAAAGCTGTGAGAGGCCTGCGACTGAACCGCATGCTCGTGCTGGCAAGCGGCATCTCCCTTATCCTCGTTTGCCTTGCTTGGGCCGGGGAAAAAACCAGCACCGACAACGATAATCCCCAGGTTTCGATCGTTCCGCGCCCCAAACCATCCGCGCCGGTCGAAGAGACGCCTCGCGGGAATATTCGCGTGGACTCCACGCTGGTCCTGATTCCGGTCACCGTCACCGACCCGCTCAACCGCTTCGTGACGGGGCTCGAGAAGGAAAACTTCCGGATCTTCGAAGATAAGTCCGAGCAACAAGTCCTGCAATTTTCGAGCGAGGACGCGCCGCTGTCGGTGGGTATCGTTTTCGATTGCAGCGGCAGTATGGGTAACAAACTGGAAAAGTCGCGCCAGGCGGTGGCGCAATTTTTCAAGACGGCCAATCCGGAGGACGAGTTCTTCCTGGTCGAGTTCAACGACCGGGCCGGGCTGCCGGTGAAATTCACCAGGAACCTCGAAGAAATTCAGAACCGGCTGACGTTTACCCAGTCCAAGGGCAAAACGGCGCTGCTAGACGGCGTTTACCTGGCCTTGCACCATATGAAAAAAGCCAAGAACGCCCGCATGGCGCTGCTGATCATCTCCGACGGCGGCGACAATAACAGCCGGTACACGGAGAGCGAAATCAAGAAACTAGTTCAGGAAGCAGACGTCCAAATTTATGCGATCGGAATATTTGAGGGCGCGGCCACGCGTGGCCGGACCGCGGAAGAGTTGGCAGGCCCCGGCCTTTTGAACGAGATCGCGGAGCAGACCGGAGGGCGGCACTTTCCCGTCGAGAACGTGAACGAGCTTCCGGATATCGCTGCGAAGATCGGGATCGAGCTACGCAATCAGTATATTATCGGCTACTCTCCGAAGAACCGGGAACGTAACGGCAAATACCGCCGGGTCCAGGTCAAGCTGGTACAACCACGCGGGCTGCCTCCCCTGCGCGCTTTTTGGAGAATGGGCTACTATGCGCCGACTCAATAAGAAGATCCTGATTCCCGCTCTCTGCGGATTGGCCATGGCCGGGTTGTGGGCTGCCGATAAGCCGGCGTCCGATCCGTCTGCCGTCATTCGTGTGGACACGCGCCTGGTGGTGTTGCCCGTCACCGTGGTGGACAAGACTGGCCACCTGGTCACTAACCTGTCCCAGACTGCCTTCCAGGTCTTTGAGAACGGTATACAGCAGCACATCAAGATCTTCAAGCGGGAGGACGTGCCGGTGTCGATGGGGCTGATCGTCGACAACAGCGGAAGCATGCGGGACAAGCGCGCCAAGGTCGAAGCGGCCGCTCTCTCACTGGTGAAGGAGTCCAACCCGCAGGATGAAGTTTTCATCGTCAACTTCAATGACGAGGCGTTTCTGGACACGCCCTTCACCAATGACCTCAAGCAACTGCAGGACGGTCTGGCGCACATCGATTCGCGCGGCGGCACGGCCATGCGCGACGCCATACGCATGTCCATCGACTACGAGAAAGAGAAAGCGAAGAAGGACAAGAAAGTCCTGGTGGTAGTGACTGACGGTAATGACAACAGCAGTGGGATCAGCCTCGAAAACCTGGTGAAAACCTCGCAAGACAGCGGCGTCCTGATTTACACCGTCGGCCTGCTGAGCGAGGAGGAGCGGCGCGAGGCCAAGCGCGCCAAACGGGCCCTCGAAGCGTTGGCCGAGGCCACCGGCGGCGAAGTTTATTTCCCCAAGGAGATGAGCGACGTGGGCCGCGTCGCACAACAGGTGGCGCACGACATCCGCAACCAGTACACGCTGGCTTATTCGCCGACTGACGCGGCGCTCGACGGTTCCTACCGGCAGATCAAAGTGACGGCGAGCGGTCCCAACCGGCCCATGGTGCGGACCCGCACGGGTTATTACGCCACTCCCGATAGCGCCAAATCGGCATCCGTGGTACGCGACGGCGCCGGCAATTGATAGCGCTGGTGGTGTGGCGTCTCACACGCGGATACCGCCTGTCGCCGTGGCGCAGTCCCTATCTGCGATGGCGTATGGAGACCTACTGGGGCCTGCATGCCGATTGGATTAGTTTCGGCGATTTCTGCCGGTTCGCGTGGCAGCGGCGGAAGGATCTGTGGCGGTATTTGCGCTGGGCTGCCAGGATGACGCAGCGGTAGGTTCGTGGCTATCCAGTCGTGATATCATCGTGGCCGGCTTTTAGAGGCGGCGAACGATGAAAATCTTCAGGCGTGATGCAAGATCGGGCATCCGGTTACTTACAATCTTGGCGGCACTTCAGATCAGTATGTCATTGGTTTCCTCAGCCCAGGCGCAGACCTACGAGTGGATCGAACCCTCACTTAGGTCCGCTCCGCCGGCCCGGGAGGACAGTTCCATGACATTTGATGGGGCTACGAACTCGATGGTCCTTTTTGGGGGCACCATTGAACCAGGTTATCAGTATCTCGGCGATACCTGGATTTTTACGCCAACAGCCGGGTGGCTGCAGCTTTTTCCAGCCACCTCCCCTTCCCCGCGAGGGGGCGCTGCGTTCGTTTATGACCCGGTATTGAAGATGGCGCTGCTCTTTGGCGGGGGCACAGCCCAGGGCAACGGATTATTGGGCGACACGTGGACGTGGGATGGAACCACATGGACCCAACAGTTTCCTCCGGTATCGCCGCCCCCACACGCGTTTAACACAGAGCAAATGGCGTTCGACGCCTCCACTGGGACGGTCCTGCTCTTCGGTGGTTTCGGTCCTAATGGGACATACTTTGGCGATACCTGGATTTGGAACGGAATTACCTGGAGCGAGCGTCTTCCCGCGACAAGCCCGTCACCGCGAAACACGACGCTCACATATGACGCGGCCACCAAACAGGTCATCCTTTTTGGGGGCGCCAGCTCGGAAGGCTTATTGGACGACACGTGGACTTGGAACGGGGTCACCTGGACCCAGCACTTTCCGCCGTCTTCACCCTCTCCACGCGTCAACATTGGGTTGGCCTATGACCCGAAGATCGGGAAGGTCGTCTTATTCGGCGGGATCAATAGCGATAGCCAGTCCCTGGGTGATACATGGACCTGGGACGGAACAACGTGGACCCAAATACAAAGTATCGGTACGTCCCCAAGTCCACGATGGTCTCCGAGCTTCGCCTACGACCCTCAATTCGAAGGCGCGCTACTCTTTGGTGGTGGCTATGGTCCCGTGAATCAAACATGGCTGTTCCGATAACAGAATGCCGGCGTCGATACGGTTTTTCCGCTGCTCACAACGGAGGAAGAAGAAGACCTCGACATTGCAGCGGAAGCGGCGCAGGCAAAAGCTCACGGCATGAAGTTTCTGTCTTTCCCCATTCTCGACAGACAGGTGCCGGAATCGGAAGGTAAGCTGACCCAGGCATTGGAGAAGCTGGAAGCCGAACTCGCTGTAGGCCGCAATGTCGTACTGCATTGCCGGCAGGGTATAGGGCGCACCGGGTTAGTTGCCGCCTGCCTGTTGCTGACCAAGGGGCTTGACTCTGAAACAGCCGTCAAGCGCCTTTCCGCAGCTCGCGGCGGACCCATTCCCGAGACGCCAGAGCAGCGGCGATGGATCGATCACTATGCCAGCACGTTCGCGGATGTTCGATGAGCGAACGGCAACCGCCTTGAAAACCCCTCCATCCTGAAACATCGTTAAGTCCCGCCAACGGCCCCCGTGCGTGTGATAATGTCCCTTATAACGTTCTATTGTGACTCAGTTCCGGTCCCTGAGCTAAGGTTGATGAGCACCAATGACCATTACCCTCGATATCCGACCCGAAGTGCAGGCCGAACTCGCGCGCCAGGCCGCCCTACAGGGCCGCGCGATCGAGTCCGTCGCCACCGCTTTGCTCGAAGGCGCGGTGCATTCCGTATCCGCCGGGCCAGCGGCGGTCGCGACTCCGCCGGAACACCTTACCGGGCAAGCGCTGATCGACGCTTTTGCAGAAATCCGCGGCTTGATGAGCGACGAAGAGATTGATCGGATGTTCCGCCGCAATCCCGCGACTGCCCGGCCCGTGGACCTGTCGTGAACGGAGGTTTTCTCCTGGATACCAACATCCCTTCGGAGCTGATGCGGTCCCGCCCGGAGCCCAAAGTGCAAGACTGGGTGGCCGCGCAGGATATCGGCACGTTGTTTGTGAGCGTGGTGAGCATCGGCGAACTGGAAGCGGGATTGGCAACCATGCGGGAAGCCGCGCGGAGGGCGCGTCTGGAGGCAGCGCTGGAACGCTACTTGACACTTCCGTTTGTGGGACGTGTTTTAGCGGTAACGCAGGCGGTGGCCGTCCGATGGGGCAGGCTGGACGGCATGCGTCAGATGGCCGGGCGGCCACTGAGTGCCCCGGACGGCATGATCGCAGCCACGGCCCTGGAGCATGGCCTCACGCTCGTCACGCGCAACGAGAAGGATTTCGCCGGTCTGGACGTCAATCTGTTTAAACCCATGGCTGGATCAATAACCACCAATCTGATCCCGGGCCACGTCACTGCAGAGTATATGGAGGAATAGAGGATTACATGCAAAAAAGACGCGTGGGCAGGTAGTCTTGCCTGCCCACGCTTTGGGAAGGAACTACTGTTTCGGCGCGGTGCTGTCTGTGCTCGTGGTGCTCTTCTTGGCGCTCTTTTTGGTGTGTTTCTTGGTCGTCTTGGCTGTGGACGTGCTGTCCTTCGGGGCGGTCTGGCTGGCCGGGGCCTGAGCGGCAAAGGTCAAAGGCAGCGCAACGGCTGTCATCAGAATTGCAAGTAAGCTCTTTTTCATTTTGGTTTCTCCTTGCGGGCTTTATTTGCCCGTCAAGTCCATGTTGCGCTATTGGCGAAATGATTACGATAGACCCGGAAGGCTACCTTGCAGGAGAAAGAAGGCGCTGGAATCGCCGAACCATAGCCCCGAAACCAGCGCGCGACTAGCCCGCGCGGGGGATATCGGAAAAGCGCGCCGAGCGCCATCCTGGACTTAGAGATGGATCCATGAAGGAAGTTTCACGTGGGGCAGCCCGCGAGAGTACGCGTGGCAGCCTGCTGCGGGTGCTGATCGCCGGATTCAGCCTGGTAATCGTTCTGCTGCTGGCGGGCGCCTTCATCGGCATACGTAACATCCATTCCATCAAAGACAATGCCGCCCGCCTGGTCGCGGAGCAGCAGGCCACCAATCGCCTGCTCGAGGAGGTGCACCGGCAGCAGGCAAGCCTCAGCGACGTGTTCTCCATCCTCGCGAAGGATCCAGATTCGGTAGATTACGCTAAAATCCTGGCGCAGCTCGTGGAGGCCAACCAGAATATCGGCCGGATCGTCGCGGAGGGCGCCCGGACTCCACAGCGGCGGCTCTACGATCAGCTCCAGCAGACTTCGGCAGCCTTCTCCGACGAGGCGCGGCGGTTGCTCGCAGTCGAAGAGCCCGAGACGTTTTCATCACAGGATTTATTCCGCGATCACGAGGCGTTCATCTCGGTAGTGGCCAAGCTCATCGAGGCGAGCTACCAAAGAGCCGTTGCGGCACAGTTCCAGATCGACCATCGATCGGAAAGGCTGGTGAAGGAATCGGCCGCTTTCGTGGCCGCCTCTCTGCTGCTGGCGCTGGTCTCAACAGTCTGGACCGTACGCCTTACGTCCCGGTTGCTGCGGCGGATGGAATGGCAGGAGAGCGAGCTGGGCAGAGTTTCGTGGCACCTGCTGGAAGATCAGGAGAGCACCGCACGGCGCTTCTCGCACGAGCTGCACGACGAGCTGGGGCAGTCGCTCACGGCGGTGAAAGCGAACCTGGCCGCTCTGGGGGCGGCGAGCGGCCTGGACCAGTCCCGCCTGGAAGACTGTCTGCACCTGGTAGACGAATCCATCGGCAATGTACGCCAAATGTCGCAACTGCTGCGTCCGACCATTCTGGACGATTTCGGCCTGGAGGCAGGATTGCGCTGGCTGGCGGAAGGCTTCTCGCATCGCACCGGCATACAGACCGAATTTAAATCCGGCATCTCCGGACGGCTTCCCGATGAAACCGAAACACACCTGTTCCGGCTGACGCAGGAGGCGCTGACCAACGTGGCGCGGCATTCCGGCGCGCGGAACGCCGTGGTAGTTCTGGAATCCAAGGGCGACGATGTATGTCTGCGGATCAGCGACGACGGGCACGGCCTGCCGCCCGATGGCGCGCAACCCGGCGGCATGGGTATGATCGGAATGCGTGCCCGGGCGCGCAGCGTGGGCGGCGATCTGGTAGTGTACTCCAAGCCGGGACAGGGCCTCGAGATTGCAGTTCGCGTGCCAGCGCAGGGCGCCAAGCATGAGAGAGAAAATCCAAATCTTGTTGGCTGACGACCACGCGGTGGTGCGGCAGGGATTCAAAATGATCCTGGCCGCCCAGCCGGATATGGAGATTGTGGGCGAGGCTGGCAACGGGCGCGAGGCGGTCGAGCTGGCCGGCACTCTGCAGCCCGATGTGATCGTGATGGACGTGGCTATGCCGGAGCTGAATGGCATTGAAGCCACCCGCCGCCTGGCGGATGCAGCGCCGCGAACGCGCGTGCTGGCGCTCAGCATGCACAAGGATTCCGTTTATGTGCGGGAGATTTTACGCGCCGGCGCGCGCGGTTATTTGTTGAAGGACTCTATCGCGAGCGACCTGCTGGCGGCCGTGCGGGCGGTAGCGCGCGGCGAAGGATATTTGAGCCCCGGGGTATCCGACGCGGTGCTCGACGACTACCGCCGCCACGTCACCGATCCGATCGACCTGCTCACCAGCCGCGAGCGTGAAGTGCTGCAGATGATCGCGGAAGGCAAGACCAACAAGGACATCGCCAACATACTGAACCTGAGCGTCTATACGGTAGATGCCCACCGCGGCCATATCATGGAGAAGCTGAATCTCCACAGCGGCAACGAGCTGGTGCGCTTCGCGGTGCGCTACGGGCTGGTGGATTGAGGAGCTCGCGGGCTAGCGCGAGTCCCACGTCACGGAGAAGCTCGACCCATCCGAAGAGAGCGCGGACGGCACCGCTTCGAACGCGCCCGTAGAGCTCTCCATAGTGATCCCGAAGATGTTCGCGAACGATCCGATCATAACAATATATGCTCCGTTTAAGTTTGAAATGCCGGATTTATTTTTCGCCGGGTTCAACAGTATACCGTGCACCGGACTCTTGCCAAAACGCCGCGCTATAAATTCGTCAGCGGGGTACGGGGGTACGCAGGTAGGCATCGTCGCCGCGAATCCAGTCCTCGCGCACCGGCGCGAACAGGTCCACGGCGAGCGAGTCCTCAAGAGCTTCTACCAGGTGCGGCGCGTGGGGCGGAACGGTGAGCACTTCACCGGAGTGGAGGATGGTTTCCCGCCCGGAGATGACGAAGCGCAGCGCTCCCGACTCGAGCATGGTGATCTGCTCGTTAGGATGACTGTGGAGGGGCACCAGGGCGGACTTCCGCAACTTGATGCGCGCCACGGTGATGTTCTGGCCATGAATCGTCTGGCGGCTGAGCAAGGGATTCATTTGCTCTTCTGCGAGCTGCTGCCAGGTATAGTGAGCGGATTCCTGCATGGCGCGGATTGTATCATGCCAGGAGGCAGGAACACACTCAGGCCTGCTACACTACCGGAAGGTGTCGAGCGCGATAGATGCAGGTCCGGCGGCGCGGACGCGCACTGCTTTCGGGATTTTAGCGGCAATCAGCTTCTGCCATTTCCTGAATGACATGCTGCAGTCGGTTATCCCGGCGGTATATCCCATCCTGAAGAGCGCCTATAAGCTCAGCTTCGGACAGATCGGTCTGATTACACTTACCGTGCAGCTTACCGCGTCTCTGCTGCAGCCCTTTGTAGGACTCTACACTGACCATAGGCCAAAACCATATTCTCTGGCGGTAGGCATGGGGTTCTCACTGATGGGTGTGCTCCTTTTTTCAATGGCGCCCAGCTTTGAAGCGATCCTGTTTGCCGTGGCACTGGTGGGAGTAGGATCTTCGGTGTTCCATCCGGAGTCCTCCCGCGTGGCGCGCATGGCGTCGGGAGGTCAGCATGGCCTGGCGCAATCGCTCTTTCAGGTGGGGGGCAACACAGGGTCGGCGCTTGGTCCGCTCTTAGCCGCGCTGGTGGTGCTGCCGAACGGACAGCGCAGCATCGCAGTGTTTGCCCTGGCAGCCCTGGTGGCGATTGTAGTACTCGCGCGCATCGGGTCATGGTACAAACGCCGCAACGCCGAGATCAAGTCCCACGGCCTGGTACATGAGGAATCGAGCGGCCTGTCTTCGCGAAGGATCGCCGGCGCGATGGCGGTGCTGATTGCCCTGGTTTTCTCGAAGTACGTTTATCTGGCGAGCCTGGGCGCCTACTACACGTTTTTCCTGATCGCCCGATTCCACGTGTCGGTACGATCCGCGCAGGTTCACCTGTTCATCTTTCTCGGCGCGGTGGCAGCGGGCACCATCATTGGCGGCCCGGTGGGTGATCGCTTTGGGCGGAAGTACGTCATCTGGTGTTCGATTCTGGGGGTTCTGCCCTTCACTCTGCTGCTGCCACAGGCAAACCTGTTCTGGACCACGGTGCTGAGCATCGTCATCGGGTTGATTCTGGCCTCTGCATTCTCCGCCATCCTGGTGTACGCGCAGGAGCTGGTACCGGGCAAAGTGGGCGCGGTCTCCGGCCTGTTTTTCGGGCTGGCATTCGGCATGGGCGGGGTGGGGGCGGCGGCGCTTGGCAAACTCGCGGACGCCACTGGCATCGAGCACGTTTACCGGGTCTGCTCGTTGCTGCCGGCGATCGGCCTGCTTACCGTGTTTCTGCCGAATTTGGAAACAGGGCTGTTTGGGAGAAAACAGGCGGGCTAGCCAGGACGTCGCTCAGAAGGACGTCCACGCCGCGCGTTACACGGCCGTTGGACGCGATGTGAATGCCGCACTCTTTCTCTTCATCCCGCTCCCACCACCAGCGGCCGGCGCGTTCGTCTTCGCAATCGAAAGTAGCGCGGGTGCAAGGTCCGCAGCCGATGCTGGGGAATCCTTTGGCGTAGAGGGGATGAACCGGAACGTTGTGCTGCAGGGTGTAGGCCTCGACCTGTTCACTGGTCCAGTCGGCGAGAGGGCTGATTTTGATCGTCCCGTCGCTGCTTTCGACCTTGCGGATCTGGGAGCGCGTCTCGGTCTGAGATCTGCACAGGCCGACTACCCAGGCCTGTAACCCGGCCAGCTTGCGCTGCATCGGCCGCACCTTGCGTATTTCGCAGCAGAGCTTTCGCAGCGGGACTCCGCGGTAGAACAGATTGGGCCCGTGCGCGGCGATCATGGACTCCACTTCAGATGCCACCGGGAAAACAATTTCCACGGGGATGCCATAGCGCTGGCGAACCGTTTCCATCATCTGGTGAGTCTCTTCCGGCAAACGCCCTGTATCGATAGTGAAGACACGGACCTTCGGATCGATGCGCGCCGCCATGTCGATGACCACCATGCCTTCCTTCTGGAAGCTGGTCGAGATCGCAAGCGAGTTACCAAATGTGGGGAGCGCCCAGGAAAGCACCTCCTGCGCGCTGGCCGACTCGAAATCGGAGTATTGTACCAATCTCTATCAAGATATAGGACATTGGCGCGGAAGTCAAGCGCCATTTCTCCAGCCGAAGTTAGCCTTCGACTTTACCTATTAGAATTATAGAGATGGGAAGATCGCCGAGCTTGGTATCGAGCGTCCAGTCGTGTTCCCCCTGCTTGCTGAAGTTCGGGAATTTATCGCTGGTCGAGTTCGAGATGCTGAGCACGGCGGGATGCGGCGTGCCGGAAGCTTTGGTGCTGAGCGCCACCAGGGCATCGAAGCCCGGCGTAGCGTTGGCGTCGCTATCCTGACTGATCGGAACCATCAGGGCGAAGTCCCTTTGGGGCGCGACACCCTGGTGGTCGCCGTTGACCGGATGCAGGCTGTAACGGAGACTGTAGACGCCCGCTTTGATGGGCTGGCCGCGGCGATCCTGAGCCGGGCCGGCGAAACGGATCACGCCCAGCAGCGCGCCTTGCGGGATCGTCGGCAGGGCTACACCCTCCTCGGTGGACTTGGGGCCGCTGGGAGCCTGCGCACGGAGCCAGAGCTCGCCATAGACCGATCCGCTGGCGGCCAGGATCTTGACGCCCTGTTTTTGGAGCAGAGCAGCAAAGGCAGGCGGGAGATCGGCGGGAGGGGCGTCGCCCGTGTCCATTTTGTACTGGCCAAATGCGAGGCCCGCCGCGAGAACGAACAACACCAGGGAATTTCGGAAAGCAGGTTTCATATGAGCCACATCGATTGGAAGGTTTGGAGCGGGAGACGGGATTCGAACCCGCGACATCGACCTTGGCAAGGTCGCACTCTACCAACTGAGTTACTCCCGCTCAAGAGGAATTACTATTATGGCGGGCCCGGCAGGCTCTGTCAAACACTTCGTAACAATATAGAAACGAAGCTGTTAAAATCTTGGTAGAAAACAGGTTCGATGTGCTAGACTACTGGTCGATCAGGCCTACCCAGGGTGCCGAAAGTCCTTATCGGGCAGAGCCTGCGAAATATGAATCCGTGGGATCGAATCAAGCATGAGCTGGAAGCGAAGTTAAGCCCGGAGAGCTACCAGAACTGGATCGGCCGTACCTTTTTCACGCGCCTGGAGGGTAGCACTCTGAGCGTCACGGCGCCGGACGAGAGCACCAAGCGATGGATGGAATCGGAATACGCCGCGCAAGTGATGCTGATTGCCCGCGATCTCTGCCTGGGCATAGAACGGGTCGAGTTTGAGCTGGCTAATGCTTCACAGAACCATTCCAACCAGGCGTCGCGTATGGCGGAGCCGGCCGAGTTCGATCCGCCGCCGGTGAGCCAGTTAAATCAGAAATTCACCTTCGACAGCTTCGTAGTGGGGGCTTGCAATCAGTTTGCGCACGCCGCGGCCCGCTCGGTGGCGACGAATCCCTCGCGCAGCTACAATCCGCTGTTTATCTATGGCGGAGTGGGCATGGGAAAGACGCACCTGATGCATGCCATCGGGCGCGCGCTGATCGACAACCACGCGGCCATGCGCATCATTTACACGTCGAGCGAACGTTTCATGAACGACATGATTACGTGCATACGCCTCGATCGCATGCCGCAGTTTCACGACCGGTACCGCTCGGCGGACGTGCTGCTGGTGGATGACATTCAATTGATCGGGAATAAAGATCGCACCCAGGAGGAATTTTTCCATACCTTTAACGAGCTGCACGATCATCAGAAGCAGATCGTGATCTCGAGCGACGCTCCGCCCAAGGAGATACCGGGCCTGATCGACCGTTTGCGCTCGCGGTTCGAGTGGGGGCTGATGGCCGATATCCAGCCGCCCGATCTCGAAACCAAGATGGCTATCCTGGACAAGAAGGCCGGGGCGGAAGGCGTCAACCTGCCGGAGGACGTGCGGACTTTTATGGCCACCAAGACCAAGTCCAACGTGCGGGAGCTGGAGGGCGCGCTGATCAAACTGATCGCCTATTCGTCGCTCACCGGGTCGTCCATCAATCTGACCATGGCGCAGCAGGTGCTGCGGCATCTGGTACACGCGCAGGATCGCAAGATCACCATCGACTCCATTCAGAAAGGAGTGGCCGACCGCTACGGAATCCGGCAGAACCAGCTCAAGGAAAAAAGCAATACCAAGAAGATCGTGCTCCCGCGCCAGGTGGCCATGTTCCTGGTGAAGGAGCTGACCACAGCGTCGCTACCGGAGATCGGACGAGCATTCGGCGGCAAGCATCATACCACTGTCTTGCACTCCATCAAGAAAATCGAGCAGTTGCGGCAGGTTGACCCGGAACTCAACAGGATCATCCACGCCCTAATCGACGCATTACAATGAGGTTAGCAAATTTTTCCACAGCAGCCATGTTGGGCCGCCGGTGGAGTCTGTGCAAAAACCGGTCCGAGCACTGGTTTTGCACTGTTACGCGCCAGAAATCCTCAGCTTGGCAATGGCCAAAACTACTATAATTTAGTATAATTTAGGTAGTCTTCCACAATTTGCACAGGCCCCATGAATTCTTACTCTTTTAGTACGTATCTAGACAGGTCATCAGAATAGGAGCCGGAGACCAGTATGGAGTTCACCGTCAGCAAGGCCGACTTGGTACGAGAACTGAGCCTTTCCCAAGGAGTCGTAGAGAAGAAGACCACCATTCCTATTCTCTCTAATGTGCTGTTGGAAGCCAGAAACGACCGCATTACTCTGACTGCTACGGATCTCGAGCTTGGTATCCGGTGCTCGTGTCCGGCAAAGGTCAAGAAGGAGGGATCCGGCACCGTTCCGGCGCGCAAGCTGCTGGATTACGTACGGCTGCTCCCGGATGCAGATCTGCAGATCAAGTTTCTGGAGAATCACTGGGCCAGTTTGACCTGCGGCCGTTCGCGTACCCGTATGGCGGGCATGTCGCGGGAGAGCTATCCGGAGCTGCCGCAGATGCCCGAGAGCATTGCGGAGATTCCCGTGAAGCTGCTCTCGGCGATGATTTCGCGCACTGTATTTGCGATCTCGCAGGAGGAATCGCGTTTCACCCTGAATGGCGCTCTGCTGCTGCTGAAGCCGGAGGCGACCTTGATGGTCGCCACGGATGGTCACCGCCTGGCATATGTGGAAAGTACTTCGCAGGTGGCCGCCATGAGCAAGGCATTTCGCGCGCTCGTTCCCAAAAAAGCCATGGGCGAGATCGTGAAACTGGTGGACGAGAGCGGACCGGAGAGCAAAGCGATTTTTGCAGGTGACGAGAATCACCTGTTTTTCCAGTTTGGCGAACGGTTGTTGATTACACGGAAGCTGACCGGAAATTTTCCAGACTACGAGCGCGTGCTTCCCAAGGACAATGTACACCTGGCGAAGTTGAATCGCGATGAACTCCGCTCGGCGATCGAGCGCGTAGCGCAGTTTGCCGACGAGCGGTCACGAGCCATTCGCGTGCAGTTCACCGCCGGCGAAGTGAAGATCTTCTCCTCATCGGTTGAAACCGGCGAGAGCGAGGAAAGCGTGCCCAGTGAGTACGCCGGTCCGGATATGGAGATTGGGTTCAACGCCCAATACCTCCTCGATTTTCTGCGCGCAACCTCTCGGGAACAGGTGGCCTTCGAATTGAAAGATCAGAAGAGCGCCGCCGAACTGCGCCCGGTCGAAGATGGAACCCAGGATCATTACCGCTATGTGGTAATGCCCATGAGAATTTGAAAGTAATCAATGGCATCTATGTTTAACGAAGGCGGCACGGCAGACGTTTACGATTCCAGTAGCATCAAGGTTCTGGAAGGACTGGAGGCAGTGCGGCTGCGGCCTGCCATGTATATCGGCTCCACCGGCGAGATGGGTTTGCACCATCTGGTTTACGAAGTTGTGGACAACTCCGTCGACGAAGCCCTGGCCGGCTACTGCACACAGGTGGATGTGACCATCCACATCGATAATTCCGTAACGGTAATCGATAACGGCCGCGGCATTCCGGTCGACATGCACGACGAAGGCGTTTCGGCGGCCGAAGTGGTGATGACCAAGCTGCACGCGGGCGGTAAGTTCGATTCCAAGAGCTACAAAGTATCGGGCGGGCTGCACGGCGTCGGCGTGAGCTGCGTGAATGCGCTTTCCGAACGGCTGGAGCTCGAGATCTGGCGTCCCCCGAGCGACGAACGCACTTCGTATACCTGGCAGCAGGAGTATGCCTACGGGCGCCCGAAAGGGCCTCTCCTGCGGACCGGAAAAGCCGGCAAAAAAACCGGCACCTGCATCACCTTTAAACCCGACCCGACCATCATGACGGAGACCACCTTCAATTACGACACGCTGGCGCAGCGGCTGCGCGAGCTGGCGTTTCTGAATAAGGGCCTCAAGATTATCCTCACCGACGAGCGTGTGGACCCGGTGAAGGTGCACGAATTCCTTTACAGCGGCGGCATTGAGGAGTTCATCAAGCACCTCAACCGCGGCAAGGCCGTGCTGCACGACAAACCCATTCACTTCGAAACGGAGCGCGAGCTGCCGAACGACGGCGGCACGCTGGTGATGGAAGTCGCCCTGCAATACAACGACGGTTACTCCGAGAGCATTTTCAGTTTCGCGAATAACATCAACACCGTAGATGGCGGCACGCATCTCAGCGGTTTTCGCAGCGCACTGACCAGGACCATCAACGCATTCGGACAGCAGGCCGGGCTTTTCAAGGACGTCAAAGAGAATCTGACCGGTGACGATGTGCGCGAAGGTTTGACGGCCGTGATCAGCGTAAAAATTCCGCAGCCCCAGTTCGAAGGCCAGACCAAGGGCAAACTGAATAGCGACATTGCCGGCTACGTAGTGCAGTTCGTCAACGACAAGCTGGGCGAATATTTCGAAAAAAACCCGGCAGTGATGAAGAAGATCGTGGGCAAGGCGATTGACGCGGCGCGCGCGCGGGAGGCGGCCCGCAAGGCTCGCGATCTGACGCGGCGCAAGGGAGCGCTCGATTCCGGCGGGCTTCCCGGAAAACTGGCAGATTGCCAGGAGAAGGACCCCGAGCGCTGCGAGTTGTTCCTGGTGGAGGGCGAATCGGCCGGAGGCACGGCTAAGCAGGGCCGCGACCGGCGCTTTCAGGCGATCCTGCCCCTGAAGGGCAAGATTCTGAACGTCGAAAAAGCGCGTTATGACAAGATGCTGGGTCACGAGGAAATCCGCGCCATGATTACGGCGCTCGGCACCGGCATCGGCAAAGACGATTTCGACGCGACCAAGATCCGCTACGGCAAGATCATCATCATGACGGATGCCGACGTGGACGGCTCGCATATACGCACGCTGCTGCTGACCTTCTTCTTCCGGCACATGAACGAGTTGATCAATCGCGGACGCATCTTCATCGCGCAGCCGCCGCTCTATCGCATCAAGAAGGGCAAGAGCGAGAAGTATATCAAGGACGAAAAAGAATTCACGCGGGAGATCATGCGCCGGGCGACCGAAAACCTGACGCTCGAAATCCATTCGAACGGCAACGCGCCCAAAGCTACGCTCGAAGGCGGCGAGCTGCGGGCTTTTCTGCTTAGTCTCGATGAATACGAGCAGATGTTCCACAAGGTCGAGCGCCGGCTGCGCGACGCGCGTGCGGTCGCGGTGCTGGGCGACGCGGAGCTGCGCGTGGACCACAAAGCCGATTTCCAGGACAAGGAGAATATGGAGGGGCTGGTGAAGCGCCTGGAGGCGGCCCAGGTGGCCGCCGAGATGCGGCCGGATGAGGAGCACTCGGCGTGGTCGGTGGTTTTCCACGATTCGACCAATGCCGCGCGGCCCATAGGGATCAATCTGGCGGCGCAGCCGGAGTACAAGAAATTCCGTTCGCTCGCGCGGCAGATGGGCCGCTACAACGAGCCGCCATTCGTGGTGGTCAAGGGCGAGCACCGCGAAACGCAGCCGGACTGGGCCGGCCTGCTGGAGTATGTCAAGAGCGAAGGCAAGCGGGACGCATCCGTCCAACGGTATAAGGGCTTGGGTGAGATGAACGCGGAGCAGCTTGCGGAAACCACCATGAATCCGGAAAAGCGAACGCTGCTACAGGTGCGCCTGGAAGACTTGGTCGAGAGCGAGCGGATCTTTTCGACGCTGATGGGCGAGGATGTAGAGAGCCGGCGGCGCTTTATCGAGGATAATGCTCTGGACGTGAAGAATCTGGATGTGTAGGCGGCAGGCTGCTGTCCGGTTGAGGCCGAGCTCAGGTCCCGGTCCTATTGTCGGCTCGTGATCCAAAAATGTATCCCAAAATGCTGGTGAACACGGGCAACAATACTTTCACCACGGTCGAATCGAACAAGGTGGTGAATGGTTCCAGCGCGATTTGCTGGAGCGTTCTGTAATTCTCCAGGATCACCTTGGCGGCGTTCGGATCTACACCAGGTTGGATTACAGGTAGTTTCGGTGCGTAGCAGATCCATTTACCAACGAGCGCCAAGATTACGATTGCACCGGTACCTCCGACGAATGCGGCCAGGATCAGTCCCGTCCGTTGCAGGAAAGTGCCCCCGGTGACTGGTTTGTCGGCTCCCGCAGCCTTCAGGATCTCGCTGGGGGACACCACTTGCTCGGCCGGCATGTTTTATGGAAGTACAATTTCCTTCCGGAGCTTATCGTCGTCGGTTACGACTATCTTTGCGTCTTTGTTGGCTTGTTGCTGCTTCTTCAAGTAGCTGTAGCTGGCTACGGCCCTGCGAATCACATCGGCTTTGGTGGTTGCGTCCGTCGTCGCTATCAGGTCGGACAGTGTCTTGTCGAAGTCGTTGTCAAAGTCAATCGTATACCGAGGCATACTTAAATCCTACTGCATTTTTACTGTGAAATGCAAACGTCTATAGCGACCTTCCGCTAGCCTAACCTTCCAAGAACGCGTTCAATTTCCGACTCTGCCCGTCCGACGCTTTTCTTCAGCGTATCCATGTCTTGGTCCAAATCTCTCAAGGCATCGAACAGGGAGAGTTGAACCGGCTCACGCTTCCGGCTCTTGACGCCTCCCTCCATGTCGCTTACCGAGAACTCGCACCACGACGGCGTTACGCCCAAGTCTTCGATCCTGATGACCCAACCCCACTTCAGAAAAGCCATCAGAAGGACATCCGATGCCGGGACAGAGCCGTTTGCGTAGTGATCCAGCGCTTGCCGCTTCACGCCGAGTTGAGCAGCAACGTCCGAAAGTGAGCCAGGACCTGACTTGACCTTGTCGACAAACTCGGCGAACTTGCGGCGAATCGAGTCGCGGATGCCGCGTCGGATCTGTTCCGTGTTCAAAGGCGTGGGCACATTCAAACTCGAGGGACCAAAATGATTTTAGCTTGCGTTTTGGCACACATGCAAGTATACTTGCCATAATGGCGCAAATATATTTGCATCACGAGCGCCGTCCGGCACCTGCCCGAGCGCTCACGTTCAAGACGCGATACAATTGCCCTTCGCTAGCTATTCAGGAGCTAGCCAATCGCACAAGAATAAGGAAGATGTTGGGAGGAATACTGCGAATGCCTACGGATCTCCAGACTCGGACACAGTATCTCGCATTGGCGGAGTTCTGCCAGTCCATCATTTGGCCTCTATGCGACTACGTGGAGGGCACGGCATCTCTTCCGACCGCCACGTTGGAGAAGATGCGCGCGGCGCTGCAGTCGGTGACATCTGGGGACCCTTATAGGTTCGGCCAACGGACTGCTGCGGCGCTCGGTAGCTATGAACAGGTGCGGACACTCGAAGAAGTTTGGAAGACTCCAGAACAGATTAATAGCGCCCTTGAATTAACTGTTGCACTACTCGACGATGGCGGCGGAACGGCCGATACGACTTCGAAGGCCAAAATGCTCATCGACCTTTTCCTGAAGCTTCAGGCGACGGCCCTCTGGAATTTCGAGCAACCAAAACGGACTACCCCTCCGGATATTTGGGAGCTATGCAAAGCGCTCAAGACAGCTTGATTCATGAGGCAACTTCCCTTTTTCGCCTTGTTGAATCCATAGATATATTCGTAGCAGAGCACGAGAACCTGTTTTCATATACAGAGGCGACGCAGGCTTTCTTTTTGCACATTCACGACCAGGCTGCGGTCACGCGAAACTCTGTTTCGGATATAATTGAAAAACTTGCGCAAGCGCCGGAACACGCCGCACCGCGTTATCGAAGAGAGCTCATCATACATAAGGACCGCTGGAGGACGCTCCACACATATATAAAGCCCGCTACCGACGCGCACACGCTAAATCTGCCCTCCCCACTCATCCAGATGGCCACCGAGGATCTTCGGCGAATCCCGGGAATGGAAGGAACGGCCGTTGTGGTGCTCTTAACCCCAGAGCTAATGTATTACCACAATACGCCCCAGTCGAGACCACCGTCGCAGTTGGCGTTCGTGGAAGTGCCGTACTCCCAGGGGCCGAGCTTCTTTACAAACCTCACCATCTATCACGAGCTTGGACACTATGTTTATGACTCGCTCGCAGACTCCTATAACCAAAGCACAGCGTTCACAGCTTTAGTCGCAGCGATGAGCCGCGCGTTTGACGACATGTTCGACGAGAGCCTTAAGACCCCTAGCACTCGCACGTGGGCAAAGCGGGTGCTGGATGCATGGACCAAGGAGGTCTTCTGTGATCTGTTCGCGCTGCGCCATCTCGGTCCAGCGTTTTCGTTTGCGCTGATCGATATGCTGTCCCTCATAGGCCTAATGGAGGAAGAGACGGAAGTTAAATTCGATGCTGAGCACCCCGCAACAGCTTTACGACTTCGGGAACAACTAACGCGCCTGAGGGATGATGGATGGTGGGCGGAAGTTCAGGACCTCCCTTCAGAGCACGTTTCTCTGATAGCGCGGGTAGCCGGCAAAAGTGAGTCAGATTACTTCTTCGAGTTTGCGGAGAAACGTCTCCCGGCCTTCACCGAGGCTTTTCTGACTATTGTTCCGTTCATTCATGCGCTCGTCTCCGATGTGACACCACACTGCAAGAGTGCCGCAGAGGATTTCAGCCGCCGCCGATTGGAGATCGAAGACTGCTTTCTGCATGGCGTCGTGCCGTCAAAGCTTCTCGCCGAAGGCGAGGCATCATCACCTACCCAAGTCTCCATGATCAATGCAGCATATTGTTTTTATTTGACGCTGCTACCAAAGCTCATGGATAAGCTTGAAGGTCAAGAGAGCTATAACCTTATACACCGCAAGAAATGGATCGAAAAGCTGGAGGCCTGGACGATGAAAGGGATTGAGGACCATCAACTGTTAACGGCGACGGCGGCTACCCAATGACTCCCGATAGCATTAACGGAAAAAAGCCTCAATTGTTTGGAGTGTTTGCTCGCGGCGAAATACTGAATAGACTGTCCTTACCATCAAACGATCCCGCTGGCTTAGTCATCACCCCGCTTCTCGCCAGGGACAAAGCGATCGATGCAGACTCTGTGGATCTTCGCCTCGGGACTTACTTCCTGCTGCCGAGGTCACTGCCGGAGGCCTACTTCTGTCCCGACCAAAATACAGCGACATCGCTACACGTTAAAATTCATGTTCCACTTGGACGGTATCTGGTTATACCAGCGCACCAGACCGTACTCGGTTCTACGTTGGAGTTCATCAAGCTGCCCTATGATGCTTCAGGAGAAATTCTTACTAAATCGTCTGTAGCCAGAACTTTTATCGTAGTCGAGACGGCGCCGTGGATTCATCCGGAATACAGAGGCTGCTTGACACTCGAAATCGCCAATGTGTCAAACACACCGGTCCTGCTTTATCCTGGACGGTCGATCGGCCAGCTGATACTCCTACACGTTGCACGCGATTACGATCCGGTCGCGAAGATTGGGAGCACGTATTTTGGTCCAATCCACCCAGAAGCGCCGCCGTTTGACAATCCGGAGGATGACTTGGCCAAGATCGGCGTCCGACGCACCGCCGTAATTCGCAAGGGAATAATCGTCAAAGGCGGACGGTTCGAGGTCACAGAACCTGGGCCAAAATTTCATCGGGCAGATGCAGCTCTACCCAGTGGAGAAGCACAGGGCTGAGAGGGTGTATCCGGCAGAGATGAACCAGCATGTCAGATGGAATCCCCTTACCGCGCGGGCATTTGTCAGAGTTCTGAAGTATCCTCTTCCGTCTCGCCCAAGTCTGGTTTGCGGCCCTCGATCTCCTGATCCTCCTCGGCCCATTCGGATGGAAGGTCTTCCAGCTCGTCGGGAGACTTGTCTATTTTGCCGGTCTTCTTGTTGGTTGGACTCATACCTAGAGTCTACCGCTGTACCCGCCCCGAGCCCCCGCCCTTCAGCAATTGCTTGACCTCATCGGTGGTGAAGCGATTGAAGTCGCCCGGGATGGAGTGCTTCAGGCAGCTTGCGGCAACCGCGAATTCGAGCGCTTCCTGGGAGCTCGCAAGCGCCTGCAGTCCGTAGATCAGCCCGCCGGCGAAGGCGTCGCCGCCGCCCACACGGTCCACGATGTGAGTGATCTCGTAGTGGCGGCTGACCAGGAAGTTGCTGCCGTCATGCAGACAGGCCGACCAGCCGTTATGCGAGGCGCTCTTGGACTCGCGCAGCGTGATCGCGATCATTTTCAGATTGGGAAATTCGGCCAGAACTTTGCCGGTGAGCGCGGCATACTGCCGAGGATCCAAATTGCCCGAATGCACGTCCACCGGCGACTGTATGCCCAGGGCCATCTGGCAATCTTCTTCGTTGGCGATGGCCACATCCACGAAGCGCACCAACTCGCGCATCACCTCCGTGGTTGGCTTACCCCATTTCCAGAGATTTTTGCGGTAGTTGAGATCACAGGAAACCGTGAGACCTTTGGCGCGGGCCGCGCGGACTGCTTCGAAGGACAGGTCCGCGGCCGAGGCGCTGATAGCCGGAGTGATGCCGGTGATGTGGAACCAACCGCAACCATTGAACGCGGCATTCCAGTCGATGTCGCCGGGCTTGGCCAGCGCCACGGAGCTGTAATCGCGGTCGTAGACCACCTTCGAGGCACGCTGATTGGCGCCCGTTTCCACGTAGTAGATGGGCATGCGCCCGGCGGCGCGCACAATCTGCGAGGTGTCCACGGAAAATCGCCGCAGCTCGGCAACCACCGCGTCGGCGATGGGATTGGCGGGCGGCAGCAGGGTCACGTAGCGTGCAGGCAGCCCAAACGTGGCCACAGCCACAGCGACATTGGCCTCGCCTCCGCCGAACGTGGCCACGAACTGGGGGGACTGCAGGAAACGCTCGAAGCCCGGCGGCGCCAGACGCAGCATGATCTCACCGAAAGTGACGGTCGTATTGGGCATGGGAAACTTATTCTTTCACGGCGACCACGTCCACGGCGAAGCCCGCATCCATGGAGGGCAGCCCCTCGAAAGACAGCAGGGTACCGGCGGGCGGGCGGGCGTGGTCGTAAAACTCGGCAGAAATTTTGCGCACCTGTTCGGAGATGCGTGCCGATAGTGGATAGAAGCTGGCAAAGGCGACTTTCTGCAACGAGCCGCCTTCCTGCGAGAGCGACCTGTCCAGGCGCTGGAAGGCCAGCCGGGCATCGGCGTCCTGGAAGCCGAAAGCCTCCTGGTCGCCGGTGAGAATCACGGTTGGGGCGCCGATGAGGGCGATCTGGGAAAGCTGGGTCGATTGCGGCAATCCATCGGGATCGATCACGTGTATGGCGGCGCCCGCGTCCTTGCGCAGCCGTGCTACCGCTTCGCACTCTGCCAGGGCGTGGGTAGGGGCGCGCTGGATCTGCATGAAATTCAGAGCGGCATTGAAATAGGTAGAGGCTACCAGGCGGCGCACTTCGGCAAAATTGTCGAGCGAGCTCAAGAAGCAGGTGACGCGCAAAACGTCTTCCGGCTCCGAGCCGGCGGCTTTGACCGCGGTACCCAGGTGCAGCATAGACTGCTCCGCAAGCGGAAGCACCGGGTCGAGGGGGCCCCCTGCCGAAGCACCCTGCGCGGAAATATAGACGAGTCCGTGATCGTTGACATCTTTCTTCGCGATAGCCGTGGATTCCACTACCACCTGCGCGCCTTCGAGCGGCAGCACGCCAACTTGCACCACGCTGAGGACCGGCAGGGACAGCTTGTGTTCGGTGAACGTCTCACTGACCAGCTCGCGTACGCGGCGCAGGTCGCCACTCCCGGCTACGAAAGCACGCAGCTTCACGATGGTGGTTCCGTTGGTCGCGCGCAGCAGCGATTTCAGCGCGTCGCGCGTTTGCTGGGAGAGGAGCCCTTTGGCGGAAAGGGGCGTGACCTGATAGATCAGCCGGCGAGTCTCCGCGGTGAGCGCGGTGGGCGGATCTTTCGGAAGCTGGAGGGTCTGCGTCTCCTCTTCCTTCTTCTTCTTTCCCCACAATAAGCAAGATAAGAACGCTGCCAGTACACAAACAAGCGCCAGCAGCCGGATGCTTCGCATATGGAACACCCGCATTGTATCAGACGGAAATGACAGGTCAGTGAGTGGGAATTGGCTTGCTCGGGATCATCCAATATGGTAAGTTCGTGGTGGAATGATTCCGCAGCCGCAATTGGATGCAAGTTCTGAAACCCCGCTCTATAAGCAATTATATGAGCACTTCAGTGGCTTGATCCAATCCGGGCGCTTGGCAAAGGGCGAGAAGTTGCCAGCCACCCGCGAATTGGCTGGTACGATTGGACTGAATCGGACAACTGTGTCGGCCGCTTATGAGTTGCTCGAGGCCGAAGGTCTGATCACCGGGCACGTGGGCCGCGGCAGTTTTGTGGCCGGCCGTCCACCCGAAGGTGGCGATCTCGATTGGGAGCGGCTGCTGGGGCATTTCGGCGGAATGATGACCGCTCCCCCCGCGCCTTTCGGCAGGGATGGCATCAGCTTCGCTACCTCCCGGCCCTCCGAGCAACTCTTTCCGCTGGAGGCGCTGCGCGCGAGTTGTGAAGAGGTGATGGCCGGCCCGGATTTCGCCCATGTCCTGCAACTGGGCTCGCCCAGCGGCTACGAACCGCTACGGCGGTACCTGCTGGATGCGGCGCGCGCTGAAGGTCTGGCCGGGCCGGGCGACGATCTGACCGTGACCAACGGCTGCCAGCAGGCTCTCGATCTGATTGGGCGCGTGCTGCTGCGGCCGGGCGACAAGGTGGTGGTGGAGGATCCCGTCTATCCCGGGCTGAAGAGCCTTTTTTTGGAAGCCGGAGCACAGCTTATCGGAGTGCCGGTGGGCGCGGACGGAATGGAGATCGACGCATTGCAAAACGCCCTGGAGCGGGAGCGCCCGCGGCTGATGGTAGTGACCTCGAATTTTCAGAATCCGACTGGGGCGACGTTACCGGTGGGGGCGCGCGCGGCGCTGCTGCGGGCCGCGCAATCGGCGGGGGTGCCGCTGGTCGAAAACGATGCTTATGGCGACTTGCGGTATCGGGGCGAGGATTTGCCTCCGATCAAGGGAGCCGGCGACGGCGGCCACGTCATTCTGCTGCGGAGTTTTTCGAAGATTACGTTTCCCGGTTTGCGGGTGGGCTGGGTGCTCGGTCCGCGCGCTCTCATCGCGCGGTTGGCGCAAGCCAAGCAATTGGCGGATCTGCATACCGATCAGCTTGCGCAGGCCGTGCTGCTGCGCTTTGCCGTATCGGGGCGCCTGGCCGCTCATCGCGCGCGTATGCTGCAAGCTGGAGGCGAGCGCCTGGCGGCGGTGCTGGCGGCGTGTGACCGGCACTTGCCGGCTGGATCGCGAGCTACACGGCCGCTGGGGGGCATGAACCTGTGGGTGCGGTTGCCGGAGCCGTTGGATGCGGGCGATCTGCTGGCACGGGCACATCGCGAGAACGTATCCTATTTGCCTGGCAAGTATTTCGCGGTGTCGCGCTTCGAGCCAGGGGCGCTGCGCTTGAGTTTCGCCGGCCTCACACCGGAGGAGATCCGCAAGGGCCTGGGAATTCTGGGCGGGATTTTTGCAAGTGAGCTGGAGCGGTCGCGTGCGCATTGCATGCTGGAGCCGGCTCCGGCAATTGTCTAGTTAAAGGAGAATGCCGATGTTTTTGGACGAGACGTTCCGAGTGAAGGTGGGCTTGGCGGAGATGCTCAAGGGCGGCGTGATCATGGATGTGACCAACGACGACCAGGCCTTGATTGCCGAGAAGGCCGGAGCCGCGGCGGTGATGGCGCTCGAACGGGTGCCCGCCGATATCCGCAAAGAGGGCGGAGTGGCGCGCATGGCGCCGATCAATAAAATGCGCGAGATCATGCAGGCGGTGAGCATTCCTGTGATGGCCAAAGCGCGCATCGGCCATTTCATGGAGGCGCGCATTCTGGAAGCGCTGGGCGTGGATTACATCGACGAGAGCGAAGTGCTGACGCCGGCCGACGAGGAACACCACATCGCCAAGCGGGATTACAAAATACCGTTTGTGTGCGGCGCCCGCAACCTAGGTGAAGCATTGCGCCGCATTGCAGAAGGCGCGGCCATGATCCGCACCAAAGGCGAGGCGGGCTCAGGCAACATCGTCGAAGCGGTACGGCACATGCGGACCATCCAGCGAGAGATGAAGCAGCTTACGGTGCTGGGCAAGGAAGAGCTGGTGCATGCGTCGAAAGAGCTGCAGGCGCCGCTGGAGCTGGTGGAGTGGGTGGCCGAACACGGGAAGCTGCCGGTGCCGAATTTCTCCGCGGGCGGCATCGCCACGCCGGCCGACGCCGCACTGGTGATGCAGTTGGGCGCGGAGGCGGTTTTCGTGGGCTCGGGCATCTTCAAATCGTCGGATCCGGAAGCGCGGGCGCGCGCCATCGTGAAAGCCACCACCTATTACAAAGATCCGGTGAAGCTGCTCGAAGCCAGCGAAGAGCTGGGCATGGCGATGCCGGGCATCGATATTTCCAAACTTTCCGAAGGCGAGCTGATGCAGACGCGGGGCTGGTGATGAAGCGCGTCGGGGTGCTGGCGCTGCAAGGCGATTTCGAGGCGCACGGCAAAATCCTGGAGCGGCTGGGGGCGGAGCCGGTTTTCGTCCGTACCGCGGCGGAGCTCCACAACCTGGATGGCCTGGTAATCCCCGGCGGAGAAAGCAGCACCATGCTGAAGCTTTTGCGCGGCGAAGATTTGCTGGCGCCGCTTGAGGAGTTTGGACGGGAGCGCGGAATTTTCGGCACCTGCGCGGGCGCGATCCTGCTGGCTGCGAACGTTTCCCATCCGGAACAGGAGAGCCTGGGACTGATGGATATCGGCGTGGAGCGCAATGCTTACGGCCGGCAGATCGATAGCCGCGTCGCACGGCTGACGCCGGAGGCCGAATTCGCTGCGCGCACGCATGCGGGGGAAATGGAGGCGGTGTTTATCCGGGCTCCGGTCATACGGCGCGTCGGACCGGGGGGGCGCGTGCTGGCGCGCTACCAGGGCGACCCGGTGCTGGTCGAGCAAGGGCAGCATCTGGTGGCGACTTTTCACCCTGAGCTGACGGCGGATTCGCGCGTGCACGAGCTGTTCCTCTCCAAGCTGTGAATCCCCGGGTCAAGCGGCGCGTCCTGTTCCTGTGCATCGGCAACTCCTGCCGCAGTCAGATGGCGGAGGGGTTTGCGCGCAAGTACGGCGAAGACGTGATGATCGCCGCCAGCGCCGGTCTGGCGCCCGCCCTTGGTGTCGCACAGGACACCGTCCGCACCATGGACGAGAAGAATATCAATGTGCGCGATCACTTTCCGAAGAGCATCCACCAGCTCGGGCGGGCGCAATTCGATCTGATCGTAAATATGAGCGGCTTTACTTTGCCGGAGGATGTGGTAACTCCTACCCGCCACTGGGACGTCCAGGATCCTATCGGTGAGGACTACAAAACGTACTGCAACGTCCGCGACCAGATTGAAGCCTTGGTCATGGCCTTGATACTGGAGCTGCGGCGCGCAGAAAACGACGACGCGCAACCGTAGCAGTTTTACTCTGTCATTTCACCCCCAACTCACAGTCCAGCCGCATCTCGTTTCTCCTCAGTATTTTTTGGCTCTGGCCCGGGGATTGCTTCAGCATTATCGGAGCCTTGAAGCGGCTTCAAATAGCTTGGGCTACTTCGGCACTGAATAGTACAAATAAGGAGAAATGTTATGGCAACACAATATGATGCAGAAACGCTCCGTACAGGCGATCGATATCGCCGCGTTTTGTCGGCAAGCACGTTAGCCGGGGATCACGTGCGCAATCCAGAAGGGGAGGACCTGGGTAAAGTAGAAGAGATTATGCTGGACGTTGCGACCGGACGGGTGGCTTATGCGGTGCTTTCCTTCGGTGGGTTCCTGGGCATGGGCAGCAAATTGTTCGCGTTACCGTGGGAGGCGTTAACCCTCGACGAAGACAATCACGAGTTCGTGCTGAACGTGAGTAAGCAGAAGCTGGAGAACGCGCCAGGGTTCGACAAGGACAACTGGCCCGATATGGCCGATACCAGTTGGGGTTCGACGATTTATAGCTACTACGGAAAAGAGCCCTACTGGGACAACGAAGTAACCTCCAAGACCGAACGGTCGCGCACCCGGACTCTTTCGGGCGGCGGCGGGCTGTAGATTTCGACCGATCGATAGGGAGCGGACACACCCGCTCCCTCCCCCCACCAGCCGGATTTCAGAGCCGCGCCCCGGTTCCCCGCGTTCACTATAATAGTAAGATCCATGCACCAAAAACTGGTAGAGCGCATTGTGGACCTTGACCCGGGTGAAACCGCGGAGTGGTTAGAGGCCCTGGATCAGATACTAGATGAAGAAGGTCCGGACCGTGCGGCCTATCTTTTGGTGCGCATGTCGGAACGGGCTCGTAATGCCGGAGCCGACATCCCCATACACCTTAATACCCCCTATGTAAATACCATCCGGCCCGAACAGGAAGTCCCTTATCCGGGTGATCGGGCCATGGAGAGGCGCATCAAAAGCCTTACACGTTGGAACGCGATGGCCATGGTAGTGCGCCAGAATAAGTATGATCCTGGTATCGGTGGTCATATTTCGACATATGCTTCTCTCGCTACACTCCTCGAAGTTGGATTCCATCATTTCTTCCATGCGCATTATGGGGACCAGCCGGGCGATCTGATCTATTTTCAGGGCCATTCTTCGCCCGGCATCTACGCCAGAGCCTTTCTGGAAGGGCGGCTGAGCGAGCAGCATCTCATCAATTTCCGCCATGAGCTGCGCAACCAGCCGGGCTTATCTTCCTATCCTCATCCGTGGCTGATGCCGGATTTCTGGAGTTTCCCGACCGTCTCTATGGGCCTCGGTCCAATTAATGCGATCTACCAGGCTCGCTTTATGCGTTATCTGGAGAACCGCGGCATCATCCCGCCCACGCCCCGCAAGGTCTGGGCATTCCTGGGCGATGGCGAGATGGACGAGCCCGAATCGATGGGCTCGCTCACGCTGGGTTCCCGCGAAAAACTGGACAATCTGATCTTTGTGATCAACTGCAACCTGCAGCGGCTCGACGGTCCTGTACGCGGCAACGGCAAAGTCATACAGGAGCTCGAAGCGGCTTTTCGAGGGGCCGGCTGGAACGTGATTAAAGCGATCTGGGGCGACGACTGGGATGCGTTGCTGGCGCGCGATAAGAACGGACTTTTGCAGCGGCGCATGAACGAGGTGGTGGACGGCGAGTGGCAGACTTACACCACCAAGGATGGCGCTTACTTCCGCGCCAATTTCTTTGGCCGCTATCCGGAACTGTTGGAGCTGGTAGCCCACTTCACCGACGACCAGCTCATGCACTTGAGACTGGGAGGGCACGATCCTAAAAAGGTCTACAACGCCTACAAGGCCGCGGTCGAGAATACCGGCACGCCGACGCTGGTTTTGGCCCAGACCATCAAAGGCTATGGCTTAGGCGAGGCGGGCGAAGGCCGCAATATCACGCACCAGCAGAAAAAGCTGAACGAGCAGGAGATCGCCCATTTCCGGTCACGCTTCGAAATTCCGATCCCGGATGAAGCCGCGCTCCACGCGTCGTTTTATCGGCCGCCGAACGACAGCCCCGAGATAGCCTACATGCACGAGAGGCGGCGCCTGCTGGGTGGTTATATGCCCAGCCGCAGCGTTCCGGCCAGCGGGATTACTGCGCCCACGCTGGACTCTCTGGCGGAATCGTTGACCGGGTCACAGGGGCGCGAAGTATCCACCACTATGGCCTTTGTGCGCTTGCTGACCCTCCTGCTCAAGAATCCGCAGATCGGCAAGCGCGTGGTCCCCATCATTCCCGATGAGGCGCGCACGTTCGGCATGGAGTCGCTGTTCCGGCAGTTCGGCATTTACGCGAGCAAAGGGCAGCTCTATAAACCGCACGATGCCGAAATGTTCCTGTATTACAAGGAATCCAAGGACGGGCAGATTCTCGAAGAGGGCATCACCGAGGCGGGCTCCATGGCCTCGTTTGCGGCGGCCGGCACAGCTTACGCGAACTATGCCGTGGAGATGATTCCGTTTTTTACCTACTACTCGATGTTCGGCTTCCAGCGAGTGGGCGATTTAATCTGGGCCTTCGCGGATGCCCGCGGCAAGGGATTTCTGATGGGCGGCACCGCGGGGCGCACGACGCTGGCTGGTGAAGGCCTGCAGCATCAGGACGGGCACAGCATCGTGTTGTCGAGCACCGTGCCGACCTGCGCCACATACGATCCGGCCTATGCTTATGAGATCGCCGTCATCGTGCAAGACGGTATCCGCCGCATGTATCAGGAGCGCGAAGACCGTTTCTATTACCTGACACTTTATAACGAAAACTACGCCATGCCGCCCATGCCGGAAGGCGCTGTGGAAGGCATCCTAAAGGGAATTTACCGCTTTCAGGCCGCCCCGAATGGCCAGGCCAAGGCGCAGCTTTTCGGCAGCGGACCGATCTTGAACGAGGCGTTGCGGGCGCAGAAGATCCTGGCCGGGAATTATGGGGTGCCGGCGGATGTATGGAGTGTGACCAGCTACAACGAGTTGCGGCGCGAGGCCCTGCGGATCGAGCGTTGGAACCGTCTGCATCCCGGCCAACCGGCTCAGCGGCCTTACATTCAGCAGGCGCTCGATGGCGCTGAAGGTCCTGTGGTAGCGGCGACGGACTACATGAAGATCGTTGCCGACCAGGTGGCGCCGTGGCTGCCGGGCCGCATGGAAACGTTAGGTACGGATGGGTTCGGACGCAGCGAGAACCGGGAATATCTGCGGCGGCATTTCGAAATCAATGCAGAGTCGATCGCAGTGACGACGCTATCCCGATTGGCTCGTGACGGGCAGTTCCCCGTGGAGCGGGCCAAGGCGGCCTTTAGCGAATTGGGTGTGAATCCCGAAAAAATAGATTCCGCCCAGGCGTGAGCGCGCTCTCTCAACCTTCCCGCCGCTTGGCGACAATCAGAGTGATGTCGTCAAGTTGTTCATGAGGGTTGAACTGCTGTACTTCATGCACGATCGAGGCAACCTGAGACTGTGAAGGCTGCTCTCCATGCCGCCACAATGCTTCGATCAGGCGTTCCACTCCGAATTCCTCTCCCTCGTCGTTGAACGATTCGGTAATTCCATCGGTGTAGAGCGCCAGCGTGTCCCCGGTGCCGAGCACGCTTTCCCCAATCGAGCATTCCCAGTCTTTGAAGAGTCCCAGCACGGTGGCCGTGGAATCCAGCCTTTCCACCGTGTGATTGCGCCGCAGAAGAAGAGCACAGAGGTGCCCGCAATTCGCATAGCGCAAGCGCCCTGCCCGATCGTCATATTCGGCGAAGAAAAGTGTGGCGTAGGCGCTCTCAGCCGTATTTTCATAAAAGAGCTGGTTTACCGATTGGAGAAAGCGCTGCGGCTGATCCAGCGCAATAGCGCACTGGCTGCGCAGATTCGCCTGTAGATTAGCCATCAGCAGTGCCGCGGCAATTCCTTTCCCCGCAATGTCGCCTACCACCAGCCCGAGCCGGTCCCGCCCAAGATCGAGGAAATCGTAGTAATCGCCGCCGACATGACGCGCCTGGATACAAACGCCCCCGTATTCCAATGTTCTGAGGGCCGGCAAGGTTTGGGGGAAGAGCCGGGCCTGTACTTGTTTTGCAATTTCGAGCTCCTGAGCGGCGCGGCGTTCTCCTTCGAGTTTACCGGCCGCCACCCGGCGCTGCGCTTCGACTTCCCGGCTCACCTCATCGAGGCCCACCAGTGCAAAGGAGTTCCCGTCTACGTCTTGGAAGCGGGCAAACACTCCGCCCCAGACCGGAGCCTCCTCCGCGTGCGGTTGCGCGCCTGGCGCCTGGCGCTCAATTTTGACCCGCCTCAGCCGCGGCGTACGTAAGAAGCGAACGCCACGGCTGCGCCATTCGTGAAACTTGGCGGTGACATCTTCGGTAACCAAAACCACCTGCGTCGCCCGGCCGATGAGCTTGTGCTCCAGGGAGTTTGGTTTGGGCGCGATGAGGTTGAGCACCGCGGTTCCATCCGGAGGGGCCACGGCCACCCAGCGGCCGGATGGAATCTTTGCGTCAAAGGCCAGATCGAATCCAAGCTGGTCCAGGTAGAACTGCAGGCTTCTATCCAGATCGCGAACGAATATATTCACCGCGTGAACGGAAAGGTAGGGGTTCTCCCGATCGCTGCCCATCGCGTGATTATAAGCCTCAATCGCCGGCGCGCGCGGATGAACGCCAGTAGGAAAGCGGCCAGATACAGCAGCGGTGTTTATGTCCGGTGAGCGTTGCGCCGGTCGAGCACCCTTTGAATGGCAAAAGCCAGATCCGAGCGCGTGAAGGGCTTCTTGACACGCTCGGTCAAATCGAGGCCGCCGGCCTGGTCGGCCGGACTCACTTCGTCGTGGAAACCGGATATCAGAATTGCTGGAATGTCGGGGCGTATTTTTCTCACCTTGCCGATGAGTTCGTCGCCGGTCATTTTAGGCATGGTGAGGTCGGAAATCAGCAGATCGAACCGGTCCGCCTTGGCTTTAAACAACTCGAAAGCCGCCAAACTGCTGGTCTCCGCAGTGACGGCATATCCCAAATCCTGTAGCATTCGCGAACCGAGCTGTACGATGCTCTCTTCGTCGTCGACCAACAGGACCTGTCCGGTACCGCACGGCTCCGGCGGGCGAAGCACCTCAGGAACCTGATCGGCCGGCACGCGCGGCAGATAGACATAAAAGGAAGTCCCCGTTCCCGGCAGGCTCTCGAAGGTTACCAAGCCTCCGCACCTGCTGACCACGCCATGCACGACCGAGAGGCCCAGACCCGTGCCTCGACCCACATCCCTGGTAGTGAAGAAAGGATCAAAGATCCTGTCTGCGATCTCGGCCGGGATCCCCGGGCCGCTGTCACTCACCGTCAATTTCACATAGGGCCCGTCCGGAAGGCCGACCGGCGCCGGGGGACACGGTCGATCTAATTCGATTGGCGCAAGACTCACGTGCAGGCAACCCGTAGAACCCTGCATGGCCTGATAAGCATTGGTGCACAGGTTCATTACAATCTGATACAGCAGAGTTGGATTGGCGGGAACATAGCCGCAATGGGGGTCGATATCCTGCCGGAAATCGATGCTGGACGGGATCGACGCCCGCAGCAATTGCAGAGTTTCCAACACCACTGGGCTGATTTCGAAAGGTCTGACGGATTCGTCGTCTTTTCTGCTGAAAATAAGGAGCCTGCGTACCAGATCGGCGGCGCGCTCGCCGGCCTTGGCGACTTGCTCCAGATGATCCCGGGCCGGCGACTTCGGCGGCAGATCGTCGATGGCCAGATGCGTATAGCCGGCGATCGAGGTCAGGATATTGTTGAAGTCGTGCGCGACGCCTCTGGCCAGGATTCCGATCGCTTCCAGCTTCTGAACATTCTGCAGATGACCTTCGATACGGGCCCGTTCCTGCTCGGCCCGCTGGCGCTCGGTAATCTCCTCGCGCAGCAAGGCGACCGCCGTGCGTAGCTCGGCGGTGCGTTCCTCAACCCTGCTTTCCAGCGCTTCGCGGGATTGCCGCAGAGCATCTTCAGTCTTCCTACGCTCGGTCACATCGCGGTGCGTTCCCGTGATTCGTAGCGGCCGGGATTGGCTGTCCCGGGCCACCACTTTCCCTCGCGATAGAACCCATTTCCATTCGCCGCTCTTGGTGAGCATGCGGTGTTCGCTTTCATAAAATAGCCGGCGGCCGTCCAGATGTTCCCGAAGCGCGAGCTGCACCGCCGGCCGGTCATCCGGACAAATCAACTGCTCCCAGGTCGAGAGCGCCGGCGTCAACTCTGCGGGCTCGTAACCGAGCATGGCAGCCCAGTGCGGGTCCCAATAGATCTTGCCGAACTGAATGTCCCAGTCCCAAAGACCCAGGTCCGCGCCAAACAATGCAAGCTCCAGGCGTCTCTCACTTTTCTGCAGACTGGCTAGAAGATCCTGATTCTCAAACCGTAATTTGAGCGATGAAGTAATAGTCAAATGTACGCGCCACGCTGTGATCAAAGTAACAATGGTATACAGGATGGCCAGCCGGCCCATGGCGACATGCATATTGTCGGTCTGGATCAGCAGACGGAGCGAGGTGGGAAGCCCGGTCAAAATAATAAACACCGTGAAGGCCGGTATCCTGGCGGCCAGTACCGAAGCCGCTCCCACCATCATTCCTCCCAGGACAAACGCCAGGAAGAGCTGATTGGTCAAATGATCTTTAGGATAGAACGCGATCCCGGCGAAGCTCCAACCCAAGGCTGCCAGGCCCACGCCGATCAAAGATTGAATGTCCCACGCGCGAATCGTCTGTAAATGCGAGAACCTCCGGTAAAGGTGCCAAAGTTCCAGCCGCGCGAGCGAGACCGCCAGCATGTAAGCCAGCCACCCGAGTACCACAGCGTGAGAAATTACATCCCATTGGAGATAGCTCAGAACCGCGGCTACGGAGACTGTAACACCGGCGCTGATGACGGTATTCTCATAGATCAGCCGCACCTGTTCATTACGAATCACTTGTAACCACCCGCAAGAATACCTCGTAAGTCAGGCCGCAGGCAACTATTCCCCGATGAACACCAATTTATCCCGCCAGCGCCCGCAAAACGATTCGCGATTTCTCCCAACCGGAGAGCGATATGCGGCGTGAAAAAACGTCATAATTCGAGCGCTCGATGCGGTCGAGCAGACGGGCATAGATCGAAATCAGAGCCCTCAGGGAGGCCCGGCTGCGGCGGTCGATCAGATTGAGGAGCGGCTGCGATTCTTGGTAATATTGCCGGGCGCGAGTGGCTTCAAAGTCCATCAGGTCGAGGAACCCGGGCGTGCGCAGGCCGGCCTGTATGTCCTGCTCGGTGACGCCGAAGCGGGCGAGATCTACAGTGGGGAGATAGATGCGGCCGCGCTCGGCATCCTCGCGAATGTCACGCAGGATGTTGGTGAGCTGGAAGGCAACCCCACACTTCTCCGCCAGAGGGGGCGCCTCCGGCGAGGTGAAACCGAAGATATGAATGGTGGTCAAGCCCACCACCGAAGCCACCTGATAACAGTAGCCATACAGTTGCTCGAACGTAGCGAAGCGCCGCGGTTCGAGATCGGATGCCACCCCGTCGATCATTTCAAAGAAATAGCGCTCGGGAATGCGGTAGCGCGTAACGGTATCGTGGAAGGCCGGCAGAACGGGGTGCGCATGATAGCGGCCCACCAGCGCTTCGGCGAGCGCCGCGCGCCACTGCTCGAGGCGGGCACCGGTAGCGCCGGGTTCGTCGCTCAGATCGTCGCTATAGCGCATGAACGCATACACCGCGCACATCGCATCGCGCTGTTCGCGGGAAAGCAGAATAAAGGAGTAATAGAAATTCCGCGCGCGTGTACGGGCCACACGGCGGCACCAGGCGTAGGATTCTTCGAGGGCGGTCATCACGCGGCCCGGGTAAGGGCAACGCGCGCCAGCGAACCGAGCAGCAACCAGACGCGCTCGGCTTTTGAAATCGCCGGACGGCGCGAGAGCACATCATACTCCACCCCGGCGATCTTGTCGAGCACTCGCAGGCCGCCGCGGCTGAACAGGTCGATGTCGAGGGCCAGCCGGCGGTCCACCATGGAAGAGAGGGGCAGTCCTTCGGCAAACAGCTCCCGCGCACGCTCCACGATCTCCCGCATTACCTCGCGGAATGCCGCCGTCATGCGCCGCGCGTACAAATCCTCGAGGCTGTAGCCATGGCGCCCGAGCACTTCGAGCGGGATGTAGACGCGATCCTTTTCGAGGTCCACGGCTACATCCTGCCAGAAATTGGCAAGCTGCAGCGCGGTGCAGGTCGCGTCCGAGAGCCGCTGGCGATCGGTATCGGAATAGCCGCACAAATACAGCACCAGGCGTCCCACCGGATTAGCGGAATAGCGGCAGTAGCCGTACAAGTCCTGCCAGGTGGCATAGCGCCCCACGGTTTGGTCCTGCTCAAATGCACGGATCAGGTCCGCAAAAGGCTCTGGTGGAATCGAGCAGCGGGCGACGGTGGTCCGCAACGCGACAAACACAGGATGGCTGGCCTCGCCCGCGTACATGGCCTCCAGTTGCTCCCGCCACCACGCTAACAGGCGCAGACTCTCCGCGCGGTCGCCGATCTCGTCGCCCAGATCGTCGGCCCAGCGGCAATAGGAGTAGACATTGTAGAAATCCTGATGCAGCCGTTTCGGAAGCAGAAAGCTGGCTACGTGGAAATTCTCGTAGTGGTGAGTCGCGAGCCAGCGGGTGTAAGCTTCCGCGTCCGCCAGGCGGTAGCGCGCCGCGACCGCTTCGGGCGAACCGAGATACTCCCTGGGCGGCAGAAAAATCACGGAATAATGGCCGTCTTCAAGTGGCCGTTGTGGCTCATCAGGTGGCGCATCACCTCCAGCAGATTGGCCAACGGCTCTTCGCAGTTGACGAAATCGCGTGAAGTAATGTCGCCTCGTGTGACCAGGTCGAGCGCTTTACGGATGTAATGAGGCGTGTGATGAAAACTGGCCTTGCAAGTGATCTCAGAGTAGTGCAGCAGGTTGGTATCGAGCATCACCCGGCTATCGTTGGGACAACCCCCGAAGAAGTTGACCGTACCACCCCTGCGAACCATATCGACGGCCCAGTGCCAGGTCTCCGGCTTGCCCACCGCTTCGATGGCGATGTCGGCTCCCCGGCCCCCGGTCAGGGCACGCACGGCCTGTACGGTGTTGGAGTGCTGATCCGCCCGCACCAGCTCATCGGCGCCCATAGCTTCGGCGCGATCCAACTGCGTCTTGCGCCGGCCGATCGCAATCACACGGCATCCGTACAGATGCGCCAGCCGTACGAACATGAGTCCGATAGGCCCAAGCCCCAGAATCGCCACGGTATCGCCCGCGCAAGGCGCCGTCTCTTCCAGGCCACGCATCACGCAGGCCAACGGCTCGATCAGCGCGGCGTCGTGATAACTGACGTGCTCCGGAATCTGGTACGTGTTACTTTCCACAATGCGCGCGGGAATCCGGATATATTCGGCGTAGGCGCCGTTATTGAACAGCAGGTCTTCGCACACGTTCTGCAAGCCCCTGCGGCAAAAGAAGCACTCTTCGCAGGGCGCCGAATTCGCGGCGACTACGCGCTGACCCACCGAAAATGCCCGGACGTCTTTCCCGGTGGCCACCACATCGCCTGCCAGCTCGTGGCCGAATACAGCCGGGGGTACGATCATCCGCGCATGATAACCGCGGCGGAAAACCTTGACGTCGGTTCCGCAAGTCAGCGCAACCCGAACCCTTACAAGAATGTCTCCATCATCGATTGTAGGAATGGACACTGGCTCTACTTGCAAGTGCTCCTTGCCATAAAGCACGGCAGCCATCATCTGCGTTTTCACTGTGACCACCTCTGCGGCTGAACGATAATTTTCAATGATTCAGGGCCGGGATGCAACGCTAAATCGAATCCTGAACGTATTTTAACGAGCGGAAGCCGGTGCGAGATGAGATCCTCTACCGGCAAAATTCCGCTAAAAACAAGATCCGCCGATTCCTTTTGCAAGTCTACGGAAGCACTATAACACCCAAATAGGGTCCGCTCGCCCACGCAAATCGCCGCGCCGGAAACATCTACGCGCTCGGTATCGGAGGTTTGGGCGAATAGAAGGATGCGCGCGCCGGGGCGGGAGAAGCGTATGGCCTGCTCCACGATACCGGGCACCGAAGCCGCCACGATCACCAGGTCGGCGCCGCGGCCTTCCGTCAGCCGGCGGATGCCTGCGGCAACGTCGGTCTCCCGCGGATCCCACGCTTCCAGCGCGCCGCATTGCCGCGAAAGCACCCGCCGGGCGGCAATCGTATCGGTGGCCGCAATGGCCGCGCCGCTGCGCCGCAGCAGCATGGTAAACAGCAGGCCGATCGGTCCCTGGCCGATCACCAAGGCGGTTTCCCCGGGCTGTATCGCGCATTGCACCACGGCCTTCAGGCAGGTATTCACCGGCTCGACGAAACTGGCGCGTTCGAACGATACCCCGTCCGGAATCTTTTCGACGCCGCGCTCGACGATCCAGTCCATAGCTCGCACGTACTGCGAGAACCCGCCCCCTGCAGGCTCAAAACCGGCCGTAACTCCGACTTTCTTGTAGCCGGGACACTGCGCGTATAGCTTTCGCAAACAATAGAAACAATCCAGGCATGGAATGTGGTGAAACACTACTACGCGGTCACCCGGCGCGAACCTCCGCACGTGGCGGCCGGCCCGCACCACCGTACCTGCCGTCTCGTGACCATAGATGCGCGGCGGGGCCAATAGGTTGTATTCGATCTTTTTGAGGTCGGTATGACAGATGCCGCACGCTTCCACCCGGACCAGAATCTCGCCCGGTCCGATCTCCGGAATCGGCACCTGCTCCACACACACAGTACTATGACCTTTATATACAGCGGCGTTCATTGTGGGAGGGATCGTCCATTCAGAATCGGCAGCCGACAAGGAACCCTCCTAATGTACGCGTGGCCATGTTACAGTACTTGCGCAGCCGGATGAGCTCCGGAACGGCCTGCCCGGGATTCCGCAGCGCGGATGACAGAATTCTAATTGTATCGAAGTGGCCGTCGGAACGGAGGGCTCCGTTGAAATCTGTCACGAAGCTTTCCCCGGCCCGATCCGTTACCGTACGCACACAAAACAATGGAATTCCGTAGTCGGCAGCCCGCTGTGCGACGCCGGCGGCTTCCATCTCTACCGCGGCTGCTCCGGACGCGCGCAAGGTGCGCTTTTCGGCAGCGGTCTGGGCCACATGTCCTATGGAGGCCAGGACACCCATGGCGTAAGGGGTGTCTGAAACCGGCAGGCACACGGCGAACCGCCCGCCGGCAGTCTCGACTGCCGTGGCCCCGAAGATATCTCCGATCTCGAGCGCCGGATCCAGCGCGCCGCAAAATCCCATACTGACGATCGCTTCCGGCGCGCACGCCGGATGTGCTACTTCCACGGCCCGGGCGGCATGGCCCGCACCTGCGCCGTTTGCCACCATCCATAACTGCCGTCCGCCGGATTCCCCATATCTCGCCCAGTGAACCGGCCAATCCAACCTGCGGACACCGGAACACAGCGGCAAAAGCCCCGCAAACTCGCGAGCTTCCGCCGCCACTAACAATATCCGTTGGCCCGAAACCATTCCACAGCCCGCTCGAGGGCCCTTTGCGGGGGGGCCGGATCATAACCCAACTCACGGGTGGCCTTGGCGTGCGAAACGAACATCTTCTTACGGGCCATTCGCACGGCGTCGAGAGGCGCCCGCGGCGGCTTGCCGGTGACTTTGGCCCACGCCGTAGTAACAACTCCCGCGGCGTAAGCGACGGCATAAGGCAACCGCAGCGCGGGCGCCTGCCGCCCGGTGATCGCCGCCAGCTTCCCCAAAATCTGCTCCAGCGTCAGGTTTTCCGCCCCCAGGATGTAGCGTTCCCCAACGCGGCCCCGTTCACACGCAAGTACATGTCCCACAGCTACATCGCGCGCGTCTACCAGGTTCAAACCAGTGTCGATAAACGCCGGCATATCCCCTTTCAGGAAATCCAGCACAATTTGTCCCGTCGGAGTAGGCTTGATATCATGATCACCGACCGGCGCTGTGGGATTCACAATTAGCACCGCCTGACCGGCCGCAACAGATTCCATAGCGACACGCTCGGCCAAGAATTTGGAGCGCTTGTAGGCGCCCGTCATGTCCTGAAGCGATACAGGACAGTTCTCATCACCCTCGCCTGCGGGTGGTACCCCTATACAACCAACAGTACTAGTGTAAACGACCCGATCGACGCCCGCATGGAGCGCGGCTCGCAAAATATTACGCGTGCCGTCCACATTCGATCGGTACAGCACGCCCTGGTCGGCCGCCCATAGCCGGTAATCCGCAGCTACGTGAAATACGAGGCCGCACCCCGCCACCGCGCGCTCCAGAGAATCGGGATCGCACAAGTCGCCCTCAACCGGCTCGGCATCCAACTCGCGAATCCGGCTGGTGGGCCGCACCAGAGCTTTCACCGTATGCCCACGCTCGATCAGCAGGCTAGCCACATGCCAGCCGAGAAAGCCGGACGCGCCGGTCACCAGGGTAGGCTTCACCGCAGTCGAGTGTGCCGCTTCACCGCAGCGCCCACGTCAGCATCTTGAAGCTGTCCGCCAGGCTGGCGCTGATGCCCAAAGCCGCCGATGGTTCGAAGCCGCAGTGCATCATGCAATGCTCGCACCTTGGATCGTTGCCTGGACCATAGTTTTCCCACGGCGTCTGGGTCATCAGGTCTTCGAAGGTCTTGTAATGCCCGTCGGTGATCAGGTAACAGGGGCCTTTCCAGCCCTTCACGTTGTAGGTCGGCGTGCCCCAGGCCGTACACGGGAGCTCGCGGTCGCCCTTAAGGAATCCGAGATACAGCGGCGTTTGTTTGATATAGAAGCGCTTGGCCAGGCGCTCGATATCCTGGAACTTCTCGCGAATGTCGTCGCGCGTCATGAAGATCTCGCGATCGTTCACCGCCGAATACCCATAGGCCGGCGCAAGCTGGTGACCATCGACATCGAACTGTTTCAGGTACTCGAATAGCGCCTCGATTTCGCGCATATCGGTTTCTTTGTATACCGTAGTGTTGGTGCACACCATGAAACCGGCGGCCTTGGCCGCCTGGATGCCGTCGATGGCGTCGCGGAACACGCCCTCCCGCTCGACGCACATATCGTGCGTCTTCTCCAGCCCGTCCAGGTGAACATTAAAGAAGAAACGCTTGTCCGGAGTGAATTCGTGAAGGCGTTTGCGGATGAACATTCCGTTGGTGCAGAGGTAAATGTTCTTATTGCGCTCGAGAATGCCGGCCACCAGCTGCCCGATTTGCGGATACATCATGGGCTCGCCGCCGCAAATGGAAACCATGGGCGCGCCACACTCGTCCACCGCCGCCAGGCATTCTTCGAGCGGCACGCGCTCGGTGATGGTCGATTCGTATTCGCGTATCCGCCCGCAGCCGGTGCAGGTCAGATTGCAGGCGTGCAGCGGCTCCAACATCATCACCAGCGGAAAGCGCTTGCGGATCATGGGATGCGGCTGGCGATTGGCGCGATCGGCCGGAATGGAGTGCAGGATGCGGAATGGGTTGGCATCGTGAACCGGCGCAACGTCTTTCTGCCACTCGGGCCGCGGCCGCAGCTTGTTCTTGAAAATATATCGGGCCATGCCCGCCGTTAACGACAGGGGAAATTTCATGAGTTGTCTTCAGTTCTCCTCCTGGCGCAATCTTTTGACGTAAGCTGAAAGCGCCAGCAGCGGAAAATAAAGCCGGTAATAGTGATAATTCAAATAGAAGACCTTGGGGAATCCGGTGCCGGTAGCCAGCTCTTCTTTCCAGCTTCCGTCGGAGAGTTGCGTTTCGAGCAGATAGGAGATGCCATGCTGCACGCTGAGGCTGTTGGTGTCGCCGCCGGCAATCAGGCCCATGAGTGCCCAGGCGGTCTGGGAGGGAGTGCTTTCCGCGGGCACGAAGCAACCCTGGTCGTAGCTCGAGCAGTGCTCGCCCCACCCTCCGTTGGCGTTCTGTATAGAGCGCAGCCATTCGCCGCCGCGCAGGATCTCGGCCTCGCGATCGCTGCGTCCGGCAGCCTGTAAACCGCGCAGGGCGAAACACGTGCCGTAAATATAAGCAACTCCCCAGCGCCCATACCAGCTTCCGTCCGGCTGCTGCGAGCGCACCAGAAAGTCGACGCTGCGCCGGACCGCCGCATGGCCGCTACCCAGGCGCAGCGCTCCCAGTGCCTCGAGCACCCGGCCGGTAATATCGGGACAGGCCGGATCGAGCATGGCATTGTGGTCCGCAAACGGCACCGCGTTGAGAAATTCCCAATCGTTGTTGACGTCGAAGGCAGCCCATCCTCCGTCGCGGCCCTGCATGGCCAGAATCCAGTCGAGGGCGCGCCGCAGGCAGGCCTCCTGGCCCCGCCGGTCCACGGCGGAAGTGCGGCTCAGCGCCAGCAGGATCATGGCCGTGTCGTCTATGTCCGGATAGCAATCGTTGCGGAACTCAAAGGCCCATCCGGAAGGCTCCGTCTTCGGCCGCTTCACCGACCAATCGCCCTTCGCTCTTACTTCCCGGGCCAAAATCCAGCCGGCCATACGTTCGAGCGCAGGCCTGGCGAAGTCGCCGCCGGTAACCGACTGCGCCTCGGCGACCGCGAAACCAGCGATGCCCGTGTCCCAAATCGGCGAGAAGCAGGGCTGGAAGAAAAAGCGCTCTCCATCGTCGGTCAGCAGCCGGTCGAACTGGCGGCGCGCTTCCACGCTGGCGGGATGATCCGGCGCATAGCCCAGAACGTCGAGAGCCATGATGGCGTACATCATCGGTGGATAGATGGCGCCCAGGCCGTCGCAGTTTGCGGAGTGGGCCAGCATCCACTGCTCGGCCGCCCGCATGGCCTTCCGCCGCAGCGCGCTCGAACCGTGCCGCTCCCAGAGCTTCAGCAACCGGTCGATGCTCAGGAAGAAGTTATGCCAGCTAAACAGCGCCTCGCTACGCGGAAACTCCAGACTCGTGTTGGGCTTGTAAAGCTCCTGAAGATTGAATCCCGCAGGCACGGGCCGTTGCGGATTGCTGGCATGCACGATCGACAGCGAGACGATAATGGCGCGCGTCCAGGCCGACATCTGGTAAAGAAACTTGCCCGGCAGCAGCATCACCTCGGGTGGGATGGAGGGGCAAAACTCGCGCGGATACAAATCGAAAAGACTCAGGTTGATCTTGACGTAGCTGTTGGCTGCCTGTATGCCGCCCAGCTCCAGAATGCGCTCGCGCGCGCGCTGCAGTCGCGCATCGTGCGCGGGCAGACCCGCCACCTTGAGCGCAAAATAAGCCTTGACCGTTGCGCTGATCTCCGACGGCCCCTTGGCATAGATATTGAATCCGCCATCGGGAAGCTGCCGCTCGAGAATAGAGCGCACGGCTTTATCGATGAGTGGGCGCGTGGGCGGATTCCAGACACCGCCATCGGGCGGATGCATCCAGAGCTGCAAAAGGACGTAGTCGGACTCCAGCGTGGAGTCGGCGGTCAGCTCCGCGCACCAGTAGCCGGCCGCATCCTGCAGCGACAACAGGTGCTCCGCCGCGCGCCGCACGGCCCGCGCCGCCGACGAGATCAGGGTGTCTCGTTCTTGTTGAACAGCAGGCATATTCATTGCGCGGAAATGGTGGTCAAACGCGACGCGGCCCGAGTCAGCTCCACCGGCAGCGAGAAACGCACGTCTTCGTCCACCAGCTCTACTTCTTCCAGTTGACCGAAGCCGTGGTCCTGCAGAAAGTCGACCAACTCACTGACCAGGTGCTCCGGAGCGGAGGCGCCCGCGGTGACCGCCACATTCCGCACGCCTGTCAGCCAGGCGATCTCGACTTCGTCACAGTCGTTGACCAGATAGGCCCGCACCCCCGCGTTTTCGCTGACCTCCACAAGCCGCTTGGAATTGGAGCTGTTTTGCGAACCGACGACCAGCAGCAGATCGCAATGAACGGCTACGCCCTTTACCGCCATCTGCCGATTTTCCGTGGCATAGCAGATATCCTGCGCCGGCGGTCCCTGGATCAACGGAAAACGCTCCTTCAGGCGAATCACGATGTCTCGCGTTTCATCCAGGCTGAGAGTAGTCTGGGTAAGATAGCGGACGCGCGCCGGATCCGGCAGGTTCAGTTTATCTACGTCTTCGACCGTCTCTACCAGGTAAGTGCGCTCGGGCACCTCGCCCAGGGTTCCAATCACTTCATCGTGATCTTTATGCCCGATCAATACGATGCTGTAACCCTGGCGCGCGAACTGTACCGCCTCCAGATGGACCTTGGTGACCAGCGGGCAAGTGGCGTCAATGACCTCGAGCCGCCGCTGCCTGGCCTCGTGCCGCACTTCCGGCGCCACGCCGTGCGCGCTAAAGATGGCCCGCGCACCCACCGGCACTTCACCGATTTCCTCGACAAAAATGGCCCCGGCGTCGCGCAGCTCGTCGACCACGTGCTTGTTATGCACGATTTCCTTGCGCACATACACGGGCGGTCCATAGAGATCCAGGGCAATCTTCACTACGTCGATAGCCCGCACCACCCCGGCACAAAAGCCGCGCGGCTTCAGCAGATAGATTTTTTTTTCGGAGCCCAGGTTGGCGGCAATAGGTTTCAAGGGCATGATATGGCTTGAATTCTAGAGTATAACAGGCAAGCTGCTGTAGGGCATTCGTATTCACGGTTCCTTATGTTTGCTTTATTTGGCCGCGGCGCTGGTAGAATATCCACGTGAGCGAATGGTGCCGCTTCGAAGCTCCGGGCCGGGTTAGCTGCCTGGTGGTGGCGAGCGAAGCCGGCATACGCGCTATCGAGTTCCACGGCCAGCCGGATGAGTCCACCCCTGAAGGCCCCTCCAATCCCTTGCTGGGCGAAGCCGTCGATCAGTTGCACGCCTACTTTGCCGGTGAGCTGCGCGAGTTCGATCTGCCCCTCGACTTCCAAGGTACCGATTTTCAAAAACGGGTCTGGCGGGAGCTGCTGAACATCCCCTATGGCCGCACCTGCAGCTACAGTCACGTAGCGGCCGCCATCGGCGCTCCGGCCGCGGTGCGGGCTGTAGGCGCGGCCAACGGACGCAATCCGATTCCCATCGTGGTCCCCTGCCATCGCGTGATCGGCCGGGGAGGGTCGCTGGTGGGCTATGGCGGGGGCCTGCCGCTCAAACGATTCCTATTGGATCTCGAAACGCGATACGGCCAGTTGTTCCAGCAGGCCTGATCGGCCGCCTCAGCCCGCCCGCTTCAAATCCAGCTTGGCGGACATCTTCTCGCCTCCGCTGCCTGTCCCGGAGGCGTTGCCGCGAATGGTATCGCCATCCAACACCAGGTCGAAGGTGATCGATCCGCCATCTTCGGTATCGACGCCAAAGGTGAGTTTGCTTCCCTCCAGCTTGCCGTTCTTGATGGGCCATTGCTTGTCGGCAGCGGGTCCGGCCGTGCCGCTAACCTTCGTTCCTTCCAACTTCAGATCCAGGTAAGCCGAGTCGGCCTTGGTCTGGCCATCGGAATCGGTGATATCGAACTTACCGCTCCATTTTCCGTTGAGCTCCGCGGCGGCCAGAGCAAATACGGTTAGTAACAGTAACCCAAGCAACTTCTTCATTGGTCCCTCCAGTCGGGTCAGACGATACCCTGCTTGACGAGAAATCCGGATCATTTGTTCCCGCATGCTATCCTGAATAAAGATTCCCCGGAACATACTTTGAAAATCGGTTTTGTCAGCTTGGGCTGCCCCAAGAACCTGGTAGATAGCGAGGTCATGATGGGCCAGCTTGTGGCCCGTGGCCACGAGCTCACCCCGCATCCCGATCAGGCCGAAGTACTGGTAGTCAACACCTGCAGCTTCATCGATCCGGCCAAAAAAGAGTCCGTCGATACCATCCTCGAAATGGCCGAATACAAGAAAATCGGCCGTGCCAGGAAGCTGATCGTCGCCGGATGCCTGGTCGAACGCTACCGCGGCGACATACGCAAAGAGATGCCGGAAGTGGATGCCCTGATCGGCACCAATGAGCTCGACCGCATTGCCGCCCTGTGCGAAGATTGGGCCGAGCCGGCCGGCGCGGAACCGCTTCGCGAGTATCTCTATCACGATCTGACGCCGCGCGTGCTGGCCACGCCGGGCCACTACGCTTACATCAAGATCGCCGAAGGTTGCGACCATCCCTGCACCTTCTGCGTCATCCCGCAATACCGCGGCAAGTTCCGTAGCCGCCGCTTCGAATCGGTCATCGCCGAAGCCTCGCGCCTGTTTCGGCAAGGTGTGCGCGAGATCAATCTGATCGGTCAGGACACCACCTGCTTCGGAGAAGATATCGGTATCCGGGACGGCCTTGCGCACCTGCTGAGCCGCCTGGCGCAAATCGAATCCCCGCGCGAAAAATGGATTCGTTTTCTGTACGCCTATCCCAACAAGGTGACCCAGAGGCTGCTGGACACCATCGCGGCGCATGACTCGCTGGTGAAATATATCGACATGCCGCTGCAGCACGCCAGCGCTGCCGTACTGAAGCGTATGAAACGCGGTGCTTCCGGGGACATTTTCCTCAAGCTGATCGAGCGCATTCGCCGCACCATTCCCGGCGTGGCCATACGGACCAGCTTCATCGTCGGATTTCCGGGCGAGACCGGCCAGGATTTTGAGGAGCTTTGCGCCTTTGTGAGCGCGGCAAACTTTGATCGCCTGGGGGTGTTTGCGTACTCCGACGAGGATACCAGCGCGAGCTATGCCTTGGACGGCAAAGTGGACGCGCGCACTATTTACAATCGTAAGCGCCACCTGATGGCGCTGCAGCGCAGGATCGCGCGCGCACGCAACCGCAAGCTGGTGGGTGCGGAAGTACCGGTCCTGGTATCCGGCCTTTCGGCGGAAACGGATCTGCTGTGGGAAGGCCGCATGCCCACCCAGGCGCCGGAAATCGACGGTGTGATCCTGATCAACGATTTCGAGGGCGACGCGCCGCGTGCCGGACAGATACGCCGGCTGCGCATCACCGAAGCCCACGATTACGACCTGGTCGGGACGCTGCTGGCCGGTGACGGAGACGCCGGGGCCAACGCGGAGACCAGCCCCCTCGTTCAGATAACAGGCCAGATAAGTGCATGAAGTGTCCTATCTGTAAGAAAGAAGTGGTGCTCGGCGATCCCGAGTTTCCCTTTTGCAGCGAGCGCTGCCGCCTCATCGACCTGGGCAACTGGGCATCGGAAAAGTACGTGATCTCCTCTCCACTGCGCCCCGGGGACCTGCCCGAATCCGACGAAGATGGCCAGTCGTAACCACTTCGCCGATGCCATCTCTACATGGTTTGGCTGCGGATACGCCCCAAAGGCGCCGGGTACGGCGGGCGCCGCGGCCGCTATCGGCATCGCGATCCTGATCGAGCATTACTCCAACGCCAAGCCGGGCTGGTTCGCAGTGCTGTCCATGGCGGCATCGGGGCCGGGGATCTGGGCGGCCGGCGAAACGGCTGGCGCGCGGGGGTTGAAAGATCCGGGATTCGTGGTGGTGGATGAAGTGGTGGGGCAGTGGCTGGCGCTGGCCGGCGCGAGGTCGCTCAACTGGAAGTCGTACCTGGCCGCCTTCCTGCTGTTTCGCATGTTCGACATCTGGAAGCCGCCTCCGGTGCGCCAGCTCGAAGTCTTACCGGGAGGCGTGGGCATCGTTGCCGACGACCTCATGGCCGGGCTCTACGCCGCACTTGTCTTATTTGCGGCGGGATGCTTCAATTTGTATTGAAATATGCCTACCCGGAAATCGCCCGACGGCCGTCCCCAAATCGCGCAGGTCAAACCCGCAGCCGCCATCGCCGGTGGTGAGTTCACCATTCAAGGCAAAGGCTTTGCGAGGACTGAGCGGCCTCGCGTGACCATCGGAGACGTGGCCGCGCCCATAGTCATCGGCTCCGATTCCCTGGTGATCGCGCGGGTGCCCGAAGGGGCTGCCGCCGGAGAGCTGGTAGTGGCGAGCGGCAATCAAACCAGTGAAGTATGGGCCTGCGATATCGGTATTCCCATTGCCGACAGCCTGCATCCGGTGGCCAATCCGGCCGTGGACGCCTTCGGCAATGTCTACAGCACGTTCAGCGGATCTCGCGGACAGAAGGTCGCGGTAGCCGTTTATAAGATCGATCTGAATTACAACATGAAGCCGTTCATCAACGAAATGATGAATGCTACGGGACTGGCTTTCGATCGCGAGGGGCTGCTCTACGTCTCGAGCCGCCATGACGGCATCGTGTACCAGGTGACGCCCAACGGCAACGCGTCCGTCTTTGTCGAGGGCATGGGTGTGGCTACCGGGCTGGCCTTCGACGTGGACGGCAGCTTGTACGTGGGCGACCGCCAGGGCACGATTTTCAAAATCAGCCCGGGCCGCCAGATTTTCGTCTTCGCCACGCTCGAACCCTCCATCGCGGCTTATCACTTCGCACTCGGGCCGGAGGGCTACCTTTACGTCACCGGACCCACTACTTCCAGTTTCGATTGCGTCCACCGTATTTCGCGCACGGGCGAGGTCGAGGTCTTCTATCGCGGCCTGGGGCGCCCGCAAGGCATGGCCTTCGATGTGGAAAACCGTCTCTATGTAGCCGCGTCGTTAGGCGGCCGCCGGGGCGTGGTGCGGATTACACCCAGCCGCGAAGCGGAGTTGTTCCTGTCGGGGCCGGGCATCGTGGGGCTGGCCTTCACGCCATCGCGCTCGCTGGTGGTGGCCACGACCAACGGTTTATACCGCGCCGATGCCGGCATCAAGGGCAGGCCCCTGTTCTGATCGAAGGTCTTAATCCAAGATGAACGCCGAGATCATCGCGGTCGGCTCCGAACTGCTGACACCGGAACGCGTCGACACCAACTCCCTGTTCCTCACCGATCAACTCAACGTGTTAGGCGTCGAAGTGGTTACCAAGTCGGTGATCGGGGACGACCTGAACCGTCTCGTGGATGCGGTGCGCCGGGCTATTTCCCGATCCCAAATCGTGATTCTTTCCGGCGGCCTGGGGCCTACTGAAGACGACCTGACCCGCGACGCTGTGGCGGGCGCGCTCGATCGCCGCCTGATTTACCATTCCGAAATCGCGGACTTGCTTGAGCAGCGCTTCGCTCAGATGAAGCGCAAGATGTCGGAGGTCAACAAGCGGCAGGCGTTCATTATCGAAGGCGCCGAGATTCTGCCGAACGACCGCGGCACCGCGCCCGGCCAGTGGATCGAGGATTCCGGCAGCCGCCTGATGCTGCTGCCCGGCCCTCCCCACGAGCTGAAGGCCATGTTCACGCGGCAATGCCTGCCGCGCCTCATGCGCATCGTTCCCCGTCAGGTGATCCAGACGCTGGTGCTGCGCGTGGCGGGTATGCCGGAGTCGGATCTCGATCAGCTCATCGCGCCTGTTTACAAAAAATACGAAAACCCCACGACCACCATCCTGGCGGCCGCCGGCGATATACAGATTCACTTGCGCGCGCATTGCCCGACCGAAGCCGAAGCCATGGCGCTGCTGGCGGAAGTCGCGGGGCCGATCGATCTGCTGCTGGGCGACCGCATCTACTCTCGCAACGGTCAATCGCTCGAAGAGGTGGTCGGAGAACTGTTGCGTAGGCTGGGCGCCACACTGGCAGTGGCGGAAAGCTGCACAGGCGGTCTGTTGGGGCAGCGCGTCACCTCCATCCCGGGCAGCTCCGATTATTTTCTGGGCGGCTTCATCACCTACGCGAATCGCATGAAAATCGATTGGCTGGGGGTCCCGAAAGAGATCATCGAAGAGTACGGCGCAGTGAGCAGGCAGGCCGCCGAAGCCATGGCGCAGGGGGCCCGCCGCCGCTCGGGCGCCACTTATGCCCTCTCCATCACCGGAGTGGCCGGCCCTGACGGCGGCACTGAGAAATCCCCAGTCGGCACCGTATATGTGGGGCTGGCCGACTCCGCCGGCTGTAGTGTGATCCACCGCCAGTTCATAGGCGACCGTACCCGCATACGCCAGTTCTCTACCCAGGTGGCGCTGGACATACTGCGGCGGAAGTGTCAGATCACTTTCGCGTGAGACGAATGGATGCGGAAGTTCTACAGCCGTCCGGACCTGATCGAGCAGCGTGCGCGCTGGAAGCTTCAAGGCCAGGTCGTGGTATTCACCAACGGCTGCTACGACCTGTTGCATCCCGGCCATGTGCGGCTGCTGGAAAAAGCCCGCTCACTCGGGAATATCCTGATTCTGGCACTGAATTCAGATGCGAGCGTCCGACGCCTGAAGGGCCCCACCCGTCCGGTCATCTCCGAAATGACGAGGGCCGAATTGGCCGCTGGTCTTGAGGCGGTGGACGCTGTCACGCTCTTTGAGGAAGACACGCCCAGAGAGCTGATCGCGGCGTTGCTTCCCGATATCCTGGTGAAAGGCGCGGACTGGGCGCACTGGATCGCCGGCCGCGAAGAAGTAGAAGCTGCCGGAGGCCAGGTGGTGCCGCTCACCCTGGAGCCTGGCTATTCAACTACTGGAATAGTAGAAAAGCTGCTGACCCGACTTTGATTCACCCCGCCATACGTGACCTGTTCCTGGGGCTGGGCCGTCATCCGGCCTTTCAGGAGTTGCTGGGGCGTTTGCCATCCGGCGGCGCGGTATCGCTTTCCGGCCTCACGACCACCGCCAAGGCCATCTATTGCGTCCTCCTCTGGCAACTGACGGAACGGCCTGTGGCAATTGTAGTAGATGGGAATAAACAGGCCGAGGCGCTGTTTGAAGCGGTGGAGACCTTCTACAACCTGCTGGCATCCGGCCGCGACCAGTCGGGACCGCTGCTGCTGCCGGCACTGGACGTTCTGCCCATGCAAGGCATGTCGCCGCATGCCGAGATTTGCGAGCAGCGGGCCATAGGCCTGTGGCGCCTGGCCACGCGCCGCGTGCCTGTGACCATCATGCCCGTGGCATCGGCGCTCTTGCGCGTCGAATCGGCTGATTTCTACAGGCAGCTTGCTCTGACGCTCCGGGTAGGTGACGAAGTACCGCTCGAGGATGTACTCGCCCACTTGGGAAGCGTCGGTTATGAGCGCCGCGAGCCGGTGGAGATGGTGGGTGAATACTCGGTTCGCGGCGGGATCCTGGACATCTTCTCGCCGGAATCCGGCAAGCCCGTGCGCGTTGATCTGTTCGGCGATCTGGTGGAGTCCATCCGGCGCTTCGATGTGGAATCGCAGCGCTCCGTTCTCAAGGTCGAAGAGGCAACTCTGCTCCCTTTGACGGAGTATCAGAAATCGCGGGCTCTGCTGGCCGAACTAGGCGAGCGCCTGCGTGCTTCCGGCGTCCCCTCGCGCGACCTTCCCGCCATAGGCGAGGCGTTCCCCGGCTGGGAACTGCTGGTGCCGCTGGTCCGGCCGCGCACCAACCCCGTGTTTGCGCTGCTCGATCGCCCTTTGGTGCTGTGGGATGAGGCTGACCAGACCCGCGCCGCCGCCGAACGCCTTTGGAAGCGGCTGGAACAGACGCCCCCATCCGGCGTATACGACCCGGACAGTATGTTCTATCGGCTGGAGGAGTTGGAAAGCCTGGCAGCTTCCGCTCCCCAGATACGGCTTCAGGAACTCGAGGTGATTACCGGCCCCGCGGCAGCACCGGGTTACTACATCCCATCGCGACCGTCGATGTCGTTCCACGGCAACATGGCTGTGGCTATCGCCGAAGCGCGGAACCTTGCGGAAGGCGGCTCGCGCGTGGCATTTTTTGCCGAATCGACGGGGGAGCTCGAACGCGTCGCGGATATCTTCCACGAGTACGGCGTTCCCTATCAGCTTGGTCTCGATCAGTCCGATTCGCCGCCCGAATATCTGGCGGAACGCGCCTACATGGCCGGATCCGTAGCCTCGATTTATTTGATTCGCGGAGCAGTGCGCCACGGCGTGGTTTTGCGGGACGCCAAGCTGGCCATCTTCGGCAGCGAGGACCTGTTCGACGCGTCTGAGCTGGTGGCCCGCGCTCCGGCCGGCAAGTCCGCGCTGGCCACTTTTTCCGCGGATTTGATCGATTTGAAGCCCGGCGATTACGTGGTGCATGCCGAGCATGGTGTAGCGCGCTTCCTGGGCCTGCGCGAAATCGATCGGGGCGAAGCGCGGGGCGACTATATGGTTCTCGAGTACGCCGGGGAGGCCAAGCTCTACGTGCCTCTGACGCGCATGGATCTGGTGCAGCGCTTTCGCGGCGCCGGCGAGTCCGCGCCGGCTCTCGATCGCATGGGCGGTGCGACATGGAGCCGGACCAAGACGCGCGTCAAGGCCAAAATGCGCGACATGGCTGACGAGCTGCTCAAGCTCTATGCCACCCGTAAAACCGCCGAAGGATTCGCCTTCTCGCACGACAGCAATTGGCAGCGTGAATTCGACGACGCCTTTGAGTTCACCGAAACGCGCGACCAACTCAGCGCTATTAAAGACATCAAGCGCGATATGGAAAGCCCCCAGCCCATGGACCGCCTGCTGTGCGGGGACGTGGGCTACGGCAAGACGGAAGTGGTCATGCGCGCCGCCTTCAAGGCCATGGGTGACGGCAAGCAGGTGGCCGTGCTGGCTCCCACGACCGTATTGGCATTCCAGCATTTCGAGACGTTTAAGCGGCGCTTCCAGCCTTTTCCCATCCGCGTGGAGATGTTGAGCCGTTTCCGCACGGCCAAGGAAATCAAGGCAGTCCTGGCGGATCTGGGCGAAGGTAAGGTCGATTTAGCGGTAGGCACCCACCGGCTTCTTTCCACGGACGTCGTCTTCAAGGACCTGGGCCTGGTGATCGTGGACGAGGAGCAGCGCTTCGGAGTGAAGCATAAGGAGCGGCTCAAGCAGCTCAAGAAAAGCGTGGATGTCATCAGTATGAGCGCCACTCCCATCCCTCGCACACTACATATGTCGTTGCTCGGTCTGCGGGATATGTCGGTCATCGAGACGCCTCCCAAAGATCGCCTCTCGATCCAGACCAACGTCGCTCACTTTCAGCCGGAATTGATCAAATCCGCTATAGAGCTGGAACTGGGCCGGGGCGGTCAAGTCTATTTCCTGCACAACCGTGTGGATTCGATTTGGGCACGCGCAGCGATGCTCCAGGAACTGCTGCCGCAAGCCCGTATAGGCGTGGGACACGGCCAGATGGCCGAGGCAGAGCTGGAAAAAACGATGCTCCGGTTTATGCGCCACGAGTACGATGTCTTCGTGTGCACTACGATTGTAGAAAATGGACTGGACATCCCGCTCGCCAACACCATGATTATCGAGAACGCGGAGCGCTACGGATTGGCGGAACTCTATCAGCTTCGCGGGCGTGTGGGCCGCTCCAACCGCCGCGCGTATGCCTATCTGCTGGTGCCGCCCGACACCGAGCTAACCGAAATCGCCCGCAAGCGGTTGGCGGCCCTTAAGGAATTTAGCGATCTCGGTGCGGGCTTCAAGATCGCCGCGCTCGACCTGGAGTTGCGGGGCGCCGGAAATCTGCTCGGAGGGGAGCAGCATGGTCACATCAACACAGTAGGATTCGACATGTACGTAAGGCTGCTCGAAGAGACCGTGCGTGAGCTGAAGGGCGAAGAAATTCCCGCGGAGATTCACTCGAGCTTGAACCTGGGACTGGATATCAGGATCCCGGCCGATTATATTGCCGACGAGAACCAGCGCTTGCGCGCCTATCGTCAGATCGCCAATGCCGGTACGCCGGCCGATCGCGAACGGGTAGAGAAGGAACTCGAGGATCGCTACGGACCGGCGCCCGATGCGGTGCGCAATCTGCTGGACTACTCCGCATTGAAGACCACTGCCGAAAAGCTTGGCATTGAAGCAATCGACCGCCGCCACGCATTGTTGAACGTTAAATTCCATCAGGAAACCCACATCGATCCGGGCCGCCTGATGAATCTGGTGAGCCACACCCGTGGCGCGCAGTTCACTCCGGCCGGAGTGCTGATACTGCCGCTCGATGGAGCGACTGCGCCTGGTGACGTTCTGGAGTTTCTAAAGCAGCGGCTCGACCAGTTACAGCAATAGCGCGGCCCGGTCAGATGCTAAAATACCTTATATGCACCGTAGCCTCTTTCTACGACTCTGTCTGATCGCGACGGCTTCTGTGTGCGGGGCTGCCGCGGCCGACGTACGCATCGTCGAGGAGATTGTCGCCAGAGTGAACGGCGAGATCATCACCCGCGGCGACCTGGATCATAAGCGATTGGAATTCGAAGCCGAGTTCCGCCAGCAGGGCCTCACCGGCCAGAAGCTGCAGCAGGCCGTACGGCAGCAGGCGGCCGACGCGTTGCGCGACCAGATCGATCAGCTTCTATTGGTGCAAAAAGCCAAGGACCTCAACCTCAGCGTAGACGCGGACGTGACCAAGCGCATTGCCGAAATGCAGGTGCAGAGCAAAATCACCGATCCCGACAAATTTCACGACTTTATTCGCGAGCAGACAGGCATGCCGTTTGAAGATTGGAAACAGCAGATGAAGAATGCGCTGCTGACACAGCGCGTCATCGGCCAGGAGATCAGCTCGCGCATGAATATTCCCGAGGCGGATAAGAGGAAGTATTACGAAGAGCATAAGAAGGATTTTATGCGCGAAGAGCAGGTGTTTCTGCAGCAGATCCTGATCTCGACGGAAGGCAAGACGCCCGAGCAGGTCGCGGCCGCGGAAAAGAAGGCCAAGGATCTGGTGGTGCGCGCGCGCAAAGGCGAGAAATTCAGCGACCTGGCGCTGACTAATTCCGACGATCTGGAAACGGCCCGAAACGGCGGAGAACTGCCGCCCTTCAAACGCGGCCAGTTGATCAAGCAGATCGAAGATATCGTCTTCGCCCAGAACAAGGGCTATGTAACCGATCCGATTCACGTACCGGCGGGACTGCTGATCGTGCGCATAGAAGAACGGTACGCGGCGGGTTTGGCCACTTACGAACAAGTGGAGAACGAGATCAGCGAGCGCTTGTCGATGCCGCAAATGCAGCCCAAGGTGCGCACCTATCTCACCAAGCTTCGCGAAGATGCATTTCTGGAGATCCGCAAAGGCTACGTGGATAGCGGCGCGGCTCCGGGAAAAGACACTAGTTGGAAAGAGATCGAGCAGTTGAAGCCGCAAACGGTTACTAAAGAAGAAGTGGCGCGACACAAGAAGCGCAAGAAGCTGCTGTTCATTCCGATTCCTTTTACCGGCGGCACGGTGAAGACTGCCAGCAGCGCCGCGCAGCCTGCTTCCTCCACACCCGCGGCTGCTCCGGCCAGTCACTAGCTGGCGATTGTTTCAATGAAATCGCCCTATGTGAAGGAACTCGAACCGGATCAAACCATAACCGGGAGCTTCCTGGTTTGCTCTAAAGAGATCCGGCAAAAGAAGACGGGCGATCCCTACTTGTCTCTGCTGATCGGCGACCGTACCGGAGAGCTGGACGCCAAGATGTGGGACAACGTTGCCGAGGTGATGGAGACCTTCGAGCGCGACGACTTCGTCAAAATCAAGGGTCTGCTGCAAATCTTCCACAACCGTCCGCAGTTGACCATCCACAAAATCCGGCTGCTGAGAGACAGCGAAGTAGATTTCACGGATTACTTTCCGGCCTCGGCGCGCGATCCTGAGGAGATGTGGCGGGAGCTGCGGCAATTCGTCGCGGAGATCGGTAATCCGCACCTGCGAAAGCTATTGGATGCTCTGCTGGACGATGACGAAATAGCGCGCCGGTATCGCATTGCGCCGGCCGCCAAGCAGATTCATCACGCCTATCTCGGAGGCTTGATCGAGCATGTACTGTCGCTCTGCCACCTGTCACGCCTGACGGCGGGGCACTACCACAATATTGATGTAGACCTATTGGTGACCGGCGCGGTGCTGCACGATATCGGTAAGATCCGCGAGCTCAGCTATGAGCGTGGCTTCAGTTACAGCACGGACGGCCAGCTACTCGGCCACATGTTACTGGGCGTGCGGATGGTGGATGAGAAGCTGTGCGATATGCCCGATTTCCCGCCCCGGCTGCGATCGCTCGTCGAGCATATGATCATCAGCCACCACGGCCGGTTGGAATTCGGATCGCCTAAAGTGCCGGCTTTCCCGGAAGCAATGCTGCTGCACTACCTGGACGACATGGACTCCAAAATGGAATGCATGCGTCACCTGCTCGAAACCGACCGCCAGGTGGAGGGCTGGTTCACCGGCTATAACGTACCGCTCGAGCGGGTGCTGCTTAAGAAGGACAAGTATCTGCTGGACAGTGAGGGTGCGGCACCCGCCGCGCCGTCCCCCGCGGCGCGTTCGGAACCGGCGCGTCCGGAACCGGCGCGTCCGGAGCCCGCGCCGCCGGATCGCTCCGTCGAAGCGCCCAAACCCAACTCGGCGTTTGCCAGTAAACTGCTCCAGGCGCTGCAGCCGGCTGAGCCGAAATTAGGTAGTGGGTCAGTTTGAACTCTTAATGAATTAATTGTCCTTGACCGCTTGGGACTGGGTGTGCCCATACTTGAGGTATGCCTGAGCGGTCAACAAAACAACGGCCACGCGACCCCAACCAACTCGCGTACCAGATCATGCTTGAGTCAACCGGGCAAGTTCCGAAATTCGACCCGTCTAAAAAGCCGGAACCCATCGTAGACCCTTCCAAGAATCCCCATGCTGTCGCCCTGGGGCGTTTGGGTGGTCTGAAAGGTGGCGATGCCAGAGCAGCGGCGCTATCGCCCCGCAAGCGGTCCCAGATTGCGGCGAAGGCAGCAAAGGCCCGATGGGGTAAGTCCAAGTAAAAATGTTCACATCTTTAGAAGAGGCACTGTCATTGCTTCGCAAGTGGCAGGAAGAGAAGCAACTCATTCAGGCGGCGCTCATTTTTAGCAAAACCCGATGTTCGATTCTGGGTAGGGTCGAGCGAATTGACTCTGACCAGATTCAAATAGATGGTTCAAGTCTGGACGAATTCGGCAATCGTTACGGGTTGCTCCTTCAACTAGCCGACGTTCTAAATTTTAGTTTTGGAGACGCCCGCTCTTTCTCGCAGCCAGACCTGGATGTGGCGGAACAGGTTGACAAGACTTATGACAGTTTTCTTTCCATCGACCTTGGGCCGTGCAAGTGTGTGGTCTTTGCCTGTCGGCCACCTAGCGTACATCCGGCGTAGTTCATCAGCCGTCGGAATACCAAAAGCGCGAATCGTTCCAACAACGGCTTCGTACATATCGCTATCCATGTCCACTTGAAAATTATCTTCAAATTTCTTCATTTTGTACTTGACCCTTTCTGCTTGACCGTGCTAGTATTGAAATATGAACAAGCTCTCAACCGAGGGACGGACACGGATCGTAGCGGCGCTAGTCGAAGGCAATAGCATCCGTTCGGTGGTCCGCATGACGGGCGCTTCCAAGAACACGATTGCGAAGCTTTTGGTGGAGCTTGGCGCGGCCTGTTCCGAATACATGGACCGCGTGCTGGTAAACCTCAAGTCCGAGACAATTCAGGTCGATGAAATTTGGTCGTTCGTTGCGGCCAAGCAAAAGAACGTCACTCCAGCGATTCTGGCGCGCGGCTACGCTGGCGATGCCTGGACCTTCGTTTCCATCGATGCCGATAGTAAGCTTGTTATCAACTGGATGATTGGAGACCGTAATGCTACGACGGCCAAGCATATCTTGGACGATCTCCAAGGACGCCTTGCTAATCGCGTTCAGGTAACCACTGATGGCCACAAGATGTATGTCCATACCGTACCGAATGCCTTCTCTGGCGATGTTGATTACGCCCAATTGGTAAAGATTTTCGGCAGTGACCCAGAAGGCCAGAAGCGCTACAGCCCGGCGATATGCACAGGATGCGAGAAGCACGTCATTACCGGCAACCCAGACCAGACCAAGATTTCAACGAGTTACATCGAGCGCCAGAACTTGACGATGCGCATGTCTATGCGCCGCTTCACCAGACTTACGAATGCCTTCAGCAAGAAAATCGAAAACCATGTCGCTATGATTGCCCTGCACTACATGCATTACAACTTTGTTAGGATTCATCAGACATTACGCGTTACACCTGCTATGGCAGCGGGCGTGAGTACCCGGTTGTGGTCAGTAGCGGATATAGTTGCTCTGCTGGCCTAGATTGTCTTTCCCGCTTCCAGATATCCCGCGTAACCTCAGCGGTACTAGAAAACGAATCGAGCGCTTGACGAAACTCCTCATCCGAGTCCTGATTCATGGCGAACAACAGTAAGTGTGCAGCTTTGTCAAAGTCGGAAGCGACCTTAGCCATCTGTTCCAGATTAAGGCTTAGGACCATATGGCAGCTTCCATCATTACGGAGAACGACAAATTGAGAATCGCCGCCGCAACCGGGTATTGCGGATTTGACTCGCGATAGCATGTAAGCCGCAAAAACCAAAACATCTTCCTCACCCATCAGATTATAGATAAAGGGGCGGGCGAGTATATAAGCCAACTCAAATCCCGACCCAATGGCGTCGAATCTCTCAAAGCAGGCATCAAGAGCATGTTCATGTGTCACGAATAGAGATGCCATATCGCTACCATTGGGCCAAAACGAGATCAGAAATGAGTACCCGAGCGAGTCGTCCTCTTTGTACTTAGGATGTTCATAAATATGACGCCTGTACTCGTGTTCAAGGATTGCCTCCAGCGTGGTAATCGTGTTTTGTGGTTCCGTTGTCTTCAGGTCACCCGCACACTTCTGAATTGCAGACATGGCGAACTGAACATTGCCAGCCAAGGCGAAGGCAAACTTTCCGCCAGGACATTCAAACAGTCCAATCTTGGGCCTGTCGAATTTTATAGCACCACCTTCCTGCTGAGTATCGGAGCATAGCAAGATGCCATCCTTGTATACGAATCCGGCTGCAATCGTCATTTCACGCTTCCTTGGGAATCCCCAAGAATAGCGCGAATGCTTGAGCCGTGGAGATGGCCCAGCACAGCACCGCTCGTTACCCTGAAGGTGATATGATTGCGTCGCCATGGATGATAGATCGAAGACGTGGGATTCTGAGCTTAGGGACCTTATCCAACAGACTTGGAAGAGCGGGCAAACCTTCTCGCTGGCCGACGTCTACCGATTTGAGAACCACTTTCAGCGCCTCTATCCATCGAATGCCCACATACAGGACAAGTTGCGGCAGACGATGCAGCACCTTCGCGATGACGGCTTCGTTGAGTTCGTAGATGACGTAGGCACATACCGAAGAACCTCGAAGTAGGGCCGATAGCGGGCAATTCTGCGCCCAAACTTAATTCCTTAAGAGTTCAAACTGACCCACTACCCGAAATTAGGAGCATAATGCCGAGAGCCCGCATGGTGCGCGATATACCGCCGCCCCTCGAACTCGCCTGCCTCACCGTACTCTGGGGCCTCGAGCAAGGCAGCGTTAAAGACGTGCGCCAGGCGGTCGCCGCAAGCCACCCACTGGCCTATACCACGGTGATGACCGTGCTCGATCGCCTGGCGCGCCGCGGGCTCATCACGCGCACCAAGGCGGGCCGCGCGTTCGTGTACGCGCCGGCTGTTTCGCGCGACAAGCTAAGGCGCCTGGCCTTGCAGGAGTTTCTGGCGAGCCGCCTGCGATTCCGCCGGTGTCGCCGGTTTCGAATGTGCTGGATCCCGCGCTGCTATAGCTGGCCGGCCCCCGTGATTAAAACGTGTAAAGCGGCGTCCCCGCCACCGGCTCCGCTTCGGCGCCCGCGGCGACCGGTTGCGCCTCGGCGTTGATCGGCCGGTAAAAAATGCCGGTGTCTCCGAGGTAAACCTCCAGCTCGCCGGGCCGCGGCAGGACGCCCTGGATCAGCGCCTCGGAAAGCGGATCCTCGATGAACTTCTGTAAGGCACGCCGCAAGGGCCGTGCCCCATAGCTGCGATCGGCGCAGGTCTTCTCGAGGAGGTATTTGGCAGCATCCGGCGTGAGCCTGATCTTGAGCTGTTTAGCCTCCAGGTTCAAATTGATTTGGCCCACCATGAGATCGATGATCCGGATCAGGTCCTCATCCACCAGTGAGGTGAACAAGATAATATCGTCCAGGCGGTTTAAGAATTCGGGATTGAACGCCCGCTTCACTTCGCCGCGCACCATGTCTTCGATTTTGGATGGAATGCCCTCGCCGGAGGGTACCGAGAACCCCAGGTGCCCGCGTTTCTCGAGAAACCGGGCGCCCAGATTCGAGGTCATGATGATAATGGTGTTCTTGAAGTCGACCGTATTGCCCAGGCCGTCGGTCAACTGGCCGTCTTCGAATACCTGCAACAGGATGTTGTAGATGTCCGGATGGGCCTTCTCGATTTCATCAAGCAGGATGATCGAATAAGGAGACCGCTTCACGCGCTCGGTCAACTGGCCGCCCTCTTCGTAGCCAACGTATCCCGGGGGCGACCCGATAAGCTTCGAGACCGAGTGCTTCTCCATAAATTCCGACATGTCGAAGCGGATCAGAGATTTTTCGCTGCCGAACAGGAAGGACGCCAGCGCTCGCGCCACCTCCGTCTTGCCGACACCGGTGGGACCCAGGAACAGGAACGAGCCGGCCGGCCGGGCGGTCGCCTTCAAACCCGCGCGCGAACGCCGGATGGCGCGGGCCAACGCGGAAATGGCCTTCTCCTGACTGATGATCCGCTTGTGCAATTCCTCTTCGATGCGCAGCAGCTTGGTGATCTCTTCTTCCCGGATGGCGGTCATTGGTACGCCGGTCCAGCGCGCCACCACATCCTCGATATCGTCCTTGGTGACGATGCCGGTCGAAGAGTCGTCCAGATTATACTTCTCCCGCAACTGCCGCATGTTCTCGCGCTCTTTGCGCTCCTCGTCGGAGTAGAAGCGGGCCTTTTCGAATTCGTGGTTGGCGATGGCGTTCTCCATGCGATGCACGATGAACTTGATGCGCTTCTGAATATCGGCCAGATCGCTCGGCAAGGTGGTCTGCCGAAGCTTCACCCGCGCGCCTGCCTCGTCGATCAGGTCGATGGCTTTGTCCGGCAAGAAACGGTCCGGAATGTAGCGGCTGGAGGTGAATACGGCGGTTTCAATGGCATCGTCGGTGTAGCCCACGGCGTGGAACTTCTCGTAGCGGTCCTTGATGCCGAACAGAATTTTGATGGCGTCCTGCTCGCTCGGAGGGGGAACCTTCACGGCCTGGAAGCGGCGCTCGAGCGAACGATCCTTCTCGATGGATTTCCTGAATTCGCCGGGCGTGGTGGCTCCAATGCACTGGATCTCGCCACGCGACAGCGCTGGTTTCAGGATATTGGCGGCGTCGAGCGACCCCTCCGCTGAACCGGCGCCGACCAGAGTATGCAGCTCATCAATAAAGATGATGGCGTTCTGGTTCTCCATCAATTCCTTCATGATGGTCTTGAGCCGCTCTTCAAACTGACCGCGATACTTGGTACCCGCCACGATCAGGGAGAGATCCAGCGCCAGAATGCGCTTATCTGCCAGAAACGAGGGGACATCACCTTCAGCGATACGCTGCGCCAACCCTTCCACTATGGCCGTTTTGCCGACCCCGGGCTCGCCGATCAGCACCGGGTTGTTCTTCGTGCGGCGGCAAAGGATTTGCACCACGCGCTCGAGCTCGTAGTCGCGTCCGATCAGCGGGTCGAGCGAATTGTCCATAGCCGCCTGGGTGAGGTCGCGGCTGAATTCCGCCAGCAGGGAGCTTTCCTTGGGCCGGTTGGAGGCGACTTTTTCCGATTGCGAGCGCGCCAGCTCTTCCCGGATGGTGGATAGCCGGAGACCGCGTTCGTGCAGGATCTCGGCGGCGAAACACTTTTCCTCGCGCAGCAGGCCCAGCAGCAGATGCTCGGTGCCGATGTGTTTATGGTTCAGCCGTTCGGCTTCTTCCGCTCCATAGGCCAGCACGCGCTTGCATTCGTGGCTTAGAGGGAGATCTACCGAGGTGGACACCTTTTCGCGAATGGTGGTGTGGCCCTCGATCTGCTTGCGGATCGACTCCACGGCGGCATGCGATCGCAAAAAGCGATTGGCCAGCGCCTTGTCCTCCCGCAGCAGGCCCAACAGCAGGTGCTCAGTTTCGATATAGGGACTGCCGAATTGGCTGGCCTCATATCGAGCGAAGAAGATGACTCTCCTCGCTTTCTCGGTGTACCGTTCAAACATGGCGTGACGCCCCCTACTATTAAAGATTCTAACCGCGCTCGTACGGTTGCGCAGTACTATTGGGACCAGGCACGAGGGTCCCGCCTTCCATTATCAGAACACGATCGCATCTTCTAGCGAACGAGAGATTGTGCGTAACGAAAACCGAGGTGAGCGTGTGTAGACGATGCAGACGTTCCAAAAGCTCGAAGATCATTTCGCCGGTCCGGAAATCCAGGTTGCCGGTCGGCTCGTCCGCGAGTAAGATCGAGGGTTTTCCCACCAGGGCGCGAGCCAGGACGATACGCTGCTGCTCTCCGCCGGATAATTCCCCAGCGCGATGCGTGGCGCGAGCTCCAAGCCCGACTTCATCCAACCTCGCCAGCGAATCCGAAGCAGCCCTAGCGTGCGGAGTACCCCGAATCAACAAGGGCATCATCACGTTTTCGAGCGCCGTAAACTCCGGAAGCAGGTAGTGAATCTGCCATACGAACCCGATCTCCCGATTTCTGAAACAGGCAAGCTCCGAATCAGCGAGCCGTGAAATGTCTATCGAACCGTAGTATATCCTACCCGTCGTAGGCCTGTCCAGACCGCCCAATAAATGCAAAAGTGTTGACTTTCCCGCGCCGGATTCTCCGACCAGGGCAAGCATTTCGCCCCGGCGCACTTCCAGGTCCAAATTTGCAAAGATGACCAGATCGGCTTCGCCGGAACGGTACACTTTGGACAGGTTTTCGGCGCGCAAGACAACCTCGGGCTCTGCAGACGCCATCGATGTTAGAGTAGCATCCATGCGCATCTGTGCCATTCTGTTGTGGGCGGCCGTCTGCCTTACGGCGCAGCCGCGCCCGGTAGTGCTGCGGGCAGCCCGCTTATTCGATAGCAAGGAAGGCCGGCTGGTCTCGCCTGGCGTGCTGGTGGCGGCCGACGGAAAGATTCTCGGAGTTGGTCCCCAAGCTTCGATCCCGCCCGGGGCGGAAACGGTGGATCTCGGCGATGCCACGCTGCTGCCAGGATTTATCGACGCGCACACACACTTGTCAGGTGAATACATAGAAGACTGGCGGCAGGGTTTTCTGGACCACTTGCGCAAGACGGTAGCGGAGCAAGCGCTGGACGCCACCGAAAATCTGCGCAACACCCTGATGGCCGGGTTCACCACCTGCCGCGATCTGGGCGGCGCGGATTTCATTGACGTGGGACTGCGCAACGCGGTGCGCGACGGCAAGATCGTGGGACCGCGGATGCTCGTGGCGACCCACGCGATCGGGGCCACGGGGGGCCATTGCGACTCGGGCGGAATACGCTACGGATTGATTAAAGAGACCGGTATCGAGCAGGGCGTGGCGAATGGGGCTGAGGCGGTGCGCAACGCGGTGCGTTTCAATGTCAAGTATGGTGCGGACGTTATCAAAACCTGTGCCACCGGTGGCGTGCTCTCGCTTACCGATGACGTTGATACCCCGCAACTGACTCAGGCGGAGCTGGATGCGCTGGTGGACGAAGCTCACGCGCTTCGCCGCAAGACCGCGGCCCATGCGCACGGCGCTACGGGCGCCAAGCGCGCCATCCGCGCCGGTATCGATTCCATCGAACATGGGACCTTCCTGGACGATGAAGCGCTCGAAATGATGCGCGCCCGCGGCACCTACTACATTCCTACGCTGATGGCGCCGTCGTGGCTGGGCCAACAGCTCGAAAAGGGTGTGTACATGCCGCCCGAGATTGCCGCCAAGGTACGCGCCGCAGTGGCTGGCATCGATGCGACTTTCCGCAAAGCGCTGGCACAGGGCGTTCGCATCGGGCTCGGCACGGACGCGGGCGTTTATCCCCATGGGCGCAATGCCGGCGAGTTTGCGCTGATGGTTAAGCTGGGTATGCCGCCCGTCAGCGCACTGAAAGCGGGCACGCTGGTGGATGCCGAGTTGCTGGGAGTGGCCGACCGCCTGGGCTCGCTCGAGAAGGGAAAGATCGCCGACGTGGTCGCCGTCCCCGGCGACCCTACGGTTGATATTGCGCAGACCGCAAAAGTCCTGCTGGTCATGAAAGAGGGCGTCATTTACAAACGTCCGTAGAGCGGCCGGTGTTGAGCGACGCTTACTTCCCGAACAGGTAGCTGATGCCTACCAGCGGCACAAAATCGTGTACCCAGCCACTGATGTGCACGCCCGGCGCAGCCGCGATCACACGGCCGGGAAACGGCGTGAGATAATCCCGAAACTCGACGCGCAGAATAACGTTGGGCTTGAGGCCTATCCTGAAACCGCCGCCTGCGCTGATCATCGGTTCGAGTTGCTGTGCGTGGGTGAGGTAAGCGAATTGATCGAGGGGCTGATAAGCCTGCTGTGCACCCGTACCCTCGAAGAGCTTCACTCCTCCGCCAGCCGCGACAAAAGGCTGCACTCTGCCTTCTCCTTTTCCGAAATGCCATAGCAGGTCGTAGTGGACGGCATGCGCGGCGCCGCCAAAGGTAGCCTCCGTGCCGCCCGAAGAGAGCTTCAGATCGTCCTGCAAGTAGGTGTAGCGCAATTCGCCGGTCAGCCGTGGATACAGATTCTGGCCCACCACCAAGCTCGCCGCCATACCAGGCTGGAAGCCCGCGGTCGCCGTGCCTGCCGCGCCCGTGGCGCTCAGGCCAGTCGGGACGCCAAGACCGCCGGCGCCGCCAATTTCCCACATCTGCGCCAAACAGGCCAAGCTGCCAATACCCAAGAGAATCGCGAGTCTGATCGTCAATCGCATAAAGTTCTTACTCCTCGCTTAGTAGATCGGCGGTTTCCCGAGTGGCAGTAGGGTAATTTCACTACGCCGCTATTTCACTATCCTGACGTTCATGGTGGTGGCGCCACCTGACTGCGTAATAGTAAGCGGCACGCTCATGCCCTGGCCAATACTACGCGGAACGGCGGCATCAATTTGATAGACACCCACCTCTCCGGGAGCCAGCCCTGCAAACTCGAGGGTCAGCGGAACGCCTCCCAGGGTTACCACCGGGGTATCGGTGACCCTCGCCAGAGGATGGGACGGCGCGGCAGCGCCGGCAGCGACGGGCGGTGTCGTCGCGCCGAGCCCGGTAGCGTAGATCACGATCTGATCTCCGGGATGAATTGGATTGGTCGGCGTCACCAATTGGTTGTTGCTCGAGCGGACCACGGTAGCAATCCCGGTCTCGGGCCCTGCGACACCGCTAAGAAAGACACTGGGCGCATCGCTGGAGAGGGTCAGGTTGTAGTTATTGCTTACACCGCCCGGCGTGTACAGCACCAGTGTTTCATCTCCCGCCGCATTAAACGGCAATTGTGCATTGATCTGCTCCGGCGATACAAAGAGCATCGGCACGGCGGTACCGTTGATTACCAGACAGGAGTCGCCAAGAGCTGTGGGCAGAGGCACTTGATTCGTGGCCATGTTGACGGGACTCAGGTTGGTGCCAAAGACGCTAATCAGACCTCCCGGCGCCATGGCCTGCGAAAAGTTGCCGGCATTCACCACCCCACTGATTTGGGGCGGCGCCACCGCCACATCATATTTCGAGGAGAGTACGGTGAAGCCTGATGTAGTCAGCGAAATGATCGTATTGCCATTGGCGAGGGGGGCGAGCGTCCGGGTGAATACCGCTCCAGGAGAGCCCACCCGGGGAGCCTCCACAAGATGCGTCGAGCTGAGCGCATCGCCACCGCCTAAGTCCACGCGTTCGATGACTCCGGTAGCGCCTGAGGCCGGAGACATGGTACGTAATCCCTGCGCGCCCATAAAGGCGAATCCTGAGGTCGGATCCTGATCGAGTCCCACGGTCATCAAGGGAACCAGGGATGCATCCAGCATGTGGTCGTCCACCACGTATTGATCGAAGCTGGACGCTGCGTAGGCGCCTTGCAGCGCCGTAAAGTCCTGCCGCGAGGCGGTGAATGTGTTGGCAGTCGCGTCGTAGAGCATTACGTTGCCGTCCGCCATCACCGCCAGAATCGAAGAACCGTTGGGCGCGGCCGCCAGCATAGTGTTCACATTGATGGAGTTTTGCCAGATGCCCAGGCTGGACCAGGTCTGCGCCGTCCGGGAAATCAGGTCTACGCTGTCGATCGTATTCACCGGACCGGCCACGCGACAGGCCGCCAGGACGGCTCTACCGGACGCCGCGATGGATTTCGGATAGTGCCCGAATGGAAAGACGATCGGAGCGGATTCCTGCAGCGAATCCAGGTCGTAGACGTACGCCAATTGCGAGTTGTCGTGTCCGATCATCAAATATTGGTTGTCGGCGCTCATAGCCATTTGAATGGGCGTATTGCTGGTGCGCAGGGTGGCAATCTGAGTAGTTGTCGAGCCATCGAACACCAACACCTGATTCTGATCCTGGCGCAGTACGTAGAAACGGTCGCGCACCGGATCGGCCAGTATATCGACCAGCACACCGGGCACATTCACAAAGCTTCCGCGCATGTCCGGCGTGGCGTTGTTGACCAGCACGCGCACCGGATTCGGCACGTTCACAGCGGAAGCGGACTGGATGGTGATGCTGGCTACGCTGGTCCCGGTTTGCGATTGGAACGCGTTAGGATCCACCTGTACGGTTACTGTCGCCGGGGTGGTGCCGCGCGATGGCGAGATGCTGATTCCGGGGACCGAGGCGGTCAACTGAAAGTCCGTGCTCCCGCCGCCCGGATCGACGATCGTCAGTTGTTGGACGGTGGGCCCGGGATTGCACTGGCTGCCGCGGAACACGAGATCCTCCTGGTTGGCCTGGACCCGATGCTGATTCTGGAGCTTGCCCACAGGCAGAACGAGTACACCGCTGTCCGATATCGAGTACATGGTCGAGCCGGCCGCGTTGAGCACCGCGCGCCCGGCCAGATTTTCCGGCAACTGTAAGGTTTGGCGCAGGGTCAAGTTGTCGGCGTCCACTATTTCAAGCTGTGGCGGCGCGGCGGGGGCCGGCGCAGGGGAAGTCGATACGGTAGTCGTGGAAACTGCCTGGGGGATCTGCGCGTAGATCAGACCAGCGGCCGAATTGATCACCGTCGAGCCTATGTTGAGCGCGCCGGACGGGTTGGCAAATTGTGCCACCATATTTCCCGCAATGCTAAACAGTCCCCAGCCCGCCGTATAGCTGGAACCATCCTGGTTTACGCTTAATACGCGAGGACCCATCGTGGGCGTGGACGTGTACGCCCATACGCCGATCCATCGGGACTGTACGTCGTAGCTGAACTGAAATGTGTCGGTCAATCCGTACATATGCCAGCCGTCGCCTGACGCGGCCATGGAAGCGGCTACGATCTGCGTCGGGAAATTGGGCGGCTGCACGGGCAGCATGTGTGCGGTGACGTTGCTGATCGTCCCCAGCGTGCTGGTTGCGCCAGAGGAAGGATTCACCAATAGAAATGCGGTGGTGGTGACCACCAGGGCTTGCCCGTCCGCGCCAAAAGCCACACCGAGCGGCGGAGAGGGCAGTGAGAAAACCCGCTGCGTAAAGTCCGGCAGGTGGATGATCGTTAAAGCGTTGGAGGACTGCGCCGCCGATGTCCAGGCGCCATAATGAGCGATCATCAGGTACTGGTGATCGAGCGACAGGGCCAGCGCTCCCGGCTGCGCCGCCACGCTGATGGACGTGCGGATCGAATTGTCACTCAGGGACATCTCCTCAATACGGTTGGCCGTGAAGTTAGCGATGTACAATACGCCCCGCCCTTCGTCCAAGGCGAGGTCGGAGCCCTGCCCCCCGATGGAAACGACGGTGCCAATGGCCGCCGCCCGTATGGTACACGGCAAACAGGCCGCCGCAATCAAGAACCAGATACGATGTCTGGAGAAATTCGCACTCATGGTTCGCTTATCGGCAGAGCGGGTTCCAGGCTTTAGTCAGATAGTAAGAAGCTGGGCCTAATGGGCGATCGCCCTCGAGCCGATTACTGGAAGAGCGATACGCTTTCGATGACTTCGACCGACATAATGCGTATGTCCCGCGCGGTTGGCGCGCGCGTGGCCGCCTCTATCCTCGTCCTGATTCCCTGCTACTGGCAGTCGCGCATCCAGGCTGGCGATCTTTCGAGCCATGTTTATAACGCGTGGCTGGCTCAGTTGATCGAGCGCGGACAGGCTGCCGGCCTAAGCCTGGCAAGGCAATCCAATAACATCCTCTTCGATCTGATGTTGAGCGGACTGCTGCGCGCCTTCGGGCCAGGCCCGGCGCAGCGTATGGCTGTCTCCTGTGCTGTCCTGGTCTTCTTCTGGGGCGCCTTCGCGTATGTGCGGTCGTGCCCGCTCGAGCGTTCTCGCAAAGTCCCCTGGCACGCGGCCCTTTGTCTCGCGATGTTGGCTTATGGCTGGGTTTTTCACATGGGCCTGTTCAACTTCTATATCTCCCTGGGGTTGTCATTTGCCGCGTTGGCGCTGTCACGCTGGCACAGCAGGTGGGGCATGGCAGCGGCGGTCCCGCTGCTGGCAATTGCTTATACCGCGCATGCGCTGCCGGTCGGCTGGGCGGTAGGTGCGCTGATTTACTCCTGGATCAGCCGATCCCTGGCCCCGCGCCACCGGATCTTGCTCTTTGGGGGTGCCCTGGCAAGTCTCGGGGGGCTAGCGGTCCTTCTTTGTGCCCGATATCGCGGCGAGTGGGCCGCCGGACAGTTGAGCGCGCTGAGCGGAGCGGAACAGACTTGGGTTTTCGGAGTACATTACATCCCGATTACCGTGGCCCTACTGGGGATCTGGACGCTGTGGTTTCAGCGCCTGCTGGACAGGCGCGGAACTGTGCGTACCGTTCTGGATATACGGTTCCAGCTTTGCCTGCTCTCGGCGGCGAGTGTGGTCATCATCCCCGGCTCGGTCCTGCTACCGGGGATGCACCATACATTAAACGTTATGGCGGAGCGCATGTCGCTCGCCACCGCGGTGATGTTCTGCGGCGTAGCGGCATCGCTGCGGCCGCGCCGCGGCGAGATGGTGGCGCTGGCGGCGATCGCAGCGATATTCTTCGGGTTCATCTACGCCGATGAGCGGGCGCTGAACCGGGTTGAGACCGAGATGGCGGCCTTAGTCAGGCGGATTCCATCGGGGCAACGGGTAGTCAGCACGCTGGCGGAGCCGAATAGCCGCGTGAACTCTTTAGCGCACCTGATCGACCGCGTCTGTATCGGCAGATGTTTCAGTTATGCGAACTACGAGCCGTCCACCGCGCAGTTCCGGGTACGCGCGGATCGGGAAAACGGCATCGTGGTTTGGCAATATTCCCAGTCGTGGGGCATACAGGCGGGCGGGTACCTCGTCGAATCGGGCAATTTGCCTCTGTACAATATCGACCTCTGCAATCCTGGCGGGCGTACCTTGTGTATCACTTCATTGCAGGCCGGAGCCACGCTCAAGAACACCTGGCTGCCAGTAGGGACAGTTCTTGGAGATTGGGATCATCGCCATCACTGGGACTGACGGCGGGCAGGGCTTATCCGCCGAAAACAAACGGCTTGCCGTGCTCCAATCGAACGTACTTTACCTCTGGAGCACGCAAGCTTAGCGAAGCTCGAAACTGTCCCGGGTCGACGGAGTTGTCCGGGAACATATCGTAGTGACACGGTATGGCGCCGGCCGGTTGTATCTGGGCGGCCAGTTGCGCCGCCTCCCAGTGCGAGAGATTGTTGAAGCCACCGTTGATACAGGTGATCATCAGGTCCGGACGATGCCTGGCGGCGGAGGCCAGCAGATCGCTGTAATCGGTGTCGCCAGTTACGTAAACGCGTGGGCCTTTGCCGAACTGGAATACGAAGCCCATGTGATTCAGGTCGGTGCTATCGGTGGGCAGCGCGAATGTGCCATGGATGGTCACATCGCGGAACTCCAGCTCGCACGCGGGCCATGCCGGGATAATTCGCCCGCTTTCGATACCCTTCTCCTGAAACACGCCGCAACTCGGATGCGGGCCGATGAACTGCGTGGTGTCCTTATGGTTGAGGTGCTCGATGGTCACCGGGTCGGTGTGATCCTGGTGGTTGTGCGTGCAGGTGAACAGATCGATGTTCACTTCTTCGGGTGGCAGCAGGATGGGCACCTGCCGATCGAGGTTGATGCCTGAATCGGCGTACGACTCCGCGCACGAATTGGTCAAGTACAGATCGGTCGAAACCAGCGTGCCTTCCGGAGTCTTGAAGATGAATCCGTTCTGGCCCAGCCACCAAATGGCCACCGCGTGGCGCGATACGGGGAACTCACGGATCTCCTGCATGAGAGTCATGAGGCTCATTGTGCCAATGCGCCAAGCCACTTGCAAACCGGCCGATCTTGCGCCACATTTAGAGCATGGAGCACATGCCGTTTCCCCTGGACTTCCTGCGGGGTGTACTGGGCCTGCTGCTCCTGTTTTTCGCCCACTTTCTGGGGCGCTCCATGGTGCGCGTGCGACGCGGGCTCCAGCAGCCCCGCAGCCTCTATGGCTGGCTGATTCGCGCGCTGATTACCGCCGGCGCCGTTCTTTGGCATCGAGGGCTGGATGGGGAGGCCATCGCCATCCTGACCCTGGCGGCCTGCTCCCTGACTGTTGGGGCATGGGACGAGCAGCGTCCCAAAAAGCAGGAAGACCTGACCAAAGAAATCTTCGGCGAATAACGCCCTCTACTTCACTTCGTAGCCGACAAATTCCTGGAGCAGGGTGTTGCCCTTGTACTCCATCTCCTGATGAATGCCGATCTTTGAGGTGTAGTACGCGTGGATGGTGGCGGCCTTCAACTCGCCAAAGAAAACCTGCCCGGGCGTCTTGGGATGCTTCTCGTTTTCAGCCATGCTTGCAAGCAGTGCGAGGCGATCTTCCGGGCGGGCTTCCAGGAACGCACGGCCATACAGTTTATTCGAAAGCGCATCCACGGCCTGCAGCCCGGCACGCCATCTCTCCTGCTGCTGCGGCTCAAATGCCTCGGCCAGGCGCGCGTCGATGTATTCCGCGACGTTCGCCGCGTGCGCGCCGGGCGAGTGACTATCGGCCGGGATGATCAGTTCGGCGAGATCGTCGACCATGGTGAATTCGGCGGGAGTGAAGAACCTGGGTCTTACGCTGGCCGCCAATCCGGCCTGGCTCGCCAACGCTGCGCCCGCGCCGATCCTGATCAATTCGCGACGATTGATTTCTTGCGCCATCAGACGTTCCCTTTCTTCAGCTCATCGGCCAGGTGATCGCAGGAGCGCCAGCACAGTGCCATGATGGTCCACGTCGGGTTTTGACAAGACGCGCTGACGTGGGTACTGCCATCCACCACCAGCAGATTCTTCACTTCGTGGCACTGCTGAAACTGGTTCACCACCGATTTCTTCGGGTCTGCCCCCATACGCGATGTCCCAAGCTCGTGGATGGAATATCCCTCCGTCAGAATCTCGCGGTTCACTTCCAGGATCTCGATTCCAGCTTGTTCAAACATCTCGCGGGCCGAGTCCGCCATGTCCTCGGCCATCTTTTTTTCATTGTCGCCGAAACGGTAGTGGAACCGCAGCACCGGAATTCCCCAGCGGTCCTTGGCCTGCGGATCGAGGTCCACGTAATTCTCGTAGCGCGCGAGCACCTCGCCAAAACCGCCCATGCCGATAAAGGCGCCCGCATAATCGCGCACGTTCTTTTTGTATTCGGCGCCGAATCCGGGCGTACTGAAGGCGTTATCGGGGAACATCGTAGTCCCACTGTCGCCTTCAAAACCGTAGCCACGAATGAATTTGGATTGACGCTCGGCAAGGTTACGGAAGCGCGCCAGATAAAAGGCGCCGGGCCGCCCGTCGTCGAGGGTGCGCGGCTTGCCGACCAGTTCCTTCACCAACCCGTGAACGCCCGGCCCCATCAGGTGCTCACAGAAATTATGGCCCACGTGCCCGCTCGAGTTGCCGATTCCGTTGGGATAAACGGTGGACGTGGAGAGCAGCATCAGCCGGGCAGATTCTAAAGTCGACGCCGCCAGCAGCACCGTGCGGCCTTTGGCCGAGTATATTTTTCCGCTCCCGGTATCGATGAAGGATACGCCGCTGGCTTTGCCCGTATTCTTGTCGACGGTGACCTCGTGGACCGTGGCGTTGGTACGCAGTGTCAGATTGCCGGTGTCGAGCGCGGGGAAAATCAATCCTGTGGGCGAGTCGAAGGCCGCATGAATATCGCAGCCACCCACACGGCGATCGCACGCCCCGCGTCCGTAACAGCGGCTGCGATATTTGTTGTGCTTGAGGCCGTCGGTAGTCACACCGGCGCGATATGGCGTCAGCACGCGCCCCATCTTCGCAAGGCTTGCGCGAAGCTGGACCTCCGCGGTCGTCAATCTGACAGCCCTCTGGAACAGGGAGTCCGGCAGATACGGCAGGTTCTCCTGGTGGCCCGAGATGCCGAGATACAGATCGACTTTGTCGTAGTAAGGCGCGATGTCGGCATAGGAAATCGGCCAGTCCTCGCCATATCCATCGCGCGAGGCTGCCTTAAAATCGTAATCGGAGAGCCGCAGCGCCAGACGGCCCCAGATATTGGTCTTGCCGCCCAGGCAACGCGCGCGAACCCAGGCGTACTCCGTACCGGTGTAGGGATGATCCTTTTCGTCTACTACGATGTCCTTGGCGTAATCCGGCCCACTGCCGTCCAGGATGTAGGAATAGACGTGCCGGTAAGACGTTCCCTGGGCGTACGGCGGCTTGCGTATGGTGTATTCGTTGCGCGAGAGCGCGTGCGAATCCGGCGGCAGATCACCACGCCGGGGGTGATCGTAGGGCCATTGCATGGACTTCAATTCCTGATTGATGTTCAGCTTTCGGCCCGCCTCGAGCAGCAGCACCTGCAAGCCATGCGAGGTCAGGACATGGGCGGCCATTCCTCCACCGGCGCCTGAGCCTACAATGATGGCGTCATAGGTTTTCTGGAGATCTACTTCGCCGGACTTTTCGCTTGGCAGAAACATAATGCAGCCCTCGAGTCATAACCATCGTAGAACAAACGCCGGAGACGGCAGGCGGCTTGGGCGGACGCCGGTCACTGGTGTCCGGCAGCGTCGACCAGATAGAGCACTGCATCGCCCCGGAAGGGCGAAGTGAACGATTGAGAGGAAGATCCGGCGGCTACCGGGGTTCCTTTGGCCGCCTGCCCTGTAGATGGATTGAACCACTCGAGCGCCAGTGTGCGCGAGCCTGGCATCGCGGAAAGATCGACCGTAAACGAGCCGCCGGACGGCGCGTAAACCAGGTACTCCGCACCCGCCGCCGGCGTTTGGGCGAGACAATATCCTGTGGTGCTGAGCGAGGCGTGTGGGGTGACATTGCGCAGGTTCAATCTGCGGGAGTAATCGAGGATATAGCCCAGATTGTCGCGGAAGTTGTCCCAACGCTGGTCCGGCGCGCGGCAGATGGCCTTCGCCGGGGAGACACAAAGATTGCGGCTCTCGCGCGGGTAGTACACCAGGTAAGGATCCATAAAGAGCACCTGGTTGCCGTTCATGAAGTTCTCCCAGGCGTAGTTGCGATTCTGTTGCGGCGTGTCTTTCCACATCCCGAAGTAGGAATGGTCGCTGTCGTTGACGTTGACTTTGCAGGCCGGTTTCCCGCTGCCGCAGGATGCCATCGGCGAGATTCTGACCTGCGGCTTTACCCAGTCCGCATCGGAGTTATACAGAATCGAATCGGGAGCGCCGATCAGCGTGGCGTATCCTATCGGGTGCTGCCAGGACTTCTTGGATTCATAAGCCCTGATGTGCGCGATCTGGTGATTATTCCACCAGATGGAATTTCTGGGCGCTTCCTCGGATACGACCCAGAGCACATTGGGCAGGTCGTTCAGTGTGTCGATCACCTTTTCCACATAAGCATCCTGGAAGCGGGTGACGGCATCAGGCGAGGTCATGGCAATGGCCCCGGCCCCGTTCGGTCCGGCGGCATAACCGTCGTCGACGCCATTCACGTTGTTGGCGCCGGTAAAAGGGTAGCCATCGGCAGGGCAGCGGAAGATGTTGAGCCACTCGCCGGTGAACAGATAGACTCCAGCATAGATACCGGCCTTGCCGAGGGCCTCGGTGCGCGCCCGCAGACGATCGAAATAACTTTGGTTGAATTTCGAAAGATCGAACTTCAATCCGCCGTCGGTGGCATCGCCCGGCCCGGTCCGCTGCCACGGATGCGGGCTGACGGTCAGCTCCGGTGGAGAGCTCGCGGTAGCGGGAAAGTTGCAAAATTTCGGCAGCTCCGTGGACCAGAGCAGCGTGAAGTTGTGCTTGTGCGCGGTTAGAAACTGGACGAACGCGCCGAAATCGAGCTCCTGCGGCGCGGCGTCGCTTCCCCAATCCTGTAAGGTGTTCCAGGTCTGCGATCCGTTCAGGATGAGAACCGAGCCGCCTGCGTCCATAAAATAGTTGTGATTCCGGGAGACGCTTAGGGGGCCGGAGATCTGCGGGAGTGCGCGCTGCGCCGGCATGGCCCAACTGAGCATCAGTCCGGCGCCGAGAACAGGAAGCATCGACTGCGGCATGGTGAGTTGAGTCTATCAGGAGTAGGGCCTGCGGAGCTGTTTGAATTTCAAACACGGTTCTCATTTTGAGACGCATGGCTTTTCGCGGTTGTTCGTGAACTTGCTGAAAGATAACGACTAACCGGCGTTCGAAATTTGGCCAGGCAGGTGCTTTGATCAGGAGGGTCGGAGGTGCACGAGCGGCATCCCGTAATTCAATGAGGCATAAGGAGCCTGGTAAATGAACACATTTTTGAAACGTTTTTGGAATGACGAACAAGGTCAGGATCTCATCGAGTACACGTTGATGCTGGCCTTCGTAGCACTGGCGTCCGCGGCGCTGTTCTCGAGCGCTGGTGCGAGCATCAACAGCATCTGGTCGAAGACCAACTCGCAACTGAGCAACGCTGCATCCGGCAGCTAGGAGTGCGGTTTGCGCGCAGATGCTGGTGGAAGCGGCGGCAGGCGGGGCGGGTTTACCGACTCTGCTCCGATGTGGTCCTGCCGCCCGTGCTTCTATCTTCGGACTGCGTGCAGAGTACGGGAAGCCTCGCGTAGCGTGCATTAGACGAATGGGCGGCTGGCCCTATCACCCGGCTGGCCGTCGTACAGAATACTGGGGGTGCGAGCGATGGTCGCCTGTTCAGGCCGGCTGTCCTTGGGCGAGGCGCCGTCGGGCGCACAGTCCCTGCGGGCCTGCTACGAAGCCCGCTGAAGAGGCATTAGACCAATATGAACACTTTTTGCAAACACTTCTGGAATGACGAACAGGGGCAGGATCTCATCGAGTACACGTTGATGCTGGCCTTCGTAGCGCTGGCGTCCGCGGCCCTGTTCTCAAGTGCCGGCGCGAGTATCAACAAAATCTGGTCGAAGACTAATTCTCAGTTGAGCAATGCTGCATCAGGCAGCTAAGAACCCGGTGCGCGAAATGCAAAACCTGGTGGAGTGCCAAAACCGCGACGGCGGATGGCCGTATCGCCCCGGCGGCCCGTCGTGGACCGAACCGGCGGCGTACGCATTACTGGCGCTACGCGCCCATGAGCCGGCGGCCGACCCGGCCGAGCGGGCCGCAGGGTGGCTGCGCGCGACGCAGCGTTCCGATGGCGGCTGGGCCCCCGCGCCGGCCGTCCGCCAGAGCACATGGGTAAGCGCAGTTGTCGTTTTATTGGGGCCCGCCATTCTTGGCGAGGCATCCTACAGGCGCGCGGTCGCCTGGCTACTGGATCAGACAGGCGAGGAGAGCAGCTTTCTGACGCGCCTGCGCACGTTTCTGGCCGGCAATCAAATACCGCCGGAACAGCGCTTCCCGGGATGGCCATGGTTTCCCGGCGCAAGCGCCTGGGTAACTCCCACGGCATTATCCATGCTGGCCCTGAAAAAGGCCTTTCGCGTGGACCCGTCCGCGGCTATAGGCCGGCGGTTGCAAATGGGAGCCTCGTTTCTCATTCGACACGCCTGCAGCGACGGCGGTTGGAACTATGGCGCTCCCCGAGCCCTGGGCTTCGAAGCACGCTCTTATCCCGAAACCACCGGCATCGCGCTCCTGGCATTACACGGTATCGATTCGAGCGAGGTCCGCAAAGCGTGCGAACTGGCAAAAGTGCAGTTGGCCTCCTGCCAGTCCTCGGAAGCGGAGAGTTGGCTGCGCCTCGGACTGCTGGCCCACCGGCAGCTTCCGCCTGATGCCCCACGGCCTGTAAGGACTCCGCGCACCATTCAAAACGCCGCTCTGGCGTTGCTGGCCTCGGCCGCCGGGCAGGGGCACAACATCTTTCTGGAGTAATTGGAATGCCCATCTGTAATCGACGCGAGTTTCTGCAAGGCTCGGCCCTGGGTTTGAGCCTGACACTGGCCGCATGTTCCAAGCCTCGCCAGGCCCGCCGCGAAGAACGAATCTCAGTGTTGCGCGCCGGAGACTATGGGCAGGAATTGTACGGCGAGATGCGCCGCGTGCTTGCGGAGCACCGTTTGCAGGTCCGCGGCAAGCGGGTGCTGCTGAAGCCCAACCTGATCGAGTTCGAGCCGGACAGCCCCATTCACACCCATCCGCTGCTGGTGCATGCCACCTTCGAGGCGTTCCGTGCTCTGGGTGCCGAGGTGCTTATCGCGGAAGGTCCGGGGCATCGCCGCAATACGTTGGATCTGGCTGATGCGGCTGGATACTTCCAAACCATTCCCCATTTCGAGGACGCCTTTATCGATTTGAATCTGGATCAGGTGACGCAGGTCCGTTTCGCGAATCCCCGCTCGCGCCTGGGATCGCTGTACCTGGCGCAGGCGGCGCTCTCCTGCGATCTGCTGGTTTCCATGCCCAAGATGAAGACACACCACTGGGCAGGCGCCACCTTGAGCATGAAAAATCTTTTTGGGGTGGTCCCCGGAGGCGTCTATGGATGGCCCAAAAACGTGCTTCACTGGGCCGGCATTAACGAGTGCATTGTGGATCTATACCATGCTCTGCCAAAACACTTCGCCATAGTGGACGGCATTGTCGGCATGGAAGGCAACGGGCCCATTCAAGGCAAAGCCAAGCGGGCTGGCGTAGTATTGGCCGGCCGCGACCTGGCGTCGGTGGATGCGACCTGCTGTCAGATCATGTCCATCGATCCGCGCCGCATCGAGTATCTGAAGCTCGCCGCGGGCGATGTAGGCGAGATGCTTAAGTCTATCCGGCAGATTGGGGAACCGATCGAAAATGTCCGGACCCGCTTCGAATTGCTTCCCGTGTGGGCGGGCATCCGGCTCGATAATCCCGTGTCATAATATGCAGCTATGAGACTACCGTTCGTGCTGTTGCTGTTATCGGTGGCGTCTTTCGCCCAGGCCCCCCAGGCTCCCGCGGGTGCGCCGCCGGCGCCTAAACAGATGCCCGCTCCGAAGAATCTGAAGCTGTTGGACCCTGCCGAGCTGATGCCCACCATGCATTCGTTCACCGTCGCTCTGGGCGTGCGGTGCGATGGGTGCCATGTGAAAGGCGACTTCGCCAGCGACGATAACCCGCACAAAGAAATCGCGCGGCATATGATCGTGATGGCGCGGGACATCAACAGTAAGTTCCCCGATGGCAAGATACACGTGACTTGTTACACTTGCCACAGAGGCGCGGAAGAACCGTTGACGGCTCCGAAGGAGGCAGCCAGTACCCAGCCTTAAGGCTGCCGCTCTGAGCCGGATATATTACGCGAAGAAGAAGACGCCCTCGGCTATTATCTCCGCCGGACCCGTCAAGTAGATCTCATCGTCCCACCGGAGATCCATAGGACCGGCGGGAGTCAGCACGCGCCCCGGACTGCGGACCAGTTGCCTGCGTACGGCAGTTGCGAACGCGCCAGCCGAACCGGTTCCCGAGCTCATGGTCTCGCCCGCCCCGCGCTCCCAAAAACGTACTTCCAGACTGTGCGCATCGCGCGCTCGTAAGAACGAAACATTGGTGCGGTTCGGAAAATGCGGATGGCGCTCGATCTCCGCGCCCAGCGTGCGCCAGTCGAAATCGAAATGCCCTACCGGCACGGCGCATTGCGGATTACCCACCCAGACCAGGGTGACGTCGTGTTCGCCCTGCGAGAGCCGTAGAGCGAATCGCTCCGCGGTGAATTCCGGGCGGCCCATATTCATCTCGAACTCGAAACGGCGGCCATCGCGCCGCAGCAAGCGTAACAGCTTAACGCCCGCTCCGGTGCGCACGCGCACTTCGTTCGCCTGGTGGCCGTGTTCGATCAGGAAGGCAGCGGCGCAACGCGTGCCATTACCGGAGATCTCCGGCTCGCTGCCGTCGGAATTGAAGAGCCGTATGGCGCCATCGTGTCCGGCGGAGGCAGGCTCGATCAATATCCAGCCATCGGCGCCCACACCGGTGTGGCGGTCGCAAATGGCCTGCGCCAAGGCCGGCAGGTCGCGGCCGGGAACTTCGCTTTTCCACGTCAGCAGGAAGTCGTTCTTCGCTCCGTGCGCTTTGGTGAATGGGATGCGCGTCACTATTTAGTCCCGATGCAACAATGATAGATCTCGATCACCGGGGCGCCCGGTACGGTGACAGTCTTGACCAGCTCGTAGCGCGGTCCCTTCAGTGCGCTGCGCTGGATGGCAGACTGCACGGGGTCGCCACCGGTCACCACCGCCCACTCCTCCCAAAGGAACAGATCGGGCCGGGCTACGGCCGCCGGCCAGAGCGGCCAGTTGTCCCAGGTGAGTGTGTCGCGCAAAGGGATGCCGGCGAGCCGGTAGATGCCCGTGATATCGCCGAATGTAGTGATGATGCCCGATCCGGCGCGGTAGCGCGGCGCGAGAAAGTCCGCCGCCTGGCGCGTCCACGCGCGGCGGGCCACAGAGTTGACTTGAGATTCTTTCCATGTAATCCAAGCCTCGGGCCGCGGATGCGCTAACCAGGGAACTACTGCGATGCTCACCACGAGCACTGCCGCGGCCGGCCGCAATCGCGCCGGAGCCAGGGACGCAAGCGCGGCTGCGCCGAAGACCAGAGCAGGGAAGAGCGCCAGGCCGTAGCGCGTGTTGTAGTAGCTGTTGGGCCAGAGATTCGGGACGAAGATCGGGTTACCCGAAGAGTGCATGCTCCAGACGTAGAACGCCGCCGGAAGCAACAGCAACAGTGCCGGCCACCGCGCTTTCCGCATCGCCGCGCAGCCCAGCAGGCCGGCCGCGCCGAGCCACAACAGGGCGGTTCCGGCGCACCAACGCGCCGCGGTCCGGAAGTAGAGCCACGCCTTGGCCCAGTCTCCCGCGCCGGGATAAGACGCCGCGCCCTGTATGGCTTTGGCAGAGTAAGGGCCGTTGTAGAAGTCCAACACATTGGAGCAACACCACCAGTTATGCCCTATCCAATAGAGCGGGCCGAGACAGGCAATCGCTGCAAATAACGCGGCTTTGCCCACGCGCCGTTTCCTGGCTGCAAACAGCACGAACAAGGTCACAAACGGAAGCAGGAACCAGCCTTCGTAACGCGACAGAGTGCCACAGAGCGCGGCAATGCCGGCGCCGCATACGCTGCCCCACGACTGCGTGTCCGGGAAGCGCACGGTGAAGTATACGATGGCCATCAGCGCAGCCATGAACATCGGCTCGGTCATCGCGGCGGACTGCAGGTAAAGAACGTTGGGATTGAATGCGAACACCGCCAGCGCAGCCGCTGCCGCCGCGGTGCTATCAAATACCTGCCGCGCGGCCGCGAACAGAAATGCGCCTGCCGTTACAAAGCAGATGCCCGAAGGGATGGCTCCGGCGAGGGCTGTTCGCCACAATAAGTCATTTTGCGCGAAGACCAGAAAAAGAAGGTGCGGCAGCGGCAGCCAGACCGAACCGATCTGGTCGTAGCCCGGCGTGCGCGAGTCTAGAATACGCCGCGCGATGTTCAAATGCGATTCCGCGTCGCCGTAATAGGCGAGATAGCCGCGCTGGTAGAAAAACCAGATCGAAATAGCGCTCCACAGAATTAACAGCGCTACGGCTGTCGCGTTCTCAAAAATCGGTGCACGCTTTGAATTCGCGATACCTCTCCTCGACCTCTTCGCGGGTGAGCGTGCGAAACCGGTCCACGCCGAAATTCTCGCAGCAGAAACTTCCCATCACGGAACCGTAGATCACGGCGCGGCGCAGTTCCTGCAGGTCGATCGCACTATCTGCCGAGCTGATACCGCGCTGGGCCAGGTATCCGATAAAGCCGCCGGCGAAACAATCGCCCGCGCCGGTCGGGTCGAAAACATCGTCGAGCAGATAGCCTGGCGCTATGAAATGGCAGCCGTCGGCGAACAGAATCGCGCCATATTCACCGCGCTTTACCACCAGCGTGCGCGGACCCATATCGAGAATTCTGGCAGCCGCCCGCCGCAGGTTGTACTCGCCGGAAAGCATGCGCGCCTCGCTATCGTTAATGAGCAGGAAATTCCAGTCGCGCAGCGTCTCGATCAGCTCTCCGCGAAAGTCGCGGATCCAGTAGTTCATGGTATCGCCGCCCGCCAGGCGCAGGCCGTTCATCTGCGCGCGGACACTCGCCTGCAACGCGGGTTGAATATTTCCCAACAGGAGATAGGGTGCGGAGCGATAGGATTCAGGAAGCTTGGGTTGGAAGCCGGCGAAAACGTTCAGGTCGGTGCGCAAGGTGACGCGATCGTTCATGTCGTCCGAGTATTTGCCTTCCCAAAAGAAAGTCTTACCCGGTACGCGCTCGAGACCTTCCAGGTCGATGCCCTTGCCGGCCAACAGCTCGAAATCCTCCTGGGCGAAGTCATCGCCCACGACCGCCACCAGCTTGACCGGCGCGAAGTAGCTGGCGGCCAGGCCGATATAAGTGGCCGCTCCGCCCAGCATGCGATCCACTTTGCCGTGCGGCGTTTCTACGCCATCATAGGCCACCGATCCCACTACGACAAGACACATCGCTTGATTGTAACAAGCGATAGCAGCAGGTCATGCAGCGAGACTGGCTACGAAGGCGCGGCTGGCCGCCACCAGATCCCAGGAGTCCGCCCGGAAGCTCATGTCGATGCACCACCAGTCGATGCCGGGAACCTTGAGAAGGTACGGAGCGAGCTCCTGGAAGTCGACATCGCCTTCGCCGAAGGGCACGTGCGCGCTGGTTTCCTCGCCGTACAAACTCCCGTCGGAGTCGGTCAGGTGGATGGCGCCGATGCGCCCGTCGAGTTTGCGCAGCAACTCCGGCGCGCCCCCCGGCAGTGTTTCCCGCGGGGCGTGCTGGCGGGCGCCCGCCACGGCACACATATAAGCGTGGCAGGTATCGAATAGAATCCGGAAATTGGGGTGAGCCACGCGGCGGTGCAACGCCAGAATCTCAGACGGTTTATTGAAGACAAAACCGGGCTCAAATTCCCAGACCACGCGGACGCCTGCATCCTGCCCGATTTGCGCGGACTGGCGCCACAGATCCGCCAGCCGGTTGAAACAGGTTTCGTACTCCTGGTCGTCGATCGATCCGGGAGCGGCGATGGTATCGACGCGAAGAGCCGGACTGCCAAGATCCACACACATCTCCACGTTGCGCCGGAACAGCTCCAGATAGCGCTGCCGGTTCTGCGAAGCGAGCGGATTGACGCTGGTGAAATCGGCGGCGTATCCGGAGATACCCAGATTTCGGCCCTGCACCAGTTGCAGTAACTCACGCCGCGATGCGCCGGTCGAATAACGGTCAAGTGTCACATGCGGTGGAAACCCGCAGATCTCAATGCCGTCGTAACCCGCGGCGGAAAGCCGTTCCACAGTAGCTTCGAAGGGGATCGGTTGGTCCGCGTAAGGGCCGAAGGAAAAAGCCCAACTCCCGAAGGAAATCTTCATGCTGTGCGCGGGCAGTTTCAGCCGCCTCGCGCCACTGAGAAATATAACACGTGACACCGCAAGGAGTGATAAGTGGGATAATCGTGCAATGCCTCGACCCCCGAAACAAGATCCCGAATTCCTCCAAGCAGCTCTGATCGGATTGCAGCGGACGCTGGAGGAAGTGGAGCAACATATAGCCGATCTGCGCAGCCGCCTTGGAGTACACTCCGAGTCGAAGGCGACGCCCGGACGCGCCAAGCGCACACTGAGCGCGGCCGCGCGCAAACGCATTGCATTGGCGCAGAAGAAAAGATGGGCAGCCTACAAGGCGAACGGCAAGGAAGCTGCAGAGCCCCAGCCAAAACGTAAACTCAGCGCCGCGGGGCGCGCGAGGATCGTGGCCGCGACCAAGAAACGGTGGGCCGACATACGGAAAGCCCGGCAGGCGGAAGTCAAGCCGGCGCCTCGCGTAAAGGCAGCGGTGGCTGGTCCGCCGGCGGCTCCGGCGGCGGAATAAAATCGCTCAGGCTGGTTTAAGAAATATATTCCTTGGCGTTCTCGGGCATCGAGAGGATGACCCTCCGGCCCGGCACCGAGTCCTTCAACAACTTTATCTCGTCGGCCGCCGAATCGAGCGGGAGGGCCACTTGTCCGCCTTGTGCGGCCGAACGGCAGAACGCCATCATAACCTCGAAGCCTTTGTAAGCTGTCTCGAAGTTACAGGGGTGTATGCGGCGGTCGTCGTCCAGCCAGTCGGCCATCTCCTGAATATAAGGCGGCATGTCCAGGTCGTAATTCATCGAGCCGCCGCCCGAGCTCGCGCCTTCCCTGGTGACGGCGCGCCAGCCGCCCCCTGTCAGCACCTCGGCGAAACCGTCCGGACCCTGTGCGCCGACGCGGCATTTGCGCCACCAGTAGTCGACCTCCGGTACATCCGGCGCGCCCGCCCCGCATTCGATCACACCGTGCACGCCATTGGCGAAGTGCATGAAGCCGGCGATGTAATCGGGTGAAGGATGCAGATCGCCGAGCTTGCCGCGGCCGGCGGCCTGCGCCATTACCCACTCCACATCCGCATCGTTGTTGAACCACCGGGTGTATTCGATCAGGTGCGATAGCATGTGCATCATCCAGCCAGTAGCCGTGGCATAAACTGTGTGGACCCGCCCCAGCGCGCCGCTGGCCACGATTTCGTGGACCTTCTGATAATGCGTGCCGTAGCGATGCTGGTGACTGACCACCGCTTTGACGCCGCTCGATTCCAACATACGACGGATTTCGAATCCTTCCGCGCTGGTCAGCGCCACCGGCTTCTCCATCGCGATCAGGCGCGCGCCGCTATCGATGCCGGCCTGGATTATTGGCTTCCGGATACTGGGCAAAGTGCAAAAGCAGAACACATCCGGGCGGGCCGCGTGCGCCACTTCGCGGACCTCCGTGCCCTTAATGGCGACGCCTAATTTCGCGGCAGCCGCATCGAGGCGTCCCTCGTCGATGTCGCAAATACCAACGACCTCGAACCGGCCGTTGGCCTGAAAAGCTGTGGCATGGTGCATGCCTCGCTTGCCCATGCCGGCGACTACGACTCTATACTTTGCCTTCATGCGGTCTTGTCCCATTCCAGGGTTTTCTCGATCACGAAGTCTACTTCGTCGGCCGTAAGCTCCGGGAACATGGGCAGCGAAACGCAGCAGGCAGCGTTGCGTTCGGAGCTCGGAATCGGCCCAGCGATGCGCGCCTGTTTGCCCCAGGGATAACCTTCCTGCTGATGAATGGCGATCGGGTAATGGCACTTGGCATCTACGCCGCTGCGGTTCAGGAAGTCCAGAAGCGGGTCGCGCTGCCCGGGCTGGCGGGTCTCGATGACGTATAGATGAAATACGTGCCTGTAGCCGGGGGTCTCGTAGGGCAGAGTAAAGTTGCGGGCGTCCTTCAGCCCGGCAGAATAGCGCGCGGCCCATTTGCGGCGAAGGTCGTTCCAGTGATCGATCTGCTCAAGCTTGGCGCTGAGGACGCCGGCGTGGATATCGTCCAGGCGGCTGTTGAATCCCATGCTGTGGCACGAGCGCTTTTCCGATCCGTGATTACGCAGCCGGCGGATGGTGCGGTCCACATCCTCGCGATTGGTGATCACCGCGCCCCCATCGCCGAAAGTGCCGAGGTTCTTTTGGATGATGAAGCTGGTACAGACGGCGTCGCTCAGCTCGCCCACTTTGAAACTATCGCCGCGCGAGCCGATGGCCTGTGCATTATCCTCGATCACCAGCAGTTTGTGCCGGTCGGCGATGTCGCGTATGGCACGCATGTCGGCGCTCTGGCCGTAGAGGTGCACCGGCACGAGGGCTTTCGTCTTTGGCGTAATGGCCGCTTCGATCTTGGATGGATCGATGCAATGCGTGCGCGGATGGGAGTCTACGAAGACCGCCGTGGCATCGGCGATCCAAATGGCCTCGGCGGTGGCGAAGAAAGTGTTGGTAGTAGTGATGCATTCATCGCCGGGACCGATTCCCAGCGCCATAAACGTGAGCCATAGCGCATCGGTGCCGTTGCCGACTCCGACCGCATGCTTCATCCCGTGATAAGCCGCCAATTCCCGCTCGAAGCGCTGGAGCATCGGACCCATGACGTACTGACCGCTTTCCAGAACTTCGGCCATGCGCGCATCGATGGCGGTTTTCAGGGCATGGTATTGCTTTACGTGACCATAAAAGGGCACCTTCATACCGAAAAAATCTCCTGTGATGCCGTATATCGTACCTCAAAGCCGGGGCGCGGGCAGGAGGTGATAAGATCTTGGACATGCGAGATTCAAATCTGCAACGCCGTGAAATTCTGGGAGCCATGCTGGGCGCCTCCCTGGCGGCCGCCGTTCCGGGCGGCGCGCAAACGGGATCCGGAGACATTCCCCGCCGCAAGCTGGGCCGCACCGGGGAGAGTGTCTCGATGGTAGGCCTGGGCGGCTACCACATGGGCGTCCCGAAAGAGGAGCAGGACAGCATCAAGCTGGTTCGCACCGCAGTCGACCGCGGCATCAACTTCCTCGACAATTCCTGGGACTACCACGATGGGAAGAGCGAGATCTGGATGGGCAAGGCTTTGCGCGACGGCTACCGCCAGAAGGTTTTCCTGATGACCAAGTTCGACGGGCGGACCAAGGCCTCTACGGCCAAGCAGATTGACGAATCGCTGCAGAGGTTGCAGACCGACCACGTGGATCTGATGCAGTATCACGAGAACATTCGCATGGAAGACCCCGATCGCTTTTTTGCGGAAGGGGGACCGCTGGAAGCTTTGATGGAGGCGAAGAAGGCAGGCAAGATTCGTTATATCGGCTTCACCGGGCACAAGGACCCGGCGGTTCATCTACGCATGCTGGAGGTGGCCCAACAGCATCAGTTCCATTTCGATACGGCACAGATGCCGCTCAATTTGCTCGACGCGCATTTCCGCAGCTTCGCCAAAGAGGTTGTGCCGAAGCTGGTCGCGCAAGGCATCGGCGTGCTCGGGATGAAACCGATGGCATTCGGGAATCTGCCGCAGAAGGGACTGGCCACCGGCATCGAATGCCTGCATTATGCGATGAACCTGCCCACGTCTGTGGTGATCACTGGCTGTGACACTATGGAGCGTTTGGAGCAGGCGCTCGAAGCGGCCCGCACCTTCAAGCCGCTCGGCGAAACGCAACTGGCGTCGCTGTTGGCGAAGACCCGAAGCGCAGCGCTCACCGGGAAACTCGAGCCCTTTAAGACCACCTCCCAGTTTGACGGCACCGCGACGCACGTTGAATGGTTGGGGTGAGCCGGGATGGCTTGAAAATTTTGCCTACGCGCTCGGGGCGACGGTGTAAAACCGTTTAGACCCTGGCAGCGTTTGTCATTTTCCGTACAGCCCCTGCAGTCCGGTCTTAACGGCTGAGCGCGACTGGTGGCAATTTCGCGGCCACCCAGTTTGGCAATGGACTGGCAATGAACTTTGGTGCAAGATGCGCCTGTATTGCGGTCTGTCCATCATTATTCTTGCGGCGGCCTTCGCGGCTGGGAGCAATTCTCCGGCCGGCCAGATCGGAGATTCTTTACGGGTCGTGCGAGACGGTATCGCAAGGTTCTTCGCCTGGTTCGGGCAGTTTGGGCTCTTTTGCGGGCGCGTGGCGCGGGTGGCCTTCAGTCGTCCTTTCGAGGGCCGCGAGCTGATCCGCCAGATGGACGCCATCGGCTCGAAATCGCTGCCCCTGGCGGCGCTCGCCGGAGCTGCGACCGGCGTTGTCCTGTCTTTGCAAACGCGCGCCAGCTTAACCCGGTTCGGGGCGAAGTCCATGCTGCCGGGTGTCATTATCTATTCGCTGATCAAAGAGAGCGGTCCGGTAATAACCGGCCTGGTGGTCAGCGGCCGCGTCGGGGCGGGCATCGGCGCCGAGCTCGGAGCAATGAAAGTAACCGAGCAAATCGATGCCATGGAGGCTTCGGCCGTTGATCCGCACAAATTTCTGGCGGCAACGAGAATGCTGGCCTGCATTGCGATGCTGCCTTTACTGACTCTGGTGGCGGATTGCTGCGGGATCGTCATGGGGTGGCTTGCAGACACCCTGGCTGAGCCGATTTCCCTGCGCCTGTTTTTGAACATCGGCACCAGCGGCGTGACCTTCAATGATTTTCTGCCGCCCACGCTGAAGACGGCCGTATATGGATTGATCATCGGACTCATCTCCTGCTTTCAAGGCATGCGTACGCAGGGCGGGACGGAGGGAGTCGGCAGATCTACCACCAGCGCGGTGGTGCTCTCCTCGCTGTTTATCATTCTTGCCGACGTGTTGCTGGTTCGATTCATTCTTGTTTTCTTTCCGTGAAAAGCCCATGGGAACGGATAACAATTCTACTCCGCTCGAGGTCAAGCACCTGACCAAGTCGTTTGGGGCGCAAAAGGTATTGAACGGAATCGATCTGAGCGTCGCGCGAGGCGAGACCCTGGCCGTTCTCGGACGTAGCGGTACCGGCAAGAGCGTATTGTTGAAGCTCCTCATCGGGCTTCAAAAGCCGGATGCGGGTTCCATATGCATACACGGGAAGGAGATCACGCATCTCGACCGTAAGCAGCTCAACGAAGTGCGAAAGACAGTTGGATTTCTGTTTCAGCAAGCGGCATTGTACGATTCGATGACCGTCGAACAGAACGTGGAGTTTCCGTTGAGGCGGCACGCCGGCATGTCCCCGGAGGAGGTGAAGAAGCGCGCCCGCGAGCTGCTGGCCAGTGTCGGCATGGAAAAGGATCTGGAGAAGATGCCTTCGGAAATCTCCGGCGGGATGCAGAAACGGGTAGGCCTGGCGCGCGCCATCGCGCTCGAGCCCAGCATCGTGCTCTTTGACGAGCCGACCGCGGGCCTGGATCCTATCACTGGCGCGGAAATCGGCAAACTCATTTCGCAACTCAAAGAAAAACACGAGATGGCGTCCATCGTGGTGACTCACGATGTGCATGGAGCGAAGCAGTTTTCGGATCGCGTGGTGATGCTCAACGATGGCAATATTTTAGTGGAAGGAACCTTCGCAGACTTGGAACAGAGCAAAGACAAGTTCGTGGTCCAATTCTTGAAGGACGCTGCGTAGAGGAATTTA